>Ga0307507_10001410_pt1 | contig 53932 bp, 56 predicted proteins | sample 7_EM_MG_FD_207223 | JGI IMG/M metagenome (GOLD analysis project Ga0307507, IMG submission 207223) | Populus trichocarpa ectomycorrhiza microbial communities from riparian zone in the Pacific Northwest, United States - 7_EM | ecosystem: Host-associated > Plants > Roots > Unclassified | place... | reverse complement strand
CTCTCTGAGCATTCTATGAAGTTATCTTATTTTTAATTCAGTTGTTGGTGGTGCAATTAGTGGGTGAAATTGGCCGTTTTTGGTGTAAAATCCCACGTGTGCACTCACTTTTTCGGTGGCACTTGTACCGTACCGGTTTGAGTCCCTCATGCTGTACTTGTACGAGCAGTCAGGGCCACGCACCCCTCTGTGGCACTGTGAAGTTTGAACGGTTTTTCTGGCCTGGAGGATTTTTTTGTTTTTTCCTCTCTTCCTCCCCCCCTCCCAGAAATAGCAATTCAATCCCCCCTTCCCCATTCCTGATTCCACTCCCGTCTTCGTCCAGGAACACTGCAGCAGCCAAACTGCTCCTTGTCCCCACCAAGGTGATTGCTTACATCAAACGAAGTTGTCCTTCCTTCTTTCTTTCCCTCTCTCGTTTTCGTTTGCTTTTCCCTTCTTTTCCTTCCTTTCTTTTTTCCCGTGGAACCCAAAACCTAGGTTTGTAGGGTAACACCAGAAGCGGCGAAACCGAATCGCTTTTATCGCTTCAGTAGGAGACGGTTTTGGCCGAAGAAGTGGGCAAAATTTGCGATTAGGCGGCGGCTTCGTCCAGACCTACAGTATTATGCGGAGAAATTTGGAAACGGGATGCTAAACCACATAGCACCCGGTACAGTACCCGCGACGCTACTACACCAACCACTACCCGCCCGTCCAGGCGGTAAGAAGTCCGTACTGTAAAGAGCACTGTCAGGGCGGTGGGCTTGTGCTCTGTTCTGGGTAACAAAAGTTTGTTTCTTGTGCCCCCTCGCAGATCCTTCCTTCTCCATCCAATGACCGCCCGTCATGGGAGCCGTTTCCTCAGCCTGGGCAAGATACACTCATCCAATGAGCGGGTCAAGTTAGAAGGTAAAATAGGAGAGCTAGGGGTAGGAGGGACTACCCGAGCAGTGGGGCCGCACTACTACTCTTGCAGCCTACAGCACATACACTAGGGTGGGGTGGCCTACTCCACCACAACGTTTGTTTGTTTGACAACCTACTTGTAACGGGGAGTTTTACCATTCTGATACAGGCACACTGTAAATCTAACAGCCTAACCAACCATACGGTAGCTGAGCACCCGCTTGAATGGAGCGGGTAGTGGGTAGCCTCGTATTAGGCATGTATAGAGTAATTTCACATATAGAGTACTGCGCAGCGGTTCCTACTGGCAACTGCCATCTGGTGCATGATTAGCTGCTATGACTTAGCCTATCGTATACGGGGGGTGCTAGTGTGCAGGCTTAGGGCGGTTCGTAATGCAGTCCTGGCTGACCGACTTTGATTCACTAGGGATCACTAAAGTGGACAAACCAGATACCCAGCTTAATAAAGTGAGCAGTGGGCAGAGAAAGCAGGTCTAAGAGTACTGTATAGTGGGTGGACTGGTAAGAAGCACTATGCATGTCAAGCATGATCGGAGCTTTGGATGGTGCAGTCGTTCCTTGAGTCCAGTGGCCACCCCTAACAGGTGCATGTATCATCAGCTCTTCGCCCGGGTACAAGCGTCCAAAACGGACTCCCATCTACTCTTGTACCATATATCATACTAGCAGCATCAATGATAACGTGCCCCTCCCCATCACTTCCTACGTCTAAGACCTCTAGCAGAAAACACCCTGTGACCCCGTAATCCCCAGAGGGCAGTGCTAATGACAGTGGGGCCGACGGAGAATTTTACGCATCTCCAGCTATTAGGGTGCCAATTATCACTACCTCAGCCGGGATGACGACGCAGTGCAGTTGATTGTGCGTTCGGTGTCTGTTAGAGTCTTGTTGACAATCCACGTACCAAATCCCAGCAGCAAAGCTGCCGTCATGTGCCAGAGAAGTTCCACGATCAACTCTGTTTCTCTCGCGTAGCGCGGTAGAGAGGCAAGTATGTACGTGACTAGGCTTGGTTGATGTCTATCGTTCCTTGACACGTCTGCTAGAGAAATTCACATATCCTCGATCATTGCCCACCTAGACGGCTCGACCCCGCAGCCGTCTAGAATACAACGAGAGCCTGAAGCACATGGGGTGAAAGCTCCACGATTCTCTGTTCTGTGCACTGATGATAATTGATGGAAGTTGAGCTTAGGCCCGTCCTGCACCTGAGATAAAGCTGACAATGACCACCATCATAACCATTGCTCCGGCAGCTTAGCTCTGTGCAGCACTGCTATCTGATTGGAGATTGGTGGTTTGGCTGCAGGAAACGCAAACATCCCTCTAAGGAAATTTCAGGAGAGAAAATAGCCTACGGCCAGAGAGCGGTTGAACAGCGGAAAACGTGCCATCACAATCAAACTCTAGTAAAAAGAAAGACATGTGTCACGTGGATCTTTAGGGAGCTCTTCCCCTTATCCCGATCCTGCGAGACCAGGATGCGATTTCAGCGCTGCAAGATTCTAACATCCAGGTTCCAGTGATTGCCCCTCGTCTATCATATCATGCCTGCATCCTACCACAGGAAGGAAGCAAGCTCTGGCTCAAATACGAGATGCATCCATCGCTAGAAGTCATCAGCAAGAGCCGGTAGCTATGCAGTGCATTGGGGGCGGATCAATCTCGCCTCGAGTTTTTGTGCGCATTGTGGCCGCGCAGAAGGAAAAATAGATAGAAGAGGGGTATAATCGTGGTACATAAGCCCTGAAACATATCTCTTAGCACATATTGTACTAATGATACTAATTGGGACGTGTGCATAATATCTCCTGCGCCTTGAGCTCTTGTTCTCTCTTTTTTTTTTTTTTTTTTCGAAGAACGAGCCAGGACCGAGAGTAGCAATGAGTTGGATGACCGGTGGGTCTGCATGTAGAGGACAAAGTAGTACGCCCCGAAATCTCCACAAGCATGAGCCTACAGCATCTCAAGCGTTTACCCAAAAATGAGAGCACTGCATGTACCAGCGCAACGGGGAAAGCTAAGTTATAAAAATAAAAATAAAAAAGAAAGTCTTGCCCTTCACTCATCCCCCCAAAGGAATCAAGACCCGGTGTGGGTTGCTCGAGTACCTGAACGATGCCCCTAGAACAATACGGTAGGCACCGTACTAATTATTTGATTAACGGATGTCTCACCGCATACCAGCAATACCGGCATGCGTTTGAGCAGTCCCAAACCACAGATTGGGGTGTCTATCCGCGGTGTCACCGATTGCGGACCCTATTCTCGGAAGAGCGAGAGTGGACGGTGCAGGGGTTGTTCTCTCCTCTCTTCTTTCTCCTCTCCGGGGAGAAAAAACAAAAACGAATGCAGGACCAATGCAGGAGGACTGGCTAATAGAATCAGTAGGATGAAGGGGTGGGGTATGTTCAAGTCGACAACAAGAGGTACTGGAAGAGCAAATGCACAGGGCAAAATGGATCGATGGATCGATGATTTGAAAGAGACGAAAGCGAGACGGGTCTGCATCGAGAACTGTCGTCGGGCTTGTGTATAGTGCCCGAGTTGAGAGTATGTGCATGACTACCGGTAGAGTCCAGGAGGGGGGAAGAAGGAAAGGGGGGTAGAGTGACCGATCAACCCATAGCGACGGGGGAAATTAGTTTCCTTGGCTCCTGGGGGGTCCCCGGAGAGTACTGTACGGGCCCCGGTACTGGTACGAGTACTGCAGTCTTGATGGGCGGTGACCCCCCACGCCTTATAGAGCAAGTTTTTTTTTCTTTTCCCGGTAAATCCTTGGATTACGCCTCACGGGTGAAGGCTCCTTCATATGGTATACCGGTATTATGCGATTCTAGCGCTATCCTAGCACAATGGGAGCGCCAACGAGCGACCTTTCAGGAAAGGGGCTACGGTATGGTTTCCACTCGAATACAGGTACAGTATCCTATCTTTTTACCAATATTGTAACTCTAATCATAAACCATCCAAATCAACCGATCCCATCCATTCTCACTCGCTCAACCGACTCAACTCACCGCGAGCCCCCAAAGATGGCCTTTGCTAGAGACCGCCAATACATGAGAGGATGGGGAAATAAGAAATCCGATTCCAGGCTCCCGGGTCAGTTGTTTTACATTACCTTCCTCTCCTTTTCTTTTTTTCCTCCCACTCTTCTTCCCAACCAGTCTCCCCCGCCCCGCTTAGACTATTTTTTGCCCTGGAAGTGTGATGTCTGTACTCGAGTACATAAGCTCAGCCAAAGCCGTGACTACTTGGGACTAAACCCCCGTCTTGGCTCAACATCCCGGCAATCATGGTTCCCGCATCCCTAACGCCGGAACTCAGTCCCACCAAACTGGCTTTGGTGTCCCGAGCAGCTGGGAGAGACCCGCACATCATTAACAACAAGATTTCTAATATCCTCACCCCTTGGCACGCTGCCATACCTTTTTCTGGTGCTGTACATACCGGTACTCTACTACCCCTTGTCATGATATTGCTTCTCCCAACCCCTACGAGTTACACCCTAGTGCGGGTCTCTGGAACAGCCCCCCCTCGTCGTCCACTGACATAACATTTCTAGTATACCGGTACTATCATACAGACACAACACAAGCATGGTAGAAGAAATAAAAGAAAAGAAAAGAAAGGCGTGCGGAAGCGAAAAGGGAAAAAGGAAAACAGAAACTGCCAAGGACAATACAGTAGGCGCAAAGATACCAAAAAGTGCCGTAGCGGGTGTAAATCTAATACAAAGCAAGGATAAAAATATAAGGTATGATAATTCTAGGAAAGGGAAACTCTACACCATAGTAGTAGTCTCATTTCATCGTGCCCCGTCCTCGAGAAGGGCGGGCTGGACGATCGTCCGTCCCAGTTACCATATTCCGCCCCTACATCCTTCTCTTCTTAATTCTGGGTCACACGGTACTTCATACTTCATACTTTCCTGATAGATAGCTGCTATAATTGAACGTTGAGCGACTTTTACTTGCGCTTTGGCCGCGATGCCACCCTATCTAAGCTGTTCTTTTCTAACAGTACGGATCCAACCCATAAATGACAAAGAATGAACGAGTGGAGCACATGTATGCGTAATGCAAGAATGGAATGAAAAAAATGAAAAAAAGTTCAGTTGTCCTATCGTCACCACCGTGAATATCCCGTCCCCCCCCCTTCCCTTACCTTCCAAGGTACCCCTCTCCCGATATGGCCCCAGCCTATGGGGACCCGGGGCAGAGGATGGGGGAAAGATGGACGTTGCGGTGATCGAGACACTCCATGTGCCACCAGGGTTATTGGCACACATCAACGTGATTGACACTCACCAATGTGCCTTGGGTATATTTTGTCTCCGCTGTCAGCGGCTGGAGTTTACCCCCCCAGATAAATGATATAAAGCCAGAGGATCAGGACGTGATCGAAACGCCATTAGCAGTTGATCTTTCTTTGAGACCCAATTGCCAATATATCCCTCCTCATACATTGCCGATTTCTCCCCTCCTTCCCTTCCCTAAAAGTTTCTTGCGCTGAATCTTCAATTCCAAATTCCCAACTTCAGACTCTCAAATTCAAACCCTCAAATTCAAACCAATGGCCCCAACAAACCCGCACTCTCGCCCAATGGAACGCACAGAGCCAATGCGCAGGGCCACACATATACGCTCCATCACTCGACCGGCCAGCACACCTCCAAGGCCATTCGTCAGCAGGGTGATGTCTTCAGAGGTTCGTAGGCTCAGATATGTATGCTCTGGCCTGTCTCAGTTGGAGGCGAACACACACAACTGCGACCACCGGGAGCCAGACACATCCGCTATACGGATGCATGACTTCGTAGCGGAGTCATCAGATGAAACGCCCTTTGAGAGGTTCCTGGTCTGGGACCCGGTCGAAGACTCAAACGTCCTGTACGCAAGGCCGGCAACAGCAGAGGCTATCAGGAGAAATGCCGCCGCTGCCGCATTGAATGCCCTTCCAGGGCCAGATGAGGGCGAGGGCGATGTGACAGAAGCCGAACAGGACGATAGGGAAGATGATGTCGAGGAGGAAGAAACGAACGACGATGGCAACGACAATGGCGCCGAAGATGACAATGACAACGATATGGGAGGAATCCGAATCGAGAGGAAGTGATTATTGGCATTCGCACTGCATTACCAGCCCTGTTAAATTTGTGGGAAATCTCCTTTCGTTTTATTTCTTAGTTGGCTGTGTGTTTATTTCCTAGATCAAGTAATATAACTGGTTTCGGAGTCTTGTTTTTCCTAAATATTGTTATGACACCTATCTATTAGAATATAATAAAAAGATGCACCAATGTAACAAGCGTTATGCGAGTTCCTCACCAGAGATAACGAGCGCAAGTGGAATTGTTTTTATTTCGTTAGCAGGTTTGATAGATGTTAATATATTGCTGACAGTCATATGCGAAAGAAATGTATAAAAAATGGGGACTAAAAACCCAAGACTCCGTGTATTGATAGAATTAACAGGTTTGCATGATTGAATCGATTGTATGACATTCGAGTAACGAAGAAGAAGCAGAAAAAGACAGCCAATTCACCCAGAAAAACCCCATCATGCAGAAACCCGAAATGAAATAAAAAAGGAGAGATATTCACTTTCCGTCGCCGATTACTTAAATATCTATCTCAATACCAAAGTCATAATTCGCAATGACATCGTCAACACTGGCACCCAACCTCCCTCTTCCCTTTGCAGAAGAATTAAGGACCCCAAGGCCAGCGAGGTTGGATTTCGCCTCTGTGTCAGTTTGTGAGTCTCCGCTAGCGTTCTGAGAGTCCTCCCCTTCCCTTTTGCCCCCATCCAGATTATGTCTCGTTTTGGCAATTGTTTTAACCCGCATGAACGGGTTATGGACTGTGGCAGTCCTGGCCGCTCTCTTCTCTTCAATCTCAGCCCGACGTATCTCGGCAACGTTCTTTTTGCGATTTACTGCATTGAGTTTTGCCAGGCGCTCCATCTGTGATTTGGGAACTACAAGACTCTTGCCATGTTGATCGCCAAGGTCCTGAAGCTCTTTGTCAACACGGGCAACTTCGGCTTCATCTCCTTTAAGCTGAGCAGCCTCGCGGGCGTCACGCAAACGGCCACGCTTAAGGACTATATTGACAGTGTCCACTTTGTCCGAATTGCGTTTTTTTATCATCTCGTTGACTTCGTCTTGGGTAAGAACACGATTATCAAGTTCACGAAGTTCGCGGGCTTTTCTCTCTACCAAAGACAGAGCCGGCATGGCGCAGTGGTCAAACTCCATTTGTTTCTTAAACCGGTTCAACTCGGCCTTTCACAAGTTAGTTTACTATTAAGGGCATGATCACAAACAAGCATACCTCAGTAATTGGGCTGTCCGACATGAACTCCATACCAAAACTCCTCTCGGCCAACCCTTGCGAAACACGCAAATGTTGATCCGTACGACGCTTGCCGTCGAGCATATTATAATACTTTCCATTCACAAAGCCTAAATTTTTTTTAAAAAAAAGACGATATTAGAACGAATCAAGCACAATCGAATAACCAATTCACCTTTAACCCAGCCAAGACGATATGAAGTAGATCCTGTCTCTCTATCAAAGAGGGATACACGGACAAAGCAATCTAGACAAACATTAGCATACAAACACGGTTTCCACCACGTCACCGAAATTACCTGTGATAGCTTCCTCAAAACCGGGATAATCGCAAAGCTTTGCTAATCCAGTTCTACCAATCCTTGCTTTATTCACGTCTGCGAGAATGATCTCTCTATCATCCTCTTTAACGTAAATCTCTTCGTTATAGCCAGCCTTATCTTCATCATCTTCATTAATACTCCTCCTCCTTACACGAGCATCCTCTTCGTCGCCAGTTTGTTTGCCGGACCCGGCAGCACGAGTACTGCGCTCCTCTCGCGTCTTCCGGAGCTCATCCAGCTTACCCCTCTTAGTGGTTTCCTCGGTCTTTTTGGGCATGCTCTTGGTCCTAGTAGATCTGCGATTGGCTCCAGACGCAGATGCTCCGTTCGCCTTGTCGGCCGCATTCCTCGATTTGAGCAAGTTGCGAAGGTGACGATTCTGTTGAGCACGTTCAATCCGACCAGCACGCTCTGCTAGCAAAGCCTCCCGGTCGATTTCATTCATTGCAAGTAACGCCCTCATGTCTGCTTGATCCTTGTATTTGCCTTCCAGCGGGTAGAGCTCCTGAACGCTATCTTCCTCATCGGAAGAGGAATCGAGATCCATAGATTCTTCAGCCTCAGATCGAGAGCCTTCCTCTGACGAAGACGGGGCATCCGACAATCCTGAAGAACTGTTAATAGAATCGTCAGCTCGTCTTCGGCAAGTGAGAATGTATACTCAAGGTAGCGAACACCCTTTAAAAGGGGTGCAAAGAGCCAAACAAAAACATAGAGAAATTTTCATGCCCATGCCGAAAAGAGGGAAAGAATACTCACTCTTCATCGCCTTCATCATCACTTTCCCTTCTTGTTTTTTTCTTGTTTGTCTTTCGAACAGTAGGCTTAGCTCTCTTTTTCGCGGGAGAGACAGAATTTGGCGAAGAGGTTCGTTTACGATGCGGGGGTGAGGAAGGCTTGAAATCTTCCTCATCTTCCTCACCAGCAAGCATAAGCAGTTCGTTGTCGAGAGACATGGTGAGTTTGTGAGTGAAAACTAGTAGTAGAGCAAGGAAGGAATAAAAATATAGAAGACTGAAAGTAAGGAGGGAACGCTAGCGGTCACCCTGAAGTGGTATCCCTAACAGTTGTTGTAGTCAAGGTTGTTTGTAAGGGCGGCGGCTGAGAGAAGAAACGGGGAGGCGTGAAGTTGTCGAGGGAATACCGGTAGCTGAGCGGCGAGAGTAACCTGCCATTGTCAAACTGGTCTAACTCGCAGAGTCGCGGTTGGAAACCGCGATGCCCTGATTAGTCATTCTAAGGATCAAGTCAAAGGGAAGAGGTACCGCACTCATATCCTACCGTAGGCCTTCGCATAAGGTATTCTATGATTGAGGGCGTTGAAATCGATTACCAAACCCGATTAAATCTTTATTCCGATACAGTGCACTGCCTTTACCTTCATCTCCTCCTGCTTACCTCCCCGCCCAGAAGTAGACTCAACATAAGCTCACTCCACCCCATTCCTCCAGCTCCCTACAGCAATACACTATCATGGCCAGCAGAAGACTCTCCTCACTGCTACCATACCTGCGATGCCAACCACGATCCCAATTTCCATATACCTCCCCCCATCGACTAGCATCAACCAGAGCGGCAAACACCTCAGAAGCCGGGCTTAACCCGAAGCCGCGGCCCCTCACGGAGAAAGAACGAGAATTTCTTCAGAGCGCGGTGAGCTTGCTTAAACATCGATACCACCCCAATTCCTTTAATGTTTGCCTAACTTTACTTTCAGATTCGTGTGAACCAAGCTGGCGAACTAGGGGCCAATCTCATTTACGAAGGGCAATATGCAATTCTTAAGCGTGATCCCCGCCTCAAACCTTTGATCCGACATATGTGGGATCAAGAAGTTCACCACCTTGAAACCTTTAACAAGCTTGTTGCCAAACACCGAATCCGCCCCACTGCTCTACGCCCACTATGGAATATAGCGGGATATACCTTAGGGGTTGGAACGGCCCTTCTTGGCGAGAAGGCGGCAATGGCATGTACGGAGGCTATAGAAACCGAAATTGGTGGTCATTACAATGACCAACTAAGGACACTATTGGACATGCTCAAGGATGATCAGGATTTGCTCCAAAATGGCGAATTGAAAGAGCTCATAGACACAATCAGGGAGTTTCGAGACGATGAGTTGGAGCAGTACGTTCCTTTATTTGAGTCTAAATTTTCAAAGAATACTACTAACAGGAACTGTCTAGCCTTGATACTGCTGTTGAGCATGACTCGCAGGGCGCTGAAGGTTACGACATCCTTTTCAATGTTATCAGAGGTGGATGTAAGGCTGCTATATGGCTCAGCCAGAGGGTTTGATATCCAAATGCCTTCAAAACTGTATATTATGTTCGGTCAGGTTCCAACTTGTAAATACTGTAGTTGTTCATTCATTATACGCCCCGTCCATAGAGTTCTCATGCCCCTCCCTATACAATCGCGGCAAGAAAGTAACCGGACACTAGCAGAGACATTCTTCCACTACAAGTTTCTGGCATCTTGGGCTATTGTAGAATTAGCTAGGATGGGAGAGCTTCGCGGACGCGGTTGTACCCTATTTTCCCATATCTATGCAATTCCTCGTGCCACTATCCAAGTCCCGCCATGTACAGTGCCAATACCACACATCTGCAACCAAATACAGTGACAGGCAACCATAAATAACCTTAAATCAAAAACCCAAGCTGATGCTAACAAGAGAAAATTTATCCCGCAGAATTTAGAAAGACGCCCTCCCCTTTGAGTTTGCCCCCTTGCCCCCCTCCGTGTTTCCTGCAGAATGGTGTTTATACCAATCTTATTTATCTGCTCCGCACCCATTCTAGATCTGGCGGTACCGGTACGGTACATATCTAGGAGGATTAAATGATTAGAATACCAAAAAAAGCAAAAGACTCCACACAATTGCTTAGTAATTCTCCAGAGCTCTGCAGAAGTTTGATCATTATCATATCTCCCGCGCCAGTCGAGGCTACGACCTGATGTTTCTACTACGGTAACCCTACCACCAAACACTCGCCCAAAGTATTATTATCATAATAATATTATAGGCTCTGTCTTTCCCTTTTCCACGGCTCTGGAACTGGGGTTGCAAAATGCACCAGTACACCTACAAGATGGCAGGGCAACACATATCCACCCCTGGACACTCATACGATAAGTAGATGACTAATCATAAGTGGTCACTCGGCCCCCCCGCCCCGGCCGAAATAAGCCAGTGCAAACAGTTCTCGAAAGTAAGAAATGATTTGACGACATACTGAAATGTTTGATGACTAGCGATAGGAATCGGGGACCTTCAGATACAAACTATAACTGTGCAAGACACTCTATTGCTATATCGCTTAAGCGTCTATGCTAATTTTTCGCTCCAAAGAGCTCTATAATCTTGTCAATAGTGGTATTTCCACCACTTATAATAATCCCCAAATTCACATCTTTTCCTCGAGCAAGCTTCTGCATCTCCGCTCTGAACTCGCTGTTGTAGAGTGCCACAGCGACCGGCACAGCGGAGCTAGGTTCGATCAAGATCTTCATCCTCTCGACCACCAATTTCATAGCCAACTTGATCTCCTCCTCACTGACGGTATACACACCAGAAACGTAGCTCTTATCGCTAATAACCTCCCAATTTGTGAATCCAACGGGAGTGCGTAGGCCATCAGCTATGGTCAGGCTCTGCACACTATCCACCCTCCTCCCATCCCTCAACCCCCTCCATGCATCGTCCGCACCCTCCCTCGGCTCCGCTCCAAAAACCTTGATCCCAGTCCCCTTACACGCAACAGCAACACCGGCAAGCATTCCCCCGCCCCCACAGGGTGCAATAATCGCATCCAATGGCATCCCGAGCTCCTCTTCCGCTTGCTCAGCTAGCTCCACAGCCATGGTCCCCTGTCCGAGTATTATATGCGGATGATCGTAGGGGGGCACGAGCACTGCTCCCGTCCTCTCCCGAACTACCCTGACCTCAGCTTCTCGCTCCGCAGATGTAGACCCCGAAAAGACCACCTGCGCCCCGTACCCTTCCGCCGCGGCGATCTTAGACGGCGTGGATATGCGCGGCATGACGACGTAGCATGGTATCTTGAAGCCTCTGACCAAAGAGGACTCTCTTGCCGCGAGTGCGAGTGCTTGTGCATGGTTGCCTTACTTTTGTCGTTAGCTTTGAGCTCCTCCGTTGGGGGGTTTGGTTTGGTTGGTTGGTTAGTTGGTTGGAGGGGTGAGGGGCAATAAGGAGGAGGAGGAAGAGGGGGGGGGGACGAAGGGGGAGAGAGGGAATAACCCGAACTGTGAGTCACAACACCCTTCCGCAATTCCTCGTCTGTAAGCCGGGCGAGGGCGTGGGTTGCTCCGCGAATCTTGAATGCGCCGATCTTTTGAAGATTCTCGCATTTGAAGAGCAAGTTGATGTTCGTATCACCCGATGATGCGAGTTTTGATAGTGTTGTAGAGGTAAATACAGGAGTGCGGTGGATACACGACTTGATCAATGCGTGCGCTTCCAGCACGGATTCCCTCGTAAGTGGAAGTTGCATCGATGACATTGTCCTTTTTTTTTTCCACTTTTTCCACTTTTTTTTTCCTCCCCCACTTTTCTATTTTTCAAACTCTCCGACTTTGTTTCTTCCTTTTTCCTTTTTCCTTATCTATCACCGGTAGGCTCTCTCCCTTCTAAGTCTGAACGCGAAGATAGAGCAGGGGGGAGTATGCAGAGTGTGGGGGTGGAAGGTTGCTGGTGGCGATGGTTCAGCACGGACCCTCTTGCCTTGATGCAGGGAGGGGAGGTGACAATTAAGTTTTTCGACAAGGGTGTGGACATCTCAAAAATCATCCGGTGTCACTCGATGCCTGCAAAAAGGCGATCCGTGGTGCGCGCACCAGGCACATTTTTCCACAAGGCTCAGACCCCCCCCCCCAAAAAAAAAGGCCTGCATGAATACATGCATTACCAATATCATTTTCGAGAACTGTTTCGTAACACCACCGCTCTCTAAAGGCACTCAGGGACAAGCACGAGACCACCGAAGCATAATGACTTGGTTGATTTTTGACTTTTTTTTCTTTTTCCCCTTCCACGCGGAGGCAGTACCGTCGGTTCTGTTCGTGTGCGATAGCCAGGTTAAGTGGCCATTGTGCAATATTGTACAAGGGTTTGAGACTCTAAAATAGCAGTGTACGGTAGCATGATGCTTGCGCACGAGTAAAAATTCTTTTTTATTATTGGTGACGGGGCGATGGGATTTTCGCTCGACCGTGCTGCCGTTGCGTTGACGCTTAGGCCAACGACTGCGACTGCAGCCGCGGCCACCGCAACCCCGACACTGACGAGTGGCGCGGACGAGCACAGCGACAACTGCACTCGAAAACACCGCTGATAAAATAAAATAAAATAAAAACACACGTCAATAATCACAAAACGAGCTAATTAAAAAATAAAATAAAAATAAAAGGCGGGTCGGTTTCCCGTAGCGTTGTCTCCGCCCCTACGCACTAATTGAGCATTCCGTTGCTGGCACGGCCGGCAACGAACGATCGTAGCGGTTGGGCCTCGTTGGGCCCCATTTATACCGGCCCTAATCCCAATACCGGGCTAGTGGATATAAGTATAGGGGTGTAAATGGAATGCTAAAGCAGAGGGAAAGGGGATGAGGGGTGAGTGTCTGCAGGTTTCTGATACTGTCACCTTGCCTTCATTTCTTGCTAATGCAGTGTCTTTTTTAGTTTAAAGCCTGAGTGATAGGCATTAACTAGAGTGAAGCATGCAAGAGCTTATAAATTAGGTTGAAGGGCTTAGTATTTCTTTTTTTTTTCCCCCATAACTTGGAACATGCTCAGCTGATAGACATTCTTGCCCCTTCAGAGAGGCATGACTGAAGGGTGCTAGTTCTTGCATAATAATATTAAAAAAAAAGCGCTATAAGCTTACTTTGCTCCTTTAGCTTGATGTATAGCTTGTAACCACCTATATATACTGATTTAGGTATCGCTTTTTTCTCATTAATTGTATAGAATAAGTTACTAAATATTTAGAGGTTTAATAGACTAGTCTATGTTGAAAAATTACTAGCAGGTACTATAAGTTACAGTTAATGAATAGGAAGCTTCAAATAACGATCTCCTTCCTTTTTATAATAAGAAAATATCTACTTAAAAGCTTATTACTTTCCTTTTTGTTTTTGGCATTGTAAATGTGTTTGAAAGCAAACAAAACTACTACTATATACCTTTAAGATTGATTATAGTAACCACAAACAGTAAATATAGTATGATAACTCTAAATATCGCAAAATTGCACTTTATACTGCTAGTTGACATCTAGTATAGTTTCAAGATATTTTTAATATAATTAAATAGCGCTAGTCAAATTGTGAAGTTCTGTGCAACACCAATATGTTCATGCTTGTGATAATGCTACTACTGCTACATATCGCTAATATTTACCAAAACTATTATCTGCTTTCATGTAGCGCTATTTTAGCTCATTTTACAAGAAGATAATATACTTGATTTACATTATAATTTGAAATTCTTATATCTCATATTTTACATATGTATTACTACCCAAAAGCCTTAAAGTTTATTTCTACAAGTAGACTTAATATGTCCAATTAGTTTTATTAAACCCCTCTAAACAATTTGGTAATAGAGATTAGTTCCTTGAGTAAATTTCTGCATTTTTAGAGCTAGCAGTGGTTGCTTTTATGTCTCTACTGTTGCTAACAGAACATCACAACTACTAGTACTCACCCTTTCCTCTCTTACAATTATTACTGTCTAACAGAGCATCTTTTTAATATTTAAAATATAAGGGCAGTAAATTTCGCTTATCAGCCTGAAAAAATGCATAGTCAGGTTGTTGGAAGGGAGCGTCATGAAAGAGCTCGAGACCGTTGTTTTCTCCCAAACTCCCGCCAGTCGCCCGTAACTGTCAACCCTCAACACCGTGTGGTAATTAACCCTAACCCCAACACAAGAAGTAGAAAAACCCCTTAGGAAATAAACTCTAGAAACCTCGAACCAATCTTACCCCTATTGTAATCCCTTTTGATTGAACAAAGAAAAAGATATCCCAGTAAACCGTGCCCATAGTCATTTCTCTTAGCGAGCGAGAATCACGCCCAACCCTCAACTTTATATACACATATCCAAAGCTCTGACCTCCAATTACTTAATTCAAACGCTCCACTGCAATTTAAATCCTCTAGCGCCCACGATCAGCCATCGCGACTCCCTCTGGCAAATTATCTTGCACGAGAGGGCTAGCGCGGGGCCGGACCCACGAGCACGCACACCACGTTCACGGTTCTTCTGCTCCCCCTTTACTCCCCTGGGGCATTGCGTGGTGTTGTGGATCATAGTAGTAGTTTCATCGGGATACCCAGAAAAGCTAACGGGCGATGGAATACCGGTATGGGAAATCCGGTGCCCAGGATGATGGGTCCGAGCGGAGTATAAAACGGAATAATCCAGCGGCGTAGGAGACGTGCTCGTAGATGAATAAAAATTTACGAGAATGTTTTTTCTTGGTGGGATGCGGGTACGTTGGGGGGTAGTGAGAGGGCTTAGATGGGATATATAAGGGCCGTGACGTGCTCTCGTCTGTGGTCTCCTATTCTTTGTTGTTTCGATTCACCTTTTTCGCTGGCGGGATTCCGCAGAGTTATATCCTGGGGTCCCGGGTGAGCTTTGGGGGTTGTTAGGGGGTGAGAGGGCTTTGAGGGATGATGCTATAGTCATTCGCCTTGGGAACTCCTGATTACCTTTTCGGTGGCCTTTCGACTTTGAGTTTGTTTGTTTGGCTGGATTGGGTATGGTAGTATGGCGTCCGGGCAGCATGCCCCTGATAGCTGGCTTTCGGAATATAGGAGTTGACTACTCTCTCTGAGAGTGTTTAACTTACCCTGGACCTTTTGGTCTCATCTCGTGTTATACTATTCGATCACGTCTGGTGGGTAGTAGGAGAGGTTTGGCAGGTTGATAATAGTGTCATACTGTAGATACAGTGATAGATCGGGTCTAGTGTTAAATTTTGGCAATAAGGAGCCCTCGCCCTCCGCCCCTACTGGGTTTTCAAAAGAACATTGAGCGTTCATCCATGTCTTTACATCTTCCTAGTCCATAGCTCAACATCTGACTTAGGAATTCGGATAGAAAGGAAATCAGGATTCAACTGGGGGTATCAGATAAAGCGAATGACAGCTTATGACTATCGGTGAATTTTAAGGTTTGCCAAAAGTCCTCTCTGGAAGGACAGAGAATCACGGCACTAAAGAGAAAATCTCTCAGGAAACGAATGGGATACCTAAGACTCCCGTAGTCATATCGAGAGATAAAAACCCTTCCGTCACCAATTATCACTGCATTCTCGTGAATGGCTCCCTGAAATGTGACTCTCGCCGAAGTCTTGGCACTCCGGTGCCATCCTTTTCTTATGGCGTAAACGAAGGCTTTTAGCAGCAGTGTACCCTGGTCTAGATTCCTCTAGAGCCGGGGTTGGGGCCGGATAACAGTGGTTTTAAACCAGTTTAGGGCCTCCATGGCCCCAAGATAATTGACGAGGAAGAAACCACAAGGATCATAGACGAAGGCCTGCTTAGCTACAGGTGAAAATAGGTTAATATCATACCTTGAGAGGTTAGAAACAGATGAACCAGTGAGTTAAGTTAAAGGGGGGAAAAAACCTATGACAGACGGAGTCCTGGGACCAGCAAGGGGTCTTTTTTCCATTAGAGGGTTTGCGCAGCCTGACCGAGGTGGGGATTATTAATAGTATTGCTAGAGGTTGTCGCTCGCCATGAGACTGCCGACAAATGTTGGGCTTCCTAAACCCGGTCCTTTCAACAGGTCATACAGTGTCCAATTCTCAAGTACCCTGAAACCACTCTGGTTAAAATTATTCTCGAGTAGCACAGCTACAAAATCGTACCCTCATAAAGGCATAAAAGTGTGGTGGAAGTTGGCATTTAGTGCCCTCAATTCTAGGTCCGATTTCGTGGCTTCTACACCTCGACCAGGTGGGATCAATGAACGAGGTCGCCAAGCTTTGTCATAACCTATAATATGTTGACCCCCACTTAGGTCTTTTTGCGCAAACCCTCTATTGAGGAAAAAAAAGGCTGTCAAGAAATGCACCACCGGTATTTTGTTCTCCAAAATTTCTCCCTTCCCTCTCTGGTCCCTTTGTGCCCCCCCTCCCCACCGCTTCCTCTAGAACTCTTTACACTTTCTAAAATACCTAATGGCTTCACGTACTTTCGTCAGGGCCTTGCGCTCTCCCGCTTCTCGTCAATTTGTCGCTCCCGTACAGAAGAGGACTATTGTCACGGCCTTCAGTGCTGCCAGAGCCGCCGTCGCCGTCGCTCCCCGTTTCGCTGGCGTACCCCTTCAGCAGAAGAGGGGGGTTAAGACAATTGACTTTGCCGGTGTTAAAGAAGAGGTTTACGGTTGGTTATTTATGATGATAATGATTTATGATTGGGTTGGACTGTAGGGTTTATGCTAACTTCTTTGCTTAGAGCGTGCGGATTGGCCTAGGGAGAAGCTACTTGTGGGTCATTTCCGGTCATGAAGTGTTTTTTCATGGTTCATGTCTTCAATTGAGATACTGATGTTTTACTTGTTCTTCTTGGAAATAGGATTACTTCAAGAATGATACTCTCGCTTTGATTGGCTATGGATCTCAAGGTTTGTCTTTTTCCGCTGATTGAGGAAGAGTGAAGAAAACCCCCCCTTTACACTCCCCTCCTTTGGTGGGGTTAGACTTCTGGTATCACAAAGACCGTGCTGACAGAAGAACCTCTAAAAACGCAGGCCATGGACAAGGTCTCAACCTCAGAGACAACGGTCTGAACGTCATTGTCGGTGCGTCTCCCCCGAACCCTTCCCCCGGCTTATCTCTATCCTACTGTAAACTCTCGTTAAATCCACCATCGCCCATCGGCCTCGGATTCTCGCCGATCAGAGACAAAACACCCCGAGAAGGAATAGCGTTTTCCATACGCGGTATAGCTTATTTAAGATGAGCCATTGGATCTCATTAACTGGTATTCGTAATTTTGTTACCATGCCATACTAGGCCTATTTGCAGTTTAGACTGTAATTTCTGTTAAGATCCTCGATGGTGGATCTAACGAGAGTTTACGGGTATTTTTGCAAAAAAAAAAAAACTAAAACTAGCATATTCACATCACAGGAGTACGAAAAAACGGTGCCTCCTGGCACGAGGCCGTCAAAGACGGATGGGTGCCAGGAAAGAACCTCTTCGGGCTGGACGAGGCTATCAGCAAGGGAACAATAATCATGAACCTTCTCTCGGATGCCGCCCAGTCCGAGACCTGGCCCGCCATCAAGCCGCAATTGACGAAGGGGAAGACCCTGTACTTCTCCCACGGATTCTCGCCCGTGTTTAAGGACTTGACGAAGGTTGAAGTGCCCGCTGATATCGATGTTATCCTTGTGGCACCCAAGGGGTCTGGGAGGACTGTTAGGACTTTGTTTAAGAATGGTTTGTTTGCTTGCTTGCTTGCTTGCTTAGAGGGGGGACGAAGTGACTGATGTTTCTGGTTAGGCCGTGGTATCAACTCTTCCATTGCCGTCTGGCAGGACGTTACCGGCAAAGCTAAGGAAAAGGCTATTGCTCTTGGTGTTGCCGTTGGTAACCTCCACACTTCTCAGCAATATATCAGTCATATCACGGGTACTAACGTACTACTACAGGATCCGGATACATGTACGAAACCACCTTCCAGAAGGAAGTCTACAGTGTAAGCATCCCCTCCTGTACTCGCGGTAGGGGTAAAGTACCGGTATTGGAACAAACAGGGGGGCAAATGTCTGTGCGAGGAACAAAAAAAAGAGCGGTTATTTTCCTTCTTAGGCATCTTGGGCTCTGAATGAAGGAAATTTCGCATTGGCCATCTTGACCCCAGTTTGTTCCAATACTTTACCCCTACCGCGAGTGGGGAAAAACAAAAATGACAACCTTTTACTCTAACCAACCAACCAATACTAACTCTGTACAGGACCTCTACGGCGAGCGTGGCTGCCTCATGGGCGGAATCCACGGTATGTTCCTAGCACAATACGAGGTTCTCCGCGAGCGCGGCCACTCCCCATCGGAGGCATTCAACGAGACCGTCGAGGAGGCAACTCAATCTCTCTACCCATTGATCGGTGGTGTAAGTCCTCTCCCCCCTCCCCCTAAGAAATACTTAAATAACAAGGGGGCAAATTAAAATAGCACGGTATGGACTGGATGTACGCTGCCTGCTCGACCACTGCCCGTCGCGGCGCCATCGACTGGACTAGTAAATTCAAAGACAACCTGAAGCCCGTCTTCAACCAGCTTTACGATTCTGTCGTTGACGGCTCAGAGACTAAGCGCTCGCTCGAGTACAACTCTGACCCCGAGTATCGCAAGAAGTTTGAGGCGGAGCTTGAGGAGATTAGGAATATGGAGATCTGGAGGGCTGGGAAGGCTGTTAGGTCTCTTCGTCCTGAGAATAACTAGATTTGACTACGATAGAGTATGTATGGTAGGTTAGTTAGCTCGCTGGTCGGTCTGGTTCGAGGTTAAAATGACAAAGGTCGACGTGTGCTTCATATTCTATCCATCTCTCTCTCAATTACAAAGTCTAATTGAACATGTAATGGCCAATCAACATTGACGAGAGCTGCGTAAGTAAAAGGAGCTTTTGATCGATATTCTCTAGGTAAGCTGGGAGGGAAAAAGCGGAAGAAGAAAAAAAGCTAGTTAGAAGGAAAGAGGGGGGGGGCAGGCAGGCAGTAGCCCCCGTCTATCTATCTCAGAACCCGCTCAAATTGGACGTTCTTAACATGACCTCCATTCATCGAGTTTTTGACGTTCCTCTTGAAGTTTTCGCGAGTGAGCCGCAAGTCCTCCGCGGCCTCCTTGTTAAGTGGATCGGAAGGGTTAGGTTCTAGGAACAAGAACTATTGACGGAAATATTAGCCCCTGTTACATCTGGTATACATAGATATATATTGGGGAGGGGAGTTAACTACCTGTAACCCAACAATAACAGCATTAAGATTCAACACAGGCTTCCAATCCTCTCTCAAGATATTCAAGCAAACGTTACCGTCGAGATCAATGTTTGGATGATATATTTTCTGAGTGCACTTAACCTTCGGAGGCTCGTGCGGGAAGTTGCTATTGATGGCAAAAGTAAAGTTGAATGAACCACCCTTATACATCCCTAGTGATAGCCCGAAAAAAGCAATCAGAAAACCGACAAATCGAACGAGGGCAGCCAGCTAACAAAAAGCAGGCTCAAATAGATAAACAAACAGACCTTCATCCGGTTCAATAGTCAAAGTAAAGTTCAAGATATCTTCGGGATCCGGCATGTGCATCCTGATAGTTGGAGGTAAAGATAACTCTGACAAATCTGGCAGGAAGGGAAAAATCGTAAGCAACCACCCAGACCAGAACCATATAAACCACCAGCTCTGCTTAGAACTGCGGAAGTGATAAGAAAGTGTATATAAACCTTTCTGAGCCCTCAACTGAGCAGCGGTAACCTTCTTCTTCTTCTGCCCACCCTCCGCTGCAGACGCAGCTTGCTGCTGTTGCTTCTGTTTCTATCCGTTAGCACTCACTCACTCCCACACCAATAATAGAAGAAACGAAAGGAGGGAAATGAATCCCATACCATAGACCAGATCTTCAACATCTTTCCGAGTATGCAAAGTATTCTAGGGTGAGAACAAACAAGAAAAGAAAAGGAAAAAATATAAAAAGTAGGGGAAGTGTGTGTATAGTAGATAGCGAGGGAGGTAGAGTAGGTAGATATGCGATAGCTGTAGATTGGCGGATGATGGACGTGATTATGGTAGTGAGAGAGCCTTGGTGGCGTTAAGGGTTTTAGCAGCTGGTGTCCGTTGGTTGGTCCCGTTTGGTTGCTGTGCTCCCTTTTTCTCTGGTCTGGCGCGGAGTGAGTGAGGGAAGCGGAGCCGATGATAGAAGAGAGATATGGCAGGTATAATAGGTAGGTAACTTAGGTTTGATAGGTGGGTAAATATTGTTGGTAGGGTGTTGCCTGGTTCCGGGAGTAAGGATAAGTAGCGGGGTAGTGGTTAAGAAGCAGGGGAAGGTTTGGGGGAGAGGGTTTTTGGTAGAAGTTTGTTGTTCTCGGAGATGCGGTGGTTAGTTAGAACTCAGGTGGGGCTTAACCACGTCAGGGCCATGATGGGATGTACAGTACTGTAACTTACGACACTAGCAGAATTGAAAAAGGGCTCGGATGAAGAAGGAACAGAAGTTTTCTACGCCAGAGTAGCTGCATGGTAAGGCCCTGGATGACTCGACAGAATCTCGGGGAAGCTCCATGTTTTTTCTCTCGAAAGGACAACGACCTAAACCCTTTTGGGCTGAAGCTTAGCGCGAAGTGAATCGAAAAGAAGAGATGATAGATGATTCCGAATCCTCGGACTCCACCTTAGACCGGTTTAGGATTCTGCAGCCACGTCCCCGCGAATGGCCCCCTACAATATTGTTTAAAAATATGTCATGATATGATAGTATTGTATTTCTTAATGCAACAATTTCCTAGCAGCTAGCTCAAATCAACCCAAACGTACTGTGCTAATGAAACCCTGGACCTAACATTCGTGAGGAGAGATTTGAATCATGTTATCACATTTTTCTAGAAATACCTCCATGTGTCACCAAACAAAACAAAAAAGCGAATCCAATTTCTCTCCGATAAAAAAAAGTAACTGACCAATGCAGTATAGCCACTAAACGAACAGGAAAATGACAAAGGAATGCACGGTGTTTGGAAACGACTGTGACAACCCGGCGGAAAAAGAGGAGAAAATTCCCAAAAGGAAACATAAAGGAAAGAACCAAATAGTTGCAGACACCGACACCACCGTGCTGAGTCTCCTCTGCCCGGAGCTTGCCTCTCAACCAGTAATACAATTTCAAGTACTAGCACATATTATTATTCTGCTTTAAGTCGTTTTCTCGCATTCCTCAAATGCCTCCTCGTCGCTCGCATCGAGGACATCGTACTCATCGTCGGTCAAGAAGCTCTCAACCTCATCTCCAATGGAGCCGACATCGACTTCACTCTCATCATCGCCCATTCCTGTAGAGGTCGTGCTCATGGGGGCGGATACTGGCATATTCTCACCCTTCAAACTTACACCAGCAACTAGATTCTCAGTTGATGCAACGGGGCTTTCGACCGGGAGCTTGGGGAAAATCATCTGAGAAGAAGCCTGCGAGCCATCGTTGGCGTGCTCAGAAACATCCTCAAACTCATCCTTGGACTCCAACACGGATTGCTCCATTTTGTCTTCCTTTGGCTTCTCGATTGACTGAATCTCGCACCAGAGCTTGTCTCCAAATCTGGATCCATCAGGTCCAACCAGGCGCCAGTAGGTGATCAAACGGCGGCCGGTGATGAAAGGTGCCTTAAGATTAACGCTGAAAGCAGCATGGTGACCGGGAGGAGTTTCGGTAGAAGACACAGTTGCATCAGTAGAAGATCCTTCATTGCTGCTAAACATCTCGTCACCACAAACAAACTGGACGGAGACACCGGCAGGCCATGTAGAGCTTCCGCTGTTGTTCAATATCCATGTTTGAGTAAATTCCTCACCAACAATCATTTTGAAGCCGTCAGGGATAGTGTCCCTAACAAAGGTGGCCTGTAGCGGTTCCGGTCCTGGTACCACTGGTTCGGGTTCGAGCTCGGTCCTAATCTTTGGTTCAGCCTCTAGCTCAACTTTCTCCTCCTCGGCAGTTGAGACAGTTTTCTCAAAGTACTCCTCCACATTCTCGAAAGGTGGTTCGGGCTCCTCTAGAGGTTTGACTTCAGCAACCGTCTGAACCTGGGTAGCAGCGTTGGTCGTGGGAGCGGGAATAGGAACATCACCCAAGACGTTTTCCGAATCCTGGTTCTCCATAGTTGTGACATGGACATTGCGAACCGGAGTCTTCAACTTGATAAGAGGGTGTGATGCGTTGTGTGGGTTTATAGGGGCGGCTTCGCAAGAGGCACAGAAGTCTGTATCGGGGCATACAGCACACTTATACCTATCACCGACAATCCAGGAACGATTGGTTTTATCCGCACACATTGGCCCATCACAGTAAACACCAAAATGTTTGACAGTGTCGGTCTTGATGAACCCGAGAGATAGCGGCTCATATATAGGGACAAAGCGATGTCCAGGGTGGCTCTCGGACGCGGCGGAGATACAGCTTGCGCAGTAATCCCAGTCAGGGCAGTTCAAACACTTATTTCTCACACCATAAATTTGCTATGAATTAATTAGAAGCCGTTCAAGTAAACATATAGAGGGACAAACAGACCTTATCACAGCCATCGCAAATGGCGTAATGACGGTGAGCCCGACCGGGAGCAAGAAGATTGATCGCATATGGCTGAAGCATGGTTTCTGGAGTAGCCGGTACAAACTCATGGCTCGGGTTGTGGCCATGCTTGAGTGAAGTGTGGCAGGAAATGCAAACATCATAGTCTTCGCACACTTTACACGTGACGAACTCCTTACTAGGCAAGTCTGTAATAGAGAGTTAGTAACCAATGCTATAGAAAAACCAAATATTAAGAGATATAACTCACCAACAACGCAGCAGTTGCAGGTACGGCGTGGGGGGGTTTTCACAGATCCATCCTTCTGAGACACAGATTCGGTGGTGCTAGAAACAATAACCCCCGAGGGAGAAAGCACACGCTTAATCAACCAATGAGTAGAGTCTTTGCAGTGAATCCCACGAGCCACACAGCTCTTACAAAGGTCATAGTCCCCCCTATCACAGCATCCGCAGTGATAATGCACATCCTTGATACTATTCTCGCAAGAATTGCAATAAATAGCGTAAGTGAAAGGCGAGGCAGCAGTCTTAGCCTCGAAACTTTCAAATTCCGAAATATCAGTAGGGGGAACGGCGAATGGAGCAGGAACTGGAGCCTCTGATGGGGCCCGTTCAAGCTTCTCGGTACTCTTCTCGAGCTTCTCAACCTCCTTCTCTACTTCCTCACGAACGGTTTCCCTAAGTTTCTGAAGATACTCGTCGCCGCTCAAGTAGGTAGAGACAGCATCGGCAACCGTTTGACCGAGATCAGGAGGCGGGGCAAACTTAGTGGTCGTATCTGCAGCCGCCAGTTCCTCGAATGGAGCCTCAGCTGGTACGAGGGAGATTCTAGATGCATATGCCGGGGGCAAAGAAAAATGGCTGACGTTGGACGGTGAAGGTTGGGTTGAAGGACCAGCTTCTGTGGATGGGACATTTCTCTGGTTCGTTAATGTATCGGTGGATGAAGAAGGGTCAGCCGGAGCAGGGACTAAAGGCACATTAGTATTTTGGTTCGGCAAGGTTGAGGGATATGAGAGTCTCCCACCCTCCCCAGGAACAATAGTCACTTGGATCCTGAGCTTCAACTTGGCTCTCGCAGCTCGGTAGAGTTGCTTGAAAGCAGCAGGCTCAGCGGTATCAAGAACGACATAGCCACCAGCGCTATCGGAGTATCTTTCAAAGATTACTTGCGTATCCTCAGGAATAGCGAGAAGGGTGCGAAGCTATAACATTGGTAAGTCATCTCAAGTCAGTCCATCACTCATTTTCATCATCTAAGATTTTGCTTCACTTTTCTTTTCTTTTTTCCCCTCGTAGCCTCGTCGCCACCCGAGGGTCTGGCACACGAGGAAGAGGAGACACGACAGGAAAAGGAAGCCGAGGCGAGGGGTTATGAGATTCAGGGTAGCATTACCTTTGGAAGGAGAACATTTGGACCGAGATCCCTCAAGACAAGCTTGAAGCAACGAGTGTTTTTATTGAAAGTAACTTTGGTCTTGATGGCCGTATCTGGATGAACGGTGCCGTGGCTAGCCATGACAAAGGGAGTTGTTAAGAAGCTGAGGGTGTGGCGTCACGATCAAGAATGTGGTGCGTGGTGAAGGATACCGATGTTAATTTTCTAGATGATATTTGTGAGGGTGCTCGTTTAGAGAGCAGGAAACGAGAAAGATGGATAAAGGAAGGGTGGTGGTGGTGGTGGTGATGGTGGGAAGAGGGATGGAGGAATGTGGGGAGAGGGAGCGAGAGCGTTGGAGTTATGAGCGAGAGGACGGATGGAGGGTGAGTTATTGATTATTGAAAGACAAGGTGGCCTGGGGGGTGGGCAGAGGGTCGGGGGAACAGGGGGGTATGTAAGCATGTGGGGAGGGGGAAAGGTCCGTTCTGAAGAAGAGAGGCTAAGATCTCCAGAGCCATAGACCCAACCAAGAATAACCCAACCGGTACGATATAATAGAAAGGAGGAAAGAAAGGAATCTATTCTATATTCGGTTCATTCATTCATTCATCCATTTATTCAATTATGGGCAGAAAAAAAAATGGAAAGAAGAAAGGCAGAAAGAAAAGTAAAGAAAGAAAGAACCCAAGAAAGAAAGAAACAAGCAGCCTCATGCCTAGGCTCCCGCAACTGCTGAGCGATCCTGTGTATTATAAGCGGTCCGGTAGGCTTACGAGCTACAATATCTATGAATCGTTCCAGTATAATATACTTCATCACAACAGCAAACCGACGGCAGGACTTCGCACTTCAGAGGCAGGCAGCAACAAGGGATCAAACGAGACCATCACTTTTCCGATTCCAAAGATCGGTTCGACTGCCATACGAGTACAAGAGCAACCAACCAACCAATCAGCGATCGCCATCTCCGCTTTATTCAGGCTACAGCGCTGACGAGGTCTTCTCGCCCTCGCTCACTCACCCACTGGGAATATCGGTAGAACTATGCTAGTCTGGAAATGGAGTGTGTATGTGTGGTGTAACCAGAAAAGTCAACCCAGATCGCACCCGCTCTGCCCACCCTCACCATTACTCGTAAGAGCACCGGTAGAAACACATTGACAAAACGCCAATATGATGCCGTCTATGGGTAGTCGTCGTCTACTTGTGGTATGGTATGGAATATCTACTCGAGTATGATGCGGTAATCACATTTTGAATGCATCAGGTTAGGTAGACGAACCATACCGTAATCGTCTCTCCCCATTTTAGGTTAATTACCTTATAACGAACGAACGAACGAAAAATCCTAAACTCTTGGCGTTCCTAAAAAACGAGTTGAGACTCCACTTTTTTATTGCCAGACCCTTGTACGAGTACGGTACGGTATGATACAGCGGTGCAACAGAACTGCCCTCTCACAGAAAATATGCTGCCTTTTCCGATACTGACGTTGCCGAGTGCTATTATAATAGGTCACGTGATCTTCGATTCAGAAGATTCATCGACACGGGAAGTGAAAGGGAATTGTTCAAAGGAAAGCTTTGACCCTCCTCCTATCTCCTTGTCTCCTGAGCGAGACAACCAAAATTTAATTACCCCTCACAATTATTGGCAAATCTAAATAGAAGATCGCGTGATTTACTTAGCCGTAATGCCTCCAAAGTTCAAAGGTTAAGTCTTTTTTTTTTTGGCCAATACTCCAATAATTGGTTAATACGGTATTTCCCCGAGCAATAAAAGAAGGCATTTTGGAAAATGTTAACTCTCGGGCGAGCTAGAGGGGTTTAAAGTTACCGTAGGTGTAAGTAATTGCTCTCACAGTCACCTTGTTTAGCGATAGAAGGCCGGGTAAGAGGTTATTGGACACCCAAATATATCCTTGTCCGTTCCGGTTGAATACCGTACCGTAACCCTTAAGTTTTTTTCTTTTTTTCCGGCAGGTGTCCCATAACCAGGAATTGGCTCATTTTTTTTTCATTTTTTTTTTTCGCTTTTCAGAACGATTACAGCAAGCCCATAGAAAGGGCAAACGGATGCTAATCCTCGGCTTGGAGACACTAGTAGGATATAGAATGCGAGACTAAACAATTTTTTGTGGCCTAGTAAAAATTAAAAAAAAGAACTAAAACAATCTATCAGCCTTAAATAAGTGTAAATCACAGCTAAAAGTACTCGAGTACACTGTGGCAAACCTTCCTCCTGAGTGATCCCATATGAACACATACAATTCCACTACCACAACCATGCATTAATCTCCCACTAGTAACCGTAGCAAACGCCCAATCTCTATAATGAACCCACCTAGATATAACGCGAAAGAGAAAGAAACTATCTACAGCCCCCCTCTCTCACTTAATCATCGAAAAGCCCCTCGATCGCTTTATAATTGATCTTTTTGGAATAACTCCTGCGCATGAGCATTTTCTTCGCACTGTCGGCAGGAGTAGCAGCCATATCCTTGCTGTTACTATCGCGGGGCTTATTCTTCTTGCGCTTTCTGGCAGTCTTGATACCGTTGCGGAGGTCAGTTTCCTTCTTCAGGCGTTTCACTATAATATTCGTGTTAGCCATGGCATGGCATGGTACTCAGAGGGAGGGGAGGGGGTTAAAAGAAAAGGGAAAAAAAAGGGAAGATCTTGCATTCTTGGTCACGCAAGTAGTCCTTGTTAAGCTCCACCCAGATCTTCTCCTTCAGGTCGCGTTCCTCTTCGGTGAGTAGGGCGCTCTGGACTTCAAAGTCGTCGTCGACGTCATCGAGGTTGTCCGGGTCGTCTGATATTGTGGAGGCGGCGCGTTTTTCGCGTGCTTGGCGGTCGGCCTCTTGGAGCTCTCCTATGATCGATGCGGCAGAACCATCTAGTAGGGAGGCGATCTCGGATTCGATTACTTCCTCGGCGATGGCGGAATGTTGGTCATCTTGCGCCTTTTCGATGCCTTGCGGTGTGGCGGGGTCCGTAATGTCGATTGGTTTTCCGGGGAGTGAGGAGATCGGGAGGGGTGAAGGGACGGGGAGTTCTGGGATTACAAAGCCGTCTGCGTCCAGTCTGAGGGGTTTATCGAGGAACGTAAGTGGTGTTGGGGCGGTGCTGGGAGCGGCACTTAGATCTGCGGGAGTAGCGACAATAGTGATATCCTGGGGATCCTCAATGACTTCTCCATCATCACTAACGCCCCTGACCCTCTTGCGTTTCTTCAAGGCTTTCGGTCCATAGCTGGGTGGGTCATGCGCTTGCTCCAACCATATATTTCTAAATTCTTCAACGGTCAAGTCTCCACTCTTAGTATCCTTGAATTCGTCCAACCGCTTCTGAATAGTCAAGTCTGCTACTTTGACAACGTAAACTACCTCCCTAACAGAACGGCGAAAATTGTTCATGCGGGCTGCGAGAATCAATGCGGCGCCACAAATACCCGATGGTCGACGGCCTTGGACCATCCAATCGCGGGACATACGTTGGATGATACGGAGGGCGTCGTTAGCGACCCTAGTTTGTTCGGCGCCGAAGTCGAGGTGCTTTGCGAAGCGGTAGACGTAGACTGTAGGATCTATATGTGGCAATCGGACTTCAAGAATTTGAACGAGCCGAAGGTAGGTGTGGCCGAGTGAGAAGACATTTACCTAGAGAGCGCTGTTAGCCGAAAGAAGCACGTCGGCTTTCGAGTGGAAAACTCGCATTCAGTATGTCTGAGAAGTCAATGAGCATGTGGGAACTCTTTTCAAGACGGCAGACAATGTATAGGCAACAGGCAATGACGAATTGTGTTTTACGACCTCTGTTGAAGTTGTGCGTAACGGATAGGGTGAACCATCGTTGAGCGTGATCTGCAAAATGTTCAGGACAATTGATAGCACCGGCGAGTTGAACAATTTTACGACGTCCTAGGGACTTTCGTCAGTCCAGAAAAAATTATTATTATTATTAGGAGCAACATAGGGAAGGAGTACTAGTAGAACAAAAATAAGACAAGCTCACCATTCTGAATTACCTGTTCCCGGCTCTCAAGACTATTCCCACACCTAAACCTTCCCCCACCACCCCCACCAGCATGAGTCCGTCCTTCGGCAACATAACTCCCTTGAACCCTGGCAGCCCCACTGCTAGTCTCCCCAAAAGAAATTTCGGAAACAATGAAAGACTCATTAACAACATGGCCACAATTCGTGCAGACAAGTCTCCCGGCGGAATCATCAAAATCAGTGGGGTTCGAACTCCCACAGGACAGGCAGGTGTCCGACATACCGTACCGTAGTGTACGGCTAGTCAAATGTTGGAGGCAACGAGAACCAGAGCGGGGCATAGGGCACACAAGAGCCGGGTAACTTGTGCTACTGGTATGGTTCGTGCACTCCAAAACGGGCATCAAGTTAGAGGAAAATGTTACATGCCAAGAGATCAAGCCTAGCCACTAATAGGGTTTTTAGCATATTACACCGTCGCACCTCGTTATAAGGAACGCCAAGAGTTCAAGATTTTTCGTCCGTTATAGCAAGGTCCGTTTGTATGCGAGTAGGGGTGTAAAGTCCCAGAAGGTTCATTCGTAATAGCGAGGTGCGACTCCCCTATCTATCCCGTATGATAGCAAACAAAAAACAACCTCTTTAGTGGGCTGAATCGTCCATATCCCGGAAACTCGCATCCCCTAAAGAAACGTTTCACATATCCTTGAGAAAGGACAACACGTTTGCAACAAAACGCGCGTTAGCGTCGCCACCTATAATACTGTCATTCCCTTTTCTTTTCTTTTCTTCCTCTCGTTCGGTTTGCTGCTTAGGTTAGGCCACCGTGTGGTTGGTCGTAGGTGTGGTTGGGCGCTATTCCTTTTGGACGTTGCGGCAAACGATTGGAGGTCTTCACTTACCATATTTGAGTTTGGCACCATACCGTCGGTGCTGAAGGCAGAGTTGGTTGGTGGCTGGCGTGCCGATATCGCACCGTATCGGGCTGGCTCCGTGTGGAGGTCTGATATCGTGGTGGGAGTTGATGGCGGCTTCAGATGGTAAGTTGGTTCTGTGTCACTGTAGCGATTACGATTACGGTGGTGGCACAGTGGCACGGTGGTCAAGGCAAAAAGATACGGTAGAAGGTACTCGAAGGTTACATTATCACTACGGTATTCTTCTTATTCATCATCAGCTTCTATAATCTTCTTCAATTCGCCCCCTTCCATCCTTTCCTTTCCTTTCTCCGGCGGATAGAATCACCAACATTGAAAATATAATATATATTTTTTCTTTTCATTTATTTTTTCCATTTCCATACAGTTCCACCACGCCCCCAGCTATTCCATCCAGGAGGGTAGAGACAAAAAAAGAAAGAAGAGAAACTGAAAATTGAAAGCTAGGAAAACCCACGATACCGGTACAGTACGTACTCCCCCCCTTCCACAAGCTAATCAACCAGCCAGACTGCCAGAACTGCGTTGGAAATAAAAGAGAGAGAGGGGAGGGTGGGGAGGGTGGAAAGGAAGAAGGAAGGAAGAAAGGAAAGAAATAAAGTAGAGGGAGGAGGGGGGAAAAAAAATAGGAGGATTCATGCTTCTATTGCACTATGCATATTCAGGGGTTTCCCCGTTTGATGACTTAGAGTGGAAAGCAAAAAAGAGAATAAACAAGATTAAGATAGGAAGATTGAGGAAGCAAGGTTGTGGGAGGTGAAGGAAGTTGATAATAATAAGTGATCGGGGGGGTGGGAAATGACGAGGCCGCAAGACGAAAAAAGAAAGAGGTTATTCAAAACACTCCCAGAATGAAAGAGAAAGAGATACTGTAGTGATGAAAAATGAAGTAGAATAATGATATTTAATGCCGTTTTCCCTTGTCAAAAAAACCAAAACGACGAAAATAAAAATAGAGAAATGACCAGGTGAAATACATAACGTGGCAGAGAAGCGTTCTTCTCCATCCTCTTGGAAAAAGATCCATAATGGCCAATGGGCTGGCAACAGTGTCCGTGAGCTCAGAGCCAAGATTGCACAGTACTAATATAGAACAGAATGAGAATTGATGGTCGTGAAGAAAAGTCGTACGAGGCTGTCCTGTGGGCGAAAGTACTATGAGCTGGGCTCTGACACGAAAGGAAGGAAAAAAAAAGAAGGAAAATAACAAGGCAGAAACCAGTACCGAGAATCCAGCCACCATGAGTACGGAAACAATTATCAGGAAAAAACAAGCAGAAAAAAGTGTTCCATGAGTTGAAATGAAAAACCAGGTATTCTTCTAGTTCAGACATCTACTGTGTGTAGTAGATGGGATGCTGATGCGGTGTTTGAGCTCCTGGGTAGAAGTACACCGGCCCTGGCCCTGGTGCACCATTCACAGATCCATCCGGGGCAGGGGTAATTGGCATACCGGGGGTGCCGGGATACCCTGCAGGCCCTCCAGTTGGATAAGTATAGTATTGATTGGGATCCCAAGTAGAGTAGTAGACCATCCCGTTGCTTTCCTGCGCGATTGTTGTAGGGCCAGTAGGTGGACCAGTTGTCACAGCAACAGGCGGAGCAGGAGCCTGTTGTTGAGGGGGTATTATAGCGTAATGGTTGGTAGCACCGTTTGGCATAGGCGACGGCCCCGAAGGGACATATGGAGGGGGTGGGTGGAAGGCCCGAGGGTCGTGGTGGTGCGGCGGCCCATGAATTGGGTGCATTTGGGCGACAGGGTGAGGTTGCGGGGGATACGGGTAGTACCCGGGTTGGGGATACGCAGGGTGGAACGCTCGAGCATGAACAGCGGCCTCTGGAATATGAGAGAGCGGTGTTCCAGAGGTTTGGGACGGGTATGAAGCTTGTCGGGAATGGGCATACATGCTCTGAGGGACTCCAGGAGTAGGAATATTTTCCGGATACATATGCCCACCGTAAGATTGAGGAAAGTGCATAACAGCTGGAGAGTCTATCTCGGCAACATTGACAGCTTTCTGAGGTCGTGGCTGATGCATTGGGATCTTTGGAGTAGCCCGATGCTCACGGTATGCGACGGGATTAGGTGTATATGATGGTGGCGGGTGCTGCGGAACAATCTTTGGAGTTTGGGCTTGGGGTGGCTGTAGAGGCACCATAACTTGAGGATGAACTTGTTGCTGTTGGGCTAGGTGCTGTTGAGGTACGACTGGGAGTCTGACGACGGGCTTAGCTGGTGGCTCTTCCTCTCCAACCGATGGCCGAGAGGATGATTCGACATGACCAGCAATGGGTGCTGCAGGTTGGTGAGGTTGAGCCGGTGCCGGCATGGGGGATGTGAACTGGGGCTTGTGCTCGAACTGTAAAGAAGATCTTCGGGACATCCCAACTGATGGAGAATATCCATTCGAGCCACCATAAACACTCCTCCCTTGAGTGTAGAATCCACCTCTACCGCGGCCACCGCCTCTTATATATCCTGAGCCACCTGGCCTCATCGCCCTTGGAATAAATATAAATGACCGAGTGGGGCTCGGATAAATGTATCTAACTGGTGCATCTGGGAGTGCGATTCGGACGGGTTTGTCTCGTCGAAGCGGAGGTCGGTGGTAGGGTAGCCTTGTGTACACCTTCGACGGGACCTCACTAAATGTGATGGGCGCTTTCATCCCTGGGAAATTGACCTGAATCTGAACATTTCCTTTATAAACGGTTCGTCCAAAAGACCGTGGTGGGTCTCCATTTCCTCGTAGGCGATTATTAGGCGCAAACGAGTGGTTGCTCTGATGAATGGGCATTGAACGGCGATGATCTGTATGAGTTTCCTCATGCATATCGTGCTGCCACTGAAGTTCAACGGGGGCATTGTGGTTCATATATTCACTTTGAAGAAGAGTTAGCCCAGCCAACCCAATATGTCAGGGCGTCAAAGCAAAGGGGTCATTTCCACCGCACACTAACGGTAACATACCTAGAAAATCGACCACCTCTTCCAGCCCTTCCGCCGCCCCTCGCAAAAGGTCTGAATCCTTCAGCATGCCTATGATCATGCAAATAAAAAGCACCTCTGTTAGGTACAAACGCAGGATCAGCATCTCTCCTCTTCTTATATTCCTCATGCTCTCGTCTCCTCTTCTCCTCCGCAGTCTCATGAGGCTTCTCCTCAGCTTCCTGTGACTGTGACTCCTCCTGCTCCGTCTCTTCGTGACTCACTTCCTCCTCTGCAGCCTCGTCCTGGGGATTCTTGGCTGGCGCCTTCTCCACCTCGTCATCCTCTCCCATCTCGGAGAAATCTACCTCCTCAGCGTCGTCATCCTTCCCCCGAACGCCATTCATCATAACGTCCGTGTCCCCATTGTCAGTGTGCACAAACTTTGCCTTTCCGCCACTCCGTCCATTCGCCCCCGCTACTTTCCCCTTATTCGTAACTTCCCCTTCGTCTAAATCGTCCCCTTCTTCCTCACTGAGAGTCCCATCCGTAGCTGCATCCTCCTCCCGCTCGCTTTCGCTAAGGCCAGAGTCATCAGTGTAAGAGTCCTCAGCTCCTAGCTCTTCATCCTCCTCATCTTCAGGGCCACGACGGCGAGAAATAATCTTGCGTCTGCTCATTGTCGTTTCTGTTTGACTCGTGAGTGATAAAAGACGGGAAATCGAGGGAGGCTTTTTGTAAACTATTCTCCGGTAACAGGGCGATGGGAGGGGGGGAAGGGGAGGGGGGCGATAATGACACAACAAATGTTTGTTTTCTTATGGCGTTGATTGGTCCGGGGTGAGAAAGGGCAGAAGAGACTCGAGGTTCGGTGAGAACTTTGGATCTGCTGCGTAAATGAAAGGAAAAACAAAAAAAAAGTTAAAACGGGGGTAATAGCGAGAGTTTTTCCGAGATGGCGATTAAGAAAAAATTAGAAATAAACCGTAAATTCCAAGGGATAACGTCGTGGGCTCGTCAAGTCGTAAATTCAATGGGCAAAAAACTGGAAATGAAATCAGGGGTAGAATGAAAAAAAAGCGATGGAGATTTTTGGCGATGGCCGTCAGAATTCCGAGATGGCTTCCGGGTCTGTGAGTGGAACTTTTGCAGAAGATTTCGACGGTCGAGGAAGAGGTCGACTGGGAGGAAGGACATACACGATAGATGGACTAAATAGGAGCGGAGGGTGAGGGGGGTAGTAGATAGAAGGAGGGAGGTGAGAGGGGAGGAGAGAGAGAAGAGGGGAGGAGAAAGGGCAAGTAATGCTAGTTATGATTGAAGAAATAGAAAGAAAAAATTGTTGTGGATGTAACGAGGGAGAGCCTAATGTGTGGAAGCCTACCACCAACTCCTTTTTTTTTTTTTCCCCTTCCTTCAGTCCCATGTCGAGACTTCAGCGTCAGTGCCAAGCTTTAATCTATTACTTGCAGACTTCTCTGCTTTCCTTGCTCCTCCCGTGAAATTCTATCAATCGTGGGAACGGCGCCACTTCGGCACCGTGGCGTTACCTACTGTTTGCAGTTAAAGTTGCTGCCTGAGAAGGCTTTTGGTGTAGGTGTCATTTAGGATTAGTACAGTAGGAGTGAATTTTGTTACAATTAAAGCACTTTAAAGTGGATTATTACCGTAAACTAGTCATTGTAGAAATATCATATGAGAATGATTGATTCATTCACCGATCTAGCCTTCGTCTCAGTTCTGGGGCTATGTATGCGGGTATGATACAATACTGGTACCCTTCCATACAATTCGTCAACCTCGGGTGGGAAGGAATCCCTGAGTATTTGTACCGCATAATATGTAAAGCATAGCAAGTTGGCTGAGGAAAAACAACTGTCGATAGTGTTCTGGCGTTGTTACTCATCAATTCAAGCTTCAACAAAGGAACCCAATCAAAACCCATCGGATAGTCTAACTGATAAAAGCCGGTTAATTATCGTTTGCTCTGTCGCCCACCTAAGTCAATGACCGCGATAGCGGCAAAACAAATTTCATGCGAGTGAAGACCGATGATACTGTTTGTATTAGGCAAATCTCTTATTTATTTATTTAGCTAATTATTGCTCAATGTAGCCATCTACCAGAAAACACGACAAGTCCTCCTCCTTTGCACAATTACGCATTTGACTGCAACTCAACGCCGGTAAACCACATATTCTAAGCCAGCCACCAGAAGGATGCCATAAAAAAGCAGAAGAAAAGAAAATAAGAGGGTGTGAGGAAAAAAGGATGCTATTAAATCTAGGTAAGCTGCCTATGAGATAGTGCGAAGGCATAGAAAAGAAAGTTTTTTCTTTTGGCAGTGACGGAGATCAAAGGGGAAAGTAAGGAAAAAGGGGGGGGAGTTGAATGAGGATGTAGTCGAGAGATATAAACGAGACCTGGGGTTGGCGGAGCGCGGAAAGTAAAAAACACTTTAATGCCCATTTGCTGCTGGCGCGCTATTCAAGGAAGCTTGTCTCCTTCTGGCTACTTCCTTCTTCTTCAATTTTATTTCTCCCTTACGTTCCCTTAGGAGCTGCTTCGCGTCTGCAGTTAGCGCCGGCATATCTGGGCTCAGATTGACTGCCATGAGCATCTCATTGACTTGGGTCTCGCTGCTAAGGTGTGGGCAAGCATTTATACCAGGGAGGTGTGCAATCGAGCAAAGTTGACAAAGTTGCACAGGGATATGTCTCAATGGGCACTGGCCTGGTGGGTGGGGGTTACCACAAGCTAGGCATTTACCGTTGAGATCTGAATAAGACATGCCCACCGAGCTAGGTGCGGTGTGGAAAACGTGAAGCGGGGGAGGAGCCATGGGTGCAATCGGGGCGACGGGAGCGGCTGGTATTATTTGGGTCATTGATTTGCGGGACGTGGCAGGTGCGGGCGGGGCGCCATAAACGTGCTGTGTCGACTGTGATGGATGGATGTTGCCGATTGGAGCTTTATAGGATGATGCGGAAGGGGGGTAAGAGGAGTAAGAGGGGTAAGGGGAGTAAGAGGGGTAAGGGGAGTAAGGGGGGTAGGGGGGGTAGGGGGACTGAGCAGTGGGAATATGTTGACTTAGATGCGGAACGTAAGGTGGAGGAGGACGCGGCATTACCATTTGGGGGATAATTGGTGTGATCTGGGGGCCTAAGTTCCGAGTATGGTTGGCATTTAGATTTAGAAGCTCATCTGAGGCCTCTCCCATTGCGCGGTCCTCCTCCGATTCGGATTCAGGGCCTGGCGAATCGTGGAAATCCGTGTCACTCACTACCTCGGGACCCCGTTTAGAAGGGGAATCAAATCCCAGGCTGTAATCAACCTTCTTGTTTCTCCTCCCCCTCCCAAGTTCCTCGGCTTTGGAAGCTGCTTCTAGCCGGGCCTCCTCTTCCCGTTCCTTCAAAACTTTGTCCCAGAACCCGAGAGGGGCCTCCTCCTCTTGTTCCTGACCAAAGCCCTCCTCCAATGCTGATGTGTCATTAGCCCAGACTCGGGCAAAACTGAAGGCAGTTTCCCCAGTGTTTGTTCCCTCTTTCTCACCGACTGTTGGCTCCTCGATGGCAACTCTCTCGAGAAGCTTGTCCACGCTATCATCGTCGTACCGAATTCTTCTTGCCTCAGACGCTTCCCCCTCGTCCTCGAACAGCGCCCTAGCTCCAAATTTCAAGATGCTCTCTACATCAACTTCCTCTTCTTCTGTAGCGTCCATCTTTTCTATGATCAAATGATCGAGGCTTAGCTTTTTTTTGCCAATTTGGATGATCTTTTCCTCTGCTGTGTCCCTGGTTACGAGATGAAAGACCTGCACTCTCTTCGTCTGCCCAATCCTGTGGGCCCTGGACAAGGCTTGGATGTCTTGATGAGGATTAAAATCTGGATCTAGGATGATAACAGTGTCTGCCGTTGCGAGGTTAATCCCAACTCCTCCAGCCCTCGTGGAAAGCATGAATGCGAAATATTTGGAGTTCGGGGCATTGAATGAATCGATCCTCTTCTGTCTCTCGAGAGTTGACACCCCGCCATCGAGACGTTGATATTTGAGATCCAGCGCAAAAAGGAAGTCCTCTAGGATATCCAACATTCCCAAGAATTGGGTAAACATAAGCACTCTGTGCCCCCTCTCTTTGAGCTTTGGTAGCAATAGGCTTAGTAGCTCCAACTTGGACCCGGCGTCAACCAAATTTTTGTGTGCGGTCTCTGGGTCAACGTTTTGTTCTTCAATATCCTCGTTATAGAGGAAGGGATGACAAAGACACTTTCTTAACTGCATCAGCAGGTTGTTAAGCTTTGTCCTCTCTGTAAGCTTCAATTTCCCTTTTCCATGTTTGGCAAGAATCGATTTAATGAGGGCAGTATCCTTGGTTAGAATGGACTTGTAGAGCTTCCGTTGAACATTAGTCATACTGACAGGGACGATGATCTCAGTCATTGGCGGTAAGTCAAGCACCATGCCTTTAGTCCTTCTCAAAAAGTAGGGCCTATCAAAATCAATAAGCATTCCAAAAATTATGAGTTCACGTAAAGCACAACCTACCGAATCATAGCATGAAGGGTGGGCACATTCTCTTTTGTAAGTTCTCCGAATTCTTCCTCTAGCGAGGCCGCCTGTACCTTCGGATCTAGGAACTGTAGCAGGTTGAAAAGTTCCCTCGGGTTGTTCTGCAATGGCGTGCCAGTCATCAAGAGCTTGAAGCTAGCGTGATATTTTGCCATCTCAGTGTAAAACTGGCTTTGATCATTCTTCAATCTCTGTCCTTCGTCAACAATCAGTGCTTGCCAGCGGATTGGCCGAAGGGTCTTGGCGTCGGAAACGGGCGTGTTATATGAAGTAACAACAACATGGCATTTGAGATCTGTGGTGCCAGGATGAAACATTTCATATTTTTTCTGCCTCCAGTTAGCACGGTGTTACAATAACTTAAGTAGGGGAAATACTGAAAGCTTCCGAGCAATGTCAATGCTGGGATAAGCGACAACTCGCATGTTGGGAAGCCAACGCTGGATTTCTCGTTTCCTATCGACTGTGTTAATATTTCATCAAAGGCACTATCGCTAACGCATAGTGTACAATACTGACCAATTCGGCACAGTTGAGTTCGGAACAACGATCAAGAAGGGCCACACGTTATGCTCTTCAAGCAGCACCGATAGGAACGATATGACTTGAATCGTTTTCCCTGTAGCAAATTAGTGGCACTCAAACAAGAATCAGGACTGAATTTACCTAGTCCCATCTCGTCTGCGAGAACTGCATTCTGGCCTTTCCACCACTTGTAGTATAGCCAACTGTAAGTGCATTAGCACATGGTAGATGGGGGCTTGAGAATGGTGGATTGTAATAGCTTACTTTAGTCCCTCCATTTGATAATCCATCAGAGTCCCGCCTTTTACGTATTCAGGCTGCTTCTTTTTTACAAGCTTCTGGTCGAAGTTGAGAGAGCGAGCCTTCTTTATCCGATCGAGAATCCCTCTTGTGCCACGAACGTAAAATCCATGGATATAATCTCCGTAAGCCTGCTTCCATTCCTCCCATCTCTCCTTTTCATTCTCTTTGGGAGGTTGCTCCCAGACTGCCTCTTCGTATCCCAAGCCTCTGAATTTGACATAAGCTTTAGTCACGTCGGTTATCCTCAACAAATCGAGCTCTGCGTCATTACCCACTGGGACATAGGAGTCGTATTCGACGTCCAAGCAAATTTCTATCCGAAGCCACTCCTCAGGAACAGCCTCTTCAGTCGTCATACAAAGCTTTGGACCCCTCTTGATGAACCCTGTATGAAGCAAGGGGAAAGCCCCAGAAACCCACGCCCCAGGCAACCAAACGCAATGGAAGTAAGACCGTTTAGCAAACTTGGTTAGGTACTCGCGCTCGTCTTCAACGAAATCCGTATAGTCAATTAGCTCTGATTTCATCTGTCTAGCCTGCTTGTCAGAGGGACGCCATGCGAGGATAACGGTGGCCTTCTCTTTGTGTTCTTGACATAGGTCACATCTCCATTCCCGTGAATATTCTTCCAGTCGATTTTTAGCAGAAGGCTTGCCGACACTCTCAGCGGTAGCAGGTAGGTGGTTAAAATGCCACGCCCTTCGGCATCCACGACAGCGAAATAGGACGTTCTCAGGGTTATAGAGCCGCTCTGAATCAACCTCAACGTCAGATGTTTCAGCACTGGCATTTGTTGATGTGTCTTTTTTCTGCGCAGACTTGTTCTTTAGATCCGAAAAGGGTTGACAAGATTTCCCTGTGATACGACATGCTGTGCACTTATCCAGATACGGCGCAGTAGGTTTCTTAAGCCGAGTCCTTCCTATGCAGCGCCTACATTGCAAAACACGGCTTTCGCCGGCCACTTTGGTGATAAGATGCTCGCGACCATTACGAGGTCCTAGGCAAAGTTGGTGATAGGTGTAAGAGCAGCCCTGGCAATATACCAGAATGCCCCTTGATCTGGAGGTGCCGTGGTCGAGGCAAGTATCGCATGTGCGGTCGTGAAACCTAGCAAAATCTCCGTGCTTGTCCAGAGATGGGAATACCTCTTTTGCACGTACAACTTGGGGCTTCTTAGGTTTAGCAGTAGTGTCGATGTCCATGAAGTCGTCATCGGAGGCATTTGGATCTGGTTCCCGATACATGTTCTTGCGTCCTGCCGTCCGTCCGGAACGTCTTTCAGAGGGACCACCGTTGTCATAGTCGGAACTCCCGTATCCCGTTTCCCTCATACTTCTGCACCTTGATGACACTAAGCCTCGGCGACGCCTACCCGGCGGGGGCTTTAGATCAGAAACAATGATTTCGTCGTCATCATAACCGTACGGAAGCATTTGGACCTTGGGAAGTCCGGTTGATCTAGTACGCCGACCACCGCCTCTGGGTCGGCCCCGAGGCTCGGTAGCCTTACTAGTATCCTCGTCTTCTGAGGACTCTATTCCTTCAGCCTCCCGCATGGACTTCCGTTGCCTCGCAAGTAGTGACAAATTCCGCTTCCTAAGTTGGCGGCCCTCAGCAGGAGATGCTGATGAATTGTTATCACCTTGGGGGGCTTGATCAGAGGGATTCAGTTCGGCATGTTTCCCAGAACGTGAGGGGCTATCGACATTCCTGGGGGTAGCAGTTTTCCTTGAGTCCTGACGACCCCGAAGCCTTGATGTGGAAGTATCCCGCCTAGAGCTTGTCTCTTCAGAACTCGTCGCGCCCGGCGAAGTACCGTCCTGGTTAACAAAATTCGCATAAGCTTCTTCCCAATTATCGTAGCGGGCCAGTTGACTGTAGGGCATCTATCAATTCGAACTGCGGTTAGAATTTCTCACAAAAGGTTGAATAATTTCTAGGAATAGAAATTCACCATAACGCAGCTACCATCAACAAAGCTTGTCTTGCAGTGGATCACACCCTTAATTTCCACTTCTCCTTTGATCTTCTTGATAAGTCTTTCCTCGGGGAAACTCTGATAGTCATCACGACTGAGCCCAAGAGATTCGAGTGTAGGAGGATCAATGGCGAACTTCCGCTTGACACGACCATCTGAGGCAGAGTCGGGTGCCGCCGAAACCTGGGCAGACGCTTCGTCTGGAGCCTCAACTCCATTTTCGGAGTGATAAGACATCTCAATGTCACTTTCTGCCATCTGTGGCATGGCTGAATTGTTTGTACTTAGTCTCGGATGAGGACGCGTTGGCAGTGAACGTGGAAAGCAAACGGATGGGAAAGTGAGAAGAAAGGACGCTGAAGGCAAAGGGAAAGAAAAAGGATGGTGAGGGAGGGCTTGATGCTGTGGTGGTGGGGAAAGGAGGCGGGGGAAGAAGGTAGAGGTGAAGTCAATAGAGATGGCCCAGAAAGGGGGTGAAGGGTATGCTGGGAAGACGCGACCTGGTGGGAAAGTGACAGAGGCAAGGCGTTTGGTTGACGAGCATCAAGAAGCAACACGAGATGGAGGCTCTGGGCGATACGCGACCTGCGTCAAAGAAAGGGTGCCACGGACCAGGAATTTTCCGCTTGGTCAGCAGCCCGACAAATTGAGGCTTAAATTTTTTTAACCACTTTTCGCCCTTTTGACAATTCTCACCCCGCGGTCCCAGTCCAGTCGGAGGTCTGACACAACACAGTGGGAACAACAATGAATACCTCTCAATTCGCTCGACTGTTGCGTAAAATACCTACTAAAATACTCCGCAAGCCCCTGTGCCGATCGGTTTCCACGGATTCTGCCATCAGCCGTGGTCTCCGTCGTTCGGTTGCTACTAATCGTTACTATGACCGTCAAAAAGACATCTCTGAGTACGACTATAATCCCGAGCCTACGAATTACCAAAATTCCCCTCCCCTTAATCCCACAATCCGACGAGTCGCCGCCAGAAGAGAGGGGGAACCTGAGGATGATTACTTCGAACCAGAACCAGGACCAGAGCTGTTGCCTAGACTTGACCATGAACCCCCTCAATTCAGTTACACTCCTGCCCCTCGTCGATATATACCAAAAGTAAACTACGATGCAGAATGGATATACGGCACCTCTGTCGTAGAGGCTGCGCTGAGGTGCAAACGAAGGGAACTATACAAACTTTACGTTTACGCAGGCGACAACAGAACACCCGCCGTTCGGGAGCGGGATCGGGATATGAAGGATTTGGCACGGACCGCGGGTGTGGAAATTGTCGACGAGGAGGACATAGGGAAGATGGACAGTATGAGTAACTCGAGGCCGCATAATGTAGGTACGCTCTTATGGGTTACCACCTCTTGCCGAATGCTTGTATGTATTTGCTCAGGCTGGCAATGAAACTTAATTGACCATCATATAGGGCTATGTCCTTGAATGTTTGCCTATAAAAAGAACCCCGATCATAGCACTCAAAGACGTCCAAGAAGATAAAAATTTCTTTACACTGGAAATGGCCAGACATTACTTCGACGGCCGGCCAGTGACCGAACACTATTACGATAAGATTCGCTGCAGGGATCCAAAAAGAAGATTCCCATTCGTTCTCATGTTAGATGAAATAGTGAGACCTCCCCGCAGTCCCGGACCGGATCGGATCGTTTACTAACCTATCCGTCCACCTACCTAGTCAGATCCCGGAAATATGGGAGCCATCCTCCGCTCAGCCTACTTCCTGGGTGTAGATGCTGTGACCATCACAACGAGAAATTGGTAATACACACTCAGTCCCTCACATTACGTCTTCTAACATTGGATAATAATTAGCGCCCGCCTCTCGCCCGTCTGTCTGAAAGCCTCCGCCGGGGCCGCAGAACTCCTCCCAATATTCGAGCACGCAAAAAGCGAGCGCATGATAACCCAGTCCACGGAAAACGGCTGGGCCGTCTACGCCGCCATCCCACCACCAACAAAGAACCAAGCCCGCAGGGATCGATACGTCTATGCGTCCGAAGTGGCTAAGGCAGTTAAGGAAGGTCCCGTAGTTCTGCTCGTAGGCAGCGAGGGGGAGGGTCTCCGGCCATTTCTGAGGAAGTTGGCCAAGTTTTGCGTTAGTCTAGATAAGGGGTCCGGTACAGATAGTTTGGTGGATTCATTGAATGTGAGTTTCTTCTTTTTTTTTCTCTTTTTCTTTTCTCGATTATGGTGTAATCATCTTGTGATTTTGGGCAATAATTATTAAGACAAGATAGGTCAGTGTTGCGACCGCGTTACTCTGCTCGAAGTTCTTGGAGGTTTGATGGATGAATGAGATTTATGAAGCGCAAGCACATTACTGTTGAATAACTCTGTGATTCGAAATAGGTACATATTCCCGCCGTGTATATATGTAATTAGATATTTACAAATGAAAATTTTCTAGACTCCGCTAATATACAGTCCATTCCAATCTACGTGGACAACTACTATATATCTGATGGAACCATGCCTTCCTGCTAAGCTAATCTTGGGGAGAGTCAATGAGCTCGAAATAGAGCGAGTGATGAGACATGAACATCTCTTCCAGCATGCCTGCCACGCTTGTTGGGTTATATACACCCAGGACCAGGGTCATTATCTAGTAATCCACCAACGTAGCGGGTCTCTCATATTCTCCTTAACCCTCATCTTCAACACTCCACAGCCTAAGATGATCTTTTTCACCTTCTAAAAAACCAACTAATCAATCTACTTCCCCAGATCGCAACTCTTATTCCCCCCCCCCTCCTGTCCTCGTCTCTGCCAAAAGCACTTCTTGTGCATCCCCGCCCACCGCTCCAATCCACCATCTGCACTACCCCGGTTCCCGCACTTGACTGACCGACCGACCGACCACTGCCTTGATTGCACTACTTCACTTTTAACAAGGCTGGCAAAATATCACGTCATCCGGCGGGCCGCGCGCCCACGGGGCATGAAATAAGAAAGAGGGAACAAAAAACTCTCGATTTTGTCACACACACACCTAGCAATAACAACAAATCCACATACTACTACTATAATATTTACCTACCTGCCTCCTTTTTGAAAACACACACCGAGTGATTACCCATGACTACCCACACCCAAATCCCCCACCCATCCGCACATAAAATCACTATAAAAATAATAAAAAAAGGAAACACACGAGTCATTTATCAAGTATCCCCCCATTCCACTCCCATTTTCACTTTCCGGTATATCATCACACCACATCACACGGTAGCATCTCAATGAGAAGGTTAGTCTACAGTCCATCCATCATCCATCCATCCATCCATCCATGCCCACTACTACTTCCTCAAAAACATTGCCTTAAAATCAGCATTTGACTTGGCCTTCGGTGCCTCCCTGGCCGGCGGTCCATCCACCATTACTGTGTCTTCACCCTTCCCCACGTCAGCATCATCCTTCTTTCTGACTGCACCTGAAAAGCCCAAACCAGCTCTTCTCTTCTGCCCCTTCATCCCTCCCGCCCCTGCGTTCACCTGACTGGGCTTGAACGCAACCGCCCCGCCCTTGCTATCCCCGTTATTGGTAGGAAATCCTTTGGCGACCTTCTTCTCCGGAGACTGCCGCATCAAGTCCGCCAATTCCCCAATCTTGATTTTGCGGCCGGCAAGCTCAAACCCGTCGAGTGCGAGGGTGGCTTTTCCGGCGTCGGCAACGGACTCGTATTCTACGATTGCGCCTTGGTGATCGGGTCGCAGGGTGACCTTGCGCAGCGGGCCGTGCTTTTCGAAAATTTGGCGGATTTTAGTGTCGTTTACGGTATCGGAGAGATTCATTATTCCGAGTGTTTTTTTCTTGATGTCGGAGAAGGCGGGAACTAAGGGTTGTTGCGGAGAGGTGGCAGAGTTTGTTAGGCTAAGTGATTTTTGGCGGGGGCGGTCTATATTTCGGCCGGGTGCTGAATCTCTCGTTTTTTCTGCGGAGGGGTTGGCGTTGGTAGTTTTTTGCTTAGTGGGGTTTGGGTCCGCGATGGTAATTATGAGTGTTCGGGATTTGAGCTGGGTATTGTTCGCGCCTTCTACTGCTGCGAGGGCTTCCTCCTGTAACAGCTGTTAGATTTGCGTTGCAGAATAGGACTTTTTGGCTTACCTTTGTGGAAAAAGTCACAAACCCATAGCCTTTGTGAGTACCCTTCTTCGGCCCGGGCGGCAAACGGACCTTGTCTATTTTCCCATACTTCTGGAATAATTCTTGGACGTCATTATCATGTGCCCGGAAATCTATATTCCGGATATACACTTCTCGGCCCTCATATCTTAATGAAAGATTAGTTACAGCTCCAATACTTGGGGGGCGAAGATGCTTACACTGCACCAGACCGCTCATGCTTCTGATCGGGCGCCGAGATCTTAGCCACAAGAGACTCCTTGCCTCTAAGTCGTTTTCCGTGCAGAGAGGTCGCCCCCTGAGCCTCATCAGAAGATGCAAACTGGACATAGCAAAACCGCCGATGTGTATTGTACTTCAGACTTGGAAAGCGAACGTCGACAATCTCGCCACACTGAATTTGCCTCTATCAGTCTCTAGTAATTCCCGTAGTTGAGTTGTAGAGGAGGAAACCCACATCTTTGAATAAATCTCTGATATACGCCTCATCGGCGGTCGGTGGGAAATTTGTAACGTATAGAGTTGACCCAGTCCCAACCTGAACCTCGATAGAATGCCCATCAACAATCTTCAAGTCTTTAGTCTGAGCGGTGAGAACATCTTCCCTATGCTCAAACTCAACAGTCGCAGTTGAAGTCTTTCCGCCCTTCTCTACAATAAGCTTTAGGCTATTGATCGTGCCGCACTATATGTCACATGTCAGCAACTATCGACTTTATACGATAGAGCGGAATGAAGAACTTACATCTCTAAAAAACTGTCTAACTCGCACCTCTGGATAATTCGGCGGCAGGTTCTTCACGATCACGGTAGTATTCTCGCGATCACGTTTTGCCACGGAAGATGCCAAGGGAGGCAAGTGGGCAGCTGGCTTCTCCGTGGCCAGTGTCTCAACAGCTTTGGATTTCTTTCTGGGCTGAGAATCATCAGCCTCAGCAACACTTCGACGCCTCTTGGAACTGGCCCTAGCTGATCCATCAGTCTGTGGTGTATCTTCTTCTTGTTGCTGATCCTTTGTCTGCTGCTGCAGAGCAGCTTCTCGCACCTCCTGGAAAATCGATATTAGTATAGAGACAACCGTGAAATTATACAGACACAAGAGCCTCTCACCTGTGCTCGCCTCTCCAAATTCTCTTTAAAAAGCTTCCGATACCGGACTGTCGCGTACTCGACATCCTCGACGTTTCCGAAATCTTCGACATGGTTTTTCCATATTTCTAAGATCTTCTCAGGCCAATCTAAGGTACTTCTCCTTAGAGCTGCTTTTAAAGTCGAGCCCGCATAATCCTTATCCCTTGGTCCATGTGAAAGCTCCCAGTGATAGTAGCGCAACCAATATTCATGAGAATCGCCTTGGGTCTTAGCAAGCTCTTTCCAGATTTCCCTTGCGGAGTCAATTTTCTTAGCAAGTGTGCAGAAGTTGATATGAATCCTTTGAAGACGATACTCAGGATCCTTTTTGCCAGTTTCTGTGTGCCATGTTAGTTGGATATCTAATTAATCAAAGAAAAGAGCACGAAATTCCCTACCGGTGACAGCTTCCGATATCCCCATCTCCGCCATATCGAAATCATCCTCGCCGGCATCATGTTCAAACGCTCTTCTCTTCAAGAACCCACACCAAGCAATGTTAACTTTCAAAACCTCCTCCAAACCGCCCAAGTCCAGCATCCCGGTAGTGGTGGCCCTGTGTTTGATCTCAGAAACCTCTTCAAATGGCCTATACGCCCTCTCCAAAGCAATTATATACTGGGCCCATAGCGTCCCAGACCAGGGGCAATGTCTCGTGGCACGCTTCAAAAGTGCCTTAACACGGGGACCTTGTGATTTCTCAAGAGCGAAAAAGACATATTCTTCCCAGACTCTGGCCTGTTCACCAAAGCATAGTAGGCACCGTTCATAGAGTGCACATGCCATGTCTACATCGAGTTTCTTCTTCGGCTGGGAGGTTTCCCATTCTAGATATTCTGCCCAGGCATTCCATTCTTCTGTCAAGGAGACTTGTCCGCGCTTGGCGAGACGATCCTCATATATGGAACGCTCATTATACTTTGCCAAAGCCGCGGCATAAAACTTGTTAGTGCTGACCATGATAGATTCATAATTTGCGTTGTCATATCTGGTAATGAAGGTGCTAAATTCAGAGAAGGTGTCACTGATGGTGGTGTGTGGGATCTGGAGGCGAACGACGTAGAGGTTTCGAATAAACTCAACCTTGGGGGGGCTAAGAGACTTGTTAATTTTATCCATAACGAACAAAGTATTGGAGAACTTACGTTGGGTTAGCTTCCAAATCCATCATCATCAAATCGCGATACTTATTCCAAAGCACATGGCTTTCAGCAATATTATCCTTAGTAGCAAGAGAGCCCAGCCGATAAGTCTCAACAACCAATTCCAGCGTAAAACACCCCTTCAAAGTAATCTCCTCCTCCTCGCTAAGAATGACCTTTTTAGCCTTACCCTTCCCAACGGCATCCCCATCCCTCCCTAGAGAATACTGAGATTCGATGTATTCAGCATAAGTCTTCCACAGCCTGACACTAGCAGACTCCTCCTCAACAGCCTTGGCACAAAGCTCCATGACACCAAGACGCTCCTCGAGGCCACCACAAATGGATATCTCATCGGCAATCCACTCAGCCCACATAATCTCGTTCAACGGAAACCTCTCGATCATGTCTTCGCGAGCCTTCCGCAGGTCCTTGATGAGGGGGTACGGTCCCACCTCTCTTGGGTCTGCCTGGTGTGCGAGGAAGCCGCGACGCAAGAGGGAAATATACTCCACGTGGGAATCATATTGATACGGTCTGTTGGTGATGGAAACCAAAAGGTCGGCGATGCGCGTGTAATCCTCCTCCGACAAAGGAATTGGTGCTGCTACCTCATTTTCGTCGCCATCAGATACATCCTCCATAACTGCTTCATACGCCGCACCAATGCCATCGCCAACAGCGACAGCAGCAGCAGCAACATCACCATCATCTCCACCAGTCATGACCTCGTCCCGAACTTGTTCCGATGGCCCACTCATTCCTGACGCGGAGAACGGTTTCGAGGTGGAGGCCTCGTTGACTTTGAACGGCGACTGCCGGGGGTTCGAGGCTGGCGTGGTATTAGATGTGTGGCCTGAGTGAATCGGGGAATTGGAGTCTGTATCGATGAAGGCTGGTCGAGACGATGGACGTGGGGAAGCGGAGGGGTTAGCTGGAGACGAGTAGTCGTCAGACGGCGATAGAAGCGAGTTGATATCCATTGTAGCCTAGATTATTATTTTTTCTCGTTTCCTTCCTTTATTTCTCAGCAACGATCAACCAACAATGTCATAGAGGGGAGGAAGAAGGAAGCTGTGGGGGCTTGGATGCGAAGTGAAGGGAGGGTAAAGAGATTGGAGAGTCGGCAGAACAGAAATAAAGTTTCGAATGGGAAAGATTGATCTCTCACACTAGAACTAAACAGATTGGGTTTAAAGAAAAGAAGCCTCCATGCACCTTTATGAAAGGGCTTAAAGGAGGGGGTAAAGGTTTCTAGAAAGCTCTGTGGAGGAATTTAGGGTCCTGGCAGCAAACAGAAAAGAAAAAGGTTGAGCACAGAACAAGGATAGCCAAGACTTCTGCCGCGGGTCTTTCAGATTGACTGATCCCTTTCCGTCAATATTTTAACGCACAAAGACGAGAGGAGCAAAGAGAGAGAGAAAGACACAGGGAGAGACGTCCAATTAGACGCCGTTGTCAGGGAAACTCTTCTTTTTTCTTTTTTTCTTTTCTATTTCGACACTCAATGAGACATAAGTTAGGCCGGGGGATGATTCCCATTCAGCTTCCTTGCTCCGGGATAAGAAAGAGGGAAAAATGTGATATTAGTCTCAGTAACGATATTCGGTGGCATTTGGTGATTTTCGCCTCCTCAGGCGGATGTCGGTACGATAGACCAAGTGTCGGTACAGTACCGACTTCCGGCATGTAAGGACGCAGCCTGGGCATCAGGCTCGTGACGATGTGCGGTGGAGGGATGCTGTCTTGCAAAGAGTGGGTCCAGACACCACTTGATACCAGTGATAAACCGGAATACGGTATCTACAACTACTCAGATATTAAAATGCAGTACTCGAGTACTCGAGTACGAGTACAGTATGGTTAACCCACGGCATCGATCCCCCTCACTATCGACCTCAGGTCTCGAAATCAAGCTCGTGATATGTTACCAAAGTAGAAACCTTTAACGCCTTTGTGATGTGATTGACAAAAAGCATCTCTCAATTGAACCCACATAGGAACCTCTCCTTTTCTTCCCCTCTACTCGAGTATCTCCTTGCTTAAATTACCTACAGGTACAACCCTCTCGGCTGTCACAGTCGATGGCATGCCTATATACTGGACACCCATAATCCCCAGTCTTCTTCATAATTCCTCCTTTAGAACCATAGATTTCCGATAGTAATCCACAAAACGCACTCGCGCTAAGACTTGCCGGGGTTGACGAATTAACTCTTCGATTGACATCCGGGAATGGTTGAACCTGCATGGTAATATGAAGTCATTTGTAATACCTAGGGCTGTATGGGGCTCGAGACCAGGTGGTGACTCTCGCTCCAGATCGTTATCCTTTCCCTGCTATTGGGCCTTGGGTTCCCGTGCTACGATGCAGGACAGCACACAATCGTGCCCAATCGCACCCTTTTCTCTCTAAAAAAAACAAAAAAACAAACAAGAGGGAACCGTAATGAACCTGACCATTAACACATAATATAATATATATTGTACTCGTAGAACCCAAGGCATTAAAAAATTTGACGATTCTATTTACTGCATGATAAAGGAAAGGGATGTTTACAGCTGAATAAGAGCCCTCCAGACACCATTCCCGATATACGGTACCAAAGGCACCACGCAGAGGAAAAAGGAATGAGAAGAAAGGAAGGGGAGAGGAAGTGGATGAGCAGACAAACAGACAAACAAACAATAATCGTACACGCTTATAATCATTCAAGCAATCACTTTTCCCTTCTTCTCCTTCACAAGTCCCGTCAGCACCATCCCAAGCTCCTTCTCAGCGAAGGCCAAATCATCCTTAGCCATCTGATCGGGAATAACCCCAACCTTAACACCATTGGTCTTATGTAGCACAATCTTACCCTTCCGGAACCCCACCAGCTGCGCATCAACGCTGTACCTGCCGGTGATATCTAGCCAACTCCGGATCTTACTGGGGTCCGGTTTCGATTTATCCGAGTGCTTGAGTGGGGCTACCGGTGTGTTGACGTTCGGCGGGAGTTCTTTCAGAGAGGTTGCGATAGGCGATTCCATCGCCTGGGTAACGAATTCTTGGTCCTGAGGGGATAGGTCCGACTTAAGGATATTAAGCCTTACGCCATTACGCTTTAGTAAGAGTACGTGGTTGTTCTCGCAGCCGAGGAGTATCATCTCTTTTCTGTATTGGCCATTTTGGTCGGTCCAGATTCTGTATTCCATGGCCGTGCGCGGTTTCTGGGAGGGTTCTTGCGACTCGGGATCGGGTTCTGCCGGATGTATCTCAGGTTCGGGTTTGGAATTGGGTTTTGGGGATATATCCTTCTCTTTTACTCCTTCTCCACCTCCTTCCACTCCCCGAGAGCTACCTGAGCCCGCCGTACACTCCACCCCCCCCTCACTCTTAATAACAAGCAACGGTTTCCCTCCGTGCTTGTAGCCCATCTTGCCTGCGCCCTGTCCCTCACTGTCTTGTTTCTGCTCATGTATGGGTATATGCTCGTGCATACGCGGCCCCGCACCTCTTACTACGAAAGTAAAAGATGACTTTTACAGCCTCCGACATCAGATGTGTTACGCCTCCTAGACCAGAGCGGTGAAGGAAACCTACATCTTCTTCTCCATCCCCTTCCACAGCTCTTAACAGACATTCGTCCTCTCCGGAGGACAAGCTCTCGTCATCGGATTCAAAGTTCCCTACGCACAGGCGCCCGTTACGCTGTATTTCCTGGAAGTCGTCGTTCTCGTCTAGGAGCTCATGATGCTCTATCAGATAGAAGCTGTCCGCTAGGTTCTCGCAGCTCATGTGAGGAGGAGCTTGTGTGAAATCGAGGGATGGCATGGTTGTCGGAGCTAAGTAGGAGTAAAAAAAAAAAAAAAAAAGAAGGAAACTAGGAGCGGAGAGGGTAAGTACGTGAACGGGGTGATGGCAGAATTTATAGTTCGCCTCGTTTATCAGGTTCTGGCAGTGATTGCCTTAAACGTAGAAGGTTGATCTCAATTTTATCCAAGAACAACTTGGAAGAAGGCTGCGTGTTAAGTAAACTTCTCAGGAAGGGGGAATTCTCTGGGAAAAATTATATCATCCCATTCATACCAATATAATATAGTATTTCGTGTATGAACTGTACAGCGCAGTTATTCGTTGGTGACGTGGAAAGTTGAAATATTACTCGAGCTGTGCTTCGTTTTCTTTTTTCTTTTCTAGAACTTGAAACGCTTGTGTGGGGAAACGTCAGAGCTTTCGTTGCTTTTTCGGGGCCAGGGTTTTTTTTTTTGTTTTCCACAAACGCTACGCTTTACCAGCTTACTGGATCCTACCGTAGCTTTACCACACCGTATGATACCAATCTTCAATCACCTTAATATAGACCAAACGAGACTGCTTATTGCGCGACAGGTGACCGGTGCGGTAGGTTCGGAGGGGGGGAGGAGGAGGAGGTTGAAACGGGCGAACCTAGTTATTATATTATTTTGAGTGTGACTGCGATAGTTAATTCATGCTAACTCGAGATACCGTATGATAACTCTAATTAGTTATCCGGTTGCCACTTACTTTTTGTGATTAACTTATGATACAGCACTTGTTCTGTTCTGTTCAAAACCAACGAAACCTTTCAGACGAACCAGATTTTAGCATAAACGCATAACGATACAAACGAACAGTATATACGGTACTCGCGCGGCCGAGTTGAAACCGGACATCTGGGGTGGAAATTCCCGTACGGAGTGTTTGGCTTCGGTTCGGCCGCGCGAGTACTCGGCGATTTTTAAAGTATCCGGAATCTTGGCACTGATTTGTACGAGTCTCGGCGCCAAGCTGTCCGATTATTAAAAAAATCTCCGAGTAGAGAGCCCGGTTGACACACAAATAAACGCCAAGAAATGTGCTTTAGCTACGATATGTACTTGTAATATCTGCTACAAGCGGGCTTAGTATTATACATCATGGATCCGGTGGTTTGAGGTATTATAAGTATCATAACTCTCTGATATATTCTTTTCTCCTTCATGGTGATGTCTGACGGGCCTCTTTGCGGAAGTGCAAGTTGCTATAGGTGCCATGATAAGGCCTGTATTGCGCAGCATTGTGGGAGTGCTACCGGTATATACCGGTGTGGAGAGGGCACCGCGATAGGGTAGTTTCAGCAGCCAAGGGAGCGTTTGAGCACCCACTAAACACCTATGTTTGTAGATAGCTTGGCGTGCAGAACTTCCTGCACATAAGCCTCTGTTCCCTTTCTGTAGTTAGACAAGCGCAATACCACCGCCCTCACCACGGTGAGTGGCATCTTCCCTTGCACTCTATTGGGCTTCACTTTCTGTGCGTATCATTATCTACATATCGCCTACGTTACACAGTACCTACCTGGGGTCAAGTTTACCTCTCCAATCTCTGGGTATAGCGAGTGGGTCACGATCGTAGTATTACCACCACAAGCAGTCTCGGTCAGAACACCATCCGGGAAGGGGAAGTATACAGAAACACCCCACACCGGTAGTAAGTGGGCTGGAGTTTGAAGTTTCTAACGACCATGGGATCAGGCATTGTATTATCTGTTGGCGCGAGTCGGGCCGAAAAAGTTCATGGGCACAAGCGCTTTTACACCAAAAATGGTCAATTTTGCACACATATTTTGAAACCAATACTTGAATTGAATTAAAAACAGGATAACTTTGTAGAGTGTTCAGAAAAGATGTGGATTACTTGACTTCTGCTGAAGCCTCAAAATGAATTCGAGTTCTCTGAAGAGTAGTAGCATTACCATGAGGGAGCAAAACTTTCTTGTTTTTGGTGGGAAAACCGTGTCTTGGCGGAATTTGAAAGTCTTACGCCACTCTTGAGGCTGGGATTGAGTTGACATTTGTATACTCAAGTAGAAAATGATATCTTTATAATACTCTTTTCAGTGGTTCTATGGATAGTTTGTATTTTTGTGAATTTTCTCCAGCATAATATCTTGGTGTGAAATCTGCTCACTTTTTCGGTCCTGCTTGTATAGTATTTTTACGTCGAGTGAGCGATGGACTATGCTTACAAAATAGTCTTTAGTAGCTTCTCTTATTATTATTATTATTATTTTTTTTGGATACCTTTATTTTGAGCACATTATTGCAAGTTGATTGTTGCACTTGTTGTTCACTAGGCGTGACACTTTACTCTATGACAACATGGCGTTTTGTCTCTAAACTCTATAACTACCTCTAGGTCACAATTTTCAACTACCGTTATTACAACGATTGGTTGCTAAAATGTTAGGATTTGCGCATGCTTCGCATATGGGCTCGCAAAACTCCGTTTAAACGATAGCATCATGCGGTATTGGAAACCTTTATATCCGCGGTGATACACAGACAAGACTCTCCGTGCATCATGTTGAAAGGTCTGAACGATAGGAGTTGGGGACGGTCCCACATGAGCGGCAACATGTAAAAAGTGAAGACTGGTATCATGAAGGATGTTGGGCGGACTATTGCCCTCTCTGCCTCAGGGCTCATGGTTTCCTCAAAAGGGGGTATTTGAAAGGGCTTGGCTTGGAATGACCTCAATTCACCGTATAGTATTATTCTATCTGATGGGAAAAAAGGAAAGGGTAAAGCGCTTTGGATATAAAACTGCAAATTTGCCTCCCGGAACATCAAAAGTAAAGAGTGAGCGAGGTGATATCTATAATAGAGGATCTACTCATCGACCTCTGCTCCGAAAACCTCACGAAGGAAGCCCTTGGTAAACCTAACAATTTGGAGATAGTTTCTGTCAAAGCCAGCTTGACCGCCATAATAGGGGTCTTGAACCTGCTCGCGCTTATTGTCTCCAAAGTTGCCAAAGAGCATGACTAGGGACACAGAATCCAGAGCGTCAGTATTAGGGACGCTGGAACGAGCTCGGGTCTGTGAGGTGAATTTACCTTTCGCCTTAGAACCCTTAGGTTGGCCAGAGGTTATATCACGCAGGTTTGCATCCTTCATGCGGGAAAGAGGGTAACAGTAAGCAATTCCTATCCCTTAAAGCTCTTCAGTAGGGTTAGTGGGAAGGGAAACTATACATCCATAGCAAGTATGTAGTCGAAGTCATTGAAATCTGAGGTAGCGAGCTGACGGGCTAGATGACTGGTATGAATTCCGTGCTTAGCAAGAAGTTGAATGGTGCCTACATTTGTCAGATCGCTGTATTTTCCCTATTGCACAAAGAGAAAGCTTGGGTCCTTACGAGGGTCTGGGCGCTCCCCGGAATGATAAGAAGCCGTTCCGCAACTGTCGATCTTACGGAACTTGTTTTTGAAGCCTAGTTGTTGGACGGTCCTACGGAAGGCTCCTTCAGCCATTGGAGAGCCTAAGTACCACGGTTAGCAACGTGAGGGCAGCAAACGCTAACTACTAAGGAGTGATATATATCAAGCCTATGTCCGAGAACGCAAATTACGTCAGACATCCGAGGGGGCTACCTACGACAGATATTCCCAAGGCAGACAAACAAAACGTTAACAGCATCCGGATCAGCATGCATGCCAGCGTCGAGATCCTCAACTGCGACTCTGCTGTTAGACATGGTGGGTGGTAGGCTCGGTGGGGCAAATGGATTAAAGAGAGTTAACGTTGTCCGGACAAAGAATGTGGAAATGATCGATAGGGGTGGTCGTTCTTGGGGGAGTAGATGCACAGCGGAAGTGGACGGTGGATAGCGGGGTTGAAGACGCTGGGTTGGTAAAGTGGTAACCACGGCAACGGACTGGGCCCTGGTTAATTGCGGGGCTGCTCGTGCTTCCACGCCAAGATTTGGTTTCCCCATTTGTAATACCGAGTGTCGGCCCGTTCTTTCCCGCCAAAGGAGTACCGGTGTGGAGCTGTGAGCTAGGGCGCTCGTCATAGGGTAGTTTTAACAGTCAAGAGAGCGTTTGCGCGCCCACTAAACACCCCATATTGTATATAGCTTGGCATGCAGAGTTTTCTGTATGTAG
>Ga0307507_10001409_pt1 | contig 53965 bp, 14 predicted proteins | sample 7_EM_MG_FD_207223 | JGI IMG/M metagenome (GOLD analysis project Ga0307507, IMG submission 207223) | Populus trichocarpa ectomycorrhiza microbial communities from riparian zone in the Pacific Northwest, United States - 7_EM | ecosystem: Host-associated > Plants > Roots > Unclassified | place... | reverse complement strand
TATACTAGGCATACCGCAGATGCGCTAGGGTAGCTATAGTAGGGGGAAAGGGGCCGGCCCGTGTTCCCTTAGCACGTAAAATATAAGGTGTATAGGCGAATTGGTATTTATACCCTATACAGACAACTACATGAAAATTTTCCTATGGGAGTAGGTTTACGTAACGAGGTTCGCCCTTATAAAATACTATTAGTAGGTTACTTTTGGGGAGAGTACCTACTAATTACTAATTCCCTACCCTTTTCTTTAGCAAGGAGGAGAGATAGGGTACAGAATAAACAGTCGTATAGGGGTAATTGGAGTCTGAAGCTCGGCCAGTATTGCCAAAAGCTCCGGGAGTGCTTGCCAAGGCACTAAAACCTCGGCTAGTATTGATATTCTGACACTAACCCAGCTTCACTTGGTATACAATTCAAACTTTTATTAAATCACGTTTAGAGGCAATAACATAATTATATTTCAATTATAACGTTAATACAGCTATTTGGAACCTTTAATTAAATACTTTCTACCATTTATTACGATTTCAAAAGATATTAGTAATAAAATGGATAATATAAGTTTTGGGAGGTTATATTAAGGTTATATTAAGGTTTTATCAAGGATCTAATATAGCTATAGACCCTAGAGAACCAGCAGTCTAGAAAGGTATTTATTAATATTCTATTTATATTATTATCTTAATCTAACCTAACTATATTAATTGCCGCTAAATCCCTTCTAGCCCCCAGAGAACAACTATAATAACTCTTATATAAGCACCATAGGTATATATCTAGGTTATATCCATAATCTAATATAGAATAGACACTATTCAACAGTCTAAACACCCAATTTTGTAATAAGGTAAAGTAACTTCTAGTAGTTATAAGAAGGATCTAATTAGGATATAGACCGAAAATTTTCTCTAAAATAGGCAGGTAAATACTTTTAGTGGGATAGAGGTCGCATAAGATATAAGTTATATTTTAGACAAAACTAAGTTATATCTATAATCTAACCTTAATAGATTATTAATAAAGTCCTTAGTAGCCCTAGCAGCTCTATCCAAGATCCAGACGCCACTATAATAGCTATATATAGCACTCCAGCGAATAGGGCAGTAGCTTCCAGGCCATATTCTAATCCAGACTTAAATAATAGTAAGGGCAAGGGTTCTGGCACTTATAATGCTACTCCTCAGCCAAATATTATAAAGGGGCGCATTTCTAGTGCCCCCAGCTAATATACTAAGGCATAGTACCTTAGACTCAATAAGCGCCCAAGGTGGGTTCCGTTTTTTTATATTAAGGTAATATCTAGTATATATCTAGCTTATATCCAAGATGTAACCTAAATATAGCCCTACGGCAAACATTTCCTCGTCCATATTCTACCAGAGGAGATTTTCTATAGATAGGATTATGCCATTAGGAAGACTATAAGTTATAAGTGCTATATATCTTTGTTATATCCTAGATCTAACTATAATAGAATCCAAATACTAAGCACACTGTTTGCGCTTAGGAAAAAAAATTCGCAAATAGTTATAGAGGATTAATTAAGTATATTAAGTTATATTTCCTAATAAGATCCCAGATGTATCCACATTATATCTATATTATAACCTTTTTCTAATCTTAAAATAAAGAAAGGTACAAGCTATATAATTAGAAGTATAAAGCCTAGAGGTTAAAAAGAGCTAAAATTAGATAATTTAGATAGTATAGTCGTCTATATATCTATATTATATCCTAAATCTAACCTATTTTAGCAGCTTAGAAGATACTTTATAGAGCTATTTATATAGAAGAGGAACTGCAGGTTATATACCCTGTTAGTAAAGCAGTAAAAAAAGGCTAGAATATATTATAATAGTATAAACTATTGTTCTTCTATCTAGGATATATTACTAATATATTTTAGCGCCCCCAGCTAAAAATACACCCTTAACGGCTAAAGGTCATAGAAAATATAAAGCAACTTCAGCAGATCTAGGTATATTATTATTTATAATCTTATTATATTATAGATCTAACTAGAATATATAGAGGAGCTAGTTAAGCAGATGCGTATTATATTCCATTTTAGAATTCTATTAATACCCAAGGGCAAGGCAGGTTTAGGCAGTTCTAATTACTATATAACCATAATCTAACTATAATCTAACCTTAATATAGCCTAACCGCACTGTAATATTTAAGGTTATTGGTAAGTCTAATAAGCAGAAGTGTTCTTCATATAGAACCAGTAGCAAGAGTAGGTTTATTAGTTATATTTCTAATATATCTTAGATCTAACATAAATAGCATACTTATCTAACTGGGCTACATATATATAGTTCAACAAGGTATGCTTATAGTCTTTAATTATATTGCTGATATATTTATAATCTAACTATAAATAGAACTTCGTTTTACCCAGGATAACGCTGCCAGGGGTTACAGATAACTTTAATAATAGGGAGACATTTAATACTAAAGAGGACTACGCTATATAGGTTAAATAGGTTATAGCGTTTATACATCTTAGATATATCCTAGTTCTATCCTAGTTCTATTATAGACACTAAAGCATTAAGCGCGGGCATAGAGCATAGCGCGGAGTATATAGGTTAGGCTTTTTTAGATATTATAATGTCCTTATATCTAGGTAATAACCTTAATATAACCTCTGCTCCTTATACTCGTAAATATAAAAATTTATATTAACCAAGTTCTCATTCTAATTTTCTTAGCTCCAACTCTAGCTTCTAATTTTATAGTTCAATTGCCTTTACTTCAGCTTCTATATATAGAACCCTAGCCTCTTGTTTACAAACATTTAATTAGGATTACTATAGCGTTAACTATTATAAGAATTAAGCTTATTAAGTAACTGTTATATAAAGTAAAAACTATAAGCTACTCTTATATCCTAGATATAGTTAGCTTATAAGCTAGATACATTAAGGATATATCTAAATAATCTTACTTAACAGTAAAATAGGTCTAGAAGAGAGCAAAACCTAGCCATTATTTAATATTATAGTAGAGGAGACTAAAAGATATTAGCTTTATAGAACTTAGTAAAATCTAGAATATAATATACCAGAGCAAACAGAGGCAATAGATTATAAGCGAGATTTTAACTATACGCCTTGCGAACTTTATAATTACAACCATAGGCGTATATTAGTTGCAGAAGATAATATATCTAATATAACATCATCAAAATTAAAATCTTCATCCTCTTTAATACTCATAAATATAGCATTAGCTTTTCCTTTGCTAGTACAGGCCTATTTTCTTAATTTTTCTAGCTCTTTTAAACCTCATTAAACTATAGCAGATTATATTAGCGATATATCCACATTAAAGCCATAATAAAGCCATACATTTACACTTCTCTACAAGAGCCATTCTTTTGGCGACAGATATAGTTCACAACATATATAAAATTCCATACTAATTATACGCCTTCCACGCCTCGTAATTAAAAATATTAATTCTCTGCCTACTAAATCTGTTATTATAATACTATATAACAGATATAATAAATATACAAACATTAAAATAGCGGCGAGAAGGCTTAATCAACACCCTAGATTATTTGCTTAAAAATAGGAGCATTTAACAGCGTTTGTATTCTTTACAATTATAGAGAATATATTATTATCCATTTTACTACAATACGGATTTATTCTAGATGCAATATATATATATCACTTATATCGACACCAGTTTACAATTTTATGGTTATTGCTATACTTTTCTATAACCGCAAATGTTAGAATATGGATATAATATAGATAAATTAGGGATATAATATCTTTATACTTTTAATCACGTCTAAAATTTCATAGTATTGCTTGCGGCTTATAGCCTCCATAATCAAAGCCATATGCTACCTAACACTATCTTAGCCCATATTTCCAGCTCTAATAACCTAACGAATACTGTAAAGAATGTGGATTTGGTAATATATAATTACAGACTTTATATAGCCCTGCTAGGTCTACAAGGGGTTAATATCTGCTAGGTAAAGGCCAAGCCCTAATATATTTTAGTAATATCTTTAATATATACGCATTATAAAATACCTTTTACCTACGCCCTATCCATATCTATAAGAGCTATATAAAATCCACATTTATAAATATAACTCCAATAAGTTGGATAGCCGCAATTCTCATATAAGCGGAATATAGTATAGAAAAGTTATTAATACATTTCTGCTAATTAACCTATGGCTTAGTTTACAAAAACTCTTATTAGTATAATAACTATAGCCTTATTAGAATAAAGATATAACTATAATATAACCGTAATATAACCAAGTTATATAATACCTTTATTAATTCTAGGGATATTTATAGCAATTACAACCTTATCTAACCCAGCTATACCAACCTATTTAAAAGACATATTAATTTTAAACGTTTTTAACGTTGAGAGTATTTCTACCTAGCCTTTTTAAAAGCATATAATCATTAGCTTGCCATCTTAGTGGAATATATCTTGTATATATCCAGAACCTATTTTATAATGCAGATGCTTTTTAAATATTACCCCTTATATATCTTAACCTTGCGGAAATAATAAAAGCTATTACTTTTTAATTAGGTATTAAATCTTATCAAGATTTACAAGGCTTTAGTAAAGGCTTGGAAGGCTAATAACATTATGTTTTTCGCAAAACTCTTTTATTAAAGGGCTGTATATAAAAGAGCCTAATAGAATAAGGATAGAGTATTAATATAACTTGGATATAACATACTTAAAGTAAGCCCTAGCCCTAACTGTCACTGGATTTATTATTAAAGTTCTTTAATAAGCTATATTAGAACCTTTAACAAAGGCGCTGGAGGATGCATATATTTGCTATAAGAAGTTAAAACAACATATAGGCAATCCTTAATATTATCTAGCCATATATAGTTAAACTCCACGTTATAAGGGGCTAGTACCCATTTTCCAGGTCCTTAGGCGTAGTTACAGCCTAGATATATTAAGGTTATATTATAGTTATATACATATTATAATAACTTACCGCAATTATCTAATCTTTTCTTCCTATACTCTACCGCTGCATAGGTTTCTAGAGTGCCCTAATAGCCTTGGTTAAGTAAATCTCTTAAATATTTTAATAAGTATCTTAAAACTAAAGAAAGAGACTTTTAGTAGTATTTTTCATGGTTTTATATTTAACTTCCCTCAGTATAGTATATACTTACCACAGGTCTATCTATAAGTAACTGGTTATAACTTAGTTATAGTTATAATATATTTAGGATATATTAGACACTAACCGTGTACTTCACAATATAAAGATATGGCTTATAACTAGCACTCTACTCTATATAGGCAATCTAGTGCTAAAATATATAACAAATACTGTTATAAAGTCTATATACATTAATAAGAATAGATAATATAAATAAGTATCTTATATATTTATATCTCTTTGTTTAAGATTATCTTAATTTAATTCTGTTAAATCGCCAAGGAAATATATAAGAGTACATAATATCTATATTATAACTTAGATATAGTAACATAATATTATAGACACATTATACCTTTTCTTACAATTTATATATTCTTTCCCAGTCTTCCTCTGTAACTTACTCATGGTGAAAGTTTTATAGCTAAGGGTCTAAGTATTCGCAGTAAAATATGCCTATACAGGGTATCTGTCTCCTAAAGCACTTTTTAAGACTAAGAAGAGGGCATATTATACTTATCTTATTCCTTAATGTGCCCAAGTATTATATCTATCTATATTAGAACCTAGTTATATATAAAATCTATCTAGGATATAGTCTCTTACATTTTTGTACATCTTGGTAATATTCTTATTGTTTAGCTATAGGCCAGATAAATCTATTATATATCCAATCCCATACTTAGAGGATATAGGATATTCTAGTATCTCTTAACTAAATATAAGTCTTTCTACTACAAGCGATCTAGTTTATGTAATTAATATTAAGCCTAGCTATATTATAGAAATAATTAGTTTATATATTATATATAGCTCACATTATAGAATTCTACTTACTACTAGCGTTAAAAAAGAGGCATTAGCAGATCGTTATAGCATAAACATTTAGGATTATATATCTTTGTAATACTCCTAATATAAGCTAGATATATCCTAATTACCATCTTTAATATTTACACATATACGTTCCTCCTACACCCGTTGCCCTTTATAGAAGAAGTCCTCCTGTAATTATTCTAAGTGTTTAATTAAGGACTGAGTTGCTTCTATTAGTAGTAATATAGAAGAACTACCTAAGATAGGTAAATGCATAAGGGTGCCTAGATTATATCTTAGATACATTATTAATCTATCCTAGATATATCTCTGCGCACTTTAGGGTGGCTATATATTATTAGCTATTTCCAATACTAAGATTGCACAATCTTAGATATACCAAAAATAGAGTATAGTTACAATATTATACGATTAAGTGTAGCTTTAATAGCGATAATTTTAAAGAATTTTATATTAAAAGCTTATAAAGTATGCGCGCACAGTGCTAAAGTTCATCTAGTATAAGATTTTGCGACGTGGCGTATTTCAACACTCCCGGAGCTTTCGGCAACACTGGCCGAGCTGTATGCTCGGGTAATTGGTAGCTACTTCTAAGCTAGTAAGCTATATTGTTCCTCTTATTCTTATATGCAAAACTATAGAAAACAAATATCTATCTTTTAAAGCGCTTTTTCTACTCTAGGAACGGCAGAATACAGCAGAAATAGATAAAAGAGCCAGGATTTCCTTAGTGCGATTTTCTTGGTATAAACTGGACTATAGTAAGCAAAATACCAGAATAAAAAACACTAATAGCGCTAGAGCTCCCCTAGCACTTTAAAAACGGGCCAGAGTGTCTACTTAGCTACTAGTACATATTAAGCTGCCTAGAAAGGATTCATATATATAAAACTATAGCGCCATAGCCTAGAGGCTGCATGCGCAGTATTATACATAGTATAATACAACGGATATAAAATAAAATAAAATAAAATAAAAAGTAGCGTCTAAATATCTATTAGATTGCAGTAGGATACTAGTAAGGATAAAGTTTAATATATTAGTAATTATTATTAATAGCTAATCTAGATTAAAATGCCGCAGTAGTAGAGCTTTTGTAAACTTTATATATAGTTCCTAAAAGGCTTTCTATACCTTTTTAGGCCATATCTATAGTTTATACTATTTAGTTAATCCCTTTTTAATTTTCTTCTTTCCTATCTTTAAACTTTTTACTCCCTAGGCTAGGTCTTAGAAAGCTTTAATAATATAATTAGATAGGTATTAAGCGATATCTAAGTAGTTATAAATAAAGCGCCTATAGAAATTGGTAAAACCTAAAAAAACCTAAATATCCTAGTAGCTCTCTGGCTCTAGCTACTCTTTAATTATTTATACCCATACTAGGTCTATAACTACGCCTATTATAATAGGCTCGTATAAATGCTTTTAAACTAAAGCTTGTAGATTACTACTATATAAAAATACTAAGCTAAGGAGAAGAAGAAGACTGTTAGAGATTAGTAAGATATAAAGGGGTTGTTAAGGCGCTAGTAGTAAGCAAGCTAATAGCGATTTTCTATACCAGGTATAGAAAATCCTGATTAGTTAGCTCTATAAGTAGTGTTAGCAAAATATAGTAGAATTTGGTAGATTGCCTAGAGAATAACAAATTGCTCTAGAAACGGCAAATTAGTAAATAACGCGCTCTAGCACTGTTATATTACCCCCCCCCTTTTTCTAAAAAAAGCCTACCCTTAGGCTTTATCTAAGTTCTTTATTATTATTTAAATTATTACAGTTATCTAATCCTTTTTCCTAGTATTTAATCTAGCTGTTTAGTTTATATGGTAGTCTAAAAAAGTCTAAATAGGCTAGGTAGATATCTTATAGCTTATAGGGAGTATTATAGTACTAGTATGGTAGGGTAAAATGTCCCATGCTTAATGTCTTGGCATTTTCCTATATATATTGAGCCTTCGGCTTCCCTCCTTATTATCACGACCTACTAGAATACATTCTTTCTTTCTCTTCTTACTAACTGCTTTACTGATTACTTTTAACTGATTACGACCAACCGACCAACCAACCGACCGACCAACCAACCAACCGACCAACAGACCGACAGCACAGTGGCTTTCCTATCTAAGAGTGGTCGTACCCTCCTACACTAGTAGAATATGGTAGAAAGCTGGTAGAATATAGTAGATTGCGGTTACGTAACTAGAGGATCTTATAAAACTTTAAGCGGCGGTTCCGTCCCTCCCCTCTCCTTTCTCTGGCTTTAGATCCTTATTTATAGACAATCTAATTATATAGGCTTGTATACATCCTTCTTGCTATACTCATGCCTTAATTAACTAAGATATTAATATTATTTAAAGCTTGTCTACCCTTTCTTTTTAAGAAGGAATTTAAATATATTTATAGACTAAGAATAGAAAAAGGATACAGGAATAGACCTAAAGGATATTATTAAAATAGAATAGGACACTAAGAACAGAATAGAACTAAAAGGATATATATAATATAATCTAAATAACACGCACAGACTAGAACCCCTATAAAAACCTACTGTTACGGGACACCTCCATAACACCTTATACACGTCTACCTGTTCCCACCTGTTTCCACCTGTTTCCACCGACGTAGTAAGAAGAGACCAACCGCGAGACAACAATCTGACGGCAATCTGCCGCATTCTGCCATATTTTGCCAAGACCACCGAATCCTGCCAAGTTCTGCTAGGACCGCTACTCGAATCCTATTCTGCTCCGTGCATGTGTCAACTAAGCAACCAAACTAACAATATATACCCTTTCTTCCCGTTTCCTTACCTTCTCTCCTTACGCAACGTCTTAACTTTATTACATAGTTTATGTACATAGCTTAATAATATCTACTTCGCTATATATTATCACTACTTGTACTTACTTTGTAACACTATATTACGTTAAAACCTATATTCCACCCCGCCCTATTTAAAATGCAGAACGACCTTAAAGCCCCTATAACGGCCACCAACATTATATCCGCACTCCGGGAACAATTGGCAGATATATAAAAGTCCTTTATAGACGCCCTTGCATAAAACTAAGCTGCTATAGCTTAACAGTAAGCCGAATAAGAAGCATGGCACTAGAAAACAATTAAGGCCCTCTAAGAAGAAATCCGCACCCTTAAGACGCCTATGCTAAGCCCTTAAGACTGGTTGCTATTACTAGAAGCTAATACGCGGAACGTAATCCCTAAACTAGCAATAGTTATCCTACCAGTAGAACCAACTACTGCGCTATAACGATCTAAACAATTACTAGACCCTTTGATATTTACTAGTAAATAATAAGAACTCTAATTATTCCTAAGCCGGCTTAAAAATAAGCTAACTAGTAACGCTAACCGCTACCTAACTAAAGCTAACCGACTCTATTATGCCCTAAGTTAACTAGGAGGAGATATAGCTAACCTTATTAAACCTCTTTAACCAAACTTAGTACCAAGCCTAATTGTACTTCTTAAAGCTATGTATAGTAACCCAAACCGCTAGGCTACTGCCTAGAGAAAAATAAACTATATAACTTAAGGAATAAAAAGCTTTCTAGTATACTTCTCTAAATTTAACCGTTACGTAAAAGAAATAGGCTGGAATAACTCTATACTAATTAACAGCCTTATTAAATCCCTAAGTCCTAAACTAAAAACCTCTCTAATAGGTATAGACCTACTAGGAGCCCTTAACGCCTACGCAAACATTATTAATAAACTGTATAACAATATACTACGCCTAACACCGAAGTCCACTCCTTAATATAATACGGCAGCCCTATAAATATCCACTAAGTCATCGTCTCAGCCCAAGAACCCTAACGCCATGGATATTGACACAGGGACCCTAGGATACGCTCCACTAGGGTCCCCTAAATAAGAACAATATATTAAGCTAGGCCTTTGCTTTAAATGCGGAAGTAAGAAATATATCTTAAGATACTACTCCATCCCTATACCCCAATATAACTTATAAACGGCTAACACTAACAACTGTTTACTATATTAATCCTCTAGTTACCGTCCCTAATCTTTACCTAGCTCTAGCCCTATGTCTAGTAAGCACCACTTACAAGGACGAAGTTATAACTAATATTCTATAGGAACCCCTTCCCGCTCGCCACTAAAAGGCATATCTTAAAGTTAAGTCGCTCTCTAGGATAGCTATGTCACAGGATCTTATTAAATGCATTAAATGTTATAAACCCTAACTCTTAGGATCGTAGTATAACCGTTAACTGCCGTCTTTAGCAGAAAAGTTAATAGGCTAATACTTAAGTCCTAATTAACACAGGAGCTAGCAGCATAGGATTTATTAACAAGATCTTTATATAAGATAATAGGTTTACCTAACACCCCTTAACTAATATATCAATGTATTTAGATTTAATAGCAAACGCACTGTCTTGGGCCGTATTACTTACGTAGTGGCCCTAAGACTCCGATACCTAAACTACAAAGAATTAATTAAGCTCTTTATGACTACCCTAGGTCACCTAGTAATCCTTAGACAACCCTAAATAAAGCTATATAAGGTAACCATTAATTAGGACAACCTTAAGCTTCTATTTACCGCCTCCCGTTGCAAGCAGAAGTGCCTTATAACTCGCTGCTTAGACCCTAAACCAAAATCTAAAAAATCCACCAGGATCCACTAGTCTAAAATTTCCACCAACGTTTACCTTGTACCTAAAAAGTCCACCCAATTCCACTAATATAAGAATTCTACCGACGTCTACTAAGAACCCGGAAATTACACCAAACTATATAAACTGACTCCAACCGCTACACCCTAAACCAAGCAGAAGCTTAAGCTTAATATATAAAGGTACCAGAAGAACTGGTATTCCACTATAAAAAGGATACTTAAAGAACCCGAACCCAAATCTAATACTAACTCCATACCTAATACCAAACCTAAAACCATATAAGAAACTAAGGATGATCTAAGCCCGCTTAACACCTTAGATATCTACATAATTAGAGCTACCCTATTAGTACAACTTGCCAGGAAACCTAAATACACGATCTTCGCCATTATAATAGCCAATATTAAGAAGGCCTTAGTACTAAAGAAGCATACTAACCCGGCTACGAAAGTACCAGTAGAATACTATAATTATTTAGATATATTCTTATAAAAGAAAGCCAATAAGCTACCAGAACGCCGTCTATATAATTATAAGATTGTGGTTAAAGAAGGAAAATATCCTAGATTTAGACCCTTATACAGAATATCCTAAAACAAACTCTAGGTACTACGAAAGTACTTAGACGAATATCTAGATAAAGAATTTATTAGAGCAAGTTCTTTACCTATAGCTGTACTAGTAATCTTTGTTAAGAAACCTAGCGGCGGTCTGCGCTTCTGCGTAGACTACTAAGCTCTTAACGCTGTTACTGTTAAGAACTAATACCCAATCCCGTTAATCCAAGAGACACTGAACCAATTAAGTAAGGCTTGCTTCTATATAAAGCTTAATATTATCTACGCATTTAACCGCCTCTGTATTATAAAAGGAGATAAATAGCTTACTGCATTTTGTACTTAATACGGATTATTTAAATACTTAGTAATACTATTCGGCCTCATAAACGCCCCAAGTTTATTTTAACACTTTATAAATAATACCCTGCGCCTATACCTGGACGTCTTTTGTACTGCTTATATTAACAATATCTTAATATACAGTAATAATCTGGCTAAATACCGAAAACATATTAAACTGGTCCTGCAAGCCTTACGCGGAGCCGGCCTATAATTAGATATAGATAAATGCAAGTTCCACAAAACGGAAGTCCTATACCTTAGACTTATTATTTCCATAAATAGCGTATAAATGGACCCCAAGAAAGTTAAAGTAATTATAAACTGATAAGAACCTAAGAATATTAAGGACGTAAGGGCCTTTATAGGCTTCGCCAACTTCTATTAACAGTTTATTAATAACTTCTCCGCCTTGGTTTTACCCCTTATAGCCTTAACCTAAAAGGACAAAGCCTTTGTCTTTAATAAGGAATATAAGAAGGCCTTTGCTTATCTAAAGGTTATATTTACTACTGCACCTATGCTCTAACACTTTAACCTAGACTAAATAAGTGTTATAGAAGCTGACTTATCTAATTACGTTACTAGAGGCATTCTGTCTTAATATAACAAGGAAGGAGTATTGCGCCCTATAGCATACTTTTTGAAATAACTAAGCCCAGCTAAATGCAATTATGAGATCTACGATAAGGAATTGCTAGCTATTATTAAATACTTTAAGCAATAGCAACTAGAACTAGAAGGAGCTGGATTCCTAATTAAAGTTCTTGGTAACTATAAAAACCTATAGTACTTTACAACCACAAAACAGCTAAGCCACTGTTAAGCCCGCTGGTTAGAATATCTGTCCTAATTCTAATTCTTAATTACGTACCGTCTAGGCGTTCAAGGCTAGAAGCCTAATGCCCTAACCCGACGTTTACAGAACGCACTAGCTTAAGAAGAAGCGCGCTCCTACTATAATTAGACCCTACTCCGCCCTAAGCTATTTAAACCTCCTGCTAAAGATCTTACGGTATACGTCCTTAAAATAACCAATTAAACCATTAAACAGATTATAGTTAATAAATATCCAAATAATAAGTTTATTTAAGAGACGCTTAAGCTAATTTAAGATGGCGTTAGACGCTCTAAAAAGATTTCTCTAAGTAAATATAAAGCCTATAGAAACCGCTTATACTACTAAAACCGCCTAGTTATCCCTAATTACGATAAACTTAAGCTTAAGCTTCTCGAACATGTATATAATCTACTAGTAGCCGGCCACCCAGGCTAAGGAAAAACCCTAGAACTACTCTAACAGGAGTACTACTAGCTAAACATGCATAATATAATACGGAAGTATGTCTCTAGCTACTATACCTGCTGACGAGCTAAAGCTTTATATAAGACATATAACGGCTTTCTAAAACCACTGCCTGTTCCGGACCGAAGATAGAAGAATATCTTAATTAACTTCGTTATTAACCTCCCCATAAGTAAAGGCTGTACGAACATTATAGTAGTTATAGACCAACTATTTAAGATAAGACACTTAATCGCCTACTCTAATATATTAATACCTGCCGTTGCCCAACTGTTCCTAGATTATATATAGAAACTTTATAGACTTCCTAAAACAATTGTCTCTAATAGAGGCCGCTAGTTTATTTTAGTGTTTTAGAAAGAACTAACTACCTAACTCCGCATTAAAGCACTATTGTCTACGGTATATTACCTAGAAATGGATGGTTAAATGGAATGTGCAAATGCTATAATGGAACAGTATATTCGGATATACACGTTATATTTGCAGGATAACTAGATAGACTGGCTTGCATTTGCCGAGTTTACTATAAATAACTTCGTCTTAGAAACCATAAAGGTCTCCCCGTTCCCGGCTAATTATAGCTAGCACCCGCAAACGGGTTTTAAACCCTTTAGTAATATTCCTCGCCTAGCTTATCAGGCCTTATAAGTTGCAGAAGCAAACGAATTTGTAAAGAAGACGGAAGAACTATAAGAGTTCCTTACTAATAAAATAACATAGGCCTAGTCTATCTATAAAGCTGTAGCAAATAAGAACCGAACCCTAGCACTAGCTTACTAAATTGGGAACTTCGTCTAGCTAGATATAAGAAATCTAAACACGAAACAACCTATTAAGAAACTTAATTGGAAGAACGCCGGCCCTTATAAGGTCGAAAAAGTTATCTCTTCTTATACCTACCAACTAAAGCTCCCTAATACGGTTAAAATCCACCCCGTATTCTATACGTCAGTCCTCCGCCCTACCGCCCCTATATCAGACGCCCTACCTAGACAAATCTAAGACCCTCCCCCACCAGTTAAAGTAGATGGTAAGGATAAGTACCTCATTGAAAGAGTTAATAATATTAAGTATAACAAACGGAAACGCAAATATATATACCTTATAAAATGGAGAGGCTTTACTAAGCCCTTATGGGAACCCGTTAACTCTATAGGACTTATATAAGCCGTAGAAGACTTTTATAAACTCCACCCAGAACTACCACAGCCCTATCTCGCAGAAGCTCGAGTTTAAAGGGGGGGTACTGTTACGGGACACCTCCGTAACACCTTATACACGTCCACCTATTCCTACCTATTTCCACCTGTTTCCACTAACGCAGCAAGAAGAGACTAACCGCGAGACAATAATCTAACGGCAATCTGCCGCATTCTGCTATATTCTGCCAAGTCCACCAAATCCTGCTAAGTTCTGCTAGGACCGCTACTCAAATCCTATTCTACTCTGTGCACGTGTCGACCAAGCAACTAAACTAATAATATATACCCTTTCTTCCCGTTTCCTTACCTTCTCTCCTTACGCAACGTCTTGACTTTATTATACAGTTTATGTATATAGCTTAATAATATCTACTTCGCTATATATTATCACCACTTATACTCACTTCGTGACACCTACTAGAAATTATTTAACTACTATGCTAAGAAATATAGTAGCTGGTAAAGCCTCTATAGGACCTATAAATACCTTAAATAGTGAAACAGTTGTCGTCTTAACCCCCTAAAAAGAACTTATAGTAGCTAATACTAAAATTAAACGGCTTTAAGAGCTGCTTAAAACTAGAGACACCCCTATACTTAATAAGGAGTTATTAAATACCTAGAGACTTGCTATAGTCCTTAAGGCCCTAGCGCAATATATAGTATTAGTATTGTTATAGTCTATAAAGGTTATAGACCTCTTATTACTTATAGACGGAACTAACCCTATATTTAATAATTGGAAGCTTTAACTATAAAATAAGCTTAAAGTTAATATAGACCACTTTCTTACTCCTTAAGCTAAAATGGCCTATGTTTTTAGCCGTACTAGTAGGGATATATAGATATATCTACGTCCGTAATACGCCTAGGACTTAGCAGACCCCTTTCTCTCCAGAAAAGAGATAATTAACTACCTATCTTCTATTTATAAGGACCCCTTTAAGATATAAAACGCTTACCTTAATTATAAAGCCCTTAATATAAAGACGACGGAGACCTTTTTAGCCTTTTAGACCTAATTTCTATACCTAGCTGGCTAAGCCTATATTTCCTATAAAGACCTAATACTAAACCTCTTTAATAAGCTTACCCTAGATCTATAGCGCGCTATACTACTAGTTTTTACTACTATATAAACGCTAAAGGTACTTATAAACTACTGCCTAGCTATTAATTAAGGCCTCTATTAAATTAAGGCATAAGCTAAGTAGTATAAAGCTAGAAACTCTCTAAACCAGACTATAAACACTATAAAAACGGCCCGTAGTACTTTAGCGCGATCTATAACTTCTATAGCACTAGCTATATAGCCTACTATTAACTTAGCAGCTAGCCACGCAGCTAGTCCTACTATAGGTCGGCGCATACTTAGCCTATATATAGCAACCCCTATAGATAGGCCCTTAGTAATTAAGGAGCTTGCTTTTTATATAGCTAAAAAAACCACTTTACTAAGAACTACTCAATAAAGGTAAAAACGGATAAGGTTCTATTAATATAGAAGGACAGTACAGAGTTAGAAAAAAAGAAACTCTAGAAAAAGACTCCTCTCTAGGGTTAAAAGGGATTAATATATTATATATTAATCTAGGTTAGCTAGTTAGTAAAAGAAGCTATACTATTTTTTATACTTTATTCCGTAATAGATATTAAGTTTTAACTTCTACTTTAGCTAACTTTAGAGTAAATGCCTTTGCCTTAATAGACACCCAGTATACTATAAAGCTGGCTAACTTTTTAATATACCCCTTAAAGAACTAACTAAACTAATTTCTATTTATAGGTATAATAGACAAATAGGGCTACCTATTATAACTATCTTATAAATTTACCTTTGCGTAAACGGATAAAGGTAATATAATAATAATTATTATTTATTGCCTAACGTCCGATTCGGATCCCTATTGGGCCCACGCGGACTACTCCTTATTTACATATAGGGAGAAAACTCTATTTAAGAAAATAAGAAAACCCCATGATCCATCTCCCTACCTTTTAGGACTCGTATATAGGGCGCCTACAAGTCACCTATAGTGCTCTACTACCTTACTTTATAACCTTCTTGGGAACTACTGCTGCCGTAATAAGCCTACGGACGCGCTAGTATCGCAAACTTAACTCTACTACTGTAGAGTTATTAAGGGGCGTCTAGTACTCGCCCCTTTGCCTTCTATTACTATTTCCTTTGCAACCCGGAACTGGTCTAGTACATTTTAGCTAATAAGCCACTGGGTAACCGCCTTAAGACCTTTTTATATTAAGAGTAGTGTATTATAGTTCTCTATGCCAGCTACTAAGAGCATTGCTTCTTAGTTGGTGCGTAGGGGGTATAGTAGTATTATATATTTTGGTATCTGTCTTAGCCAGCTATATTTATATCTTAGGCTACCTACTAGGACACCTACCTAGTAGAGCTAATCTTTTAGTCCTATTATTCCTGTTCTTAAGAGTGTTGCTATTATATTTTCCGCCTTTATTAGGCCTTCTTAGAGCCCTTAGGTGTTTACCCCCTATAGTATTAACTATGCTATAGCTTGGGTTCCTCTTGCTTAAAATAGCCTCTATACCCTTAACTCCCATGCGCCTTTCTAGTGTTAGTCCAACCAGTATTGTGTTACGGTAGATGGTTTTCCAGTGCTCTTTTATGCTCTACTTTGGCTTCTTTTTCTCTCTTACTGTTATCTTTGCTAATCTCTTACGCGTCTCCCTTCCTTCTCTATATGGGCCTAGGCCCTAACACGGCACTATTCTTCTTTTGCTTTCTTTACCTATTTCTCTAATATATCTTCCCTACTTTGAGGTTGTTGGTTTGTTCTTCTATGGGGCACCCTAGGGTTACTCTATAGTTTATTTAGGCGTGTCTTAATATACTTTATAACATTAGAGTTGCGCTCCCTTTGCACCCTTTGTATTACAGCGGCTTTAATATATAATTATAGGGGGGGGATATTAGCTTCCTTCTTAAGCAGTGCTTTGGCCGTTCGCTTATACCCGCCTGTTATACTCCGGAGATAAGCTGTTTGGACCTTTTAGAGTGGTTTAAGGAGTAATTTAGAGGGGCCTTTCTTGGATTTTCCTATGGCCTAAACACTAGATCTATACGTTATGGTTGGCCAGATAACTGCTATATATAGTAAGCGTAACCTCTAGAAGTATGGACCCCATATAGAATTAACAATCCTGAATATTGTAATATACTATACTTGGCCCTTACGGGCTGCTTATAATATATATGCGCTCTACTAGAGCTTGCTGTTTACCTATACTCCTAATACCCTTAGGCCTTAAACTGGTTAACCCCTAAAGCCTTAAATATAAATTGCATACTAGAGATCTGTAGATTAGTTGTGTTTTCTTATAAAGTGGATTAGCTGGTATTTCTCTAGTAAGAATTGGACTCTATATCGTCTTGCCCATTCTATATAGGTGTTATAGGCTTTCTCTAGTGTTCTGCAATTCTCTACGGCTATTAGGCCGTATGTAATTAGGTTTGTGTTGTTAATAAAGCCTATCCCCTAGGTTGAAGGAGTCGAGTAGGTTGCTTATAAAGAAAAGGAAGAGTATAGGTAAGAGGGGTGATCCTTGTGGTATTCCTGTTGCGACTGTAATGGGGGGGCTTTGGTATCCGCTAAAGACTAGTAATGTTTCTTTCTGGCCTGTAAACCCTTAAATAAATTATATAATCTATTCTGGAAAGCCCTTTGCCCTAAGGATGTATAGGAGGCGCTCGTGGGGTACGTTATTGTAGGCACCACTGATATCTAAGCTAAGCATTGATACTACGAAGTCCCTTTGCATCGCCCATGCAGACTTGATGGTGGTAGCGAGTAGCGTAAGTGCTGATAGTGTTGAGCGGTTCTTTCTTGCCCCCATTTGACTTTGTGGTAATAGGGCGTGTTCCTCGGCAAAAAGGCAATATAATATTCCCTTTTTTATTACAGACCTAGGGAGCTATAATATAATCTTAGGAAGAAAGTGGCTAGCCTACTTAGGCCTATAGCTTAATATTTAAAATAGACGGCTTATCTAGCCTAAAATCCTATCCCTAACCCCTTCTTTTATAAAGGAAATTACCATTATAATAGAAAACCTTATACGGCTATAGATTAATACTATTTATTAGGCTGATGCTATACGTAGGGACTAGGCATTTAAGAAAGATATATAGCTTAATCTATAACGGATCCGTATACTACAACGCTTCTAGACTAGTAATATTGCGCCGCCAGCACTAAGGACCTAAAAAGCTGGTAATAGGCTAGTTAAATTAGGCCCTATATAGCTATAAAAAATAGTAAGGAATATTAAATGCCGTACTAAATATATAGACTAAAAAGATAACTTACGAAGATAAAATAAGAGCTAAGAAGGGTTGCAAACCCTTAACTATAAAATATAGTTTATAGAACGTCTGTAAAGAAATCTATAAACCTCCCACTAGTTAATATCTGCTGTATTAGCGCCATAGGGTTCTACTAGAACTTAAAATGGCCTAATACTATTGCCTTTATAACTAGCTTATATAAAATTAACTAGATAATTAAAGATAAGGAGGCCCTAGCCTGTAACTAGCTTAATAGGGAAAGTAAGATTATAGATAAGGAGCTAGTAGAATAGAAACTACTCCGCTAATACTAGGAATTTAAAAATATATTTTCTAAGGTAGTATCTAATATACTCCCGCCTTACTAGCTGTATAACTATAAGATTAAGATTAAGCTAAATAAAGAAAACATCCTTAGCTATAGCCCCCTTTGTTAGTAATCCACTAATAAGCTATAGGCCACTAAATAGTACCTTATTAATAACCTTAATAAAGGCTTTATTAAGCCTAGCTAGGTCCCCTTTACTTTACTTATTCTTTTTATAAAAAAGCCTAATAGCAGACTCCATTTATATATTAACTATTATAAACTAAACTATATAACCTATAAAGACTAATATCCGCTGCCCTTATTTAAAGAAACTCTAGCCTATATAAGTAAGGCTAAAATTGTTATAAAGCTTAATATCTGCTAGGCCTTTTACCAGATTAGAATAGACTCGAAATCTAAAAATCTTACTATATTTTAGACCCGCTATAGATTATATAAATATAAAGTACTACTTTTTAGACTAATTAACGAACTAGCTATATACTAGCGGTATATAAATAACGCACTCTTTAACTACCTTAATAACTTCTATATAGCCTACCTAGATAATATTATAATTTACTCTAAGGATAAACTAGAATATAAGGAATATATCTATAAAGTCCTATAACGGCTCCGTGAAGCGGGTCTCTAGGCTAATATTAGGAAGTTAGAATTTAGTATTAAGCACACTGAGTACCTAGGGTTTATTATTAGTACGGACGGAATTAAAGCAGGCAAAAAAAAAAACGGCTGTAATTAATTAATAGGAACCCCTAAGAACTATAAAGGGGGTATAATTATTTCTAGGTTTCTATAACTTCTACTAACGCTTTATTAAAGACTATAGTAAGATTACTGGCCGTTAAAACCGGACTCTACACCTGTATGTGGTGACGGCTATAAACCTAGGTCTTTAAAGTTTAGACTTAGAGCCAGCGCAGAGACGTTGTATAGTAGTGTAATAGGACCTAGTGGTGGTAGTTATAAGCGTTATGGGCGATAGTAAAAAGTTTTTATATAGGATGGTAAGATCTTAAAAACCACCACTGTTGGTACCCCTTTATAATAACAGCTACTACTATACTGTTCTCCTATTAAGGCACCTATACAATCTAATATAGATACACAGCATTTAATAATATCCTTAAACCCCAATAGAAAGCATTAACGACCTCTTATATTAATAAACAAATAAATGTAAATAAATAAACGAACGAGTAAATATACAGCCCCTTCTAACCCCTAGGGCGATCACCCGCAGAGTATATAGTCACTTGCTATTAACTACCAAATACCTAATAGCCTAGATTGCGACCCATAGTTTTCTTTATCTCCTTTTAATGGAGTAGTAATCCTTAAAAAGGGCCTAGCTGAGGCCTAGGCATAAAAGATACCCAAAGCACACAATAACATATCCCGCTCGCTTATTAGTATTATAGTAGTTAATAAATAAATCCCCCTTGCGCCTTTAATGGCTTTAGAGGGGGGAGGTAAGGCGTATATAGTAATAGTTAATAAGGGATAGTATATAGGGGATGATTAATAAGGGATAGTATATAGGGGATAATTAAGATATGGAATATATAACTATAAGTATATAGCAATTAATTGGCAAGGCCTAGCTGGGACGTAGTAAACCCCGGCTTTAGATAAGTTAAAAAAGGAAGCAGTGGTTCCTAAGGAGATTAAATATCTAAGGAGGATAGGACGTAGCTATAGGCCTATAGGGCCGCTGCTATAGACAAACATAACAAATTAGGGTTTTTTATCCTACTAGGCCGCATTAAGACACTAAACCTCCTTAATTAAACGTATTAGTGGCTAGGTATTTCACAGTTTACGGCTACCTTTGCAAAAGACTACACTCTCTGCTTCCGTATAAAGACCCTATACTTAGCACCGCCTAGTTTCCTAAAACCACTAGAACTACTAGTCCACCTATAGACCAATATCTCCATTAACCACATTATTAACTTGCCTAAGTGCCTTTGTAATAGTAAAATATATAGATATATCTTTATCGTTATTAACCGCCTAATAAAGATAAGACACTTTATTCCTGTTACTAGCCTAAATACTAAAGAGCTTATTAAAGCATTTACCTACACTATCTATAAGTTACACAGCGCTCTAAATACTATCGTTTCTAATAGAGGCTCTTTATTTATTTTTAACTTCTGGCGTTACCTAAACTAGTGCCTAAAGATAACCCTAAGCCCTAGCTCCGTATAGCACCCTAAAACAGATAGTTAAACTAAGATTGTTAATGCAGTAATAAATAAGTACCTATGTGCCTTTATAAGCTTCACCTAAAACAACTAGGTAGACTAGCTCCCCCTTACTAAGTTTGCTATAAATAACCAGGTTAATAAGACTACGGGAATCTCACTATTCTTTACCAATTATGGCTATAACCTATGTCTAGGCGTTAAACCAGCAGGCCCCCAGCCATTAGCCCTGTCTATATATGCAAAGAAGGAGTACCTATAAGCTAATACTATTACCAACCACTTTAAGCGCATCTTAACCCAGCTTAAAGCCCTAGCTTATATCTCCTAGCGATAATATAAAGACAACACTAATATAAAACGAGACGAAGGTATAATATTTAAAAAGGATGATATGGTTATAGTTAGCCTTAAAAATATAAAGATTAACCGGCCTAAGAGGAAGTGGGATAATAACTAGGATAGACCTTAGCCCGTCCTAGCTGCCTACAGAGGAGTAGTTATAGTTGACCTCCCAGACTACATCCGTATTAATAAGTCTTTCCACACTTTAAAATTCCGCCTCTAGTTCCCTAAAGAGATCTCTAGTTAAGCACACATTAACAAAAAGGAACGTTATAATATCATAGGCAGGATAGCTAAAAGGGATAATAACGGCAATATTACGGACAAGTAGGAATTTAAAAAGATCCTTAATATACATAATTAACAAATAGACGAGCATGGCTTAACATATTATATTAAATGGAAATATTATAATAAGAAAACCTGGGAACCCAAGAAATCCCTAAAAGGGCGTAAGTGCGTACTACTAAAGTTCCACAAATAATACCCTAAGAAGCCAGAACCCCTAGACTAGGCATAAGATAAGGGAGAGCTACGCTAAGGCTATGGCCAACTATAAAGGTAATTTGTAGTGGTTAAGATCTTATAGAACTTCGACCGCCAGTCAAAGTTGTCTAATTAGTTAATTTTTTACCAAGAAGCGCCACGCGGTGGCGGTGTGGAGTTCTGCCGATTTTATTTATTAAGTTAACCAATTAAGATTTTCCATGCCTGGTATGGAAAATCGCTATTGGCTCGGTTAAGGGCGGTAAGCGGAAGTAACATCTTTGCAGCGAAAATAGGTTACTTGTTTGGTTTAGGGACCAAACCTTCTAGGGAGGGGAGTACTGTCATGGCACTGTCCTAACGCATACTGTCTTGTACTGTCTTGTACTGCTTCCTACTATTAGCTGGCCCACCACTAGCGCCTTGGCGGCTGCCCCTACTATTTATATATAATACCCCCTTTTACCTCCTTCTCCTCTTCATACTACAATGTAGTTATTTAGCCTATTAGCATTATAGCACTGTGACAGATTACCTAAAGGGGTAGGCCCGCTTGGCTTATAAGCAGTCTATATATCGCCACTATGCTAATTATAGGCCGGTAGTCTTCTGGGAGGGTTCCAGTTAGGTCCCTAATTAGGTATATTAGTATATTCCTCTAGTATTTCTAATTTAGGGGAAGATTTTAAGGTTGCCTCTAGCACTTAATCTTCTAATTAGCCTAAGTGGGGCTAAAGGGGTTCTGGTTACTTTCTAGCAGTATTATAACTATTATAGAGGGTGTCTACGCTTTCCTTAGCGCTGCTAGTAACTGTAGGTGTGTAAAAGTCTTCAAGCTCTTGGTATCTGGGTGTTAGGGCTTATTTAGCCGTCTTACCTAGAGGTTTATATTGTCGTAATCTCTTGCTATTAGAGGGACCTTCTTGCCTTAGCGCGACCGCTTTCTATAAGGTGTTTATGGAGTTTCTATTTAGGTTATTGCAAGATTTTAAGGGAGAACGGTAGATATAAACAAAAGATATAAATAAACAATCTAGTCCTTAGAGCCAGCTGCCCTTCTAAATAGAGTAGGAAGGATTTAAATATAAGTGGACTTTATAGATAGGGGGCTATAAGGACACGATTATGAAACAGGATAGATTGGTAAGAGAGACAAATCCTTAAGGAGGTGAGCCCTTAGGGATTGTGGAGACTATATACTACGGGCATATGCCTCTGGTATATAACCGACGGACGTCTAAGGGGTGTCCGGGGGTTGTCCTAAGGGCAACCCAAGGTGACCGCAATAATATCCCTTATATACTTATTCTAATTAACTAAAGCAGTCCTATAGCAACTAGAACCTATTTGCTATACTAATAGGAGCTAGCATTAGAAAATAAACTATAACTGCCCTTATACTAAAAGCGGTTATAACTACCTATCTATAAGCCTTGCCCGACTTACTATATACTATATCTTTAGCTAATACTTATTGCAATACCCTAATTAACCCTACTATGGTTACGTGCTTTAATTATAGAAAAGATAGTTACTTTACTATGTCCTACCTAGAGCTAAAGAATATAGGTAATATTAAGGAAATAGAGAAAGAAGAAATGTCTAATAAGTTAGGAAAAGAAGAACCCTAAGGAAAGACTCCCCCTTAGAATATCCTGTTAATTTTAAAGAGATTAATCTAAGTTAGCTAATAGGTGGAAAATACTTTATAGTTCTATATATAGTATCTTAAAATGGATATAGAGTTAATATAACTGCCCTTATTAACACTAGAGTAAATAGCTTTACCTTTATAAATACTGCTTATATAAATAATATTACTAAGTTCTTAAATATAAATACTACCTAACTAGAGAAGCCTATTTAAGTAAAAGGCTATAATAGCTAAGCTAGTAAGCTAGTTACCCATGTCTTAAAGCCATATATTACTATTAATAAGCAACACTAGTTTAGTATCCCCTTTTATATTCTAGACCTAGGGTCCTATAATATAATTCTTAGCTAAAAATAGATATTCTATTTTAATATTTGGCTAAATATATAATAAAGACAGTTTGTCTGGCTGGAGAATAGACTGAAATTACCCTCCTTTATTAGAGAAATTTAGACTAACTATAGGATATTAGCTGTAAAGGCTAACCCTACCTATTAATAGGATGTTAGAGACCGCGACTTAGCCTTTACTTAAGAAAATGCCTACTATAAAGCCGGTAGAAACTCTATACCAATAATAATACTCCCCTAAAGTACTATAGTTGAGGACTCTACTTATAGAAGTAGAATAGATAGTAATATAAACAACTTCTAAATTGCGAAGATCTAGCTAATATAGAAGAGGACGTACTAATAGGATATAAAAGATAACCTTTAAAAGATGTGGTAAGAGCTAAAGGGAGTAAGGATAACGCTAATATACTAAAAGCCCCTAAGACTATGGACATCCCTACTTATAACAGTGCAGTGTGGGAATTGACTGAGCGACTTTATTCTAAATCTATGGAAATCAAGTGAACTAAATACATGAAAGTAGACCCGGAACTCCGTAGTCTATGACTTAATATTTAACCGTATCTGAGACATACGAGGATAGCGTCGATTGTGTCTCAGAGCCTCTTAGCCGACGATCTTGTGTCTTAGCGTAGTGCTGGTAAACTGTTATATACCCCCCTAGATTTGACAGTGTAGTCAAAGCTGTAGAAAATAAATAAAGGTAAAAACTGTACTAAAATAGGAGTAAAAAAAGAGTTTAGGGTTTAATGGTTATTGAAAATATATCTCCCTAGCTTTATATCTCTGGATATAGAGCTGTATTTAAAGAGATGTCCTCTTTAGCCTCTTAGGAGACTATGTTCAAAGATATATCTAGCCTCTTAGGAGACTGTATTTAATAATATGTCCTCCCTAGCCTCTTAGGAGACTATATCCAAAGAGGTGTCCTCCTTAGTCTCTTAGGAGACTATGTTTAAAGAGAAAATTAGATCTTAATAATCTAATTATCAGTAGCGGTAATAGGCATCCTCTAGGAAGCCTCCTTTTATGCTTTTTTAATAGTAGTAGTAAGTCTCTTATATTACATAAGCTTTTTATTAATCTGTTATTATATTTTCTTATTAGGTACCTACCTATAGGGTCTTAGGTTCTTAATTAAATATTAGCATTCTTAAAATAGGTGCTCTTTATTATAGAGGCATATCTTTATTAGTAAGGCTGTTAACTGTATTGCTCGTAGGGCTTCTAATAATGGTATAGTTGTTGTATTTGGTAATGTTACGGTTATTATAACTAGTGCCGATGTAGGCGTGTCTGGTGCTAATATAGGCTGGATAAGGATTGCCTTAATTATATCTAAGATATCGTTTTAAAGTCCTTATAGTATAGTGATTTGATCTTAGTAGATCTGGAGATACCATTCTGCTAGAAATTGGTAACTGTTTAATATCCTTTATAGGAAGTTCTACTAAATCGTTTAATTTAGGTATAGTAATTTGATCTATATTTAAGGCGGTTATTTAATCTATGGTTAAGGTAGATCCTTTTAATCTATAGTTAGGGTAGACACTTAGGGTAGTTATTTAATCTATAGTTGAGGTGGAACTTAAGGTAGTTATTTAATATATAACCGAGGAGATGCTTAGGGTAGTATTTAAGCTGTAACTAAGGAGGACGCTTGGGGTGGAACCTAAGGTAGATATTTTAATCTGTACTTAGGGTAGTTATTTAATCTATAACTAAGGTAGATATTTTTGTGCTTTACTAATAAGTAAACTTTATATTTAACTTTAAGCGGTGCTCGCTTGCTAATAGTGACGTAGTTTCCTAATTAAGTATTATTTAGTAACTGTCCATCTGGTATCTAGCTAAGTTATAGTACTGCTTAGATTATTCTATACTATTTTAGTAATTGTCTATTTAGTATTAGCCTTATATCTAGCCCTAGGACCTGCCTTATTTCTGGCTTGTTGCCTTATATCTAGTTCTCTTAGGTTTCTACTATATGTCTAGCCTATTTATAAGCTTGTAGTACTATAGGAGTTGTCTGTTATAACTAGTTGTTAAAGGTCGTTTGCTTTTAATTTAAAAGGGTTAAGAAGGGTCTAGTTAGCATCTTAGCGAAACCTTATTTTAACGTTCCGAACTTTTAATTTAATTAGTTAGTTAGTTTGTTGGTTAGGTTATACAGTTAGGTTTGTATACTTAGTTTAATTGTTAGTGGGGTATAATTATTGGTCGGGTACAGTTCAATTAATGTTTAATTATTTAATATTTAATCGTCCGTCCGTTTAGTATCTAGTATACCTCCCTAGAAGGCCTTAATTTAATTAATTTAATTTGGTAATAGGCCGATCTTAAGGCTCTAGTGTTTACTAGCTAGTTATTTAAATAGTTATCTGGTTGTAACGGTTCTTTACATTAGTATATCTAAGCTAGCTTATATATCTAGCTTTTACTAGCTTTATGCTCTGGCGTCTTACTTAGGTTTTATGCTCTTTTGGCTCTGTGCTTCTAATATCTCGCTCTAGCTCCGTGCCTAGGTTATTGTGCTAGCTGGGCTCTTACTTAGACGCCGCGTGGGGTTATTACGCTGTGGTAAATAGGTCGAATTTATCAAATAGTTGTGTATCTGGGTTAAAGGAGGTTGTTTAGTATTTAAAGAAGCTTAAGACACTTATAAAGGTGGAAGAAGTAGTGACTTCTTAAATAAGGTAGTAAATTAATTGCTTAATAGATGGTGTAACAGGTAGTGTGATCTAATTAATTAGTTAGCAGATAGTGCGATCCGGGAGTGCGAGCTAGGCTCATAACCGTAACGGTGTAGTGTGGGAATTAACTAAGCGACTTTATTCTAAATCTATGGAAATCAAGTGAACTAAATACATGAAAGTAGACCCGGAACTCCATAGTCTATGACTCAATATTTAACCGTATCCGAGATATACGAGGGTAGCGTCGATTATATCTCGGAGCCTTTTAGCCGATGATCTTATGTCTTAGCATAGTGCTGGTGAACTGTTACACTACTACTATATAATACCCCTATAGTAGACATCGTGGTAATTAGTGCTATAGGTTTTTACTTTAATATATACTAGAAAGATAATAAAATCTTTATAACTAGCTTATATAAAATTAATTAGATTATTAATAAGGAAGAAGGGCTAGTAGAGAAAACTAATAAAGAACTAGTTAAGTGTATCTTCCCTACTTACTTTTTAGACCATAGAGACGCGTTTTTAAAAGCAGCTTTAGATATACTGCCTCCCTACTAAACCTACAATTATAAAATTTAATTAGAGACCAACAATATTTTAGGCTATAGCCCCCTTTACTAGCAAACTATAGAAGAACCAAAAGCTATAAAGTAGTACTTAATTAATAACCTTTATAAAGGGTTTATTAAACCAAGTTAGGCCCCTTTTACTTCCCCTATTCTATTTATAAAGAAACCTAATAAAGGCCTTCACTTCTATATTAACTATTAGAAACTAAACGCCATTATTTAAAAAGATTATTACTCTTTTCCCCTAATTAATAAGACCCTTATACGCCTAAGCCGAGCCAAATTTTTTATAAAGCTTAATGTCCGCTAAGCTTTCTACTAAATTAGGATGGACTCTATATTAGAGAATCTAATAATATTCTATACCCGCTATGGTTCTTATAAGTATAAAGTCCTTTCTTTTAGACTAATAAATAGGCTAGCTATATACCAACGGTATATAAATAATGTTCTTTTTAACTACCTTAATAAATTCTGTACGGTATACCTAGACGACATTCTTATATACTTAGACAATAAACTTAAGCACCAAGTTTATGTTAAAAAGGTCCTAAAGAGGCTGCGGAATATAGGCCTATAAATTAATATTAAGAAATATAAATTTAGAGTAAAATAAAGAAAGTACCTTAGGTTTATTATTTGTATAGAAGGAATTAAAATTAAACTTAAGAAGGTTAAGGCGATATATAACTAGAAACCCCCTTATATAGTAAAATGCATCTAGTCCTTTTTAGGCTTCTATAACTTCTACTATTATTTTATCCATAACTATAGGATTGTGGCTAAGCCTCTTATATAATTAACTAAAAACAATACGCCTTTTATTTTTAATAATAATTATATAAAAGCTTTTAAGGAGTTAAAGAACTAACTTACCTCTTTCCTAATTCTCCGTTACTATAACCTAGACCTTAAATTAATACTGGAAACGGATGCCTCTAATAAAGTAATAGTAGGAGTTCTCTTATAGTTATACCTAGATAGAAAGTGGTACCTTATTACGTTTTTTTTTAAAAGATAATAGCCCTAGCTAGGTGTAACTATAAGGTATATAATAAGGAAATGCTAGCTATTATATAATTGTTATTCTAGTAACGTATAGAGCTTAAAAGCACAAACTCTTAGATTAAAGTCTATACTAATTATAAAGCCCTTAAGCATTTTATAACAATAAAGCAGCTTACTAGTTAATAGGCTTAGTAGGCTAAAATACTCTCCTAATTCTTCTTTATAATTATATACCGCCCTAGTAGGCAAAATTCTAAAGCTAATACTCTTACCTAAAGAGAATAGGACATAGAACCATAGGATAAGCTAAAGGCTTAGCACTAGATACGTGCCCCCCTCTATCCTAAATAGCTTAACCTATATATTCTTAAGGAACTAAGCTCTAAATAGAATAAGCTAGCGCCTATAAAAGGAGAGATCCTAGATAAACTAATAAGACTAATTAACCGCATCTTAATCGCAAATTGTATAGCTAAATCCCTAAAAGCCCTCTATAACTAAGCTATAGAAGGCAACCCTAATTTAGAAATAGAATATGGACTGCTCTTAGACTAAGAACGGCTTATAGTTTTAGACGTTAATAACCTATAAACGGAGCTGATCCGCAAAGCCTACTATTAAGTTTCTATAGCGCACCCTAGTTAAGATAAGACCTACTAACTACTAGCGCCTTGCTACTACTAATAAGGACACCTATCTAATATATAGAATGATTTATTAGGAATTGTTATGCTTATAAACGGGCAGATACCCTTATGGATTAAACCCCTAAATAGTTATAACCACTACTAGTTCCTAAACGCCCTTAGTAGTATAGTGGTATAGACTGGACGTCGCCTACTGTCTTGGCATTTTCCTATATTTATAGAGCCTTCGGCTTCTCTCTTTCTTGGAATCATTACGACCCTACTAGTTACCGGAAATACACTCTTTTCTTTCTTTCTTACTAACTGTTTTACTAATTACGACCGACCAACCGACTAACTGACTAACTGACTGATAGACAGACAGACAGTACCCTAACTTTCCTATCTGAGAGACACCGTACCCTTCCATATATTATTTGGCATTCCATATGGGGACGACGGCAAGCTCTTCAGATTAGAAGTCTGGTACTCTATATACAGCTATATATATAGGAGACACGCAGGAATATACTACGACTACTAAAGGACCGCCAGCTATAGAAGAACGACCAGCTATAAAAGAACGGCTAGCTAGATAGAAGAGACGGTAGAAGAGAGCCAGGTAGTATTAGATAGTAAGGGGAACCAGGTAGACCCTAAACAGAAAGACTGCGGAAAAAGATAGGATGGCTAGACTTAACGTATAGGCCAAAAGAGTGGCAATAAGAGGCAAAATGGTGTAGGTCAAAAGGTCTCGCGAGTTGGGTTTGGTGCCCGTACTTGAAAATTTGGCGTTAAGCGAACCGGTAAGCCAATTAGACAACTACTGGCCGTTAAAGTCTCGCTGCCCGCGTGCGCGCAAGCATGGCCAGAACATTATTAAAGATGCAGAGACGACAAGCTAAGAGCTAATTAATTGGATGGAAACGAGATCTAAGATATCTGGCGGTAAAGGAAGTTAGTGTTGCCCTTTAAGAATAGAGATAATACCAAGCAAGGCCGCGAGCATATAAGATTAGATCTGCCTTTGAAAGTTTCCTATTCTGGCTTAGCTTTGTCCTCTTTTAAGTTATCTAGATTATGTTAGCAGCGGCCCTAGAGGCACTCCGTAAGGACCTACTATATAGAATAATAGCAGGCTAAAATAGACGGACGTATTGAGACCCGGCAGTGGTAGAAGATGGAGATTCCGTACTCTCTTAGGGAGACCCCCCCTTAGGCATTAAGAAGCAGGCACCCTCTATTAGGGATATGGCCGTATAAGTAGACCTATTATAGCGTGTACCTATTAAGGTCCCGCCAGGACAGTTATCTAGGATATCCTTTGTTAAGACCACGGCTATATAAGTAGACCAGCCGTAGCATTTACCCATTTAGGCAGCAAGGGAAGTACACCACATATCCGTTCTAATGGTGGCAATGCTAGATCCTTTTAGGTAAGGGGTTCTACGGTTTAATAGAAAGAATATCTTAAGGTTTATTAAAGACTACAAGGGCATATATTAAAGGTATTGCGTAGGCAAAGAACGTAGGCTTGCGTGTTTCCCTAACTATTATAAAGGCTTATACGCGGAAGCTATTTAGGTAATGCTGGAGTTTAGCCAAAGAGACTAAAAGAAGCTAGCGGCTTAATTACAGACTAAGTATTAGGCAGATAACTACTACTAATATATAGAATTAAGGGACTTTATAGAAGCTTTTGTTTAAAAATCTATAAAACAGCTAGGCAAATTACGTTACTATATATAGGACTTTACTACTATCTTAGCTAAAGCAGTAGTTGCAGGAAACCTTACTAAGTAAAAAAAGGGGTGGTGGTTTATATAAGGGCTCCCTATTAAATACTATGGGTATATAATAGAGCAGATAGGAGCTGTAGCAGATAGGCCTAGTACCCTTATATTTAAAAGACTAAAGGAGGCTATAGAGTTAAGAATAATAGCTATAGAGAATATTAAGTTAATGACTATCCTTCTAGAAGAAGACGTCCTAAATATTTAGCTTATATAAGAGCTACGGCAGTAAAGGAATAAGCTCAACCGCCAAAGGGAAGGAAGACTTCTGGACCTAGGGAAGCACATAATGCTATTAAATTAGGCTGTAGTTTAAAGCCCAGTATAGGGATACAGCTTAGCGCCAGGATATAAAGACTGGTAGAACAGTACCTAAGCTCCCTTTATTCTAGAAGACTGTCAACCTCTATAAGACTTCTAATATCCGCAAGATCCCTAATATCCGCAAAATTCTACTGCCTTTAGACAGCCATAATAGGACGTATAGGGTTAGTAAGGCACGCAAGGACAAAGCTAGCAGACCTGTTCTAGATACAAAGGAAGTTACCATTTTACTAAGTATAAGTGTTAAGGCTTAAAGGATCTTATCTAGTAAGGATTTGTGCATCTATCTAATTAAGGAAGACTAGTAGCTGGGATACGTGGTTAACCTAGACTAGTACTACTGTGGCTTAGCAATAAAGGACAATTAAAGGGTATTAAGAACTAGCTCTATATATACTAAGAAATAGATCTAGATAGGCCAAAAGAAGAATAGACGCAGCAACAGGCCCCTATAAGATAAATGGATTTTACTGCTTTCTATAACAGAGTAGTGCTAAAGAATAGTAATAAAAGATATATAAACTAGGAAGACTACTATTAAGTACAGCCCACAGACTTAGTAGTAATACCCAGCCAGTAACGTCCGTAGACTCGCCTAACCCTTAAAGATAGCTATACAACCAAGACAACTATTAAGCCGCAAGCTCTACCGCAGGAGAATATATAACTAGGAGATTACGTCCAGATTATATTACGGCCTGTAGATAAAACGGTAGAGGCTAAGAAGAAGAATAAATCTTCTAATCCTTGGAGATGGTCTTAGAGACGGACGCTTAACTAGGTCAGCTATTAACCTGTAGGCTCCGCAGTAGGCTCCGCCGTAGGTATAGGATATTTGACTGGGGGACAGTTAAGTTCTAAGGTGGGGGAGGGGATGCAGGTAACGACCGTATAAAAGATTTCTATTTGTCTGCTTAGTTACTATATTTTCTAAAGCTCCTTTTTTATTTACTTTCTGGATTATAACGCGTTGAGACGCGTTAGTCGCGACGACCTACTGCAAAGATGTTAGTTTAGCTCACTGCCTGTTACTGAGTCAATAGCGATTTTCCATTCTGGGGATGGAAAATCCTGATTGGTCCATTTGCAATAGAGCCGGCAGAACGCTACACCGCCCTTGGAATTTGATAATGCGCCAGCTGCACAATGAGAACGGCACTAAGAGCCTTAATTGATTGCACGGATGTAGAGCCGATTGTATGATGTAGAGCTAGATGCAGAGCTGTACGCAGAGCCTTGATTGAACGACTGCGCGGAAGCCTTGGTCAATTGAACGACTGCACAGAAGCCATGGTTAGTTGAAGAATTGAATCAAGCCAGAGCCTTGATAGCAGCACGTTACGTCACTGAATCGAATCAGTCGAATGTTGTTAAATTAGAGCCTTCGACCGGGCCGACTTTATTCCTTAATTGAACGATGACTGATTGCAGCATGACTGTTACTGCCATTTAAATTCAGTACTGCGCTAGCTGCACAACAAGAACGGACACCGCGGTAAGGAAGGGACCTATATAAGGACAGTAGCATAATATTGGAAAACAAGCACCACGGAACGGTAAAGCAGTATATAAAGAGACGCTGATAAAGATGCTCCGCAAGAGATCGGACATGGTATAGTTGACCACGTTAAGCCTAAACCTTCTTATGCGACTGAAGATAGGACTAAGCTGTATTGGGATAAGCTAGTAAAGGACCTTGTTAAGGATTATAAGGGGAATAGGAATTGGACGTATAGGAGCCGGTATGTCTTAGAGATTATCTTAACGAAAGGACCGTATTATAGATATAAGGGCAAGGGATATATAATAAAGGTAGTTATAACAGCCAAGAAGCTGCCACTAGATAACCTTAAAGATATTAAGGATAACTTAGGTAAAGCGCAGAAGCCAGTAGGATAATAATAAAGAGATTAAAAGCAGAAGGCAATTCTAGGGAAGGTTTTTAAGCTAAAAGAAGATTAAGGATATAAGAGGTTAAAGTGTACTACTAGCAGCAGGAACAAAGAAGCAGCCATAAAAGCCTAAGAATGTACTAAAGAAGCTAAGAGTAAAGATGGTTCTAGAAGGAAAGAAAGCAGCTATAAAAGACATTCTAGAAAGGCACCAGGCCCGCGGAAATGGTCTTCTAAAAGCTGCCGTTTATACTTATAAGGAAGGAAGTCTTAGGACAGGTCTCTAGATTAGACGTCTAGCAGACACTAAGAGCCTTAATCGACTATGGATGTAGAGCTTTAACTAAACAACTACACAGCCAGAGTTTTAATCAACTGTCTGTAGATATAGAGCCTACGGATGCAGAGCCTTAGTTAAATATCAACAGATTCAAAGCCCTAATTAAGCATACGATGATATAGTCTCAGTCGTATATACAGCAGAAGACGCCTTAAGTCAAGCCAAAGCCTCAGTTAAATCTTAATTAATTGGACGCCGCCTCTATAGTCAAGTTAGATTAACTATAGCTTTTAACCGAGCCGACCTAATACCCTATTTAAACGTCAGTCGATTATATATTATTACAGTCAAATTAAATCAGTTACCGTCGCCGTTAGATATCTTCAGTCAGTAGTTAAAGATCCTATAATGGTAGATAGATAGGAACTAGGCCTAATTAGGAAGCCAGTACACGGCTAGAAGATTATTAGAAGTACCCCTAGTAAAGTTGGTGTTAGATTTAGGTTTAGGTTCTTTAAGTATCCTTTTTATAGTAGAATACCAGTTTTTCTGGTACTTTTATATATTAAGCTTAAGCTTCTACTTAGTTTAGGGTGCAGTAGTTAAAGCTAGTTTATATAGTTGTGTATTATTTTTAGGTTCTTAGTGGATATTAGTAGAAATCGGTGGAATTCTTAGATTAGTGGAATTAGGTAGACTTTTTAGATATAGGGTAAATATTAATGGAAATTTTAGACTGGTAGATTCTAGTGGATTTTTTTGATTTTAGTTTAGGGTTTAAACAGTAAGTTATAAGGCACTTCTACTTATAACAGGAGGCAGTAAATAGAAGCTTAAGGTTATCCTAATTAATAGTTACCTTATATAGCTTTATCCAGGGCTATCTAAGGATTACTAGGTAACCTAGGGTAGTTATAAAGAGCTTAATTAATTCTTTATAGTTTAGGTATTAGAGTCTTATGGCTATTATATAAGTAATACAGCCCAAGACAGTGCGTTTACTATTAAATTTAAATATATTAATATGCTAGTTAAGGGGTATTAGGGTAAACCTATTGTCTTACGCAAAGATCTTATTAATAAATTCTATGCCGCTAGCTTCTGTGTTAATTAGGACTTAAGTGTTAGCCTATTAACCTTTCTGCTAAAGACAGTAGTTAATAGTTATACTATAATCCCAAGAGTTAGGGTTTGCTATATCTAATGTATTTAACAAGATCCTATAATATAGCTGTCCTAGAGAGCAACTTAACTCCAGAACATGCCTTTTAGTAGTAAGCGGGAAGGGGTTCCTCTAGAACGTTAGTTATAACTTTATCCTTATAAATAGTGCTTACTAGATATAGAGTTAGAGCTAGATAAAGATTGGGGTTAGTAGATAGAAGATTAGTGCGGTAAATAGCTGCTAGCGTTAACTGTTTATAGATCTTTTTAGAAGGGGGCAGAGCAGTAGTTAGAGAGGTAGGAGCTACTTCCATATTTAAAGCAGAGGCCTAGCTTAGTGCATTATTCTTATTTAGAGGACCCTAGTAGGGCGTATTCTAGGGTCCTAGTGTTAATATCTATAATATTAGGGTGCTTAGGCTAGGATAATAACTTAGTAAATATTTATGGGGTTGTTATATTATATTAAGGAGCGGACTTTAGTATTAGGCGTAGTATATTATTATACTATTTATTAATAATATTTATATAGGCGTTAAGGGCTCCTAGTAGGTCTATACTAATTAGGGAGGTTCTTAGTTTAGGGCTTAGAGATTTAATAAGGCTGTTAATTAGAACAGAGTTATTCCAGCCTGTTTCTTTTATATAATAATTAAATTTAGAGAAGTATATTAGGAAACTTTTCTTTTCTTAAGTTATATGATTTATCTTCCTTTAAGCGGTAGCTTGGTGGTTTAGGTTACTATATATAGCTTTAAGAAGTACAACTAGGCTTTATACTAAGTTTGGCTAGAGAGGTTTAATAAGGTTAGCTACGTCTCCTCCTAGTCAACTTAGGGCATAGTAGAGTTGGTTAGCTTTAGTTAGGTAACAGTTAGCATTACTAGTTAGCTTATTCTTAAGCCGGCTTAAGAATAACTAAAGCTCTTATTGTTTGCTAGTAAATACTAAAGTGTCTAGTAGTTTTTTAGATTATTATAACATAGTAGTTGGTTTTACTGGTAGGATAACTATTACTAGTTCAGGGCTTGTGTTCCATGTATTGGCTTCTAGTAATAGCAATTAGTCTTAAGGGCTTAGCGTAGGTGTCTTAAGGGTGCGGATTTCTTCTTAGAGGGCCTTAATTGTTTTTTAGTGCTATGCTTCTTATTCAGCTTGCTATTAAGCTATAGCAGCTTAGTTTTATATAAGGGCGTCTATAAAGGACTTTTATATATCTACTAATTGTTTCTAGAGTGCGGATATAATGTCAGCGGCCATTATAGGGGCTTTAAAATTATTCTGTATTTTAAATAGGATGGGGCAAAGTGTAGGTTTTTAAGGTTTTAACGGAATATAGTGTTATAGAGCAAGTATAGGCGGTGATAATATATAGCGAAGTAGATATTATTAAGCTATATATATAAACTACGTAATAAAGTCAAGACGTTACGTAAAGAGAGAAGGTAAGGAAACGGGAAGAAAGGGTATATATTGTTAGTTTAGTTACTTGGTTAATATATGCACGGAGTAGAATAGAATTCAAGTAGCGGTCCTGGCAGAACTTGGTAGGATTTAGTAGACTTAGCAGAATATGGCAGAATGTAGCAAATTGCCGTAGATTGCCGGTAGATTGCCATCAGATTGTTATCTCGCGGTCAGTCTCTTTTTGCTACGTCAGTAGAAATAGGTAGACATAGGTAGACATATATAAGGTGTTACGGAGGTGTCCTGTAACAATACCTAGGTATATACACACATATATCCCGCTTTCGTCTTTTGGTATTAGGATAGTAGAACGGATAAATCCCCCTTACGCCTTTAATAGGCCTTAGGGGGGGAGGCATGGCATATATAGCAATAGTTAATAAGAGATAGTATATAGGGGATGGTTAAGATATAGAATATAAGGCGTATAGCAATTGATTAGCAAGGCCTAGCTAGGACGTAGTAAGCCCTAGCTTTAGATAAGCTAAGAAAGGAAGTAGTAGTTCCTAAGAAGTTTAAATATCTAAAAAGGACAGGACGTAGCCGTAGGCCTATAGGGCCGCCGCTATAGACGGATATAGCAAATTAGGGTTTTTTATCCTACTAAGGTAGCCTATAGGGTTTTTCCTTCCCTAACTATAGGGGTTTCTTCCTATAAATTATAAGTTTTCCCCCTATAACGGAGTAGTCTGCGTAGGCTAAATAGGATCTATATTAGACGTTAATTAAAAAAACTCTCTCTATATAATTAGGAAGTTAAACTAAGATAGAATATCTGCCTAGCGTGCCTACTAGGTTATAAGAGCATTAGTTATTATAAAGTATTCTAAGGTCTTATAATCTAAGACTACCTAAATAGGTTTAGGGGTCCCCTCTAGCTGTATATATTAGTACTAAAGGCTAGAAATAATAGCTAGTATCTCTTTATTATAGATATAGTAATTTAGCATAGTATCTATTATGGTTTTTAAATAGTATATAATAGGGTGCTATTTTTTATCTGGCTGTTTCTGGGAATAGATGGCAGCTATTATACTATCTAAAGTATCCGTTTTTAATATTAAGGGCTATTTTAGGTAGAAATAGGCTAGTAGCAAAGAAAAGACTAGCTGTTTTTTAAGTTTATTAAAAGCCTTTTTATAGGTAGCATTAAAATAAAAAGGCTAGTTCTTTCTAGTAAGGCGGTTAAGAGGCTAAGTAATCTTACTAATAATAATAACTCTTTAATTAACATCTAATACAGATCCTATCTAGCCTACATAGGCTACTCCGTCGCAGAGGGGAAAACTTATAATTTATATAAAGAAAACCCTGCAGTTAGGGGAGGAAAAACCCTATAAGCCACCTTAGGTAACCCGCAGGGCCTAAACTATATGTATGGTGTATAACTTCTAGTTAGAGTTTAGGTGAATTAGGGATAAATACTTAATTCCTGTAGTAGATTAGGCCGTCAATAATTAAATATTTGGATTTGTTATAGCGGAGCAGCTTCCTAATCTGCTTGGGCCAACGGCGTGCTTTATAGTCTTCCCGTTTGCGTAGCGCAGCCAATATATTCCTAGCGAGTTTGTTCTCTTTATAGGCATTCTTAATAAGCTCCTTAAGGGGTTTTTTCTTAGGCTCTGGGTTTATTACTGCAATAAAGTCTTTAATGCTCTAGTCTTGGGATTCGCTTAGTGGTTCTTCTAGGATGGTAGGGTTAACTTTCTTTAGTGGTAAGATAACGCGGTCTTAGTGTTATAGACATTTGTTATTAGCATTAGCAGGTGCAACGCCTAGGAGGCAGCTAAGAGTATTTAGGATTGTAGCTTTAGTGCTAGGCCTATAGGTGATAACAAAGTTAAATTGGGAAAGGAACTTAGCCTAGCGGACTTGGTGCTGGTTTAGTTGTTTTGTTGTTATAAAGGTCTGGAGGTTCTTATGGTCTGTAATAATTTTAAACAGCTACTTAGTTCTTTATAGTTTGGGACGCTATTCTTCTAGTGCCTTAACAATTGCTAGGAGCTCCTTATTATATATTTTATAGTTATATTTAGGGGCTGAGTGCTTAATAGAGAAGAATGCGACTGGCTTAAGCTTATTACTTTTGTTGGCTTAATAGAGCACTCTACCTAATGCCTAGTTTAAGGCGTTTATCTCTACCACAGTCTTCTTTATATAGTTATAATATGCTAGGACCGGTGCTGTAGTAAACGCTGTTTTTAGGGTCTGGAATACCTATATTTAATTAGGGCCCTATAACCAGCTAATGCTTTTTTTTAGTAGCCTAGTTATGGGCTTAACTATCTTAGAATAGCCTTAAATGAATTGTTGGTAGAAGTTCGCGAAGCTAAGAAATTGCTATAGTTTCTTAACTAACGTTAGGTCCTTCTATTTCTATAAGGCCTGCACCTTCTTAGGGTCCATAGTTATGCTATTAGTTAAGATAATTAAGCCAAGGTATTTTGTTTTAGTAGTATAAAACTTAAACTTATTAATGTTAATCTAGAGTCCAGCATTACTAAGTCTCTAGATAATTTCATTTATGTATTTTATATGCTTGGCGCGTGTTTTTAAGAAGATAAGGACATTATTAAGATATGCAGTGTAGTAGTTGTTAAAGGCGTTGTGTAAAACATGGTTAATATAGTTTTAGAATATAGCGGGTGCGTTATAGAGACTAAATAGTATAACTAGTATCTTATAGAGTCCAAACTGGGTAATAAATGCTATAAGCCACTTATGGCCTTCCGCAATCCGGATCTAGTTAAATATAGCAATCATATCAAACTTAGTAAAGTACTTAGTACTACAGAGTACGTTAAGTGTCTTGCGGACTAGTAGCAGTGGGTATTAGTTCTTAATAGTAACTGTGTTTAGGCCTTAGTAGTTATAGCAGATTTATATACCGCCGCTAGGTTTCGCTGTAAGGAGAAGTAATACAGTAGCTAGTGAGGTTAATTCGCGGATAAAACCCTTATTTAGCATCTTGTCAATCCACTTCTTTACATAGCTAAGTTTAGCAAGTAAGAGTGGTCTATTTTTGTAATATGGGGCCTGCTTTCCTGGTATAATCTTAATTTTATGGTCCTATAGTCGGTAAGGGAGCAGCTTATTTACGTTTTTAGGGAGGAAGTGTTTAATATATTTGTAAAACTCTTTTAGTAAGTGTTGTAAAATATCCTTATAGGTTAATCCTAGTTTGCCTTTTAGGAATTTCTTAATATTAGTATTAACTATCTTCTGGCGTAGAAACTCGGACTTAGTTTTTAGGTTTATCTTAAGGAAGTTATAGAAATAAGGGGGTAGCGCTTTATAGGCTTCCTCTATTATATAGTCACCTTCTATTAGCTAGCATAAAGACCTTTTTAATAGGTTTGGTACTTCTATTAGGCTTATAGGTAGCTCCTTAAGCAGCTATTGGTGTTCTTCTTATTTAACTAGTTTTACTAGCTCCGCTATATGGATCCTTATTACCTTTACGCCTTTTTATTTACAAAACTGGGTAAAATTAACGGCATAAGTGTATTTAATGTTGTCTAGGTTAGGGCGTGTCTGGTTCTCCGGTGCTATAGCTGGGCTGGTATGGCTTGGTTGGCCTAGGGGGGCGGAAATAAGGCGGTGGCCTTATATAGTACGCGTGGGAGATGGGTATGAGGTTAGGCGTTGCGGGGGGGAGGTCTTAATTGCTCTGGTTTTGGTCTTAGCTATAACGCCCTTGGCTGTTATATATGCGGTTATATGTGCGTATAGCAAATAACTTAAAGTTGGGTGTCTTATTAGCTGACCTAGGTTAAGCGGGTGTATATAGGGGACTTACAGTTCTAGCGGTATTTATTTTTTTAGGAATAGGGTAGTAGTCTAGTCTTCCAGAATCTCTGCTTTATTTACTGTATATATTGGCTTACTAGTATTAGGCACCTCTTCTACTGTTAGCTGACGGTATCTGTCACGGAGTAGGCACGAGCCGGGATACAATGCACTAAACGAGGTAGTAATTGAGAAGGCTACGTACACGTAACTATGCGTGGTTGATACAAAGACATTGGATGAAGAAGAGTCTTCGTGCCAGGTACGGGTATAAATAGGGGCTGTAGGGGAACGTGCGTAGGTGTCTCGGGACGAACGTGAGCACGGGTCAAGAACGTCAAAGACGCGCAGAGACGTGAGAACGAGTGAGTCCCGTGACAGTATCTAAGTATTGGCTATATAATGCGTCTGCGTGGTGCTACTTGGTTATAGTTAGGAATATACTATGGGAGATAGTTATAGGCATAGTAATTAGAGTTAAACTTAAGCTCTAGAGTGGGGAAGTCTGGTCTTAGGTTATGCTTTTTAAGCTAGGGCATTTTAAGAATTACTAGTATTAAGGGTAATAACTTTATAATGTAGAAGAGTATGGATTCTATATAGTAGCTAATTATTATTCTTGCTGTAAAGTAGTGGGTAATAAAGCTAGATAGGAGTCTATTAGTAAGGCGGAGTGGTTTTAGGACTAGGAGTCTTTTTATTATAATATTATGCTTTTTTATAAGTAAGTCTTTGTCTGCAAACGCTAGTGCTGTACTACTACTGTTAATAAGGCTTACTGTTTTAATAAAAACTTATAGGAGTGGGTTGCGTAGTGAGGAGAGGTAGGTCTAAATAAGGATAGCATTCCTATTATTATTTGCTATTCTAAGGTTAAATAGCAGCTAGCTTAAAATAAGGTCTAACTAATCTAGTAGCATAGATCTAATCCTTTTATCCTCCTCCCTATATAGTTCTAACCCTTAAAGGCGACTTAGTCTAAGGGTTGGTCTTTTAATAACTGGATTATAGGACTTAGCTAGTAACTGTGGTCTTGGCTAGTATATCCTAATGTATTAGTCTCTAACGGTGTATATATGCTAGGGGGTACTTTGCTAAGGACATGGCCGGTCTTATAGTTAGTAGCAGCATGGAGCACTTATCTGTAGTTTATATATGGGACTATTAGCTGGGGCTATATTAGGGAAGGGAATTGCAGGGGTAGGTCTCTATATCCAAACCCATATCCCTATCCGTGGTTGTTGCTTTAGTTACTAATCCCTCTGCTAAAGAATCTGCCGCGGCTAGGAAGGGGTTGGCGCGGTGGCATTAAAAGGGGATTTAGGTTTATTTTAAGGTCATAAGTATCTTTCTAGTGGCTAGGTTAACCACATGCTAGGCAGAGTCTATTATCTATATAATATCTTTAGACGTTATTAGGGAGGCTACTACTACCGCTGCTAAATTTAACGGTGTTAAGGTCTATTAGGTTATTCTATAGTACTGGTGCTGAGGTGTTATTATTGGGTAATATAGGTTAATAGCCGCTAGCGGTACTTAGCTTAGTGGTATTTAGCTTAGTGTAATGGGTGTGGTTCTGTAGGTTATAAGTAAATATATCCATTTGCTTACTTCAGCCCTTATAGTTAGTATTGTTGATTTTACGGCTAAGGGTAAGGGCTAAGTCCTTTATCCTAGATAAAATATTCTTCCTAAGCAGATCTACCTTTTGTTCCTTGGTCTTGTTTACTTTAATTATTAACTTGTTAAGCTCTGCTTTCTAGAACTAGTAATTACGCTTACCTTAGCTTAAGGTATCTAATTTATTCTTAGCTGCTTGGGTTATATCTATAGTCTTATAGTGCTTCTTCATATATGTAAACATAGACTCTTGGTTAGAGAAGGCCTATTTACTTAGGTCGTTTAGGTGTATGCGTAGCATATTAAGGCCATGCTTAACATAGTTATAAGCCTTATCTATTAGCATGTCTGACATATAGAGGACTTTGTCTATTAAGGTTTTAAAGCACTTTGCATCTCTATAGAGAACACCTTAGATCTTTATTTCCTATATTTTAAAATTTTCTTACTTTTTAGTTGGCGATCCCTTACCATTAAATGGGGTTGGGTTTTTTGCTTTACGCTTTTTTCTATAGGGCTTAGCTAGGGGAGGAGAGCTAGTAGCGGTGTTTTTATCAGTAATAGTTTGGGTAAGTGTAGTGATCTAAGAGCTTAGACTTTGTATAGTCTCAGTATATGCCAAAGCTTGCTGTTTGTATTGCTTTATATATAGTTTAAGTGTCTTAAGGGAGTTAATTCTATGCCGAGCTTCTTTAAGTTAGGACTTTATAGTCCGGCCTTTATTGTAGACTGTTTGGAGACCGCTCTTAATGCTAGTTAAAAAGGTTATATATATAGAGAGGTACTAAAATATTCCTGCTATATTAAGGTCCTTAGGGTACTCCGGACCACTCCTAATTGCCTAGGCAATGTTAGTGTAGGAGGTATTGAAGAGGCGGGCGAGCGCTTCGCGTGTGTTCGCCAATGGGGTATTCTAGTCACCCATTTTAGGGGATCTAGGTAGGGTAATTGAAATCTATAAGGCTGGCTGTAATGCTGAGATTGTTTAGGATAATACTGAGATTGTCTGGGACTGTGGTATAGTGTTGTCGGTCACGCCGGGTCGCGATTATACTGGGAAAATGGAGATAGTGGACTGGGGGGAATAAAGATTATAATGGGGCGCAAGAGGAGATACCACAAACTGTTATAGTGCTATAATGCTAATAGGCTGAATAACTACATTGTGGTATGAAGAGGAGAAGGAGGTAAAAGGGGGTATTGTATATAAATAGTAGGGTCAGCCGCCAAGGCGCTAGTGGTGGGCCAGCCAATAGTAGGAAGCAGTACGAGACAGTACGAGACAGTATGCGTTAGGACAGTGCCGTGATATAATCTAACCTAACTACTAACTCAAGACTTAAGCCTTATAGGGAAACCCATATTAGCTATTAGTACTAACACTACCTCTATAGCTAGAGCTTTCCTAGGCCTAAGGTTAGAAAGTTAAGAGCCCTATACTAATTTTCTCTAAGGAGGATATTGGGAAGCTGCTATAAGGCTCTTAGAAGCCATACGGGAAGGAGCCACTAATAAATATATTAGAAACCTTTAGGGGCAGGTCTAGATCTAGCAGAGCTTAATCTAGGCTAGATAAAATCTTTTATAACTTAGCTAAGGCTAAGGGCCTTCTGGGGGCTACCTAGTACCTACCTAAGGAGGTATGGAAGACTTAGAGAGGTATCTACGTAGTAAACGGAAAAAGGATATAGACCGACTAGCCAAGGCCTCTAGTAGTCTAGTGCAGGATTAGTATCTATTAGCCCACTAAGTAATGGCTAATAGAAATAAGATCTAGATTTAGATCCCTTAGTAGGAATATAGGTAGGCATAAAAATAGGAGTAGGCCAATAAGGTATAGATAGAGTAGAGATCCTTAAACGCTTAATACTAATATTAGGCCCAAACCAGTACCAACGAAGTTCTTAAGGCGTAAGCTTATAGTTAATAAAGACACGCTTAAGCCCAGAATAAATAGAGACGTTAGCTAGCTAGTAAAGACTAAAACCACTAAAACCTTGCTATAGTAATTATTAGTTACCTATTCGCTAGGTACCTAAAGGGTAACCTACCTAATGCCGTATTATATTATACTCTTTTAAAACTTAACGCGTATACACGAACTCCTTCTTATAGTAAACAGCAACCTTCTTCTTATTACCCCCATCCTTTACCCTATCCTTAGTATACTAACCTTACTCTCTTATTAGGCGTTGCTAGCTGGCTTGCTAGGAATTATGGGCGGTGTATATAGCTATAGTATAGTCTTAAATTCGACCTAGATATTTAGCATTGGCGCTAAAATAAGAGAGAGCCTAGGTAATGTAGTAGTTAAGGATATTAAAGGATCGTCGCCACTTAGGCCTAAGCTATATTAAAGCCTAAAGTTAGTAATGGAAACCTATTAAGAATAAAAAAGCTTACCTTAACATAACTGCTGCTCTTAGTACGCATGCATCAATTATAAGAACTAAAGGTGTTAGACCTTATACAGTAGGTCTTGTTATAAGTATCTAGAATCTTCTTATTAGATTTCTGGTCTTTTAAGGACGTGTATATAAAGTTATTTAGGTAGGACTAGCACTAGTTACGGATTAGCGGAGGCTGGGGTTCTATATACAGCGGTAAGGCTAGAATGCGCTAAAGAATTGGCTTAGAAGAGCAGTTAGTAGAAGAATAAAGAGGTATATTAAATTAATAATAGAAAAAAAGAAAATCTTAATAATATATTAAAGATACGTCTAAAATTGGACGAAGGTTAATAATAGGAAGTAAGGTATTAAGGAAAAGGAGCAGCTTAATAAGCAAGATATCTTTATACTTTACCTTCCAATATCCTTCCGGTAAATAGCCGCAACCTTGCCGATATAACTCTATTATAATAGCGCAATTTAGAAGGAAGGAAACACACATATATACTATTTAGCTATTACTTTCTTATAAAAACTAATTACGCGGCCGGGGAAGGCAATTAAGACGTTAATTACAGACGTATATAAGTTAAAATTATACGTAAATAAGACAAGTCTCTTTAATTAACTAATTAATTACCTAACCGTATATAATAGCCCAGGGGCAAATATGGGAGTAATGCGTTAGTAATGTAGGGGATTATAAAAAAGGATTATAAGATTATAAATTATATCCTAATAGTTAAAGACAACGGTAAGCTAAGGCCCTATATGTTAAATCCTATACCAAAAGGTTCTATAGAACCATATTAGGAATACTAAATTGCCTATAATACTTATAATTAATCGCAGACCGGTATAAAGGCTTAGAAGTAAAGTTGTATAAAAATCCTTAGGTTAGCCTAGGTAGTCACTAGTATACTTCTAATAGGCTTTTAATAAGTCTCCTAGCAATCCTCGTGTTTTTTCTCTAGTTATTTTTATTTATTAAGGTTTTTAGGAGTTTAAAGCAGGGGTTAGATAGATAGATAATATATAATAGCATGCCAATATCTCTCCAAACCCCTTCTGGGACGAGCCCTTATAATCTCCCTCTACTATAAGGTAATGGCGATTAGGGGCCAACCGCAAGAAGGGGGGGGGCAATGTAAGGGATATTATTGCGGTTATCTTGGGTTGCCCTTAGGATAACCCCCAGACACCCCTTGCACGTCCATCAGTCATATACTAGAGGTACGTGCCCGTAGTATATAGTCTCCACGATCCCTAAGGCCTTACCTCCTTAAGGATTCGTCTCTCTTACCAATCTATCCTGTTCCATAATCGTGTCCTTATAGCCACCTGTCTATAAAGTCCCCTCACAAAGTATTAATTTATTTTAGTTCTAAATCTAGTAATAAATATTAGGCTGCAAGTCTTTAGTAGGTTAGTAGGTCGTCTAAGGCTATTATAATCTTCTCTTATAGTTAGACTATTAGCTTATTATATAGGTCCAAACGGTAGTTTTTAGGAGGAACCTAGCCTTTGCCTACTAGGTATAAGAATTAAGTCTAAAACTTAGTAAAGAATTAGTTTAATTTTATTATTAGGTGGTTATAGTTATAATAGGCATCCCGTACTTTATTTAGATTAATATAAATAGTAGCTAGGTACTATATTATCTTATTAATAGATATAAACTAAATAGGTAACTTGTCTTTAAACTTAGGTGTCCCTAATAGTTTAACTAAAGAGGTAGAGTATTTTAGCTTCTTTAGAGGGGAAATAGTTGTAGTTAATACAGAGCTTTCATTATACTTAGATTTTCTAATTCTTAAAAATAGGGTCTATCCTATTAGATAATAGTTAAGGGTTAAGAAGCTTAACGGACTTTAATTATTTTATTATTATGTCTATACTCTCTAGTATATTATATTTAGTTAAGTAAATAGGTTAACTAAGGCTTTATAAAGGGGAGGCTGGGCTATTTTATAAGGTAGTAAGGCTTTTTAGGATCTCCTTTAGAGTCTCTTATATGCTTTAGGCTTAAAGATAATTAACTTTCTAATTAGCTGTAAGGGCACGAATCTACTTATATATATTTATAATAAGAAGAATGGTGCTGCTTTAGGGACCAGGGCTATATAGAGGAGGAAGGGAGACGCGCAAGAGGTCAGCAAAGACAGCAGCAAGAGAGAGAAAGGAGCCAAAGTAGAGCATAAAAGAATGCCGGGAAACCATCTACCGCAATGCAATACTGGCTGGGCTAACGCTAGAGAGGCGTATGGGAGTTAAAGGTACAGAGGCTAACTAAGGCAAGAGGAACCCAAGCCGTAGCATGGTTAATGCTATAGGGAGTAAACACTCTAGGGCTCCAAAAAGGCCTAATAAAGGCAGAAAATACAATAGTAATACTCTTAAGAACAGAAATAATAGGACTAAAAAACTGGCTCTACTGGGTGGATGTCCTAGTAGGTAGCCTAAAATGCAAATATGGCTGGCCAAGATAGACACTAAAACACGTAATACTGTTATGCCCCTTACGCACCAACCGAGAAGTAATGCTCTTAGTAGCTGGCATAGAGAACTATAATACACTACTCTCAATATAAAAAGGCCTTAAGGCGGTTACCCAGTGGCTTATTAGCTAAAATATACTAAACTAGTTCCGGGTTGCAAAGGAAATGGTAATAGAGAGTAGGGGGGCGAGTAATAGGCGCCCCCTAATAACTCTACAGTAGTAGAGTAAAGTTTGCGATACTAGCGCGTCCGTAGGCTTGTTACGGCAGCAGTGGTTCCCAAGGAGGTCAAAAAGTAAGGTAGTAGAGCACTATAGGTGACTCGCAGGCGCCTTATAGGCGCTCCGTAGGCGAGTCCCAAAAGGCAGGGAGATAGATCACGGGGTTTTCTTAAATAGAGTTTTCTCCCCATATGTATATAAGGAGTAGTCCGCGTGGGCCCAATAGGGATCCGAATCGGACGTTAAGCAATGAATAATAATAATAATATATATTTATAATGTTATTATTATCTTTAATTTCTAATCCTAATTAGATCTTATATTCCTCTTAGGTAAAGGCAGGTCTTCTAAATAAGCTTACTTTAGGTACTATTATTAGCCTCCTAAAATTTATTAGAATTATATAATCTAGTTTTAATTCTAGGGTTCTTTTAGGGGTATAGGTTAAGTACAGTCTATCCTATAAAAGTGGGATATTATTAAGGCCTTCCTAGATGTAGTAGTATAAGTTTTTTGGTGTCTAAGTATAACATATTAACGCGTCGTTATAGACAAAGGTCTTCTTTTAGGGTGGGATATTATTAAGGCCTTTCCAGGTAATATAGGGAGAGCTTAGTATAATGTAACGGGTTTGTACAAATGCTTCTAAACCAAAGCTTGTAGATTGCTACCATATAAGAATATTAAGCTAAGGAGAAGAAGTCTTTTAGAGACTGGCAGGATACAAAGCGGTTGCTAAGGCGCTAGTAGTAACCGAGCTAATAGCGATTTTCCATCCCAGGGATGGAAAATCCTGATTGGTCAGCTCTATAAGTAGTGTCGGCAGAATATGGCAGAATTTGGCAGAATGTAGCAGGTGACGCGCTCCAGCACCGTCACAATTATGGCGGTAATGTATTTACCCTAGTACACAAGAACGTATATATAGTGAAAGCAGACTAATAATGTTTTTTCGGCATAGAGTACGCATATAGCCGGCATATGCGCGATATATGCTTATTATATATAGGTAGAGTTCATTAGTTGTTCCAGCAGCACTAATACTAAACTATAGTATACTGCCTAGCCTTTATTATCGACAACTACCCGGGTAGATATTTAATACCTTCGTTTACTCGTTAAATATAAAGTTTAGGAAGTTAAACGAGAATGTACCTATATTGGACATGTAACGTTAAAACGAAAATACTGTGGTATATAATGTATACATCGTATATACGCTATGCATATGCTAAGCCTATATAGGATTCGAGCACGACCCGCAAGGCTAAGGTTAAGGAAAAAGGACTCTACTGCTGCCTCTGCTAAAGCTACAGGTGACGGAAGAGACTCTACTAGCAGCTCAGTCAACAGAGGGAGGCAGACTTGCTGATAAGCAAGCAAAACCCTGCTTGCTTGCTTGCTTGCTTGTCTTGGCAGTAAGCAAGCAGCAAGTCTGGAGGGAGGTCTATAGAGCCGCCCGCAGATCATCATACAGAGCCTACAAAGCCTCCAGAGCCTCCAAAACGCCAAACTCCTATGCAAACTATTTCCAAGAAAGCAGGAAGAAGACGACGACAAGAGGTTGCTTCTTAACCAGAGGACGTCATAGAGTCGGTAGAGGAGCCAGTAGAGGGCAGAATTTTACGGTCGCGCAGAGCCTGCGACCTCAAAAATATCTAGCTTATTAACTAATCAATTAATCGCCTCTATATTACCGTTTATTTGAAGCTTTCAAAGTGACCTTGAAGCTTTCAATAATCAAATTCGTGATATTTTGGTGGAGCGAGAGCTGGTTTCCTAATTAGGAAGGTGCAAGAACTTTTATTAGCGATATTCGTAGTTTGGGAGAATTTAAGACTTGAATATGTATATTGTCCGCTACATGATGGATAGCACCAGTGACTACTTTGGGAATGTTAGAAGGGATTTCCCTAAGATATATTTAAGGCTTATCTTCCTATAAAGCGTTCACTGCTTTCAGAAGCCATGGGGCAAATCGAACAAACCAGAGAGAAATATACTGCAAGTCGACACTACATCGGTGTCGTTTTGGTTTCCAAGAATTGTTGTCATCATTATGCTTAGCAATTTTAAATAGTGAAGTCAATGTTGTGATCAGGACGAAAGATAACGTTTAGCGTTCCCGGAACGGGCAAAAGACATGTCAGGAATACGGTACAACTACGAACATAAGTCGAGAAAGAGCAACTTTTGGATATTTTAATCAATTGCACTTAGCTACAGTGGAGCACATCCGCCATTCATTGGCATGCTGTCCTTCCCAGCTTATTGTCCAGGAAATGACTTAGCACAAAAACCCATTAAAGCACCAAGTTACCAAATCGTCGCATCTGCGTAAGAAAAAGAATCTCCATAGGCAAAAGCTCCACAAAGAGTGACAAGGTGTATAGTTCAAAAAGCAGGGAGCCATCAACCAATGTCAGAAAAATTACATAAACCAACGATGTGTTTTAGACATCTCCGACGAACGACTGGGGTCCATCCGGTTGTTTTGCTGAAATCCCAGAACCAAAGAGCGCCTTGGCAGCTAGCCGTGCTGTCGTAATAGTCATTACATAAGCTCATTAGGTCCGCTGCGACTCTGGCAACCGTTGGAGTGCAGCTTCGACGTCCTTGTGGTCGACGACAACGCCGCTTTCAGAACATCGAGCCTTCGCGCGAAGCTCTGAACACAAGTTGTCGATGTCAATGGTGCCGTCCTTAAATTCCGGCCGGTTCGCAAGTTTATCCCTGAGGAGAAGCTCGTCAGTACCGTGTTTAAATATAGGTGTTGAGGTAACGAAAGTACTTACCATATCTTGTGGCAATTCAACATTTGCGACATATCATCCCCAGGGACAACCTCTTCGTCTCCACCATCTTGCTGTCGCTCTATCTCTTCCAACGGATTCGGCTTGGGAATAGCTGGAGTATTATTGTCTCCGAAGTTGAAAGGACTTCCTAAGTCCGTGAAAGGGAAAGCATCGTTGAAGAAGCCACCAGTGAAATCTCCATCGCCCACGATGGCAGCTTGCGATTCCCGATAGTCGCCAAAGAGGGTTGGATCAAATTGGCCGCCGTTCTGATTTGCTAGGAAATCGATACCATTGATATCGATGGCAGGTGTTTTGGCAGCTGCAGGAGCTGGCGTGGCGTTAGATTTAGGTACCGCACGAGGAATTGGATTGCGTGGATTGCCGCAGGCCATATTCAGCTTCTCACAGAAAGTGACCTCACCTTCCGAATTTCCATGACATATATAACCTTCACTTATTGTATCTAATGGGTTGTCACTGGGCTTTCCAGAACTCGGCGAATTGTGGCTCGGCTCTGGGGATGTCCCACATGATGAGTTTTGACCGCCATACTGAGAAACGGACGATGCAGATGGCGAATCGGAATTAGAGGATGAAGATCCACTGTTGAATTGGAACGCCCGAGAAGGCGTCGCAGAACTATCGGTGCTGCCACGATTGGACAGAGTTTTGGTAGGCATGTTATAATCTAATGGCGAGCTAGAACTGAGACTATTGAGCAAGGATGGGCTAAATAATCCATTTAGGTTGCCAGATCCTGTTGTTTGGATTCCGTTGGCACCATTTGAAGTGGTGTTTGGGTTCTTCTCGGGGGAATTGGCAGATGAACCATTAATCGAACTCCTCGGACTTATACTGTGCCCGTTACTGTTCTGTCGCAGAGGAGCACCTGGAGCACTCGGAGCGCCGCTCACTGACGGCTTGTTGGTGGTTTTTGCCAGTGGCCCGTTGTCAAGAATGTGAGCACCTGGCAGACCGCCAAAGCGAGGAAATTCGAATTGGAAATTATTCGCAGTAGTGCCATTTCCAGTCAAATATGAAGAAAAGCTGTTAGTGACTGATGGTGACCGGCTTACGCCAGTGCTGTTGAGCGACAAGCGCTTGCGGTATTCGCGAAGCTCAGTCTGTAACCTCTGGACTTGGGCACGGAGGAGACCATTCTCATGATTTGCAGCGTCGGAAGCCTTTTCCAGCTCGGAAACCTTGACTTCAAGATCTTTGAGATGTTTCTCCTTTCTCTCTCTAAAAGCCCTTTGAGCTGCCCGGTTCTGGGCCTTGCGTTTCTGGTATGCTGTTAGTTTACTTATTTTTTAAAAAAAAAAAAAAAATTGTAAAATCGTACAGTTGTTGGTTCAGAAGTCAACGGCTTTCTGCCTGGTTTCTTCGCAGTCTTATCCTCTGGTTCTCTTCGCTTCCCACCACCATCCGGATCTTCAGTGTCATCTTCAGGACTCTTCCGTTTATCCGTAGTCTCGTTATCTCCTTCAAATTGCGAATTATCACCAGGAAGTCCGCCAATCATTAGGTCGCCATCCTCACCATTATCGAAATCGAAGCTACCGTCACCATCGAGATAGTCGACGAATGGGCTCTCATTGAGGTTGAATGCATCAAAATTAGATGCAGGCGTAGTCTGCTGAGGTGATGCGAAGAAGGTCAGATCCAGATTGTCTACGACTGGGTACTGAAGTTGGGGATTGCTAGTCGAGTGCTTGGAATCGAGGCCATTCGAATACATGTTGTTTGTGCCGTTCTGATTTGACGCGAGAGCAGCAAGAAGAAGGTCTTGTTGATTTGATGAAAGGTAAAGCTGAGGGTTTGTTTTGTAGTCGTTGGCTGAGGCGCCAGCCATCTCGAACAGTTGAGGTATCAAGGGTGCGGGGTTCAAGATTAAGATGAACACCAAAAAGCTAAGAACAAAGTCCACTCAAGGTCCACAGCCTCAGCAAACCATACAATGCAATATTTTTGGAATAAAAAAATTGATGGAAAGCGCGTATTTAGAGCGGTAGGATACGGATTAGCCTAGATGATGGAATCACACGTCAGCCTTCAGTTGGCTCAAACAGCGCGAATTTGCCACTATCGTGAGTCGAAGGGTAACATGTCGAATGGCCAAAACCCCCAGGGTTATTCTGGGGAAGACAGGAGGGAGAAGGAAGAAGCGGTAGGCTGTGCAGGACGAACAATGACGGACGAGCGGGTTGCGCTCGAGCGTTTCGCAAGGCGTACCTCTGATATTCGCTCACTTCTACAGAAGACAGCCCACGAATCGTACCGGATGGAAGACGCTGGTTACACTGAATGTGGGCGAGAGAGGGGATGGCAAAAGGATGGAGAAAGTGAGATGATGGAGAGTGGCAGGTGTTGAGCAAGTTGGCCAGGTCTGGTGGTGGAAATGCGTATGTCAGATGGGGTGCGCCGGAAAGTTCGACCGCCTCCCGTTCAAGCAGCGGGCAGTTTGAGATTGTTTCGGAAGCTTGGATTGGTGTATTGCGGCATGGAATGGGAGGGGAAAGATGCACCAGTGTAAGAAGCGATTCTGCGAGATGGCATCGATGGGTTGGATTGCTAAGCAGCGTAAAAGCGGCGGGTCGGCTGAATCGGCGTTAGGGCTGAGGCGAGAAAGCGGAGGAACAGAAGAGAAAATGTCAGGGTCTGCTTAGCTCTCGCGGCCAGGAGCAAGCCCTGCCGCTGGCTTTGTGCCATGTTGGCGCCGTGTGCCTGAGAGAGGGAGTCATCTCTTGCAGCACCGCCCTGCTGCGACGAATGGGCGGCTGCAATTGCTGCCATCGCTCAAATCGACCTTCCACTTCCTGTCTGCCCGAAGGGAACTCCGACTTCTATGACGTCCCCTCTCGGAGCCTCAGAGCGAAAAGCAGCGTCTTCCACGTGATTCATTCTGGGATCGATCGACCTCACTTTGGCATTCGGCATCTGCCGCTTCGGCCTTCCCGTCGCTTCCACTCATCCTCCACGACTCCGCGCGGCCTCATCGCATCTAATCGCTGTAACTTCAGTGTATAATCCGTGAAGATCGCCAACCTTGCAAAACATAATTGAAAGCCATGGCCAGCGAGTTGGCCTCGTTCGAGAGTGACCTGAATGGCTTTCGCCAGCAGGTAAGCCACGACGTAACCCCCATCTCCATCCCACATCTCTGCGGCAACTTTTACTGACCTTTTCTTCTTCAACAGCTTGAAACTTGCATGGCTAATTTGCAGTCTGACCCGGGTAATGAGGGGTTTCTGGACCTGAAGAAAACACTGGATGTTACCATCGCAGAATACGAGTCGATAATAGAAGAACTCAAGCCTGCTATTGCCCAAGAGCAAGCACAGGGCCCTTCCTCACCACCAGCGAAGGAAAAATGGTCAAAAGAGAACCACCCTGCATACCGAGATGGCTATCGCAAGCCGGCAACACCTCAGAGCCTAGTAGAGGAAGCTGCAATCCCTACTACCTATAAAGTGAACGACACCGTCATGGCAAAATGGGTTTCTGGCGATAAGGCCTTCTACTCGGCTAAAATCACTCTCATCACCGGTTCATCATCTGCGCCAAAATACCATGTAAAGTTCACCGGCTATAACAGCACGGATGTGGTACAGGGATCCGACATCAAGCCCCAATCCAATGAGTCCAAGAAGCGTAAAGCTGATGGCATCCCAGTAACCCAAACAGCGACTCCTATATCTGGCAATTCAAATGTTATCTCTGCGGCAGCAAGTATCGACCCTATGCTAGCGAGCCAAGTTCGCAAGGAGCCCAGCAAGGTCAGCGATGGACCGCCTAAGCCTGCTAAAGTTCCCCGCAAAGTCAAGGCGAACAAAGAACTCGAGGCAGGGAAAAGCAAGTGGATGGACTTCATGCAGAAAGGTCCCAAGACGACTGCTACAAAGAAAGAGAGCATGTTTCGCACACCAGATGGTGTCAACGCACGAGGTCAGATAGCCTTTCCAATCCGTTTTTGTTACACATCTGCTGACCCTACTGCAGTCGGGTTTACTGGATCCGGTGCGCCCATGCGCAAAGATCCGAATCGAGGGCGGCACATCTATCAGGCTGGAGGGGAGGACAATTAGGGCGAAAGATAATTTTGACGGAAATATGCCCACAGTGGCGAGAGGATAATGGGCCTTCCACACAACCTATCCTAACTTCATCTGAATCTGATTTTCTTGGTATCAGGAGCTAATGGCTAGTTTGCGAGGCACAGATACTGATTACACCGACCTTTGGTTTTCATCTTGCATGACTGAGGCGTTTTGATTGGGCTACGGGTATGGTACTGCTTTACTTCAACATTCCTCTTGCGAAGAATCTCACATTTGATAGTCCTAGAGCCTTTCAAATCATATCGGATATCGAGAAGCCTTTTATGGGTGGCACAGGATGCATCGCCTAACTCTTGCGATTTGTTACTGACATGTCCTTCACAGATAATGTACTAGCGCTTCATATGCCATGAAGTAGTGGTACACCCGAATGTTGAAATTGGAAATTCCCATAGTACCCATCTTGATTGTAATGATTTATATCTTTGGTACTATGCCTAGAAAGCCCAAGGCCCAAATAGAAATTAGAATAAACATTTTCAAATCTTTGCCCTCTCATTCTTGCTTGACCCCACTAACGTGGGTGACAGGGTTTTGACGGTTTGATGGGTTTTGACGGTTTCCAACATCAAAACTCTAAGCGAGGGACACGGACAAAGTTTGTATGGGAAAACCATAAAAACGTCAAAACCCATCAAACGTCAAAACCCTGTCACCCACGTTATGTGGTTGTTAGAACCAATTCAAAAAGGCCAGCAGTAAATTAACACCCCCTAATTGGTATACAGACACCCCCCAATTGATATGCGGACACCCCCACTAATTTAGTTTAGGGGCCGTTCGGTTGCAACTTCATATTCAATATGGAGGCTCCATATTTAACCGATATGGAGCTCAAATCTGAATATGAGGCTGTCGTTCGGTAAATCTGACGACTTTTGAATATGGAGCTCCGC
>Ga0307507_10001408_pt1 | contig 54033 bp, 49 predicted proteins | sample 7_EM_MG_FD_207223 | JGI IMG/M metagenome (GOLD analysis project Ga0307507, IMG submission 207223) | Populus trichocarpa ectomycorrhiza microbial communities from riparian zone in the Pacific Northwest, United States - 7_EM | ecosystem: Host-associated > Plants > Roots > Unclassified | place... | reverse complement strand
AACAGGTAGGCAATGCAGACAGGTAGGCAATGCAGACAGGTAGGCAATGCAGACAGGTAGGCAATGCAGACAGGTAGGCAATGCAGACAGGTAAGTAGATACAGACAGGCAAGCAGATGCAGACAGGTAGGCAGATACTAACGGGTAGGCAGATATAGACAGGTAGGCAGATGCAAATAGGTAGGCGATGTAGACAGGTAGGCAATGCAGATAGGTAGGCAATGCAGACAGGTAAGCAGATGCAGACAGGTAAGCAGATGCAGACAGGTAGGCAGATGCTAACGGGTAGGCAGATATAGACAGGTAGGCAGATACAAACAGGTAGGCGATGTAGACAGGTAGGCAATGCAGACAGGTAGGCGATATAGGCAGGTAGATAAGTCAATAGGTAGATAGGTAGAAGAGAACCATCGCTATATTATATTAAATTATCTAAAATAATATTATTTATTTTGCTAGCCTTATAAATAGCTTTAAAGTAGCTTTTATTTATTTAAAATATGTTATTAGTATAAAAGAGGTAAATATAATTATGGTTGCCAAATGCGCAGATTACTGGCAGGTTGCGCGTAGGTTGCGCGCAGGCTGCGCGCAGGCTGCGTGTCAAAAAAACACGACATAGGCTAGTCGGTCGAGTTGCTAAATGACCTCAACTACGCGCCAATTGCGTCAACCACCAACCATTGAGGCCATTGAAAGGGTACTATATTTTGCCGATGTAGCCTCCTTTTCTTCCTTATTACTATTAATTAATAAGTACTCTAACTCTATTGTTACTATTACTAATCTTTGTCCGTATATTGCTTTAATATCTTAATCTAGCTTATAAAGTTAATTTTATTCTTTATCTAACTCTCTAGTTTCTCTAAGCCTTCTTAACTCTGGCTCTTGCGGCCAATAGCTTGCGCTATACTTAGCGTCTTTATAAATTTGGTATGCGTTGTTATAATAAAACATAAAGTATTTAACTGAACACTCCTTGGTCCTATGTAATATCCCTATATCCGCGTTATTATACTCTAATAACCTGGTGCCCTTTACCGCGTAGTTACTTTAACTACCTCTATAGTCTCTGGCGAAATGACCTTGTTTTCCGCAATTTATATAAGCTCTATCTTTAAACCATCTTTCTTATTATAGAGTCCGCCTAAATATCTTCTGCTGCTAAGATCCCTGGTTTAGCCTCTACTCCCTAGTCCTATAATTACTTAATCCTTAACCTCTAGGTTTTTATAGTTTCTTTATCTATCTCTTAGATTCTTTAGTACCGCTTAGGTCCATTAGCTCTGCGCTATTCTATAGTTTTTAGCTCTGTGTTTACCAATGCGTACTCTACGCCTTATATAACTATAGAACTCTATCTTACCCTTTCTTAGCTTGTTCCCTTTAATAGATCCTATTATTAATCTTTATTAACTAATCTATTAAGTCTTATAGACTTTCCGCATCTTCTATTAGGATAATTATGTCCTAGACTTTAGCCTTAAGTCCCTATTTATACTATGCCATAAGCGCCTTATTATTTTACTTAACCTACGTTGCAAGTATCTGAAACTATATTGTGTACTTAATTGCTAAAGAACGTTGTACTAAGTTTTAAAGCTTCTGTTCTGCTATAGTTAATACTTCTAGGTCTTTAAATATCTATATTAGTCTTTTTATAAACCCGTTCTAACTAGTAAACATAAATCGTATATCTTAGTTAGTAGTTATTATACCGCTAACTTATATTTTTGTGAGATAAGGTTTAAACCATTTTAGTGCTTTTTCTGTTAAGAACAACCCTGCGTACGCCACTTAATCTATAGGTGTTGCTAACTTTACTTCTTTCTATATAACCTTAAAATACATTTATATAAGGAATCCCTTAAGTTTTAACCTTTCTCCTAAGAGTTGTTTAATTAACGGTAACTTAACCTTTACTGCTCTGATTCCATTAATGCGTTCCTTAAGTATCCTATTATTATCTTATAAGCGATTAACTATTTCTTATAACTAACCTTTTATGACTACCTGTGAGTTTATATTTGCTATACTGGTGTCTCCTAGTCCTAAGGTAGTTGCTGCCGTTAATAGCATTATAACTGGTACTTTGGGTGGCATATTATTTAACTTTGTTTAATACCGTAACCTTAGTAGTAAATGTGTAACGGAACCTTGTAGCAAGAACTACAGTAGGTCCTGTTATTAGGCTAAGTATATTGTCGGTATCACCCAAGTGCACTTATATGGCCTATTAATTGTAGGTTTGTCTAGTGTTCAATAGGTATAGAAAGCAGAGAATTGTAAGGATCGCGGTGCCTAAGTAGGGGGCTGATGAGTCTTCATAAGGATGACTAATCAGATATACAAATGTCCATATAACCTCTGTCCATATATTCCAACATATATAGATATAAACAAGTTAATAATATAATAATAACTAGTAGAGTGGTTGCCTAACAGATTAACTCTAATTATATTCTAAGATTTACTATAAGGAGAGAACTATCTACGGTAGGAACTGAGGTCCTTTAAATATATAACCATACGCCTAAGAAATCCTCTCTTATATATAAGGTATGTGTTATATGTGTTATATATAGACGTATACTGTATACACTACGTACACTATATATAATATTATGTGACTCGCTTACCATTCCTCGTTATATGGTTCCACCGGCTCCATCCTAGACTATACCTATATTAACCAACTAGCTTCCGCCAACTCTTCTCCAAGTAGTTGTAATATTGTACTTAAGCTGTCCGTAACAATAAGCTTTGTATATTAAAGAATAAATGCTTTTAACCTCTTTTATTTAGAGACTAATTGCTAGTTCTTTTCTAGAGGAGAACTAGCTCCCTATATAATCCTTCTAAGACACTAGTAAAACTCTTTACCCCTTATCTATCTAACCATGTCTCCTCTAGGACATTAGTAGGACATTAGTAAAACCTTTATCTGTCTTATCTAGTATATACCTTTTAGAAGCGCCCGTTACAATTAACTAGGGTAATTAGATTATATAATATTGTAGGGATAATAGAGGGGGTAAGAGAGGTAGGTGTTAGATAATCTATATTCTCTAAAGGCGTGGGTCACGTGCACGAGTCACGTACACGGAGCACGTGCATTGTAAAATCTCTTCGTAGCTCAAAGCCCTAGGGCCTTAAGAACACGTTACTTAAGACACGATTAAGATCATCAATTAATTAACCCATTTCATTAATGAACTGCTCCATATGCATTATCTGACAGTAGGAGACTCTTTAGTAGTAAGAGTAGCTCCATTATTGTTATGGGACACCTCTATAATACCTTATATATGTCCACCTGTTTTTACTAACGCAGCAAGAAAAAGACTAACCGCGAGACAGCAATCTAATGGCAATCTATAGCAATCTATAGCAATCTAACGGCAATCTAACGGCAATCTACCGCATTCTACTATATTTTGCTAAGCCTACTAAATCCTACTAAGTTCTACCAGGACTACTACCTAAATCCTATTCTACTCTATATATATATTAACTAAGCAACCTTGTTAATAATATATACCCTTTCTTCCCGCTTTTTTATTTTCTTTCCTTATGCAATATCTTAACTTTATTATACAGTTTATATACATAGCTTAATAATATCTACTTACTACATATTATTGTCACTTATACTTACTCTATAATACTATATTATCTTAAAATCTTAAAAACCTGTACTCTGCCCCGCCCCGTTTAAAATATAGAATAACCTTAAAGCCCCTATAACAGCCGCTAATATTATATCTATACTCTAGGAACAATTAGCAGATATATAAAAGTCCTTTATAGACGCCCTTATATAAAACTAAGCTACTATAACTTAATAGCAAGCCGAATAAGAAGTATAGTACTAGAAAACAATTAAGGCCCTTTAAGAAGAAATCCGCACCTTTAAGACGCCTACGCTAAGCCCTTAAGACTGATCACTATTACTAGAAACTAACACGCGGAACGCGAGCCCTAAACTAGCAATAGTTATCCTACTAGTAGAACTAACTACTGCATTATAACAATCTAAAAAACTATTAGACCCTCTAGTATTTACTAGCAAATAATAAAAGCTTTGGTTATTTTTAGGCCGGCTTAAGAATAAGCTAACTAGTGATGCTGACCATTACCTAACTAAAGCTAACTAACTTTACTATGCCCTAAGTTGACTAGGAGGAGACGTAGCTAACCTTATTAAACCTCTCTAGCTAAACTTAGTATAAAGCCTAGTTATACTTCCTAAAGCTATATATAGTGACCTAAACCGCTAAGCTACCGCTTAAAGGAAGATAAACTATATAACTTAAGAAAAGAAAGGTTTCCTAGTATACTTCTTTAAATTTAATCATTATATAAAGGAAATAGGCTGGAATGACTCCGCACTAATTAACAGCCTTATTAAATCTTTAAGCCCTAAACTAAAAACCTTCCTAGTTAGTGTAGACATACTAGGAGCCCTTAACGCCTATATAAACGTTATTAATAAACGGTATAATAATATACTACGCCTAACATCGAAGTCCGCTTCTTAATATAACATAACAACCCCACAAATGTCTACTAAGTTATTATCCTAGCCTAAGCACCCTAACGTCATAGATATCGACACTAGGACCCTAGGATATACCCTACGAGGGTCCTTTAAATAAGAATAACGCACTAAGCTAGGCCTCTGCTTTAAATATAGAAGTAGCTCCCACCTTTTTAACTACTACTCCGCCCCCTTTTAAAAAGATCTATAAATAGCTAACACTAGTAGCCGTTTACTGCACTAATCTTCTAGCTACTAACCCTAATCTTTATCTAGCTCCAACTCTGTATCTAGTAAGCACTACTTATAAGGATGAAGTTATAACTAATATTCTATAGGAATCCCTTCCTGCTTACTACTAAAAGGTACGTCCTAGAGTTAAGTCGCTCTTTGGGACAGCTATATTATAAGATCTTATTAAATGCATTAGATATTTCAAACCCTAACTCTTAGGATTGTAGTATAACCGTTAACTGCTGTCTTTAGTAGAAAGGTTAATAGATTAATACTTAAGTCCTAATTAACATAGGAGCTAGCGGCATAGGATTTATTAATAAGATCTTTATATAAGACAATAGGTTTACCCTAACACCCCTTAACTAGCATATTGACGTATTTAAATTTAATAGAAAATATACTATCTTAGACCGTATTACTTATATAGCGGCCCTAAAACTCTAATATTTAAACTATAAAGAATTAATTAAGCTCTTTATAACTATCCCAGGTTACCTAGTAATCCTTAGATAACTCTAGATAAAGCTATATAAGGTAACCATTAATTAGGACAACCTTAAGCTTCTATTTACCGCCTCCTGTTATAAGTAGAAGTGCCTTATAACTTACTGCTTAGACTGTAAACCAAAATTTTAAAAATCTACTAGGATCCACCAGTCTAAAGTTTTCACTAATATTTATTAAGAACCCAGGAATTACACTAGACTATATAAACTAACTCTAACTGCTATACCCTAAACTAAGTAGAAGCTTAAGCTTAATATATAAAGGTACTAGAAGAACTGGTATTCTACTATAAAAAGGATACTTAAAGAACCTAAACCTAAATCTAACACTAACTCTGTATCTAATACTAAACTTAAAGTTATATAAGAAACTATATAAGAAACTAAAGACAATCTAAGCTCGCTTAACACCTTAGATATCTATATAATTAGAGCTACTCTGCTAGTACAACTTGCCAGGAAACCAGAACACATAATCTTTGCTATTATAGTGGCTGATATTAAAAAGGCCTTAGCACTAAAGAAGTATACTAACCCCGCCATAAAGGTACCAGTAGAGTACTATAATTATTTAGATATATTCTTAAGAAAGAAAGCTAATAAGCTACTGGAATGCTATCTATATAATTATAAGATCGTAATTAAAGAAGGAAAATATCCTAGATTTAGACTTCTATATAGGATGTCCTAAAATAAACTCTAGGTACTATAGAAGTACTTAGACAAATATCTAGGCAAAGGATTTATTAGAGCAAGTTCTTTACCTATAGCTATACTAGTAATCTTTATTAAGAAACCTAGCGGCGGTCTGCGCTTCTGTGTGGACTACTAAGCTCTTAACACTGTTACTATTAAGAACTAATACCTAATCCGGTTAATCTAAGAGACACTAAACTAATTAAGTAAGGCTCGCTTCTATATAAAGCTTAATATTATCTACGCATTTAACCGCCTTTATATTGCGAAAGGAGATAAATAGCTTACTGCGTTTCGTACTTAATACAGATTATTTAAGTACTTAGTAATGCTATTTAGCCTTATAAATGCCCTAAGTTTATTCTAATACCTTATAAATAATACCCTGCGCCTATACCTAGATGTCTTTTATACTGCTTATATTAATAATATCTTAATATATAGCAATAATTTAGCTAAATACTAAAAATATGTTAAACTGGTTCTATAAGCCTTGTGCAAAGCCAGCCTATAATTAGATATAGATAAATGCAAGTTCCATAAAACGGAAGTTTTATACCTTAGACTTATTATTTCTATAAATAGTATATAAATGGACCCTAAGAAAGTTAAAGCAATTGTAAACTAGTAAGAACCTAAGAATGTTAAAGACGTAAAAGCTTTTATAGGATTTGCCAACTTCTACCAATGGTTTATTAACAACTTCTCCGCCCTAGTTTTACCCCTTATAGCCTTAACCTAAAAAGATAAAGCCTTTATCTTTAGTAAGGAATATAAGAAAGCCTTTACTTATCTAAAGGTTATATTTACTACTACATCTATACTCTAATACTTTAACCTAGACTAAATAAGTGTTATAGAAGCTGACTTATTTAACTATATTACTAGAGGCATTTTGTCTTAATATAATAAGGAAGGAGTATTGTACTCTATAGTATACTTTTTAAAATAACTAAGTCTAGCTAAATGTAACTATAAGATCTACGATAAAGAACTATTCGCTATTATTAGATATTTTAAATAATGGCGACCTAAACTAGAAGGCGCTGGATTTCTAATTAAGGTTCTTAGCGACTATAAGAACCTATAATACTTTATAACTATAAAACAGCTAAGCTACCATTAGGCCGCTAGTTAGAATACCTATCCCATTTTCAATTCTCTATTATATATTACCTAGGCATTTAAGGCTAGAAGCCTAATGCCCTAACCTAATATTTATAAGACATGCCAGTATAAGAAGAAGTGCGTATCTATTATAATCAAATCCTACTTTACCCTAAGCTACCCAACCCCTCCATTAAAGACGTTATAATATACATCCTTAAAATAACTAAGCGATTAATTAAATAGATAATAGTTAATAAATACCTAAATAATAAGTTTATTTAAGAGATGCTTAAGCTAATCCAAGATAGTATTAGACGTTTTAAAAGGATTTCTTTAAGTAAATATAAAGCTTATAGAGATCGCTTATACTATAGGAACCGCCTAGTTATACCTAACTATAACAAACTTAAACTTAAGCTCCTTAAATATATATATAACCTACTAGTAGCTAGTTACCTAGGCTGAGGAAAAACCCTAGAACTGCTCTAATAAGAATATTACTAGCTGAATATGCATAATATAGTATAAAGGTACATCTCTAGTTGCTATACCTATTAACGAGCTAAAGCTTTACATAAGACGTATAACGGCTTTTTAAAGCCACTGCCTATTCTAGATTAAAAATAAAAGGATATCTTAATTAACTTTATTATTGATCTCCCCGTAAGTAAAGGCTGTATAAATATTATGGTAGTTATAAACCAACTATCTAAGATAAAACACTTAATCGCCTACCCTAATATATTAACGCTTACCGTTGCCTAACTGTTCCTAAATTATATATAGAAACTCTACAGACTCCCTAAAACAATTATCTCTAATAGAGGCAGCCAGTTTATCTCTATATTTTAGAAAGAACTAACTACCTAACTCCATATTAAAGCACTATTATCTATAGCATACTACCTAGAAATAGACGGTTAAATAGAACGTGTAAATACTATAATGGAATAGTATATTCGGATATACACGTCGTATTTATAAGACGACTGGATAAACTAGCTTGCATTTACTAAGTTTACTATAAATAACTCCGTCTTAGAAACTATAAAGGTCTTCCCGTTTCTAGCTAATTACAGCTAGTACCTATAAATGGGGTTTAAACCCTATAGTAATATTCCTTGCCTAGCTTATTAAGCCTTATAAGTTATAAAAGTAAATTAATTTATTAAAGAAGATGGAAGAATTATAAGAGTCCCTTACTAATAAAATAATATAGGCCTAATCTGTCTATAAAGCCGCAGTAAATAAGAACTAAACCCTAGCACCAGTCTACTAAATTAGTAACTTTGTCTGGCTAGATATAAGAAATCTAAATATAAAACAACTTACTAAAAAACTTAATTGGAAGAACGCTGGCCCTCATAAGGTTAAAAAAGTTGTCTTTCCTTATACCTACTAACTAAAGCTCTCTAATACGGTTAAAATCCACCCTATATTCTATACGTTAGTCCTTTACCCTATCGCCCCTATATTAGACGCCCTGCCTAAACAGATCTAAGACCCTCCCCTACTAGTTAAAGTGAATAGTAAGGATAAGTACCTTATTAAAAGAGTTAATAATATTAAGTATAATAAATAAAAACGCAAATATATATACCTTATAAAATGGAGAGGCTTTATTAAGCCCTTATAGGAACCTATTAACTCTATAGGACTTATATAAGCCGCAGAAGACTTTTATAAACTCTACCTAGAACTACCATAGCCCCATTTTATAGAAGCTCAAGTTTAAAAGAGGGGTACTGTTATGGGACACCTCCGTAATACCTTATATACATCCACCTATTTCTACCAACGTAGTAAGAAGAAAACTAACTGCAAGACAGCAATCTAATGGCAATCTATTACATTCTACTATATTTTGCTAAGCCTATTAAATCCTACTAAGTTCTGCTAGGACTACCACCTAAATCCTATTCTACTCCGTGTATATATTAACTAAGCAACCTTATTAACAATATATACCCTTTCTTCCCGCTTTCTTATCTTCTTTCCTTATATAACGTTTTAACTTTATTATACAGTTTATGTATATAGCTTAATAATATCTACTTGCTATATATTATGGTTACTTATATTTACTCTATAACAATTATAGCTAATATAGTGGTATCTCTAGAGGTATTTAATAATATAAGAGGTGCCGCTTGCAGCAAATATGTAGTTATACTAGGCTTTTTAGAAGAGGCCTATAACTTATAATAGATTTATTAGTATCCTACCCCTTATATCTTAAGCCTAACTTACAGCACTTATAGGCCTAGTAATTATATCTAGATTGGTTCTTAACAGGATATCTATAAGCCTATATATATAACTTGTAGGCGCGCTGGCGGCGGAGAAAGAAAGGGTTATAACTAGGTAGAAGATCCTTTTAGCTAATTACTTAACGGCTATTCTTAAGAATTAGTTGCTTATTAGTAGCCTCGCAACTATTAGAGTCCTCTTTATTAGTTTCTTTAGTAGGAGGATCTATAATTATATAGTTGTTAGTCTTAATAGTAGAGACTATAGGCGTAGCTAGAATACTCTTTAGGGGGGTACTACGGAGGGAGCTTAGTACGCCGCTACTAGGGCTATAAGAAGAGGATGCATAGCTATATAGTATACCCGTAGAGCAGTAGGAAGTAGTTAGGACTTAAGTAATAAAGCAATCCATTGTAATTAGTAAGGAGAGGAAGTAAAGTAGGTAGTTTTATAAAGTAGAAATGATTTGGTAGAGAATTTTAGTAGAGACTTATTAACTTTTATACTAGGCTTTAAATCGCATCACGGTCACGTTTTTATTATAACGCGCGTATAGCCGCACGCGGCCTAAACGTATAGCAAATTTTCTGACGCTTATAATGATATAATTAAAGCAATTTCTATAACTTAAAATAAGTAAAAATTATATAATAATAGTCTAGTATTAGTAAGAGAAAGGAGTTAATAATATAGGGAGTTTAGAGTTGTTTTCTACGCATGGGCCTACCTCTAATCTAGCCAATTAGATTAATATAATTAAGATTATATGCACGGGCCTCCCTTTCTAAAAGAACTTTAAACCTTACCCCTCTATGCCTTTCTTACCCTTAATTACCACCTTATATAATAATTTAGGACCCTCTTATGCTTAGAATACGTAGTAGTATATACAAAGCGCGTTTTAGGAAACTTTAAGCAAATTTGGAGCCTAAATTTGCGCCCCCCCCTAGCTCACCACTATACTAACTTTGTAATAGATGCCCATATACGGTTATTCTACCACAATAGCCCTACTGGAAGGACTCCTACCCGCGCCTTTCCAATTCACAGCTTCTGACGGCGTGTATTACCATTAAAATAAGCCTAAAAACTAACTACTAGACTTATCCTAAACCTTATTTTCTCTTAAAACTATACCATTATTAGTTACTTCCAGTACAGCCACTAATATACCTCTTCTGCACCTAATATCCGGCCTTAATTAGATCCAATCTAGATTAAGACGAATAACCTCAAGGCCCGATTGGATTGGGCAGCTAATTTTAGGGCGATCAATCAGGCGTCGGACAGCCTGCGGATTGGCCGCTTAATTAGCCACCCTGACGGAAAGTCCCGGACATGCCGTATTATCTCTGGGTTGATTTGCGGAGACTGCGTGCCTTGCGGATTAGTGTGCGTTTGGGAAGGAGCATTCTGAAGGGGTTGGCGTTGTTGTCCTTGGCCTTGCCTTGACTCCTGGTCTTGCTGGCTTTGCGGCCTATTACCCGCCTGCTGAGCGGCTTGTTGGGCTTTCTGGCGGGCAATGCGCTCCTCGGCGATCAGCTTCTCGGACCACTTAGCCAACCTAGCATGGGCTTGCCGGTGTTCTTGGCTGTCCTGCGCTTTGTTTTCCATGATGCTCCATAGGCGTGAGATGAGGGGCTTGTATTTAGTCTTCTGGACGTCGTTAATGCATGTGAGCTTCAGAACGTCCTCGACCCTGAGAAGCTGCTGTCCAGAGCCTTGAACTCTTTCTATAGTTTCCGGCTTTGCATTTTTCATGAGTTGCAGAGCGGAAACTTGATCACGTGATAAAGCCTGCTCCACACCGGGTGGTATGCTACCAATCATCATTGAATGATCGGGCCGTGAAATATGAGCCTCCACATATTGCTTTATGCAGCGCCTTCCGAGAGGCGAGCGGAAGTGTGCGTTCAATTCATCCTGACGAGCATAGTGTTGGGCGCACCCCCAAAGATTTGGAGTTGTACCCTCTGATATGTTGCCACCACATACGAACTGGCGACGTACCACGGTTGGCTTGATGATCGTCTCCAGTGTGGCATGGAACACGTTTGTATGCCGTTTTAGTCCTGCTGAATTTTTGAAGCCAATGCGGCTGAACGAGCACGACGGTTCAGCACACTTGATGCCGCCAGTGTGACTTCCTTCATGTTCTTCTAGCAACTGTTTGGTTGAATAGCCGTCTGTCGCTCGTGGGCAGCCTCGGAAACGGCAGGTATTTGCAGAACTTTCGTATCGTGTCTTGAACAAATCTAGCGTTCCTGGAATGAAATCTGCGACTGCTTTGGCCCTTAGGAGTCGGTTTACGATCTGCTTGTAATTGTATAATATAAGGCTAAAAAGAGTAGGGTCCTTCTTCAGCTCAACGGCCTCCGCATCTTACAAACAGATCAGCATTAAAGAAAATTCTATGGTTTCGGTTTAAACATAAGAAATGAAACATGATATCTAATAAATAGCCAAACGTACCTTCGCCAGATTTGCGCTGTTCGCTCTTTAATGACGTTCGAAATCCAACCGTTGTTTGAATTAACTCCAGCACACGAGGGTGTCTGACTAAATTTGGAAGGGCTTGACCAATGTCGGCGGTCGAGAGGAACACCTCATTTGGCCTTGGATCTCGGAGCAATTTAGTTTCCATGTGATTATGGACTTCCCAGAGTGCGATAAGATGTCCCATGAGTGAGCCGGGGGCAAGAGATAGCGGCTCAGTGTCACTACGCATATTTGCGTATATGATAAGATGAGTTGGCCAATACTCGTTAGCGTAGAGATAAAGCCCATGAAACCCTTTGACTAAATTGACGTTGTTTTGTTCTTCTGGGAATTGTGGATCGATGAAGTTGAAGCTAGTGCGTAGATATGCTATACAGGCAAGAGAGATGTTGCGGTGTGCGTTTATGGGCTTGACGAGAGCATTCCTAGAAGCTCGAAGGAGGTACCTATATAATATGGGTTAGAAATTTCTAACCATAATATAAAACCTCGAAGTAGAGCTTACTCTCGCACAGTAAAATGTACGAAGACAATGGTCCCATTGGGTCCCTCTTCAATAAGCGGCTTGCATAAATCGATGACCGACTCCCAAAGCCTGGTGTCTTCGTCCAACAGACTGTTCCCTTCGTGGAGGCTTACACCATCCAGCAATTCAAACTTCTTCAACCGTCTTTTAGCAACCGCAACCCATTCTAAGACACGTACTGCCTCGCCACAGTCTTGAGCGATCATCTGGCGGCGAATATTGCCAAGTATTGTGTCGTATCTTGAGCATGGATTAGCAAAAGAGCTTTACAATATGCCGTGTTCTCATACACTGTCTCCAAACCCTTCGGTAAATCTCGGACCACGTCGTTCAGTTGTCGAATACTATGAACCCTCTCAAGAGTGCAAAGGACTAAACGCACCCATAGAAACATACCTTAAGCATAATGTTAGTGATTTACTATTAATATTCTTGGGTTGGCGATTACCTTCAGCCTTCTCGATTAAATTACGTTCTACTCCATCCATTACCTCGCCTCCAATCTTAGCACCAAAATTGAGACGAATCTCTCCAAGCCTATGCGACACGTAAGACCGAATTCCTTGTGTGACTGGTTCGCGCTCCTCGCTTAAGCATACGATTGTTTGCTTTGACAAATGCCCAACTATCGTCGGAATATCTCTGCTTGCAAATAGTATCTTGCATACAGCGTTTGAGTTCTGCACGGAAGCGAAAGGGATGAGATCACTTAGGATTTGCTTCTGGTCTTTCTGTTCGAATTCATCCAATCCATCAATGACGATGCGTACAGACGGAATACTGGAGAGAAGCGTCGGAATTAACTTCTTCAGTTGTAGAATTGAGGACGTATACCCAGGTCGGATGTAATTATCGTATACAAACACCGCAAGATCCCGATTACTCCTTAGGATTTGGGCTGTGAGGGAACGTAAAATGTGACTACAGTTGTTGGGCTTTGATGAATCGTAGGTGCAGAAGTAATATAGAATCGTCGAATGTTTATCTTGCTGGAGAAAACGGATGATCATTGAAGACAGTACACTCTTTCCTAAGAGAAAGCCAGTCGATCAGTTCTGCAGTCGGCTCGCGCGCTCACAATTTTAAAGACAGCTCACCGGCTCCTGGCTTCCCTTTGAGCCACAACACAGGCGCCTTGTTCCCCAACTGCATCCATGAAGCAGCCTTTTTGTTCTTGAGAATCCAATTGCAAGAATCTGCATGATGAAGGCTCGATTGATGGTCCAGCTCGTCATCCTGCTGGTAATCTTTGACCTCGAGCCAAGCCAAAGCGGCTTGAAACTGAATGATTGATCTTTCTTCCTCCTGTCTTGTCGCTTCTTCGATGGCTCGTTTCCTCTGTTCACGAGCTTCAGCAATGTCAATAGCATTTGCTTCCCTATCGACTAAATCACTATGATTCGCAAGACTGTCTAGGATGGCCTTAAAGCGCCTGTCGAATCGAGCCCATGATATGTCAAAAAATATCTTCCAGCCTATTATAATCAGTCTTTTCCAGAATTTCGATCTAAGCCCGAATCAGGATATAAATGGAGGAGATACCGGGTTTTCGGAAGACTTTGTATGCTTCCTCGTGAAATCTTAATATATCGGCGTACACAGTTGCAAGAACGCGCTGAAAATCTGCGTTTCCCCTAAAGGCCGAACTCAGCCTATCGAACCGGGGCAGGATCTCAGCGATCTTGCTGTACGCAGAGATCAGTTTCTCAAGAGCAGAGGTAAAATCAGACGCTACCTGAAGGGTTGGCAATGATGTTAGTTTTGAAAAGATGTTGTATAGGAGATAATAGCATGCTCAAGGTAGAATCTAATAAGGGAAAGGATAAATAAAACGTTTAACTTGAAGATTGAAGACTACATACTTGAAGTATAAGCTTTATAGGGGCCTAAAAAACTTCTGTCAGCTCGATGCACACAATTAGTTTATAGTGACAAAAGGTCTTTACCCAGATGAAGGGGAGATATGGAGTTCCATTGCAAAGCACATCAACAGTCTTGGAATAATGTTCAAGCGCCTCCAGGAACGGGACGACACGAGCCATGTTGCGAAGACATTGTCGAGCACCAAGTTCTTGCTCCAGCTTTCGTGCTACATCGTGCACGTCTTGTAAAGTCGTATTCTGGAGTACTCTTGCATCTTCTGGATTGCTGGCGTTTATGGTTTGTTCGAGGCTGTCAAACGCATCCTTGAAGAGGAGTCGAGCCTGTGGAAACGTTCGCGAGCCCATCTCGGTTAGTCAATTCGATCAAGAGATGATCACCGTTTGAGAATCCAGCAGCACTTGCGATAAAGAGCAGAATGGCAGTAAATATTGTTCTTCTTTGCAGCCACGAAGCGTGCGAGCGATATGCCAAAAGTACGTCGTGACTGCTCAGCCTCGAGACCTAGTCAGCCGTGTCTACCTTTCTCTTAGCCTTACAGCCCTGAAACGGCTCGACGAATTCAGCCTTCCGTTCTCTCTCGACTGAGAATCTCTGAACTGGGGTCGGCTTTGGTTGCACCCACGGTTAATCACAGTATTCGCGTTTCTCTACACTATGTTTCGTTGTCTAATTGAAACTCTACTAAAGTTGCTATCTTCAAACCGGGTACAATTGCCTTAATACCATTACCTGCCTCTGCCTCATGCCACTCGAGCGTGTCAATTGCACGACAATGCCTCCTTCAGCTGCGCAAGACATAGACGAGTGCACCTTTGACGGACGAGTGACCAAGCGTCGCCGAATAGACAACACAGCGTGCTCAGCTGTTGAGCATGGATGTTTCAATTCTGGCACTGTTAAAAGCCGACATATTCTGTGTGAACAGGCCCCGTTGATGTCAAACGAAAGCGATATCTGGGGTTCTCAAGACACTAATGAATTGCTACCCAGAGTATATTATTTGGATCAATCGATGGAACGGGGTTCGGGATATTCCAGCACAATTAGCAGGCTCGAGTTGGAGAACCCGATATCAGCGGAGCATAGTAGAGAGACGTACCAGGGAAGTGAAAATGCTCCTGCAGGTGATGTTAGTGAACGTGAGCTGGTTTGTTTCGGTATGGTAGGTTTTGAGACCATCTGCAACTCAATTGTTGTCTCCTAACTACCTACAGGTCAACCATCTACTGATTACGCCTAACAAAAGTTCACAGTTAAATAAAATTGGAGTTCACATTCCCGTTGTTCTTGATAGTACCCGCGGTCAGATTTTCTTGAACTCCTCCATGGCCGAAGTAGGCGCTGTCGGAGAAAGCACTCTTTCAATGTTAAGCGCTCTTTTAACAGAGCCGGACCTCCATCTACAACTTTCATGCACTACCGCTCCAGACTTATCTACCCAGAGCAATACAAGTAGAAACACAAAGAGGACAAAGCACTCCTTCAAAGTTGCAACATATCTCTCTGCCATAGTCTACGGCCCTATGGAGCTTTTCGACGATATCGGCAAGTTTTTTGATGAATATCAACTCTATTTACAGGACCCATATGGTTGCGATCGGAACGTGAAGTACCGAAATCCTCACCGTATATCTGGCCGGGACCCGGTTGCTCCCATGACATTCGAGTTACGTTCATTGGCCTTCAGCCATAAAGAAACTGTTAGCCCTTGTGATATACTTGCATGCTTTGAGTCTAATGAGATCCTTCCTGAGAGTGAAAGTCCGCCAGCCCTGAAAACTGTATTATATCCGTATGTATATTCTTTACGTCTTCATGTCAACCGTGCTTAATTTAAATTAGACACCAAAAACAGGCTCTCTCCTTTATGCTCAGGAGAGAATGCGGCTGGCGTTTGTACGATCCGCAGAGCGACCTGTGGAGGATTGATAGCAGCTCTCTCGGTTCTCATCTATACATCAATAATCTCACTGAAGACGCTCAGATTGACCCGCCACCCCAATTTCGAGGAGGAATTCTAGCGGATCATATGGGCCTAGGAAAGACATTAAGCATGATCGCGTTAATTGCCTCCGATTATTCCCACAACATGAATGAAACCATGCAAACGGGATCTAGAGCTCCTCCGCATATACCTCAGAGCAGACACCTAGCTATCGCACCTCCTCCATTGCCACAACGCCGATCTGAACATGAGAACTTCCGCCTTCTAAATTCTGCCAAAACAACCCTTCTAATCGTGCCACCTTCTCTTCTGCAATCCTGGGAGGCTCAACTTGCGGAACATCTACATTCAGGCAAGATTCTATGGACCAAACATCATGGTTCCCAAAGGCTTCGAGATCAAGAAGAGCTGCAAAGATATGGACTTGTCATTACTACTTTCCAGACAGTGTCTTCAGAGTATAGGAAGCTTGCTAGTGTTCCGAGCGTACTTTTCACAGTATCATGGCATCGTGTTATATTAGATGAAGCCCATTGCATACGGAACAGGAACACTATTACCACGAAAGCTGTTTGTGCGATCGAGTCAGCCTCACGATGGGCGATGACTGGAACTCCTTTACAGAACCGGTTGACCGATTTTGCCACACTGCTCCAGTTTTTAGATGTATATCCGTACTCTAAACATTCCGTTTTCGAAGCACATATCATCGATATGTGGAAGGCTCAAGGCGAGGAAGCAGCTATCGGTAGACTCAAAAAGCTGGTGAAGATACTCACTTTGCGACGTTCAAGAGCTACTATTCAGCTCCCAGAGAGGGTGGACCATATTCAGCATCTCACTTTCAGTCCAGTAGAACTTATAAGATACCGAGACATTGAAGCACCTATCGTAGAGATGCTTGATGCCACACTTGAGCACGAAGACCAATCTGCAGGAATCTACCTCCATGCTCTTTCCAAGATCAATACGCTAAGGAAGTTTTGCAATCTCGGCCTGTCTGAACTCGCGCTTCAGCCGGAGGAAAGCAACACATTACCAAATATCAGCGAGATACAGTGGTATCCCAAAGCTGCGGGGCATGCATTCGAGGCTTTGGCGCCCCTTGGCGAGACTGCTTGTGCTTTGTGCTCTCTGGATCCTAGTGCCGCTTCAGAAGATGGATTAAGTTTGACTGTCGGGTCGCCACTAGCGCATCTCACTAGATGTCTCCGCTTGATATGTGATTGTTGTTATCAGCAAAATCCGAGAGGGACCCTTGCATCAGTATGTATTTGTGACATGCAATCATCTTGTGCTTTGGCAGCTATTTCAATGTCTCGTCCAGTCAGTACAGTTGCCAGTCCTAGGTCGACACCCTTCACGGAGCCAGTGGAACAACCAACGAAAATACAAGCTCTCGCCGCTGAACTAGGAGCTCATGGGGATGAGAAGAGGTAAGACTATAACTACAAGATGATATCCGGTATTTCGTATCCAAGCTGATATCAGTAGCGTTGTTTTCTCCTCCTGGACTACGACTCTTGATCTAGTACAGTCAATGCTCGAACAAGCACCGATACCCTTCGTCCGTGTTGACGGCCGCATATCCTCGAAGAAAAGAGGTATTGCGTTCGATCAGTTCCGCGACGATCCTAGCATTAAAGTGCTTCTACTTTCGATCTCCTGTGGTGCTGAAGGGTAGGAGAACCACGTATTTGCTAGAGGACCGACGCTAAACTCCCTCAGGCTAAACTTAACCGCCGCAACTCATGCGTACCTGATGGAGCCCCAATGGAATCCAACACTCGAAGAACAAGCGTTAGCTCGCATTCACCGATTGGGTCAAACGAAAAAGGTTACAACCACCCGGTTCATAATGAAGGATTCTATTGAAGAGGTATATGCATGACTCCCATCTCTACATTTCAATTCGCTGAAAAAATATAAGCATGTTGTCAATATCCAAAACCGGAAGAAAAGTTTAGCGGATCTTTTACTATCACAGGAACAACTTTCCATGTCAGACGTCAACCGTACCCGATTACAGCAGCTTCGGTCCCTTCTTGGTTGACAGACACTCACCACTCGGCTAGATATAGGCATTACTGTCATTCAGCCTTCGGCAGGAGTGCTCTCATGGAGCTGTCTATGGACGCTGGTGTATACCGATTTCACAAAATAATAGGCAAGATTACATAATACAAGTAGGCAGGGGACAAAATCATGAGTAGGAGTTTTTATGGTAGCTTGTACCGGTGCATTTAAGTCAATATGTCGAAGTAATATGATGTTGGTTTGCAACGCCGTCTTTCGATGTGTTTCTACAACTGATAGAATGGCCAACCTTTCCATAAATAGATCCGGTTTCTTTGCTAAAATGTGCTATGTCCATTTCCATTGTTTCTCAAGAAGATCACAACTCGCCAAAATATACCGTAATTGGTATGACAGGCTCATGCAGCAGTTATTCTCCTAGTCGTCTCGTAAAACACTTGATATTTTGATCAGATGCGACCTTACAGCCCCGCTTGCTAAGACTACAAGGCAACACTTTAATGTCCATTGTCCAGTCAGGCCAACGCCTTCGCGGTCTCTCAACTGAAAGCGTACCACCAGTCGTTTTAAATACGAGACCAAGCCTCGAATACGGCACGTCTACGAACACAAGACCTCTGACTTTTATCTACGATGAATGTGAGTCCTTTTCCAAGTCTCAAGTCTTCATTCTTCAATCCATTTCGATTTATAATGAAATCTCCGTCTTTATGAAATTTTAAGAAATCTTCAAATACTTCAAGGCAGCTAGCGATAGCAGACAGAGGCGGGGGCGCTCTGTGCATTCACTGCGGGGCATTCGGCGGCTCTCTGATTTCAAATATCGCATCGAAGTGGACTGGCAAATGAGAGGATTAGCAAGGACAGAACCAGAAATTTGCGGAATCGCTCAGGCCGAAGTCCAAAAACGAGAGGATATACCAATACCAATGCATTCCACCGTCCGTAGGACATGTCCGACGATCTTGGAGGTATGGCATACTTGGAAAGTGCAACCTACACCATCTGCATCGCGAACCCGAAAAATTAACACGCTATTTCTGAAGAATTCCTCTCCGAAAAGGACAAAAGATCCTCCCTAGGTAGAACATAATAAGCTGCACATCCCAGCCCCGACAACTGGGCGCTCGGCATCCCAACAGTCTGCATCACACACGGCGTCCGGACCTGGATCTCCAGATGTAAAAGCTCTGCTCTACCGGAGAGTCCAAAAAGGGATCCTGCAGCGTCTACTCGAATATCGCCATAACCGCCTTCCATACCAACGCCCCGGCCCCCAATTTCGTATTTCCCAGTTGAAGCGCATAAATCTCCTATTGGTGTGTATTCCATAATAATGCTCTTGAATGATATTCTCGACTGCCCCGATACTTCCACCACTAGGACTGAAAGCCTCTTGCATGGCAGCAAAACTGCAGAGATAAATACAACTTCTAGTCCAACAAAGTTGCCATGCATTACGCAGAATCCGCGAGATCTCCGGTTCCACACCGTTCGCCGACCTACTCACTCCGGAAATTCTCCGCCAACGCTATGCCCACCCTCCTCCCTCATCCCCCTCGGCTCAGCCTACAATGCCATAGCATCCCGTAATATTCTTGACATCTTCTAGCGACCAGGAGTCGACCCTAACGCCAAGAAGAAGGGTAAAGAGGCTGCGATTTACGAAGGGCTCAAAGCGGCGCCGGATTTCGATTACCAGTATTTCAGGAGTGACGAACATCAGACGAAGGTATTTAAAAGCAGCTATTAGAAGGCAGTGTGCCTGGTGTAGGGGTGGAGAGAAGAGGCATGAGGTGATTTGGTGAGACTAAGGCGGTGCTAAGCCGCGTCAACTTAATTAACCTCTTCTGGAGTACGATAGCTCCTAGGGTGACTGGACCCTCCAAGGCACTCCGGACGACCTTTTGGAAGCATTAAACTGCCCTTCCATGTCGCTGCTTCTAGATACCTAGCCATAGCGCTGTAAGAGCTTAAAATAAACACTCGTTACTACGCTATATAAGCAGTGCAGAAGTGTTGAGGATGTACGAGTTTTGGGGAAGGAGAGGCAGTGTAGGCCTGGTCGAGCAAGGATCCTAACACAGCTTGCACGAGCTCCAGTGTCCCCTGTGTACGCGCCCAACACACAGCAATTTCGGTAATCACTAGTCAAGTGCACCATCCAGCGTAGATATTGTGCCCGCAAGAAAGGCAAAGCTTGTAATTCTTTAAGCTTAATTATAAGAGTGAAACTTGAAATTCTCGTGGATACAAAGCGAAATTGCTGTGTGTTGCGCGCGCACATAAGGGGGGGACACTAGAGCTCGTACAAGCTGTAATTGTGACCAAATATTAATTTCCTGTAAAATGGAGATGGAGTGGTTAGCTTACTGTATTTCCATATTCGTATAAATTGTGCTATTGGAATGACGCAAGCACATGTAAATTGACAAGAGCATAAGATAGGAATCTCCGAAAATTGCTTCAACTGTACAAAGTCCAATGTTTTAACTAGAATTCCCTTTCTTCAAGCAATGAGCGCATTGCGAAGCTGCCCCTTCACCAAAGCAATTCTCATGACCACAGCATGTAAATATAAGATTTACATATGCCCAATTACATACCACCAAAGCCAGCGATTCAGCGTTCCCATCCCATTCCCCTCGGAAACCTCCAGTACCTCTAATCTAACAACCACGCATCGCCAACCCAATCGCAGAATCTAATCACCCCATCTTCCCAATCCCGAACTCAGCATCCTCCCGGCCCCGGCTCCTCCTACCCGGCTCGCACAACCCTGCCTTGCCTTGCCCAGCCCAGCCCAGCACACCCACCGCGCGCAAAACTCCCAAACTCGCAAATTCGTCCGCCGCTTACTACGTGCTGCACGATGCAAATGCTCCGGCGCGGCGGAACCACAGGACCCTGCAGCGCTGCTCGCCAGGGGCGAGGGGGTTGTCACACCACCAGAGCCCTGCATAGGCAGCCCAAAAAAGGTGGGGAAGGGGGTTGGCATACATGATTGGGGGAAGGGGGGCGGTGATCGGCAGGCGAGAAATTTTCAGACGCGTATGCGCAGAGGGCAGGATAGGCCCCGAGAGGAAGCTAGAGGCCCTTATGTACGGCACGTAGCGTTGTGGGGCTGGTTACATTACGCGCGCCTGCTGTGCCCTGCGTGCGTGCGGCGCAGTGTGGTAAAAGATCCAGCTACCGTAACGTGGCATGGAGGCAGGCTGGGGCTTTGGCGCGTGGGTTCTGCAGTTCACGAGGGGGTTTTCCAGCAAAAAAACCCCTTTTGTGGCCGGGGTTGGCGTCCCGGAATCTCTTGGGCATCTCTTGTCGAGGCTTGGGCGGCTGGCTCCGAAGGCTTCAGTCGCGCGAGGCATTGCTTGGTGGTGGGGCTCCCCCCCTGTGGCACTAGCGTGCGGCAAGGTTACGCCAGGATGCAAGTTGGATGTCGCGTGCGCTGGTTTGATTGCGGTCGTGTACCGTTTTGGGGGAAAGGGAGACGAGGCTGACGGGTTGGAGTTTGGGCGAGAGGGAATGGGGAATGGACGGGGGCTGGGGCGTAGAGAGTTAGGATGCGGTGTTGGTGGATGCGCCTTACGAGGCTACTTTCTTCGCCGCTTGTGCAGTATATATTGGTACATGCCACGATGCGAAGCGAGCTGGGCTGCCAGTGAGAAAGGGGGATGATACCAGTCGTCTATCATAATTGTGGTTGAGTGGGCTGATAAAGCCTGGCTTTTTCACTCTCTACAAATGCTCTCCCATAGATACCGGTGCTACAGCCAAAAATTGACACTGGTGAAAACTCCTGAACAATCCTCTGTTCTGCCCTCAGTAGCACTTTAAACTCCAAACTCAACGTCTGACCAAGGTAGTCCACTGTCCTTGTAAATATCTTACATGCCCACCAACGCCTTGCAAAATGCGTATAATGCTAAAATGATGAGATAATATGAGAGACATTGGTTGAGGTGATAAGTAAATGCCCAGCCTGCAAGCCGATCTGATAAGTGGATCGAGGGGCTTGATAGTTACGATGAGGGACTGCGGAGTCTGATCGAGGAGAGCCGCACTTGCGGCACGTCAAGAATCCGCAGGATAACGGTTTTTTTGGTGGAATCGTGGCGGCATGAAGAGTTCTACCCAAATGCAGAAACTCTGCAAAAAGTCTAGATTCCACTTCCGGGTCCCGTTTTAGGCTTAAAGAGCTTCGGTCTGATATTTCGCAATGGTCCATTTCGGACTCTTGGATTTCTACATTTTCATGTTAGTGGGTCCAGAAACGCCTCAGATAGATATCGATGCGCCGAAGAGGAAAAAGAAGCTTACTTGAGTGGTATCCATTCCATCTTATCTTGATCGAAATGGTGGTTCTCAAAATCCGTCCGCGTCAAGGCTTTTGGGCCGTATTCCTCCTCTAACAACGCAGAATATGCGAACGGAATCTTTACTGGCATGTTCTCGAAAACGCTGTCCCGTAGAGGGAATATGTCTTTCTCGAGATAATGATGTTTGTCTTTGCACATCATGACCCCCTCCATTCCAAGAGCCTCCGCAGTCCTGTTTCTTCGCAAGGTTGTAATGTCAATAAAAAGCCCTGTTTCCGTATCTATCCATCGCGCGTCGATGACATTCAGCTTGTCGTCGATCGAGTCAATGATGTAGTTGGGGTTGACCTCCAGCATGTAGTCGCGACCCTTCTCTATACCTGGAAGTTTATAATGGTGTATCGTCATGTTGTAGTAGTCGGCCAGGAACTTGATTGAATGGTAGGACATTTGGACATCGACGTCAGAGTCCCAAGGCATGATCTTGCGATTCCACCACCACCCTAATAAGGAGCCATGCATGATCCAGGTCTCGGCGCCAATGTCGCTCATGGTTGACAAGTAGGTTTGCATGAGCGCTGTAAGGTGTATTCTGCGCTCGTCGTAGGAAAGAGTCTTCTCCGCGAACCGGCCATCATAATGAGGGTGGAACTAGAAAATGACTGTTAGCGATTTCAACTGCGAGAGTTGCCGTGTTTACTCAGACTCACTGTCGATTCATGAAAGTACTTGCTATGGGGGTCGCCTTTCTTGCCGCTATGGTCGCGGTTCAGGCGAGTGATGCCGTACAAACTTTCAATGTCCGCATCTCGTTTCCTTAACACTGGTAGCGCTTCTGATAGGGTTGACAGGGCGGCGAGGAGAGGCAGCAGGAAGTCTAATCGGAACTTCATGATGATGAGAAGTCGTGGCTATCGTCGCAGGAGCATGATAAGGAGGAGATCAGGCTGTGTTGTGTTCTTGCGAGGTGTCGTGTTCCAGGCTTCAGAGGGTAAACTGTCGCGTGTGGCCAAGTGCGGTGAGCGCCGATCTTGCAGTGTTTTGAGAGCGCTAGATATCGGGCTTCGGAGTGTATTTGAATGGAAAGCTAGAGACGGGGCGCAAGAGCGGGCGGGAGGCACGTTAACAGAAGTTGCGGCCAGCCAGGGCAGGGATGCTGAGTGGGAGGTTTGCAGGCAGCTAAGTTGAACCGGTCGGACTAGTGGGCTGCAGCCAACAATAGCACAATAACAGTGGCCAGGGAAGCATGATAAGGAACACAATATCGCCGGCCACCTGCTCATACTACTACGCCTCTCATACTACTACGCCCAAGCAACTGTGCCGCTGCGTCAACTTGTCAATGGCCGCCGCTCGGACATGATCCTTTTGCGCCGGAAGAGGCTGTAGCGTCGCCTCGTAATGGGCATAACGTTACCTGACACCATTCAGCGCTGCGTCCCGGTCTCCAGCGTCTACCACGCCATTTCCTTCCCTTACGTCCTGGTTTCTGTTAATTATCCGACCTACCTGCCGGCGCCCGAATGTGGAACCGATAAAGCTTGAGGCCCAACAAGCTTCACAAGCTTTGCTTGGTCACTTGGCGCCCGGGGATGCTCCCTTTTTCATGCCCTTGCCGTATTAGCCGAAACCGCTCAGGATGACAGGTACCAAACAACCGTTTAGGTTAGAGGGACACGCGGTCTATCAATAAAACATTGCAAACACAGGCATGCAATTCCTGGTGTCGTGGAGACATTCTTGCTCAGGCACATGACTCGCTGCTTGTCTGAGCAATTTACTCCCTTACTGATCTTACTGATCCTCGCTTTGGTCGTGTGCTCGATTGTCGAAAATGTGCAGTCGCTACGGGACCCTGAGATCCTAGGTTTAGCACTGCATGTAGCTCCTAGGATAACTTCAACACATCGTTTTTTTTTTCCCTTCATTTCTCAATGTGAACAAGCGCCCTGAAGCTCTGAGAAAGAGGCGTCCAGTGCCGTTATTCCTGCGCATAGGCTTCAGCTTAACTACCAACCAAGCAATTTAGTGGAGGCTGTGGCTTCGTCATGGATCAGTAAGACCGCCTCCTCAGGTATTGCGTACAGCACTGACGCGCAATAACATATAAAATATGTAGCTTCTTGGATGCATTATATCCCCCTTGCTGGGTGTGAGCCTGGGAATCGGATTAAATGTGGGGTACAGTTTCCCGTTTCAGGCCACCTCGAACCGATTGAGTGCAATTTCCGTCTTACCAGCTCAGCTGGGAAAAGGGACCACTGTTTCTGAACATTTTCGCCTTCGCCCTCATGTATAACGTATTCTGCGGGCAAGCTGCCCATGCGGGCATCCTGCCCACCTCAAAACTCACCAAAAATTTGAAAATTTATACTTAACAACCACTTAATAAATTCTAATAATTTAGATTTAGACTTTTATATACGCTTTGCAGCTTCTATTAAAGTTGCATAGTAATTAATTTAGTAGTTTTTAAGATATTATAATTTAGGGGCTAAAATAAAGCCAAAATAAAGCCAAAATACTATATCTTAAAAACTAGCAAACTAATTACTATGCAACTTTAATAGAAGCTGCAAAGCGTATATAAAAGTCTAAATCTAAATTATTAGAATTTATTAAGTGGTTGTTAAGTATAAATTTTCAAATTTTTGGTGAGTTTTGAGGTGGGCAGGATGCCCGCATGGGCAGCTTGCCCGCAGAATACGTTATTGGGTATCAGCTTGCGAGAGCTTATTTAATTGCAAACGAGCAGACCAAGAATAATTTTACATCCAAACATGGCTAGTCCATGAAATCATCCTCATCATCATATCTCTCGCTCCCATCGTCGTCCGAATCTTCATCTCCATAGTTACCATTAGGTCTCTGACCGGGTCTCATAATCAGCTCTCGTAACTTCCTCTATGATCATCCCACCAATGGACTCACGTCTCCCAACCTGCCGTCGGTATTCTGTAATTCCGGTAATTCATAAACCTTCATCGGCAACTCAATATTCTTGGGCGCTATGATAATACCGAACTTCATTACGCCGCAAAAGCTGTGACTCCAATCGTTCTAGAAGCCGATAATCCTCTCGCTCGCAGCGGGCTCTTCAAACCAGTCAGTAAATGACAGAAAATGGCCTTAACAGTGAGACAATGGAAATACCCAAGGTGAAGACATTCGAGTTACCGTTCGCGTTTAACTCGCCAGCAATAGTTCCATTCAATAGGTACATCTGCACGCCATCTATAACAGCATTATTTGCTCCACGGTTAACTAGGGTTTTCTTAATCTCAACATTTGGAGGCAGCTCAATTTCCTGCGATGCATGACCACCTATATCAGTCCAATTAGTAAATGACAACCGCAGGAGGAAGGAAACAGGGAGGGTATACCAAAGTGGTGTTTCTGGCCACCCGGACGCCACATTGGTCACCAGTGGCTCTTATAGCCATCTTGAGAGTAAACAACGCCTCCATCCCAGAGGCAACCAACACGCAGATCGATCTTAGTCGCTGGCGTTACTGCACAAGCATGACGGTTATCATACGTGACTGCTTGGCAAGACAGACGCTGGAAACTCAGTTGCCATCTCTCCCTTTCTCTTTGAGAAGTTGAGCCCACTCCCAAACCTTCTCATTTTCAGACAATGTTTCAACGCGGTCAGTAAATATCGATCACCTATACAGCTTCAGAGATGTGCCGGGCACCCGAACGAAGCTGCTGTTCGAGAACAGCTTCCACACATTGCTAACCGTCCTTTCCTTCCCGTTCATCCCAAGCACATAAAACTTCAAGGGCTCAGCGTGATCGAAGCGACTCTCAGGCTCCTCAGTAGTGAACCGCAGCATAGGCATCGGCTCGGCTACCGACGGACAAGGTTCCGTAACGCCCTGGAACTGTACCTGGGCAATCCCAGCCGCAGACTCAATCCCAAGCGCGGCAACGAGATCCTCGTCATCGTCATACACTACCTGGATGATGGGAGACGCATCGCGAATGTTGACAGGCAGCACAGGATCGGTCGGGAGCCTGAAGTGCGGCAGGACCCTGAACGCCAGCGCGTCGACCAGGTTCCAGCGCGCGTTATTCGGCGTCTCGGCCGTCACGAGCACGCCCTCCGACTCCGTGTGCGCGCAGTACGCCGTCCGCGGCAGGAAGTTCTTCGGCCAGTCCTGCGCGTACCCTCGCTCCATGATGCCTGGCTGGTGCGGTGACCCGAATGTGTGGCCTACTTCGTGGATGTGGGTGCCCTGGCCAATGGAACACGCTTTCCACATCGTACCGTTGTCGTTGCTAACTTTGTCGCCGGGGGGTCTTGTGTCCGTGAGACAGGCTGGAACCTCTTTGAGGAAGCGCGGCCAGGAGTAGGTGAGGTGGCTGCCGAACATGCCTAGGGAGATGCCCTTGGGGTTTGAGCAGCCCAACGCAGCATGGGCCAGAATCAGATTCTGTGTGGGCGAGTAGTGTGAGTCCAGGATAAGACCAGCAACGATGGGACGGGCTGAAGACGTGAATGGACCACCGGCTTCCTTCAAAGCATCTAGGAAGTAATCAAACAGGTCGTTTTTGCGCCGAGCGCTCGGGTTCTGCTGAGCAATCTGCGCGTCTCGTGGCTCACTAGTTGTCCACGAGGAGCGGATGATATGGATCTTGGCCGTGGAACGCATTGCGCTTTCGCTTTCGAGGGAGCCGTCATATTTGGCCTGCGAGAAGTCCCTGCTTAGCGTGTCAACGGCCCATTCCCTGAGCAGAGGAGAGTCTTCTGCGACCGTGATGGCAAGATGGAGCGGTGGAAATTGAAGAAGAGGTATGTATGTTACGATAATTCGATGGAATTTTGGATCTCGCCATTGTAGTTATAGTGCAAAACTAACTTATTGTAACCGGGAGATAGAATGATCATAGCTTTGAAGTTACCTTGAGCCATGGGCCAATTCTGGACTGGAAAGGCTTCGGAGCCATATGCAACGAGAGTGAATATGGGGAGAAAGTCTTCTCCGTCCTCATAGGATGTGCATCGCCCAGAGATGAGGACACAGCGCTAAGGAGATATCAGTAACGTGCACAGTAAGCATGACAAGAATTGATATATACCTGGTGAACTGTCTCGCCATCTGAGATGTTATCAAGGCAAATTGATTGGCAGGAGCGAGCCATTCTTGTTATTTATTTAGTCGTAGATGTCCTAATGGTAGATTAGGGGTAAAGAAGTACGTAGTTTCACAAAACCAGGTTCAATATCTGAATGACAAAGATAAGAGGTTTTATAACACATCAATGGATTAGAAGAGTGTTAAGAACATATAGGAACAGAGAAGAGTCCTCTTTTTTTGATGGCGAGATTGATTTATATACACGTTGATGTGCAGTAGGCAGAAGCTCGTTCCTAGTTAGTGTGATACCCCGTTTTGGAATCCTTCCGAGGAAGCAAAGCAGGCGATACGAAACTAGCACGTAAGATCAGTAGCATCCGTGGGACTTTATTAACCCTTAACTTGTAGTAAGGACAAGTAACCCCTGAAGCACATATTTTCTCAAGCGCTGTGATGAGAGGCTTGTAACCGCCAATTGAATGGAAGGGGGTTTGGTGGAGAAGAATCTCGAAAGAAATCTTGGCATTGCTTGGCGCGTTTGTCAGCTTTCGAAACCTCGAAATCTCCATCGCGAAGTCGATCTTTGCATAGAACATAACTCCACAACAGCCGCGCCACCACTACATTAAGATATCATCGCAACTCGAAGTCTCGTCGCCTATATACTCACTATTTCCTCCATTCACCATGGCGAACTATCTCGCCTCCATCTTCGGAACAGAACAGGACAAGGTGCGTAAACCACTAGCCTACAAATCACATAAGCTTATAGCTAACATTCTAATCCTTAGGTTAACTGCAGTTTCTACTACAAAATCGGCGCGTGCCGACATGGCGACCGCTGTTCTCGAAAGCATGTCAAACCATCATACTCGCAAACGATTCTCCTCCCAAACCTGTATCAGAATCCTGCCTTCGACCCCAAGAACAAGATGAACCCGAGCCAGCTTCAGAACCATTTCGACGCTTTCTACGAGGACTTTTGGTGCGAGATGTGCAAGTACGGCTTGATTGAGGAAGTAGTTGTTTGCGACAACAACAATGATCGTAAGTCTTAAGTCCTGTCTTCCACACTTCGTTACGACAGGGTACTAACGCCACCGGTCAGATCTCATCGGAAATGTCTACGCGCGGTTCAAGTACGAGGAAGACGCCCAGACAGCCTGCGACGCACTTAACTCGCGCTGGTATGCCGCGCGGCCTATATACTGCGAACTTTCCCCCGTTACCGACTTCCGAGAAGCCTGCTGTCGCCTCAACAGTGGCGAGGGCTGCGTGCGCGGCGGTTTTTGTAACTTCATTCATCGCAAAGAGCCGAGTCCAGAGCTGGAGCGAGAGCTAGATATGGCGACGAGAAAGTGGTTGAAGGAGAGGGGTAGGGATCAGAGGAGTGTGACTAGGAGTCCAAGTCCAGAGCCCACAAGGAAGCGGTATTAAGTCGTAGTGGACTGCACCTCTGATTCCCTACTGTCATTCCTCATATCCCGCTTACCACTCCCCTTCCCACTTCTTGAATACGCCATGAGCTGCCGTCGCTGGTTCCTAATGGGACACTTTCTCAGGTCCACAAGCCAACGATCCGACTTGTCTATGCGGTCTCCCCAACCGAGACATTCGAGACGCTCCCCATAGCCCATTCAACCTCTTTACCATCAAGTTTCGCGCCATAGATACGTGGAGTTCTTCTAGGTATACAATCAAGAATACAAAGGTGGCTGAGTTCTCTACCCAAGTTACCTGCTTTTCTGCGTAGGATAATCAAAGTCCTATGGATTTGATTTGGCAAGGTCATCGTTTGCTTTTGGAAGTTTCAAAGATGTATAATGTAGCTTATATGGTTCTGTTTTCTATTTCTTATTCATAAGTCGCATTCTGCATTGGCAGTATGGCGTTGGTGGCTAAAATTATGGTACGATTAGGTAGTAAATGAGCAGAGCCCAGGACAATCTCTGAGTAGACTTCCACGCCTTCTGTGCCTCCTGGATACTTCTTGGTTCTGATTTTTGTTATTTGCATTCAGTAAATGTTACTAGCTGTTGTCTGATTGGTTAGGCATCGATAATATCTATGGTGAATCGTGGTATCATCCAATGAACTTCCACGTCAAATCCGAAGAGCGCCGCTCATATAATGAAATCCACACAGCACTCCAAATGCCTGCTCCGTTCAGCGCCCGAAAACCATATATCCCTGTTCGAATATGTTTTGCTTTTGATTCATATCTCATGTTCCCCTTCTCTTTTCTCTTCGACTCGCCTCCCTTACCCTTCCCCTCTACCTTCCCTACCCTCACTTCTTCCAGCCCAGGTACTACTCCTGCTAGGTTCGTACACTGCGCCCACTCCCGGCTTCATTCAAGAGCGGCGGTGACGTGGCTCTGGACGCTTTCACTTCAAAATTCCAGTCGCTTTGAGATATAGGATGACGATAACAATTCCGGCAACTAAGCCAAAGAAGCAGAGCCAGAAGATCCAGCAAATGCAAGTGCGGCGGGAGCGCTTTGCCTGTTGGCGCGCGAGCCAGGACTGACTGTGCTTATGTTAGTCGGGCGGGCGACGTTGGGGATGGCTGCGCGGCTGAGGGATGACATACGAATGCTTTAACTCGGGCTTTGCTGTTTGTGCTTCTTCGTCAAGATGCACGGCCATGGAGAAGCGGCGCCAGAAGGCCGGATCGCGGACCACGGCCATAGCGAGTGAGTGTGTAGAGTTGGGCTTGAATTGTTTTGAGTATCTGTGATCAAGATTGGATCCACTTGCGTTGATCGCGGGTGGTGTAAGGACGTCGTCCGATAAAGCTATGAGTAGTTCGATTATTCAAACCGGGTGTAGAACGTAGCTATGGCTTCGTGGACTCTTTAGGAGTCTGGGTTTGTGAATATGATGTCCGGGAATGTGGGATTGTGTAGTATAATACTGCTCGCAGCGCTCCGCGGACTATCGAAGCCCAGTGATTGAAACGAATGACTTATGGTTTAAAGACAGTTGTAGCGGAATTTGGTTAAAGGAATGCTATGGATGATGGCCGATGTGGGTGTGTGATTACGGAAGCAGCTTGAGGAATGATGATCACAGATCTCGTGCACAACAAAGTGACATGGACGAGGTATAGACAGAGAAGGAGGTGTGAAGATAAGGAATTGGTGGAGCGTCAAGCCGGCATCTTCTCAGAGCGCGTTCTTGGTGCTTTCAAGGGGTTAAAGAAGAAGAGAAACACTGGAAATTGGCGATATAGAGATTGAAAAAAATCTGCATTGCCTTCGGGCCTCCACTTACCTCCCCATCACGGTCCAGCTGGGTGGTACACAATCTAATGGCTCATCTAACGAATATGGAGCGAAACAATGATAGCTACAAGAGACGGGGGTTATTCTCTACGCCGAGGGATCACCGAGGAATGGCTTGGCGGTAATCAATCTCGAAGCGCGCCAGTCACAGCTCGACTTTGGCAGCTAAACACGGTTGCGGCTGATTTGCCCCTGTTGCTGGCGGCGGAAGATAGATACGAAAAAGACATGCTCCCGTTAGTGGCTGGGCTCCCGAAATTGCTGTTGTAGTAGGCCCATCAGAAAACTTGGTCCTCGAAATTCGTTTGAAATTAATGAGTACAGGGACAGCCCATAACACTACAAGTCGCTCCCCGCAAACCTGAATGTGAGCACCGTACCATCAATTCTACATTCATGTCAAAGAGGTCAAAGACAAAGCGGGCGAAGACGTTGAGAGGGCTGCGCATCACACTGCGAAGCCGTGTCGCTCACAATAGAGTTCCGAATATAGTGACACCTTAGCGACACTAACCGCAGGCCACCGATCGACGCTGTTCAACTGCGGACATTGTATCTCTGCATCCCTGCTACATCACAACAAAGCTTGCCAAACGTCCTTGTTTCGAAGCACCCTCGCGATGCTTCATGAAGGGCTTCCCTTCTGGCTGGTCAACGTGCCCCGGGATCAGTGGCCGGCAGAGTGCCCTGATTTTCTACGCGATGTTGGAGAGAAGGACCGCATGATTATCGGCACCCCGGACTCGGACTACAAACGGCTCTCTTGGCAGGAGGTGCAAGAGATCATCAGTATATTGCCAATAGTTCTATTTATTCGGCTTCCTCTCTAAGTCTGCCAGGACTCAACCGGGTAGATTTGTTTCGTCGCGTTCCATCAGATCTGCGCAAGTATCGACAGTACACCCACGAGCTCATCAAAGAGCACGGTTCCATTCTGAACTTCATCGTCAAGGAGCGTCTGCATTGGCTGGATCTGAAACAGAGAGGAGCACCTTTCGAGTGTCCAGGTGCGAAATCACTTGGCATAACGCGAGATTCTCCTCAGCTGACTCAAATGCATTTTGGGCATAGAGGATATCAAAATACTATATAATGACTGGCCGTATGGCGTCGACAACAAAATAGTTCACCTCGTCATTTGGACCAAATTCGATCTTGAAGAGGATCCTGTAACTAGTGACCTAACCATCAAGGCTCGAAAAGAGATTGATGATTTCGTCAACGAGACGTTCCGCTCCCGAGTCGAGCCCGAAAATGTCCGCACACATTCCGAAATCTGCATGTCATTTTCGCTAATCTTTGTTCAGGTCATATGGTTTAAGAACTGGGCATCCTTGAAGTCAGTACACGCTGTCGAGCATTTCCATGTCATGTTGTACGATCCAGACATGGCTTTCGTAGAAGAGATCACCAACGGCGATGTGCCGATGGTAGCGAAAGTGGCTTAGTCGTTCTACGTGTGAGAGGATAGCGAATTGACGATAGTAGATACTGGGGAATTTAGACTCATCGTGATTGGTTCTGATGATAGGCATAGCCCTACTAATAGATGCTCATTCCGCTTTAGGAAATGCGGCACGAAGAGTGTTGTAATGTGAAAATCATTACTAACAGGATCCGGCAGTAGCAGAGCATCATGAGATTGAACGTTGAGACTAGCAGCAATTCCTAGTATCTTAATGACGCTCTTAACACGCGAAACTGCTCTCGGTGGTTCGTGGTGATTCAGCTTGAATATCTACCATCAACACAGCTGCTCACCTCAGCCTTTACCCGCACCTCGGATGATTTTACGAGTTGACAGGGAGCTCCTCTCACACCCGAGCCGCCCGTATTTTGTTCCGCAGCCACTTACGCGCTCTGAAGTCGTTACTCTGTGCTAGAGACAGTCGGAGCACTTGATTTACAGCACCGGCTCAACGATGTTACTTTCATGAAGTCAGAAATGCGACCTCGGCGATCCCATCCCCTATTGAGTCAAAGACCTGACAAAATTCCCCTCGTGGCTTTGGTGGCGCACGTTCAACGGCTCGGTATTGAGATCAACTCGCTGGGGTTGGGGGAAATTGCCGCAAGTTGGAGCAGTTACACATCATAAGCAGGTCACCGGCGAAGCAATTGGCCAATTCGACAAAGTCAAAATAATAGGAGGCGTCTCAGATGCACGCTGGTTGATTTCTTTATCTCACTACCCTATGAACATGCAGGAGGACAAAGAGTGCAGCGGGCGGTGAGCGACTTGGCAGCTGGTAAAAAGTACGCGTACGCACGCACCACAGGGGCACAATCATGAACGGCCGTTAACTGGACCTTAGCCTCCAGAGCCAGCAAGGCAGGTCCGCCTCCCACAAACGGCCTGATTGTTGCTAATTGTGGTTTCTTTCGTATCTTTGTACGTCCACCTTCACTTCCTCATTCACTCATTTCATGGGGACGGACTTCATCGTGTCAGCACCTTACAGAAACTCCGGCCCTAGATAGCTCACACTCTGACCCCGTCGAATAAGTACAGTAATACCCGGCCCCGTCGACATTGTAAATACTATCCAACACCCACGTCCGGACTTTGATCGCTAGGATCCAGCATTACAACTACTCCAACTGCCGCGGATCCTAAATAACACTGAAAATTGGTATAGACCTGGAAAATTAGCCATCATGTTAGGGGCTTCCTTCCTGCCATCACGATGGCGGGGTACTGGAAGCGCTGAGAAACCCGCTCGACCCAGCTGGTACGATCGCCATGCTGCTCCAATCCTGCAATCTATCTCGAAGCGAGCATGTACGCACCCTATTCACACAATCGTCTTCGTGGCACTCCTCGCCAGCACCACATACATTGGAGTGCTAGACAAGGGTCTGTTTGACCGCAGTAACTCTCTCGACATCAGCAGCGGCAAAGTCGATTTCAAGACACTGCTAGCTGGGAGCAAACGGCTAAGGGTGGGTGAGGAAACAGAGTGGAAATGGCAGGTCGAAGAGGTCAACGACCGCACGAGACTCGAGAAGGTGAGCCTGACGGGACGGGGTACGACAAATATAATGGGATCCTAACCATCTTTAGGCAACGCGCGAACTGGCGCTATTGACATTCGTTTTCCCGGAGTCCACTTCGTTCAACGCCGCTCAGACTGTGCCATTGGGGCAGCAGGTCCTCCCCGGCAATTCTTCTGCAGAACTGCTACCCAGCTCGTCAAACTCGTTCTCTACCATAGCTCATGACACTTCACTAGCCTTCTCCATCCCATATTCTGAAGCACCAGAATTCCTAGCAGCTATGCAAGAGATTCCTGCGCCTGAAGATGCTACAGAGTCTCATGGCTCGGATGATGAGGGTACACTCGAACAGAAGAAATGGATCATGAAGGCGGTAAAAAGCGGAAACAACGGTGGAGGGCTCCGCAAGTGGACCAAGGATTCTTGGACGTCGTTCGTTGATGTGCTAAAGGTAAATGTGTTAGAAACTGTCAGTTAGAGAACACTGTCTAATTCTAGACCTGTAGAACGCCGAAACCCTTGATATCGTCATCATGGTCATGGGTTATCTATCTATGCACCTTACTTTCGTTTCTCTCTTTCTCTCCATGAGACGTCTAGGATCAAACTTTTGGCTCGCCGCCACTGTTTTATTTCAGTCCGCTTTTGCATTCCTTTTCGGGCTCCTCGTTACTCTCAGACTTGGCGTCCCTATCAACATGGTCCTTCTCTCCGAAGGATTGCCCTTCTTGGTTGTTACCATTGGATTCGAAAAGCCCATCATCCTCACTAAAGCTGTTCTTTCTGCATCACTTGATGCACGCCGAAACGCCGAAGGGGGCAGCTCTGAGCCTTCCACTATCCAGAATGCCGTCCAAACTGTAGTCAAGGAGCATGGCTATGAAATTGTGAGAGATTATTGCATCGAAATTCTCATTCTCATTGCCGGGTCCCTCTCCGGAGTCCAAGGTGGGCTACGACAATTCTGCTTCCTCGCCGCGTGGATCCTTCTATTTGACGCCATTTTACTATTCACATTTTTCACCTCGATTCTTACCATCAAATTGGAGATCAACCGCATTAAGCGCCACGTTGCACTAAGAAGGGCCCTCGAGGATGATGGAGTCAGTCGAGCTGTAGCTGAGAATGTTGCTTCTAGCAACGACTGGCCTCGAGCGAGCCATGGCACAGATGACAAACAGGCCCAATCGGGTGAAACCACGGTCTTTGGGAAGAAGGTTCGCGACAACAGCATTCCAAAATTCAAAGTATTCATGGTCACTGGCTTCATCCTCATCAATGTTCTCAACCTCTGCACCCTCCCCTTCAGAGGGAGCAGGTATCCAGCTGCGTCAACAATGTCTCGATTTTCTAGCGTGGTTACTCAGCCTCCAATAGATCCGTTCAAGGTCGCAGGTAATGGCTTAGAATCTATCTTCACTTCTGCCAAATCTAGAATGGAATTGACAGCTGTCACGATTTTGACACCCATCAAATACGAACTGGAATATCCTTCCGTCCATTATGCCACGTCAAATAACTACGATGGTGGTTCCAATGATCAGCTACCAACAAGTATGGGCGGTCGAGTTGTTGATGGACTTCTCAAGAGCCTGGAAGACCCGGTGCTTAGCAAGTGGATAATTGCAGCTCTTGTAATGAGCTTAGTGCTTAATGGATACCTTTTCAATGCCGCTCGTTGGACCATTAAAGAGCCGCATACCCCTCTAGATCCGCCAAAGGAAGAGGAGATCATGGAAGGCGCCCCACCTGAGAATCAGGCTAATGTTCACAATGGTAATCTCAATGGGAATGTTCCTCCACCGGTTGAGAGAATTACTGAAAGAGAAGCGAGGCCAGAACCTGCACCAGAGCACAATGTAGAGGTGAACACGTTTATCGAAAAAGAGCAACAATCTAAACGACCCGCGGAAGTTTGCGAGACACTTCTAAAGGAAAAGAAGGCCCATCTTCTAACCGATGCCGAATTGATTGAGCTCTCCTTGAAGGGCAAACTTCCCGGTTATGCTTTGGAGAAGACGCTTGGGGACAAAACACGAGCAGTCAGGGTCCGTCGTGCAGTAGTCTCACGAACACATGCAACACGAGAAACGTCAACTCTGCTTGAAAAATCCAAGCTGCCATACGAATACTACAATTACGATTTGGTTCACGGAGCCTGCTGTGAAAACGTTATCGGCTACTTGCCTCTTCCTCTTGGTGTTGCTGGACCACTGATGATTGACGGTCAAAACTACTTCCTCCCAATGGCAACAACTGAGGGCGTCTTGGTCGCTAGCACAAGCAGAGGTGCCAAAGCCATCAATGCCGGAGGTGGGGCCGTTACTGTCCTCACCGGCGATGGCATGACTCGTGGTCCATGTGTAGGTTTCGAAACGCTTGCTAGAGCTGGTGCCGCTAAGATCTGGCTCGATTCCGAGGAAGGACAGAGAACGATGAAGAATGCCTTCAACTCCACGAGCCGATTCGCTCGTCTGCAACACATGAAGACCGCCCTTGCCGGAACCAATCTTTACATTCGCTTCAAGACTACTACGGGTGATGCTATGGGTATGAATATGATCTCCAAAGGTGTCGAACATGCTTTGAGTGTCATGGCTAACGAGGCTGGATTTGATGACATGAATATCATCTCCGTCTCGGGCAACTACTGCACTGACAAGAAGGCGGCTGCCATCAACTGGATTGACGGCCGCGGCAAGAGTGTTGTTGCTGAAGCTATCATTCCAGCCCATGTTGTCAAGAGCGTTTTGAAGTGCAATGTCGATGAACTTGTCGAACTTAATATCAGCAAGAACCTGATCGGCAGTGCCATGGCGGGCAGTATCGGAGGTTTCAACGCGCACGCAGGAAATATCGTTACGGCTATTTTCCTCGCCACGGGACAGGACCCTGCGCAGAACGTTGAGAGCAGTAATTGTATTACAATCATGAGGAAGTAAGTTCCGCACAATTCCCTCAATGCATTGAATTTTTTTGTACCACAGGACTAACCAACTATTACAGCCTCAACGGCAATCTCCAAATCTCAGTTTCCATGCCTTCGATTGAGGTCGGCACAATCGGTGGCGGCACAATTCTCGAACCCCAATCTGCCATGCTTGATCTCCTCGGTGTGAGAGGCCCTCATCCAACGAATCCGGGTGACAATGCCCGCCAGCTTGCCCGCATTGTTGCCGCTGCCGTCCTTGCTGGTGAGCTCTCGCTGAACTCCGCTCTTGCAGCCGGCCATCTGGTCAGGGCACATATGAGCCATAACCGTAGCGCTGCGCCAAGTCGCGCTGCTACTCCAGCTCCGCAGCTCATAAACGGTGGTGTCCAGACACCAACAGGAGTAGCTGTGGGAAATATTCGAGACGCTGCGGCTCGGGCAGCAGAGGCGGCTCTACCAAAGCGGTAATCCAAAACATAATGGTGGCGGCTTTCAATCTTTTGCACATATTGCATTCTAAGGCATACTTGAGGCGTTTCTGGACACTGGGGACGGTTTGTATATTCGAGGGTTTTAGATGTCATTGTACCCCTAAACCGCAAGACGATAGATCAGGCGGATAATACAGGGCTTCTTGTGTTTTGATTGTACACTTTCTTGGTGGTATATCCTTGACAAGAGCAACAGGTTTCATTGTTCTTACTGTAACCGACTACGGTACCCTGCCAAACTACCACTGTTTTTACCTGCGTACCGCCTGCGTATTACTTACGTATTGCCTGCGTATTACTTACGTATCGCCTACGTATCACTTACAGATCACGCTGTTTTAGTTACGTATTAGTCTCCCCTTTTATTCATTTCCATACCTTCCTCGTGTATATATAGAGGCTCTAGAGCTACATTTTACAATCAAGTCGTTCACTCAATTCTCCCACACTGCAAGCTTACACTTACTGTGGGGAGCATAGTTTAGCTTATATCTAGGGCTCGAGTGGAGATGCTAGGTGACAGCGAGCGGTGGCACTACACACATCAAAATCTTGCTATAGATATTTATCAAAGGCCTCATAACCTCTACTTCAAGTCATTTATTGTGCGTCCTGTATTATCCACCCAACAATACCATCCAAGGTATACACAAGCATGGTTTAGGAACTTTCTATTCTCAGTGCTCTTTCTGTGACTGCCACAGACCGACGATTGTGCCATACGAGGGAATCATGTCTCGGTCTTGTGGTGGTTTTCATGGATCGCATCACATGCTCCATGCTATCGAAAAATAAACCGGCCTTGTCAGCTGTCCTTCACACGTCCCAGCAATGTCTTACAGAAATCGTCCATTCATCGAGTGTCGCAATGCAAGATGATAGAATGGGTACATTCATGTTGTATCAAATTCACGTACTTCTCAGACATACTTAGAGTATTCATACCTACCCAGTTTTAACCAGGCTTGCACAACGTCAATTCAAAACTGCTTACTTATAGCTCCTATCATAGCTAAGCACTGCTCGGGTCTAAAGAGGGACGCGGAATTTGAAAAGGTTCTTTTTGGGGACTGTCAATTGCGCTTACTGCGTGTTGATGAATAATACAAATCTGAGAAGATATTTATACTTTAAGCACCACTGGATTGAACTTATTCTATATATACAACGTTAGGGATGTAACTACTGATTCCCCCTCTGCCACGCATCTAAGGTCCTAGAAGAACTTATTGTATGAGGGTGGTCCGGGCCTAGTCTCTGTTTCAGTAATTGGAGACAATCCTTCATTAGCTCCAAAGCCTCATTATCGCGGCCTTGATTTTTCCATGTAAACGCAAGGTTATTCATGCTCTGTAGTGTGGCTGGATGCTCTCGTCCCAACACCCTCTCACTTATCTCTATTGCTTGCATTTCTAGATCTTCGGCCGCCTTCCATTGGCTTAGCTCCGACAAAGTTACTGCTAGACTACCCATGCTAACTAGTGTATCTGGATGCTCCTTCCCTAATACCTTCTCTCTCCTCTCCAGCGCGCGTTGGTGTATCAATTTTGCCTCATTGTACTTTCCCTGGCAAGACAGCACTGTCCCTAGGTTATTAGTGCTTTTTAGCGTATCTGGATGTTCCTTTCCTAATACCTTCTCTCTTCCCTCCAGCGTGCGTCGGTGTATCAATTCCGCCTCTTCATACTTTCCCTGGTAAGACAGCACTGATCCTAGGTTACTAGCGCTTGATAGCGTATCTGGATGCTCCTTCCCTAATACCTTCTCTCTTCCCTCCAGCGTGCGTCGGTGTATCAATTTCGCCTCTTCATACTTTCCCTGCTGAGACAGCACTGATCCTAGGTTACTAGCGTTTCTTAGCATTTCTAGATGGTCCTTTCCGAGCATCTTCTCACTCCTCTCTAGCACTTGTCGGCCTATTACCTCTGCCTCTTTATACTCTCCCTGGTGGGATAGCACTGCTGACAGCATTCCTAAACAGTTCAGAGTGTTCAAATCTATATCACCGAGGAACTCCGCCCTTATTGCGTGTGCTGTCTTGGCTAAATTATTCGCTGTTTCGTATTGCCCCTGAGAGCAGTCATACCAAGATATATTGTGGCATAGATCCGCGCAAAACAGCTGGTCATCCCTTGTGATATAATTGTATCCTATTACCTTTCTCGCATGTGGCAGCAGGAGTTCGCATGTTTTCCAGTTATGGGGCTCGCCGTTTGGGAATTCTCTTGATAACAACTCCACGGCGTCGCTCTGGCAGCTTCCTATTCTGTTTTCCTTCTGAAGCCAACTGTATGTACACAGCTGTACAAGCCGGTGCATTGCAAAGATCTCACCGCCTTTTTCCGCCTCGATCAAGGAGAATGATCGTAGAATTCCCATCGCAGGAGTAAAGTCGATAGTGCGCTCGCCGTCTCTACGAAGCAGTGAGACCGGAATCCCCTGCCGGTCCAGAACGGCCATTAACCCAAGTATCTCCGCCGCTCGCGGCTTGCGTTTTCGCACAAGGTTAAACGACAATTTCCATGTTTGGACAACAGAGTTCGGAGCATCCATATCTCGTCTTGGATCATACAGGTCCTCGTTCAAAAGCTCAATCTGATCAGACTCGTTGGCTTGAAGCATTTCTATGTAATCTTGTAGTGTGCAGTAATTCTCATTAACGAACGCCGCCGCCTGTGTGATAGCTAGAGGCAGACAGTCAAGCGTCTTTACAAGGCTAAGGGCGTCGGCATCCACCCAATCAAAGGCCTCTGAGAGTTTCGATCTGAGCAAGATTTTTGCGTCTTTCTCCGCTGGCAATGGAACCACAATACACTTCTTCCGATCCGTTAGGCGTTCTCCGACACGAGTGTCCCTCGTTGTGACCATGATCTTTCCCTTTGGACTTTTCGGGAGATATGCTGATAAATATGCATGCTTTCTTCCTGCAGTTGATGGTATTTCTGATGTGGCAGTAAAGAACGTCTCCATGTCATCGACGTTATCCAGAACCATAAGCCAAGAACCATGTTTTTCATCGCTGAGCCAATCGTAGATGATATGGAATATGTTGGCGTTAGGATTTTCTATTCCGAGTATGCCGATCTTTCTCGCGATCATTTGGTAGGCTTCTTGGAACCGACTTGATGTGCTAGCATGCACCCAAAACACGCTGCTGCCAGGGTTCCTTTCTTGGAATCTGTAGCAATATTCGATAGCGATTTGAGATTTTCTAGAATTTCAAGAAATATCAGTTGTCTGCGCAGGGAGCAAAGATATGGATGGTAGTTCTGACCCTACGCCACCGATTCCAGCAATCGCGACGCGACTTTCAACCAGCAAACGCCTATCTATTGTGGTGAGGATTTCTTCCCGGCCAACAAAACCTTTGTCCCGGTCGAACGGGAGTGTGGAGATAGAATGTTGTGTGTTGGCTTGGCCTGCAAGAAAACAACTTTTAGTGGTCATTACGCAACGGAATTCGTAATTATACATAGCAAAAGTTCTTGCATACTAACCCTCTATGCCCTCAATAGCATCGTCCATAGTACGTGCTTTAGCCACCTTAGACGCAGGTATAATTGACATAATCTCCTTTGCACATGCAGCTGCCGTCGCGGCGGCATAAGGCTGCCAACGCTTGTTCTTGTGTGAGTCTGCATAGTCGCAGATGCCCCGGATTACAAGGCACGGAAAGCTGTTCATTAGCCCCGCCGCTTCCATTTCAAAGCAAAGAATACCACCGAGCTCCTCGCTGAGTCGATCTCTTGTAACGCCATCTTTCACGACCTGATTGCCGGAGGCTATCGTCCCGTAGTGAATCACAATCTCCTCGCTTTTACGTGCAGCCCGCTGCACGGTGTTATCCTTGTCACATCTAGTGCATGTAGGCCCTCCTGCGTGGTTGTAGATCGATTTAAATAGTATATCTGATCCTGTATTCTCGTATGCAAAACGTGGTAGGCGAGTGATTGTAGATAGGTACGTTGAAAGGTTGCTTCTGCCTCTATAGTGATTTGCTGCTAATTTAGAGACCGCATGTAGTAGGACTATTGGTGGCGTATTAAGGAAACCCGTCCGTGTAAACCCATTTGGTCCGGTCTTCCCGAAATCATACTGGACTACTCCCCCATGCTCCATGAACGGTTGGCTAATTACCACATCTCCAAGCCGTACGTCTGAGCTGGAGCTTGGGACTCCGCCGCCAATGCCTACCATTAGACTGAACCGGATCGCTGTAAATTTTAACTTCATCTGAACGGCCACTGCAGCCGCAGCACCGGGACCAATTTGACCTGCTGGTAGACATGCGATAACAGTATTATGTTCGCCGATACGCCCGAGTGTGTAGAGGTTGGTGTCGTTAGGGTCTTGGGGTGGGTCTGCATGCTCATCATCTAGCAGCTCCGCCGCCGCAGCTAGCTCGATCGGCAAGGCACAAACCCATCCCACCGTATAGTCTTGAAAGCGGAGGTTTCTTTGGGCCATCTAAATGATTCGAGTAAGCAGCATGGCTACTTTGGACGAGCGGTTGTTTGCAGGTTGCTGCAGGGGAAGGCGATAGCTGAGCGGCCCGCCTAGCACGATTTCGCCGTCGCAGACAGCATCAGCTAGTTAACTATGTACAGTTAGTTCCATCTCACGTGCGCCAGAGGTTCATTGTGAATTTAACATTTGGATCCTGTAGATTGTAGGCTATTTTTTGGAGGTAGCAGGACGAATAACCGAAATAACATGGGAGCAATATTGCTGGGGCGTAGGAAAGTCCTAGGGTACCTCAAATAAGCCCCTTGAAACCCGAGCTTGAACAGGGCCGAGCAACAGGGCTGGAACGTGGTGGTTTGTGCTCAGCTTTCAATGTGCCAGCCACATCCTATGTATAGTGAAGTGGCGTCAATTAGTCAGACCGATTCTTTCCGAAATGGACGATGTGTGTTCTAGTCTTCTGAACCTTCAAGTCCTTGCCATTCTTTCCGCCGAGTTTCGGAAAACCCTGCTTCCTAAAAATCAAGATATTATGCTTTACTCAAGAACACAATTCTATGCTAGAGTCTAGAACAGCTACTGGGTTTGTGCAGGATCTCTTTACGTAACTGGTGTGACGAGGCACACAAATGCGCCAAAATCTCACTCTCTCGACGCCGGTTTCGCTAAGAATCCATAACGAGGACCCAGATCAGAACTCCCGCTTCATCCAACCATGTGAAGCGTGACGTGGTGGGAAAGTCTTTCCTTGGCAATATTCAGGCCGTTTCAGCCGCAACCTCAGCGCTGCCACGAATGAAGCAAAGTATGGATAGAGACAAGCTCCGCCCCAACCAATCATCTAATGATTTTTCCACTTTTATTCTAGTTTGTGGCTTAATATGGCCTAAGAGTTGTACAAGCACAACTAGGCCTCAGCAAGCCTTGTTGAGCGATCCTGTGCTTTCTTGGTTAATACTCGAATCATTCATCAATGAACAAGCTTTTCTTAAACAGCTTTAGGCGCTTTGATGTCGCTTCAGCGCAGTCTAATATGTACTAGAACTTGCGGCAGCCTTCCTCATTTTCTTACTCCTCTTTCTCCTCGATCCTCTCTTCATTTTCACACATTTCTCTAAGCAGATATGGAGAAGACTGTCATTGCAAGGGAAACTGCAGTGCCACCTGTCAAGAAGAAATGTCAACCGCCGTTTTTATTGCGATATAGGTCTTCAACCCGTTTCATTATCTCCGTGGTGGCTTTGGCTTGTTTCGTTGTCAGTAAAGACCTACAGTGAAAATGATCAGTCAACCTTAATACCTGCTTAGGACGTCTTCTTATACGGACTCGTGAGTTGATCTTATTGGACCTTCTGATCACACCAAGCTCACTTTTAAAGGTCGTTCCTGTACTGCCTTTCGCGCTGCACAAGCGTGTCAATATAGCGGCAGGTCATGGTAAGGTCTGACCATTAACGTTATAAGTGTTCTGACTAATGTGGTCTAGTTCAATATTGGATATCAGTCTTACTAGGAGTCTACGGGGCTGGGATAGTTGTTGGGTCACGTATGTTCATTCTCAAATTCTGTGACAAAGAAATCATAGTTCACGTCTTCATAACATATATTTTAAACTGACATACCGTACAGCAATCGCTGGTTGGCTTGCTGATCAACTCCCCTCACGCCGTGTACCGTTCCTTGTAGCTCTCATAACCCTTATCGGCACCACTCTCCTTCTTTGCCTCTCGAGAAACATATACCTTTTCGTCCTTGGTAGGATCATGCAAGGTTTCACTGCAGCCATCGTATGGACAGTTGGCCTTGCATTGCTTTCGGACACGGTTGGCCAGGCTCAAGTAGGAAAAGCAATGGGTTATGTCTCAATGGCTATCCCGCTTGCTTCGCTGTGCGCTCCGGTTCTTGGCGGCCTTCTATTCGATCGTGGAGGTTACTACGCAGTCTTTGCAATAGCATTCGCTACTATTGGTTTGGATATCTTTCTGCGGGTGGTAATGATTGAGAAGTCTGCTGCTGCAGAATGGTCTGAAGCTCAGGCAGAGGTGCTCAAGGCCACTCCTCGCCTCGTAGAGGAACAGTCAAGACCCGTGTCTTCCATCATGGACGGACATCTCTCTACCGGGGAAGTGCGAGCGGATTCGCCACGGCCTGCTAGAATCGGGAAGGAGGATACCTCTAAACCTCTTAGGCGAGTCCCGCCCATGCTCCTATTACTTAAGTCTCCTCGTCTGCTAGCCGCATTGTGGGGAACTACGATGGAGCAAACATTGACAGTAGCATTCGACGCGGTTCGCATCAAGCCATTCTCATGGCGCGAGGGCTCAAACTGATAGATACAGATACTCCCACTCTTCGTGAAAGAGACCTTCGGATGGAGCGCTACCAAAGCCGGCCTGATATTTCTCCCCTACATGTGTCCGTTCATTCTCCTAAGTCCTCTCATCGGTAAGAGCACCTCAACTTAACCACGCGCATATATATAGCTGCCACTGACGCCTACATCAAGGCTCGCTTTCCGATAAATGGGGCTCCCGCGCCCTCGCTGCCGCCGGCTTCATCTCCGGTTGCCCATTACTCATCTGCCTCCGCTTCGTGACGCACGACTCCGACGCGCAAATCGCCCTCCTCTGCATCCTGCTCCTCCTCAACGGCATTAGCGGCGCCCTGACGCTCCCATCCCTCATGGCGGAAGTGAGCTGCGTCGTTGAGACGAAAGAGGCGGAGGATCCCAGGTTCGTGAGCAAGACTGGCGCCTATGCGCAGGCGTATAGGCTCCTGGTGTCGTTTCAGGGCCTGGGGTGTATGCTGGGGCCGCTGATTGCTGGTGCGCTGAAGGAGGGGTATGGGTGGGGGACGATGGCGACAGTGTTGGGGGTTGTTTGTGGGGTTTCTTCTGTCCCTGTGGTAGGTTCCTTGCGTGATTTTAGTGGGCCTTGCTGATCGGTGCCTTCTAGTTACTGTTTACGGATCAGAAGGTGCGTAAAGAAGCGTCCATAGATCTACATCCCAGCCTTGTGGAACCGTGAAAGTTTCTATGAGGTATACGATGGCACGAACTATTGAAAAGAAAGGCTTCACTGCTTCCTTCCCTGTGCTGTAGGTTGGATAGTAGAGATACAAGGACACGAGGCAACAAGCAGCGCATACTGGTGTAATGCATACAAGGCCACTCAAGAGCAGTGGTGACAAACCTAGGTGACGGGTGGGCGTGAGACTCAAAAGGGTGCCTTCAAGGGGCCTTTGGGTGGAAAGCCCTCTGTAATGAGAGGCCAATGGAATACCATTAGACTCTACGGAGATTGTAGGTAGGTAGTAAAGGGAAAGGAGAGCGTTGATTATGGCAGCTAACTCAATCACAAGCATACCACTTTTTCTCCTGGTTGGGCGCAACACAGCTCCAAATGTTACACAGCGGATGCCATGCACACCTGCGGCATAGCTGAGATATGCCAACCTCTGTTTGCCTAATATGTGTAACCACATGACCTCCATTTTTAACAACACTTAAAACCACTTGCAGGGCGAGGAGCCTGTCCAATGTTTGTTTCTCTCTTCCGTCCTTTCTGCGCGTCTCTTTCACCCCCGCATCTCTTATTTGGACCGGTTGATGGCGTAATCTTTGGCTGGTACTATATACCGTGGGTCTAGCGCGTATTCGCAACTTCACCATCAAAGACGTCTGAGTATCAATTGCTTATTTTCAAGGCTTGATTTTAGCAAAATTAGACTATAGGCAATTGATCTCAAAATAGAGAAATCATTTTTAAGAAGGCTTCTGCCCGAATCCGGACTCTCATCTCCGGGAGAGGTGAAATCCATCTTGGAGAAGCACAGCCATGAACATCGTGACTAGACGTCGATATCTTGCTCATAGCTCTTTACTCTCGGTGAAAGCGGCAGTCTACCAACGGACATTCTCGATTTCTACCTCCAGAGCATTGTTCGGAAAGATAGGAGACAGTCTTGAGGCATTCAATGAGCACCTCCGAGAAACCAGTGGAAAAGAAGGCCTGCAGTACATTCCATTCGAGAAATGGCCGCGATCCATCCAGTCATTCCGTATAGCCCTCTCTAGAATCGGTCCTCAAACCACTGTGGCTAACAGCGTCCAGCACTATTCGCATCTCCAGATCGGGCCGCACACTTCACGCCCGGCGGCCGCGGCAGCTTGCATCATGCAGACAAAGGATCAGTTATGCGCCTAATAGAATTCTATAGCATGTTCTTTCCACCTTCCCAAAGAGGAGCCTGACCTATCTCGAGCCCCACTTCATCGACGAAGATAAAGTGGGAAAGTGGATGTATTACCTCAAATGCAAGCTAGAACCGTCGGACGAATCCAGCATATGCGACGGGATCGCAGTCGCGACGGAGCAGGTGCTGAGCCAGGTGCCGCAGTGGTGGCTCAAACCGACGACAGGCGCTATAGATGACCTGCTGACCAGTCCGCCCGGCGGGTACTGGTGCCGAACCATGCGGCTGTGCGGCAGAGCCGTCCCTATATCCGCGTTGCTGAAGTCCACGATTTTCGCGTTTACTACCCTTTTCTCGAGTTCTGCGACGAGTTTACTTATATGAGCCGTCACGAGTCCGACGCTGCGCTTTGTCGCTAGATTTTGTGTCTCTCGGAGAAGACGTTTAAGGAAGCTCCCAAACGGTAAGGTGTAGGGTTCTTATTTGCTTCATTTTCCGAGTTATGTGGGCGTAGCTAATGAGAGTTGGGTCGATTAGAATGTTTAGTAACCACACAAGTTTGATGGCTGGAGATGTTGCCTGAATATGGAAGCAGAAAGGAAAGGATCCGCGGGCCATTGGTTCAATGGTCTCGAGGTTCGGTCCAATGGGAAACGGTGTTTATTTCTATATCCACACGAAGGCTGACGTTACTTTGGAAACCGGCTGGTACAAGGACGTTGAGACGAGCTCGCTGGTCCGACTGCCTACAGTTTGCCGCATCTTGGATCCACTTGGTATCGCAGTTGGTGGATGTTATGGGATGGTTTAAACTGCTCGAGGAGAAAGGGCCTGGAAAAGTCTTGAAATGGAAGATTGCTAAGATTGCGTGATCTGACTGAGGATAGTCTTTTTCGGTTTATATTTGTATGTATATTTGGGTAGAGGGTGGGCAAAACATTTCGGTTACTAAATAGCTTGCTAACACAGGAAGGTTATGCAACATCAACATTAATTTATTATTTAAAGCGCTACGGACGGGCGCCTATCTGCTGGCATAAGTTAGTATTTCCTCTAATCCCACGCCATCCCGTATTTCTAGAATCTTTACTACGTTCAGACCTACTCAAATTAAATGTTGTTGGTAGGGGGGGTACTTGGGCAGTCTCTTTGAGCTCGGCGACGTGCACGTGATAGGTGCGTGGGCCATCGAGCCCCTTAGATTCTTCCTCATAGAGCCTCTTATATTCATTCTGCTTTCCGCCTAGTCAGTGATCTGACAAATGTGCTAACCCAGCAGAAGCCGGCAAAGCCCCAGAAAATCGAATTCAATACCGGTATATCATACCGTGAATAGAACACCACGCAGTTCGGCTGTTCCCAATAACCTCAGGGCTTCCTCGCGCCACCTTCCACGCCTTCGAATTACAGCAAAACTCTACTTTCGATGTTGGCGCCACCGAGACTTCCGGGAAGATCCTCCGTTCACCCTACATGTCGGTGCTGTCTGTTGCCGCACTACAACCGGCGGCATTGCCCCAAACTGAGAAGTGCGTTCTAAGGGCGGAGATGCGCTTATCCCCGATGACGGAGGAGCTGGTCGTGGAACCATAGGCGGCGCATCTGGTGTGGGTGTAGGACGGGATCCTGTATTCGGCGCTGTTGGCCTGGGACGAGCCGAGAAAGGAGGTGTGTTCATACTTGACGCCGGTACTGTCAATCGTGGCGTAGCAGACGGTGCCTCTGCCGCATGTACAGGGCGGACTGTATCAGTGAATCTGTTCGGCCTACGAGGAAATCTTCCATCGGGCGGCGTTGTCACGGGAAGCTGAAAGGAAGACAATGTGCTCATCCTTGGCCTCAACGCTGCCGGTTGTGGAGCTGCAGACGGCCGGTTTGGTGCAGATGTCGGCCTTGGTGTAGGCGCAGGACGAGCCGTGTTGAGGAATCCTTCCCGCCTACAACGAAACCCCTCGCCCAGTGGTGGCGGCATTATAGGGACATATACGAAAGAACCTTCGTTCATCCCGGGTGTTCTCGGCTCACTATAAAAATGCCCATCATTCATTTGCGGTAAGGATCCAACGAAAGGATACACATTCCCTGAGGGCGATATGAAAGCCATCGTACGATGGGTCTACGCACAGAGGCTCTGTACGAAGCTTTGTTTATTAACCCCCTGAAGCTATCACAAAGGCACCTACAAATTCTAATAGTTACGATCACAGCCACGTAAAGCCGTACGCAGAGCCGTACGCAGAGCCTGACGCGGAGCCTCTACTCAACGACGACGAATAGTACCCTCTGCTGTAAAGCTTCGTGCGGGACCTTCCTACGGAGCTTACGGTTGTATTTGAGTTGGCAGAGGCGCTCAGGGGGCCTTTAATGAGTTTTTAGGTAAAGATTTGTGTACGGCCTTGTTTTGGTGATGGCGACGCGGATAAAATATGGCAAGAACCACTACTCTCCTAATAAAAGTAAGAGTACCCTCTGAATCGCCTTGATGAGCTAATAAACATAACGTCGAGCTTTTGTTGATAAATGTTTGTGGTGGAGTTGATGATTTGTGTTTGTATGGCGCTAACCTCCATATGAGAATTACATACAAAACCTCGCTAACTGCTAACAAGAATTCTAGATGCCCCCGAGACACCACCGTAGCTGATGTAATCAAGCGCTGATTGGTGGAAATCTGGTTAAGACCAAATCCAAGCGAGGGTTTGCTACTACAGTAAAACCTCTTTATTACGATACGGGCTTTGCAGCTGAGCGTATCGTTATAATATAGGTATCGTTATATAAAAAGTCACGTATAGTGAGTAAGCAGGAAAAATGAGGCCTCTATGCCTCAAAGGGCTTAGAATATCTACCTTACAGCCCTCTCCCATACAAATTCTCTGCTGGTTATACCGATATTAGTGGTAGGTGCTTAACGATATCGTAAAAACCCAGATTATCGTAATATTACACCAAAAAAGCCTTGATTATGGGGTGTAGATCTTAATATAGAATATATCGTTATATACCCTATATCGTAATAAGGGGGGTTTACTGTAACCAATTTCTATCGCCCATTGGGCGACGGCCTCTCAGTCGGAGAAAAAGGTGGCCAATATTCGTCCATGCGCCCACTAAGCGAGCGCAGTCTATTTTGATGTAAACAAGACACTTATTACCACTCTCACACCTCACAATGCCTTCTTATAAGGTAATTAAAGTACGCAAACCAGTCATAATTGGTATATTAAAAGCCACATGAATGTGAGAGGAGAGATGGGCAAATGACTAGGTACTAGCTAGGTAGAGAAATTGAGCGATGGACGAATATCGGCCACCTTTTTCTCCGACTGAGAGCGCATCAAGATCTGAGCCGAGTAAGGAATGTGGCAACGCATGTACAGCCAACAAGGGATCCGCAAACCGTATTCACAATAATCGCAATCTGTACAAAGCAACACGAGCCACATGTTGTGCCGTAAAATATATTTAGCGATCTTTTCGGAGAGTTTTGAGGCCATCAGCATCATTCTTAGGCATCAGCTAGCTCACGAACGCCCCATTACACAGCACATCCTACCAACACCATGTCTAATCTGCAACCCTGATACTGGCGTTTTACTGGATATGACGTACGGTGTGACAGCTTCTATTGCCATTTGTTCTTTCTTCGTAGTGACAACCTGAACACCTTTTTGCGCCGCCCGCGCGGTTTGATGAAGGATTCTTCGTGCCGCTTGCTCGCAAAGCCTCTGCTGGTGTAAGTCAATCAATGAGTGTACGTAGCCTTAGCAAATCTATACCATTTAATAGCATCTTCAGTCCCATACAGTCTTTTTTTTCTACAGATCCCACCTGCCCACCACTCTGAGCATTATCTTGAAAGTCCAAAAACACTCCGCATTCAAACCTTACACCTTCTAAATCATCTTTGAACACATACATTTTATTTCGCAATGCACTACAGGGTATTTGTCGTCTTTCCTCTTCTTTCGGGAATGACCCAGGCTCTAGTCCGGCGATATCCCGCTGATTCGGTATATTCTTCTATGGCTTCCTCTGCTGCCTCTGGAGCAATGGCTTCCTCTGCTGCCTCTGGAGCAATGGTTTCCTCTGCTGCCTCTGGAGCAATGGTTTCCTCTGCTGCCTCTGGAGCTATGGCTTCTTCTGCTGCCTCTGGGGTTATGGTTTCCTCTGCCGCCTCTGGAGCTATGGCTTCTTCTGCTGCCTCTGGGGTTATGGTTTCCTCTGCCGCCTCTGGAGCTATGGCCTCTTCTGCTGCCTCTGGGGTTATGGTTTCCTCTGCCGCCTCTGGAGCTATGGCTTCTTCTGCTGCCTCTAGGGTTATGGTTTCCTCTGCTGTCTCTGGAGCTATGGCTTCCTCTGCTGCCTCTGAAGTTATGTCTACCCCTGTCATTTCTGGAGCTGTGTCTACTTATCTCTCCGGAGCTATGTGTACATGTACACCCGTCGTCTCTGGAGCTATTCCTACTTCTGACTTTGTGTATACGTCTATGGCATATACTAGTTTACCTCCAAACACACCGTAAGTCATACCGTGACTCCTATCTGGTACGCTACTAACTTATCAAAGCATACCAAGCGCAGTAGATGGATGCGCACCGTATGCAAATGGTATTAGCTCCGTACAATTGACATGCTACTCCACTGGAATGTAAGTAACTACAAATCCCCACACTGTGTAGGCCTCCGGTTGACTTTTTCCCAGCTCAGGATATACGCCAAGTATTCAAAGTCAAATGCCCCTCTGCTATTCTACGATACTGGGGTCGTTCAATTCAGCAAGCCTTCCTGTAGCACCAACGTAAGTCAAGCTGGATTACCAACGAAGAAATCTTGAAACTTACAAGCATGGACTTAGGGTGATGCCTTGCTTCACTATGAGCGGTAATGTAGGGCCCGCGCCCTCAGTACAGACTACAGCCTGGCAGTCCTCTCCTAGCCTTCTAGCATCCGCTACGCCGACGGTTACCCCTTAAAAACCTTTGCTGGGTAAATGGCTTAGAGTTTTGTTTGCTACTCGAGAGAATTTTCAGCCATTTTTGCATTGTATCCAAAGATTGGGATAATCTCAAGGTGAAATGAACTAGTCAAACCTGAGTCAAGGTATAGAATGGAGTTTATTGTGGGATCATCTTTTGATAGGGGCGTTGACCGTCCGAATTCTAGAACGTAAAGTATGTGTCATCTATCCTGATTCCGAAATTTGGCTTTCTATTTATGATCACCGTACACCACCATCTATTTGCCCACAGCTTCCAAGCACCTTAAATTAACATATGCCGTCCTCCTCCGCCGCACCATCGAACCAAATATCCGCCAACGCCGAGCGAGCCAAGCCCAACCTCTTCCCATCTCTCGCCTTTGCTCACATCCTCCCTCCCCATTCTCGCCCCCTCACAACCTCCCCTCATCCAAACACGCCTTCCCATGCTCACATGTATAATACACCTTCCCCTCGCCCTCGCCCTCCGCCCCTCTAATCACGCCTCGCACAACCCCCATCCGCCGCCCCAGATGCACGACCTCGCTCTCCACCAGCACTTTCTGGCCCTCAGCCGCCGGCCGCAGATACGTGCAGTTTAGCGTGCGGCTGACGTGGCCGTGGTCCCAGAAGCCCTCCTTCGCAGCAATGGCGATGGTGACGGAAGTGCAGATGTCGAAGATCAGCGCGACGGCGCCGCCGTGCAGCGAGCCGGACATGTTGCACAGCGTGTGCGGGACCGTCACGGAGAAGGTCGTTGTGGCATTGTGCGGGCGCGAGGGCGTCGGGTTGTGCGTTGCGGAGAGGAGCGTTAGGTGGTGGGGGAGGGAGGAATCGAAGCCCTACTTTGGGGAGGAGGGGTTAGCGCTTGTTGGGCAGGAATTTGGAGAGATATATGGAAGGAGGATATCGAACGGACGTACGTCGTAGCCTTCAACGCTTGCGAGTTTGAAGACTTGGGTTGCGCGCTCGAAGGCCGTGTGGCTGGGGTTGACGATGCCCATGATGAATATCTGGCGCTGAGATGGGTTAAGGATAGAATGGCGTGAATAAGGATGGAAAGGGCTCAAAATATCATCACGAATAGAAAATTAGGGAGGGTTTAGAAAGAGAGCAATATCATCTACATTAAAGCGGAACATGTACTGCTGCTATACGATTCATTAAACACCGAACCTCGGCTGGGACTCCTCAAAATCTGGGGAAGGTCAAGCAATCTGCGTATTTTCCATCCCGAATATGCAGAATCCATCACAGGTCTTCCAGAAGCTCAACACCAAAAAGTTTTCTAAGTCTTCATGCCGAGATCTACCAGCAACCCCATACGGGCCATGGGTGTCTCCACTCTCTTCCGCCAGCTCCTGCGAGCTCCGTCCGCTTCATATCATTTCCTCGCCTCGCCACTCCGCCCCTACCCCCGGTCTCGCAGCCTCTTCCTCCTTCTCTCCAACGACTACGCCCGCCGTTTCATATCCTCCGACTCCCTGCCGCGCGTCATACAGCCCTCTGTTTGGCACTCTATTATCCCCAAATTCCTGCGACAGCGCGCCCCAGCCGGCGCTCCCATGACCCCGAAACCGAAAGGGTGGAACCCCGCCACGCCGTATATCATCCTGGGGTTGCTTATAGGGTCGCAGGCCATCCAGATGATTGCGCTGAAGAATGACATTGCGAATTTCAGCAGGCGGGCGGATGCGAAGATTAGGTTGTTGCGGGAGGTCATTGAGCGCGTGCAGAGGGGGGAGGAGGTCGATGTGGAGAGGGTGCTGGGGACCGGGGATAAGGAGAGTGAGAGGGAGTGGGAGGATAGTGAGCACTGTTCTTTTCCGTCAATTAAGCTAGGGGTGATTATTAATTTGTCTGAGTCATAGTGCTGAGAGAGATTGAGGAAGAGGAAGCGCTATTTCAATCAAAGAAGCGGCGGAAGGCTATGAAGGAGGCTGCGGCGAGGGAGGAGAAAGCGAGGGAGCAGGAGATGGAACAGGAGAGGGAACAGAAGCTAGTGAGAGAACTGGAGAGGATTGAAGAGCAGACGCGGGCGAATATGCAGGCGGACAGGGGGCCGAGGTTCTATTGAAGCACTTGTTCAAGAAAAAAGTTTAGCATTTGGCGCGGCGTCTGGAGTCAACTCTATTTAAAGAGGTCGTGTAAGACATGTATATATTATCCTTCCTGTAATTGACTGGTGGTAGGCTAAATTTCTTCTATACCACTCCTGAATTACTATTATACCTCTTCGAGACTTTCCCCTCTTTATTCACAAACCTGACCCCCCAGCACGCCACGCGCTACCCCGTTGCCGGGCCCGCGGCTCCACAGCTCGGTCGCGACGGCGCGCTGGATGGTTGCGTTGGCGAAGCTGTCGAGGAACGGGGCGCGGGCGACGAGAGTGATATGCCCGGGTACTAGCCTCACAGGTTCGACAGGTGCCGGTGCGTGTCGTTTTCGAAGTCGTAGCCTTGGCTAGCTGGAGCTTCCATTCTTGCACACCACCCCAGGATGAGATGTGCAGACCTTTGTCTAGCGCTGCTAGGGTGGCCGTTTCCTCAGCAAGCTCAGACCACATATTCGGAATAATTTTATATCCGCTCCACGTAAAATCGAAAATGTGGTCTGAGGGACTTTGGCGTGTTTTGTTGGGCTCACTAGCCGACTTTATATAGCGCGCAGTTACTAACTTTAACGGAATTAATCTATCCTCCTATAATACCTATACCCTTAAAAATAGCACCAAATTAATTAGCAGTACTTGTTATATAATTGATGAATATATTAGCCCTAACTACGTCTGTGTTGTTAAGCAGAAGGCACCGTTAAGCAAAAGGCGCCGTTATGTAAAAAATGCGACCGAACCATCTACCCACCATAAATACAACTAACTTGACATGCGCACGATATGTATAGCTCTGCGTACCGAGGCTCTGTACAAGGCTCTGCACGAAGCTCTGCACGAAGCTCTGCACGAAGCTCTGCACGAAGCTCTGCACGAAGCTCTGCACGAAGCTCTGCACGAAGCTCTGCACGAAGCTCTGCACGAAGCTCTGCACGAAGCTCT
>Ga0307507_10001407_pt1 | contig 54038 bp, 11 predicted proteins | sample 7_EM_MG_FD_207223 | JGI IMG/M metagenome (GOLD analysis project Ga0307507, IMG submission 207223) | Populus trichocarpa ectomycorrhiza microbial communities from riparian zone in the Pacific Northwest, United States - 7_EM | ecosystem: Host-associated > Plants > Roots > Unclassified | place... | reverse complement strand
TATTTAGGCTTAGAACCTCTATCTATAGTAGGAAGGTAGCTATAAATTCTACCTTTATTAGTCCTTTATATAGAGAGAGTATTAGTATTAACTATAGGGTATTCTATATAGCTACGTCTTATATTTTTACTACCTTCTTCTATTATCGCTTCTAGTTAAGGTCTACCTATCTTATAATAAGTATAGTAGATCTCTATCTATACTAATAGCCTCCTATCCTCTATTACTATAGTAGTACTCTATTAGTACGGCAATAGGTCTCCGCTTAGTAAGCTAGTAGTTTCTATATTTTCTTTTCTCTCTCTACTACCTATAGATAAAGGGCTTCCTAGCTAGTATACTTAGATGTATTACCTCTTTAAGGGGCCCTCGCTCCTTATATACGTTTTAATATTTAGCGTGTATTTTCTTTTACTAGGTAGCCTTATACTATAACTATTCCCTATATAGTAGTTATATTAATATATAAGTTTAGTAATAGAACTACAACTTTACGTTCTAGTACGGCGCGTAGTATTCTCCTATAGGCCTTTATAGTTCTATATAGGTACTAGTTTTATAGCCTAGCTAGTAGCGCTAGGGAGCTTTTTACTAATACCTTACTATCTAGCCCTAGGCCCTAGATCTAGGAGCCGTATAGTATTCTTAGCCTTACTATAAATAAATAAATATCTATATAATTTCCTATATAATTATTTCTATAAACTCTATAATTAATTAATAATATAAAAATATATATCTATACGCCTATATATTTATATAAAGCTCTATATAAAGCTCTATATAAAGTTCTATATAAGGCTCTGCACAAAGCTCTATATAAGGCTCTACAAGAAGCTCTGCTCGAAGCTCTGCTCGAAGCTCTGCTCGAAGCTCTGCTCGAAGCTCTGCTCGAAGCTCTGCACGAGGCTCTGCACGAAGCTCTGCTCGAAGCTCTGCACGAGGCTCTGCACGAAGCTCTGCACGAAGCTCTGCTCGAGGCTCTGCACAAAGCTCTGCTCAAGGCTCTGCACAAAGCTCTACTCGAGGCTCTGCACCAAGCTCTGCTCGAGGCTCTGCATGAGGCTCTGCACGAAGCTTTGCTCGAAGCTCTGCTTGAAGCTCTGCACGAAGCTCTGCACGGGGCTCTGCACGAAGCTCTACCAAAGCTCTACGTAAAGCTTACCCCCTTCTGTAAGGCAAATATATACCTACTAGTAGTCCTTAAGTATTATTTAAAGCTAGCTCGTCAGTTTGGGTACTCTGGCTACGGTAGGAAGTGGGCTGCGGTGGTCGTGGGAGAGGTGCGGCTGCTACGACTCAAGGGCGTTGGGCGCGATAATGAGACAACGAATTAGAATCGGGCAAATCGGGCAACGTAGTCTTCTTCGCCAGGTTTGATTTGGTAATTCTGGCCATTAGGAATAGCTTAGGGAGCTATGGAAGTTGAGATAATTTGGCTTAAAGTAGGTGTATATAGGCCCAATTATCCCGCGCGGGACTAACAAAAATCCGAACCGTGTACCAGACCTTCTAACGAAGGTCTTGCCAAAAGCGGTTAGCGTCTTGGCAAGGTAAGCCTTGGCAAGAAGATCTGGGAACGAGATAAACCCCCCCCTTTGGCGAGCGCTCCAAAATTTTTAAATTCGCTACGCGTATCCAATCTCGCTTGGTTGCCACCAACTGTACATAGTAATTATAGCGAAGCCGTATGCTTGGCTGCAAGAACCTTCGCGATCCCACAGTGCCGTGATCTTTATTAAAAATCGTAAGGTTTCCACCCGTATGATATTGCCAAATTTCGTCGACCTCTCTGCGAAGACGGCGTTGTATTCGCGTTTTGGCGGCCATAAGGAAGGCGTAGTTACGGGAGAGAAGGGGAAGAAGAGGAAGCGTACGTCTTCAATTTGGTTCTCCTGGCCAACCAAAGCAAATCTCCAGGGCAACTAAAAAGGTCCTTACGCGTAGCCACAACCATTTACATACCAAATTTAAAATTTCGCAGCACTCACTAAAGGGGGGGGGGGTGAAGCTGGAAGACTGTATCGCTAACCTTTTTTATCAAAAAGTTAATTCTACAGCCTATTGCACAACCAGCTTCCCCCCCCCCTTTAGCAAATCGCAGATTTACTACGCGTCGCCTAGCTGCAACCAACTGTATATAGTAATTATAGCGAACGCCTATGGCCGTATGCACGGGCCATTTTGGTTACCCTAGAAAATTATTCTAGTTAGCCAGGGGAATTTAAATTAAAGCAATTTAGAACTTACCTAACTTATAATTCCTTATTCTCCCTCTTTTACCTATACCTACGCCAAAATATAAATATAATGCTGTCTCTCTATAGTGGCCGATAAAGTTTAGCAATATTATATAGGTGGGAACCTTATAATATTTAATAAAGATTATAATACTGTAAAGAAAGGCTAATTATAAAGGTTCTTGCAGCTAAGTATATAGCTTTACTATAATTACTATATACAGTTAGTGGCAATTAGGCGAAATTAAACGCCTATAGTAAATCTACGATTTGCCTAAAGGGGGGGGGGAAGCTGGTTATGCAATAGGCTGTATAGTCTAAGAGACTTTTATAAGATTTATTAAGCGGTCCAATTTGTTTTATATATAGAGTAGTTACAATTTTTAACGAAATTAACCTATACCCCCACAACGGCTATTATCTTAAAAATACCGTCAAATTAATCCGCAGAAGCAGCTCTATAATTAATAAGTATATCTACTCTATAAGCCTCCATAATATCTATAGCCTATTGTATAACCAGCTTCCCCCCCCCCTTTAGGCAAATCGCAGATTTACTATAGGCATTTAATTTTGCCTAATTGCTACTAACTATATATAGTAATTATAGCAAAGCTGTAACGGGACTAGCCTAGTTACAGTAGGAATGTCTCGGTAAAACACTCGATAGATAGAACTTGAAGCTTTGACCGAATTCTGCCGAATTCTGCCAGCTTGATTGACTTCTGCCAAGTTCTGCCAGATCAATCGAATACTACCGAAGTCCGTCCGCGTGCGCACGTGCGCATGCATCGATCAAGACCCCTGAACTGTTTAATTGCAAGATTCTCTCGTTATTCCTTTCTCTTCTTTACACAACGTCTTGTTCCTAGCAAGAGCTATATACTCTTAGATTTAGATAGAATTTATATTATTCCTTTAAATCTTTCCCAAAGCCTCTTCGCGCCCTTATATTACGTTGCGTCTAAAATAACTACTATTAAAATGGCAAACGACCTTAAATCCCACGCGTTAACTACGAGCATTATAACCCTAGTTAGGGAACAGTTAACTGCAATATAAGAAGCCTTTATAGATGCTTTGGCTTAGCAGCGGGCTGCACTAAAAGCCCAGCATTAGCGATTAATAGAAACACTCTGTAAAGAACTCCGCAACATTAATACACTTATAATGGAGACCCCAACAGTAACACCTATAAATGAAATTAAGATAACTATATATAAACCTAGCCCGTTAAATGCAAACCCTAAACCAGTAATAATAGCTTAACCTATACCTGTAATAAACCTAGTACCTGCTATAAAATTAGAAAAGCTTCCTAACCCTCTAATATTTAATAGAAATTAAAATAACCTACATCCCTTTATAACTAAGCTCCGCCTTAAACTCTTAATAAACTATAACTAATACCCTACCAAAGCTAGCAAGATTAGCTATAGGATATCTTAATTAAGCAAAGACGCTGCACAAACTATAGACCCATTCTTCCATAACAGCACCTTCATTAATTTTGAAATCTTTGTCTCTTTATTAGAACAAACGTATAATAACGCCAGCCGCGAATACACCGCTGTTACTAAACTTAAAAACCTATAACAACGGAATCAAGACTTTACCAGCTTTTTTTCGGAATTTTTAGGCCTTATTGGCAAACTAGATTAAAATAAAGCCGCTAAAGTTGCTGCTCTTCGACGAGCTATTTTAGATAAAATTAGAGCATAGTTAGTAGGTAGGGAACTGCCAAAGAACCTACCCAAATTTGCTATAATGTGTTAATAAATTAATAAGGACCTTTAATATAACAAATAAACTCGTTCTCTAAAGCCAACCACGCCTCGCGTTTAAGACTTTACGAAACCAATATATACCCCAAAGCGCGACCCTTCTCCAAAACCTACGCACGACCCTATGGACCTCAACGCCACTTAATTCTATGCACCCTTAGGAACCAACAAACAAAGGACTTAAGCCATAAATAGAGAATGCTTTGGATATGGCAGAAAAGGATATATCTAAAGAAATTACTAAACTTACCCTTTTAAAAAAGTCCGCTGTAGTTCCTTCTAGTCTTTAAATCGCACCCACTCCTTAAATTGCACTTATTCTTTAAGCCGTACTTACTCCTTAACTTATACTTATTCCACAAATTATACCTAGTTATTATAAAGCATCTTATACTTAGCTAATTTGGAAAACGAATTATCCTAGGGCCAAGTTACGCCTTAGGATAAGAAGTGGAAGAGCATAAATATCTAGGCTCTTTTAGCGCTAATATATAATATAACTCCCTTAATATACTTAGCGAAATTTAAATACTTAAAAAATGGAAGGAGGTACGAATCCTTATAGATAGCGGAGCTACTAGCATGGGCTTTATTAATACAAACTACACAAAAACCTAATACCTAAATTTAAAGAAACTCAATAAGCCCTAAGGCCTATAAGGCTTTAACGGCAAACCCTTAATACATGGCAAATTAACGCACTACGCTCTTATAAAAATGTAGATAGGTAAACACCTTAAATATATTTCCCTATTTATAACACCCCTAAAGCAATATAAGATAATACTTAGATATAGATAGCTAAAACGGCACAACCCTTTAATTAGCTGGGTTAAAGAAACACTAAAATTCCGCACAACCTATTACCGAAGTTATTGTTTAAAATACCACCTGCCCTACAAACATGTACAAGACTATTTAAATTTAACATAATACAAATTGCCCTTACTACAAACCTTAAACTAATATAATAAAACTACAACTGCTAATCGCAGTAAAGAATGCGAAGATAATATATTAAAACCCCTTAAAATTCGTATAATACAAGCCGCACCTTTTATTTCGTTAGCAAGAAAATGAGACCATGAAATCTTTGCTATAATAATAGAAGACATTAAGAAGGCGCTAGAATTAAAGTAGTATATTAACCCTTAACCTCTTATACCTAAGAAGTACTACAATCTAATTAATGAGTTTAAAAAACAATTCGCAGACCAGCTGCCCCCATATTAGGATAAACACAATTTTAAGATAGAACTTAAACCTAGTACAACACTAAAGTTCGGTCCGCTATATGGTATGTTATAAGAAGAACTGCTTATAATACAACAATACCTCAACAAGCATCTAGAAAAAGGATTTATTCGCCCTAGTTAATCTCTATTTACCTCACCCGTATTATTCATTAAAAAGCCAGGAGGAGGTTTAAGATTCTGTGTTAATTACTAAGCCCTAAACGCAATTACAATTTGAAACTAATATCCAATCCCCTTAATCCAAGAGACGCTTGACCGCCTAGCAAAGGCATAATATTTTATAAAGCTTAATATAGTCGCTGCCTTTAATTAAATTTGCATCTAAGAAGGAGATAAGAAGTACATAGCCTTTTATACATAATGGGGACTCTTTAAATACCTAGTAATGCCGTTTAGTATAAAAAACAGTCCTAGTACGTTTCAGCAATACGTTAATAATACGCTCCATAAATTCCTTAATGTATTTATTACTATATATATCAATAATATCCTAATCTACTTATCTTCGCTTTTTAAGCATTAAAAACACGTCCGAATAGTCCTTAAACATTTGCGAGATGCGGGTTTACAATGCGATATTAAGAAATGCAAGTTCTATATGTCTAAAGTTACGTACCTAGGCCTAATTATATCCCGCGATGGAATTAAAATGGACCCTAAAAAGGTCGCTGCGATTATAAACTAGGGAAGCCCTAGTAACGTATAAGACATTTAAGGATTCCTAGAATTCGCAAATTTCTACCGCTAATTTATTAACCAGTTCTTAAAAATTACCTAACCATTAGTAAACCTAACAAGAAAGAATATGAAATTTAAATAGACTGCTAGATGTAAACAAGCTTTTAATAACTTAAAATAACGCTTTACAACCACTCTAATTCTTGCCTACTTTAACCCTAACCTTAAATATGTCGTCAAAACAGACTCGTCTAATTATACCCTAGGGGGAGTGTTATCGCAATACAATAAGGACAGTGAGCTACGTCCAGTAGCCTTTCTCTCTTAAAAGCTCGCCCCTGCTGAATTAAACTATAAGATATATGATAAGGAACTACTTGCAATTATTAGATACTTTAAACAATGGCGTCCAGAACTTAAAGGATTATTATTTCTAATACGCGTGTTAACGGACTATAAAAACCTGCAGTACTTTATAACTATAAAGCAGTTAACGCAGCGCCAAATTTATTAGGCTGAATACCTCTCACAATTTGACTTTAAGATTATGTACTAACTAGGCAAACTCAATTAGAAGCCTAATACATTAACACAACGATTACAAGATTTACCTGCGAATGCCTTAAACAAACGGATTACAAATCAATTACGGATCTTATTGCCCCCCAAACGCTTCAAGAAACTACGTCCTATATTTCTAGATATGGAACTTGATAGAAACGAATTAGAAATTAATAAATAGGAAATAGAAATTAATAAGCTAATGGAATACAAATATAAAAACGATGTATAGATAGCAGATATAATAAAAGCGATTTAAACAGGAAAACAATAGCATAAAGATATTACACTTGCTGAATGCGAAATTTATAACAATCGACTATACTATTAATAGAAGATAGTAGTTCCGAATTCCAAACCCTTATAATTTAAGATACTCGAATTCATACACGATTCCCCTATAGCAGGACATCCTGGCTGTGCGAAGACTTATAAGATTATTTAACGAGCATACTACTGGCCTATAATACATAACTATATACGAAAATACATTCAAGCCTACAGAACGTGTGTGCGTGGGAAGACCTCTCACGTAAAGAAGTAAGAAGTACTTTAACCGTTGCCAATTCCAATGCAAAGATGGCGAGATATCTTGATTAACTTTATAGTCAACTTGCCTAACAGTAACGGGTTTACGAATATTATGGTAGTTATTAACCATCTTATAAAAATATAATATATAATTCCTATGGACTCAATTAATGCGATATCAGTAGCTAAATATTTCGTTAAGCACGTCTTTAAGCTACACGGACTTCCTGATTTAATAATATCTAACTATAGAAGCCAGTTCGTTTCAGACTTCTGGCAAGCTCTATATAAATAATTAAGTATTCAAACACAACTCTTAACTGCATTTTATTTGGAGATAGATGGTTAAACCAAAATTATAAACGCGATTATAGAACAATACCTATAAATGTACTGCTCCTACCTACAAGATGACTGGGAAAAATAGCTGCCTTTAGCTAAGTTTACTGCAAATAATACAATAAATGTATTAATAGGCATGACGCTGTTCTACGCGACCTATAGACAAGACCCCTAACTTAGATTTAAACTACAACCTAAAATTAACACGACAGGACCCATAATTAAACAGATTCAGTTAATTAACGCGCATAACTTCGCTAATTAAATAAAGCAGTTAACGGAACTATTACAAAGTAAATTAACGTACGCTTAAACGGTATAGGAATGGCATGCGAATAAAGAATGAGCCCCCACATAGGACTTTAAGGAAGGTAATATGGTTTACCTAAATACATAAAACCTAAAGACTTAACGGCCCTTAAAGAAACTTAATTGGAAGTTTGCGGGCCTATACTAAATTAAGAAGAAATTAAGCCCATATACTTATAAGCTTAAACTGCCAACTAAGATAAAAATATATCTAACGTTTTATATAAGCTTGCTATAACCCTTAAAAGACAAACCTATAACTCGCGAAGTGCCGCCGCTACCTCCTATAATTGTTGATAACGGTAACGGTTCTTACTTTATTAACTTAATTAATAATATGCGATAGAAAATATAATCTAAACAATTTAAACTTCTTATTAAGTAGAAAGGATATTAAATATAAACCTAGGAGCTCTATAAGCAAGTTAAGACCAATACGCCTTCCCTAGTAAAAGAATTCCATAAGGACTATCCTTTGCGGCCTACTCTAGCTGAATGGATATAATATAAAGGCAAATAACTACCACCTAACACGAATACATAAAACACAATAGCAGGAAACTTAAAATTAAAAAGAGCTTAAAGAATACCACAACGCTTATAATACGGTTACATAACGCGTAAGATATTAAGGAACTTTAACTAGCGGTTAAAGTTGTCTAATTAGTTAGATTTGCCTTGCCAAGACCTACTATAAAGATATTAGTTCGGCTTACCGCCTTTACCAAACTAATAGCGATTTTCTATCCTGGGGATGGAAAATCCTAATTGGTCTGTTTAATAATTAGAACCGGTAAAACTCTACACTACCACCTAACGTAAAATATAACATGATAAAATTATATTATTTTAGACCTTTGGCCAAAGGGGGGGTACTATAATGGGACTAGCCTAGTTACAGTAGAAATGTCTTAGTAAAACACTTAATAGATAGAACTTAAAGCTTTGACCAAATTCTGCTAAATTCTGCCAGCTTAATTAACTTCTGCCAAGTTCTGCTAGATTAATCGAATACTACCAAAGTCCGTCCGCGTGTGCACGTGCGCACGCATCGACCAAGACCCCTAAACTGTTTAATTGCAAGATTCTCTCGTTATTCCTTTCTCTTCTTTACGCAACGTCTTGTTTCTAGCAAGAGCTATATACCCTCAGATTTAGATAGAATTTATATTATTCCTTTGAATCTTTCCCAAAGCCTCTTCGCGCCCTTACAAAAGCTATATGCTTAGCTGTAAGAACCTTTATAATTAGCCTTCCTCTATAGTGTTATAATCTTTATTAAATATTATAAGGTTTCCACCTATATAATATTACTAAACTTTATTAGCCACTGCAGAGAGATAGCATTATATTCGCGTTTTGGCGCAGGTATAGGCAAAAAAAGAAGAATAAAAAATTATAATTTAGGTAAGTTCTAAATTGCTTTAATTTAAATTCCCCTAGCCAACTAGAATAATTCTCTAGGGTAACTAAAATAGCCCATGCATACGGCTATAGGCGTTCGCTATAATTACTATATACAGTTAGTTGTAGCTAGGTGACGCGTAGCAAATCTACGATTCGCCTAAAGGGGGGGGGGGAAGCTGGTTGTGTAATAGGCTGTAGTAGAAAGTGCCGCCAAATGGGCGATTTGCCTACTTAGGGTCTGCATAAAGCTCTATACAAAGCTCTGCGTATAGAGGCTCTGTATAAAAGTGTGGAGCTTAGCTAGAGTTGCTAAAAGCCCCAGGAGTGTTAAAATACGCTATGTCGCAAAATCTTACACTAGATGAACTTTAGCCCCATACGCGCACACTTAATAAAATTTTAATACAAAACTCCCCAAAATTATCGCCATTGAGGCTACACTTAATTATATAATATTAGCCATACCCTATCTTTAGTATATTTTTCAGATTGTATAATTATAGTATTAGAAATGGGTAATAATATATAACTACCCTAAAGTGTATAAAGATATATCTAGGATAGATTAATAATATATCTAGGATATAACCTAGCCACCCTTATATACCTACCTATTTTAGGTAGTTCTTCTATACTACTACTAATAGAAGTAACTTAACCCTTAATTAAAACTTAAAATAATTATAGGAGGACTTTTTTTATAAAGGATAATATGAGGTAATAGGCTCCGCACTACCTAGCTATAGTATAAACCCTAAAAGGTAAGCGAGTAACTGGTAAGATACTAGGTATAGCTATATGGGATAATATATATAGGTAAGGTAACTTTGTTACCTAATAGGTAATAAGTATAAAAGGAATATATATATATATATATTTTAAAAATAGTAATTAGGATATATCTAGCTTATATTAGGAGTATTATAAAGATATATAATCTTAAATACCTATACTATAATAATCTATTAATACCTCTTCTTCAATACTAGTAGTAAGTAGAATTTTCTAATATAGCTAAGCTTAATATTAATTATATAAACTAGATTATTTATAGTATAAAGACTTATATTTAGTTAAGAGATACTAGAATATTTTATATTCTCTAAGTATAGAATTAGATACATTATAGATATATCTAGCCTATAGCTAAATCATAAGAATATTACTAAGATATATAAAAATATAAGAGACTATATCCTAGATAGATCTTATATATAACTAGGTTTTAATATAAATAGATATAATATTTATATATATTAAAGAATAAAATAAGTATAATATACCCTATATAGGTATGTTTTATTATAAATATTTAGACCCTTAACTATAAAACCTTTACTATAAGTATATTATAGAGGAAGACTAGGAAAAAATATATAAATTATAAGAGTATCTATAATATAATATTGCTATATCTAAGTTATAATATAGATATTATAAACTCTTATATATTTCCTTAGTAATTTAATAGAATTAAATAAAGATAATATTAAATAAAGAGAGATATATATATACTTTATAATAGTGTAACGGGACTAGCCCAGTTATAGTAGGAATGTCTTAGTAAAACACTTAATAGATAACTATCTAAAACTGTCTACAACTATCTATAACTATTTATAACTATTTATAACTATATATAGCCATCTATAACTATCTATAGCCATCTATAACTATCTATAACTATCTATAATTATTTACTATAATCTACTGTTTTTTACTAACGCTATAATACTAAAGTCTGTTAAAGACCATATATATATATATATTAACTACCAAGACCTCTAACTGTTTAATTATATAATTCTCTTATTATTCCTTTCTCTTTTTTATATAATATCTTATTCTCTATAAGAGCTATATACCCTTAAATTTAGGTAGAATATATATTATTCCTTTAAATCTTCCTTAAAGCATTTTCGCGCCCTTATACTATATTGCATTAAAATAACTATTATTAAAATGGTAAATAAACCTAAATCCCTTTTAATAACTATAAGTATTATATCCCTAGTTAGGGAACAGTTAACTATAATATAATAATTCTTTATGGATGCTTTAGCTTAGTAGTGGACTGTACTAAAAGCCTAGTATTAGTAATTAATAGAAGCACTCTATAAAGAACTCCGCAATATTAAGGCACTTTTATTAAAGACCTTAATAAAAATACCTATAAATAAGATTAAAATAACTATATTTAAACCTGGCCTGTTAAATATAAATACTAAACTAGTAATAGTAGCTTAACCTGTGCATGTAATAAACCTAATACCTATTATAAAAATTAAAAAGCTTCCTAACCCTCTAATATTTAATAGATATTAAAATAATCTATATCCCTTTATAACTAAGCTCTATCTTAAACTTTTAATAAACTATAACTAATACCCTACTAAAGCTAGTAAGGTTAGCTATAGAATATCTTATTTAAGTAAAAACACTGCATAAACTATAGATCTATTCTTTTATAATAGCACCTTTATTAATTTTAAAATCTTTATCTCCCTATTAGAATAAATATATATGTTGGAATCACGGTGGGGGGGGTTTTGGTTTCAATCGATTTCTTCTTCTTCTTCCTCTCTACTTCTATAGGTGGAATTTGATGGATCTCCTAAGCTCGCTTAGCTCACGTGATCAACACAATTAGTTACAAGCAACGGTGTCCACTATATTACAGAACCTTATTCCGACAATATAATAACGCTAGCTGCAAATATATAGCTATTACTAAACTTAAAAACCTATAATAATGGAACCGAGACTTTACCAGCTTCTTTTTAGAATTTTTAGGCCTTATTAATAAGCTAGATTAGAATAAAGCCGCTAAAGTTGCTGCCCTTTAATAAGCTATTTTAGATAAGATTAGAGCCTAGTTAATAAGTAAAGAACTGCTAAAAGATCTATCCAAATTTGCTATAATATATTAATAAATTAATAAGGACCTTTAATATAATAAATAAACTTATTCCCTAAAATTAGCTATACCTTATATTTAAAACTCTATAAACCTAGTATATACCCTAAAACATAATCCTTCTCTAAAACTTAAAAACCCTATATATAACCCTATAGACCTTAATGACGCTTAATCCTATATACCTTTAGGAACTAATAAATAAAGAACTTAAGCTATATATAGAGAATGCTTTAGATATAGCAAAAAGGGATATATTTAAAGAAATTGTTAAACCTACCCTTTTAAAAAGGTCCGCTGTTATAACGGAACCTTATAGTAAGAACTACGGTGGGTCCTATTATTGGGCTAGGTATATAGGTAAGAACAAATTAACAACATAATAATAACTAGTGGAGTGGTTGCCCAACAGATTAACTCTAATTATATTCTAAGATTTACTACAAGGAGAGAACTATCTATAGTAGGGACTAAGGTCCTTTAAATACATAACCGTACTTCTAAGAAATCCTCTCTTATACGTAAGGTATGTGTTATTTGTATTAAACGTAATATCCCTCTTATTTAATATAGTTAACATATTCCATACCACGTGACCTTAGTTACTATTCCTTGTTATATAGTTCCACCGGATCTATCCTAGACTATGCCTGTATTAACCAACTAGCTTCCGCCAACTCTTCTCCAAGTAGTTATAACATTGTACTTAAAGCGTCCGTAATACTATTTCCCTCCTCTTTATCTTTGTCCTTAAAGATTCCTAATATCTCCAAGTTGTCCACTAGAGGTGTAATATCCGTTTAATTAGTCTAGTTAATATCCTTACTTATTATACCTAAAGCTTCTTCTTCTCTTTCCTAGGTTAAGCGTCGCCTTCGTACGGTTTCCTCCATACTGTCGCTAGGCGAGGTAATGGCGATCCCTTGCTCTCGTTGCGCTAAAGAGGGGTTAGTGTGCGTTGTGCTGGCGAGTCCTTCGTCCCGATAACCCTCCTCTTACTCTAAGTGTACTAAAGCAAACATTTAATTGTCCTGCGACGTTTACTCTATCTCTAACGCTAAATATACGCGTCCTATAACTCTTAACAGTCTTTAAGTTCCCTAAGTAACTTATTATAGGGTCTTGTGTTTAATCTACCGCCGCAAAGCTTAATAGTAAGCTGGCCTCTGCGCTACTTGAGGTTTAACATGCCTTAGAAGAGTCCGCACGCGTCCTTAAAGCTTAATGTTTAGCTTATGCTTGTCTTTAACGTCTTAAACATGTTTATAAGAAGGTCCGTTCTAAGGAATAGAAGCTTGTTTAATAGGGGTTATCTAAGCTAGGTAATAAAAGAACTGGCTCTCCTCCTATAAGGGAAACAACTCTAAGTAGCTCGGCAATTGCTCCTCTTAGGTCCCCCTTAGATAACTCGTTCTTTGGCAATTCTTCTTTATTAATATTACCTAACCTACTTTCTTCCGATACTTCTATACCTTTCCTATAGCGTTCTCTAAGTTGCTTAGTGGTTTCTAGGTAGTTTTACTATAGCCTATCTACTTTACTTTATACCACGTTTTGTTATCTATGTCCTTATAACTAATAATCTTTAAAACTTACTATTCGTCTTTCTTTTATCCTCTATACGTGTCTGCCTTATAGACTAGTGGCTTAATATTCCCGTATACTGGCTTTAGCATTGCGATATATTATATAGGGTAGATCTTTATTTTGGCTAGTAGGTTTAATTTGTATATAACCAATGAAATTCTTTACTAGACTTTAAAAGGTCCTAGTCTAACGTAGTCTAACTTCTTGCTTAGTCGTTAACTTTTAAAATTTTTATATAGTAGCCACACTTTATCTCCCTCCTTAAGATCTGGTCCCTTAGATCTCTTAGCATTATAGTACCTTTTTATTCGTTCTTATACTAGTTTAGCTATTTCTGTAAGGTCTATATAAAGATTTATTAACATCTCCATTCTTTGTTTAGTTGTGCTACTTGTCTTTTTTACTTAATATGGCGATAACGACGTTCTTAGTTTATATCCGTAATTCGCCTTAAATAGTAATATCCCTATTCCCTCTTATGGTGTTATATTATATGTAAACTGTGTAACTGGTAATAATAATACCTAATTATTCTGTGCGTGATTAATATAATGCCTTAGATACTGTTCCAGTGTTTAGTTTAGTCTTTCCATTTGTCCATCCGTCTGCGGATAATATACTGTAGATATTACTGCGCGAACCCCTTATTCTGCTAGAAACACTTCCTAAAATACTACTATAAATCTTAGATCTCTGTCTGATATAATCTTATCTAGTGCTCTATATCTTGCAAACACTTCCTTTATATAGATTCTAGCGATATCTTCTGCTAATATCTCTTTAGTGTATGCTATAAAGTATCCCCACTTTGTTAGCTTATCTACTATCACTAAAATCGCGTCATAATCTTGTCCTGTAATAGGATCTCTTAACTTTAGTAACTTAATAATAAAGTCCTATAATATAACTTCCCATGGTTTTCCTAGTACTTTGACAGGTTATAGCCCTCCATACGGCTTATACCTCGTTGGTTTGTTTCTTTAGCAATCTAAATATTTCTTTATAACTTGTCTTACTAGTCCCCAGATTCCTTAAATAATATACTCTTCCTAAAGTCTTAACACTAAGCTTGTAGCTCCGTTGTATTCTTATATTATTCCCTTGTGGAATTCCTTAATAAATTCTTTTGCAATAGACTTAGGCACATATATTACTTCTCTGTTTTTATATTACTCTAAGTTTAGATCCTCTACCTATACTTCTTGGATCTTCTGTGTCTAATTACTCTTTAGTAATTTATAGATCTAGCTTTCTTCGGTTGCTATAATCTTTAAATAATTATACCTAATTAATCCGTCTTAATTCTTCCGCAATAAAGCTCCTAATAGCTTTTTATTACTTTATAGTTTAGCCCTTCTGCTTAGAGCGTCTGCTCGTACATTGTCTATACCCTTAGTATGCTGAATTTCAAAATGGTATTCTATAAGCATTTCCGCCCATTTAACCTGTCTTTGGTTGAGTTCCTTTATTATTAGGAATCCTATAAGGTTCTTATAGTCCGTCTTAACTATAAATAGTTTCTCTATGCCTTATAAGAATGCTCTCCATTTCTTAAGTACTGCAACTATACCTAATAACTCCTTGTTGTAGATGTCGTAGTTTAATTCTAATAGTGTTATCTTTTAACTGTAGTATGCCACTAGGTGTTATCCGTTTTAATATTTCTGTATAAAGCACGCCTCTAGTATAAAGTCTGATGTATCTATTTCTACAACCGTCTCTAGGCCTGGTTAATAGATCTTAAGAACTAGCTCCTAGGTAAACAATCCTTTAACTTTCTTAAATAGTTCTTATTACTCCTTTCCCTATGCCCATGGTTCTTCTTTCTTTGTTAATTACGTAAGTGGCTTAATATTCTTTAACCATTGCGCTATAAACCTTCTACAATAATTGCAAAACCCTAGGAACGATCTTAACTACGTAACGTTCTCTGGTTTCTACCAATTTACTATAGCCTTGATCTTTTTTAGATCTATACTAAGTTGGCCTAGTTTAATAATAAATCTAATAAAATCGGTCTTCTTAGTGAAGAACTCGTATTTCTCGATTACTACTAGCATCTATTCTTCTTGTAGTCTCTTTAAGACCCATTTAATGTGTTTTCTATGTTCTTCCTTATTCTCTAAGTAGATGATAATATTGTTGAGGTATACCATAATAAATTCATCTAGGTGTTCTCCTAACACACTATTAATTCGCTTCTAGAACGTTGCTAGTGCGTTTATAAGTCCAAATTATATAACTAATAGTTTATATAGTCCTTCCTTTAACCTAAAGGCTACCTTCTATTCGTCGCCTTCCTTGATCCTAATCTGATAGTACGCCTATCTTAGATCTATCTTCGTAAAGATCTTTGCGTTACCTATCCTGTCTTAAATTTCGCTAATTAAGGGTAAAGAATACCTATCCTTCCTAGTGATGCTATTTAACTGTCTGTAGTCTACGCACATCCTAAGTTTTCCATTTTTCTTTGGGATGAACAGTACTGGATATTCTGCTGATAACTATAATAGTCTAATATATCCCTTGCGTAAGTTCTTCTGGATAAACTCCTTAAGCGCTACTAACTTCGTTTTAGTAAGCTTATAGATTAAAAAGAACTTTAGACTTATTCCCTCTTCCAATTCTATCTTATGGTAGCATACTATATGCTTTAATAGCTTTTCACTTTCTAGTAACCATAACTTTTTACCATACTTGTGGTATCTCTTTAGTATATAACTTAAGCCTCGCTCAGTCTCTTTATATATCGCTCCAACTTAGTACCATACTAACTTGGTTTACTGTTGCATTTTGCGCCATTAAGTTTCCTTAATATTAACCTAACCTATAACCTAATTAATTTTTAGATTGTACTCCTATAACCAAGGCATTCTTAATATCGCCTTATCCTATCCTAACGGTAGGATATTGAAAGATATTCTAACTGGTCTTCCTTTAATAGTTAACTAAACAGGTCCTGTTTTAAGATTAATAATGCCTCCTTTATAGGCTATCTAATCTCCTAAAATTATTATAAGTGGATACGGGTGTTCTTTTTGTCTGTGTGGTAACCCTATCCTTTCTACTACCTTTGGTAATATATGGTTCCTAGTTGCTCTACTATCTACTAACGCTTCGAACTGCTAATCTTGCCATTTAACTCGTAAATTTAGGTGTTGTCCTTAAATTCCTTTAAGGGTCTAAGGCTCTAACACTAGTTCCCTTTGGTTCTATACGCCTCCCCTTTTCCTAACTGTTAGCTGTTTAATCCTACTTATACTTAGTCCAACTTTAGCCAATACTTAGTTTATTTCTTTTCCTTTACGTACCATAGACAAGTGTTCTCTGGGCACTCCCACTACTATTATCCATCTAGGTATTCTTCTATAAGGAATCTTTCTGGTTAAAGTGTTAAGTCTCCTTAACCTTATACTTCTACTAGGTGCTATCTATGCATATACTTAGCATTCCTGAACCGCTTTTCTTCTAGTGCCTAATATATCCTTATTAGGTACTTCTGGTTCTTATCTTTTGGTGCTCTATATATATTACACGTATTATCCACATAAGCTATCCATAATAGTATATAATGCGCTACATATTTTGGGTTAACTCTTGGTTTATCTTTATCCTTAAGTTTAAACCTATACCTAGTCGACCTAACTACTGGTATTTCTGCTACAGGTACTAAGATTTATTACTTACTTCTCTAGTCCCTAGATCCTTCTTCTAGGTTCCTTAACATTATAATTAATGCTCCTTTAATGTGACTCATGCGTTTTTCTGTAATAGGTTGGTCTTGGACAACTTTTTTATTCAGCTATATATAAAAATTAGCCCATTTATTATTATGTCGTTGCCTATACCACTTTCCGTACAACTGGTTTAGTATATATAGTCTATCTATTAGAAAGTACCTTATTATCGCTATATTATAACATCCTTTGGTATGTCTTTCTTTAAACCTAGTTAGAATATCTAGATCCTCTTTTTATTTTAGTTCGTTTAACCACTTTACCCTAGGTATCCCTGCACTTGGCCTATTAGTAACTCTTCGCATAGGTGCTCTATCCCTTATATAACCTGGCATAGCTGACCTCTTATCTAGCTTTTGCTCCTGCTATGTGATAATTCTTATTCTAAACTTATCTATAGTTTCTTGTTTTCTGCGTCTTATAGCTAGATCTTTGTAGTTGTTTTGCTTTTTAATCCTAATATTAACTGTTCAATCTTTAGGCTAAACACTGCGTTTACCTGGGATTGCTGACGTTCTTATTTATTCTCCAAACTTATAGTTCTTAAACTTGCGTCCTATACTCATTCGTTTATTACTGAACTAAGTTATTGCCTTTTCCCATCGGTTTTCGTCCGTTGTGGGTCCTTAGGTGTGTCTTATCTTGTCTTAAAAATCTTAAGCCTATGGCCTTTTGCCTTTATTAAGTAATAAGCTAGCACTAGCAGTTGTCTACTTGCTTAGTTTCTTCTAAACATTACTCCTATTGTCTTGTAAAGCGATGGAAATCGTATCTAATGGTGTTATAACATCCGTTACCGAACCCTGTTCTGTAATAGTCTTAGTCTCTACTTCTATTTCAACTTCTTTAAGATCTACATGCTCCTAGTAAGCTGCCTTTATTGCCTTATTGTTGGTAAATGCTTCGCCTATGTTGAATTTATTGTCTTTAATATCCGATCTATAAGCTAGTTTATTAGTTTCTTTAAACTTAGATAATAATAGCTCCTATAGCTAATAGCTTACGCTGTACTTAGCGTCCTTATAAATTTGGCATGCGTTATTATAACAATACGCAAAACTGTTAATTAAACACTCTTTTATTCCTTATAGTGCACCGTCGTCCCTCTGTACGTACGTGCCGTCTGCTAGCCTAGTTCCCTTTACCGTGTAGTTACTCTAACCACCTCTATAGTCTCTAGCGAAATGACCTTATTTTTTATAATTCATATAAGCCCCATCTTTAAACCATTTTTCTTGCTATAGAGTCCGCCTAAACGTCTTCTACTGCTAAGATCCCTGGTTTAGCCTCTGCTCCTAGGTTCTTTAATTACTAGATCCTTAACCTCTAGGTTTCCATAGTTTCTTTTCCCACCTTTAGGTTTCTTTGGTACCGCTTAGGTCCATTAGCTCTACGCCATTCTATAGTTTTTAACTTAGTATCTGTCGTTGCGTACTCTACGCCTTATATAACTATAGAACTCTGTCTTGCCCTCTCTTGGCTTGTTCCCTTTAATAGATCCTATTATTAATCTTTATTAACTAATCTATTAACTCCCTTAGAGTATCCGCATCTTCTATTAGGATAATTGCGTCCTGGACTTTAGCCTTAAGTCCCTATTTATACTGTGCCATAAGCGCCCTGTTATTCCACTTAACCTATATGGCTAGTGTTTAAAACTGTGTTATATACTTAATTACTAAAGTGCGTTATACTAAGTTCTAAAGCTTTCGTTCTGCTGTAGTTATGGCCTTCAGATCTCTAAATATCTGCGTTAGTTATTCCGCAAACCCATTCTAACTGGTAAATATATACCGTACATCCTGGTTAGTAGTTATTATGCCATTGGCCTATATTTCTATAAGATATAGCTTAAACCACTTAAGTGCCCTCCCTATTAGGAACAATCCTGTATAGGCTACTTAATCCAACAATATTACTAACTTCGCTCCTTCTTATACTACCTTAAAGTGCATCTACGTAAGAAATCCCTTGAGCTTTAACTTCTCTCCTAAGAACCGTTTGACTAAAGGTAGCTTAATTTTTGCTACTCTAATTCCATTAATGCGTTCTTTAAGTATCCTATTATTATCTTATAAGTGATTAACCATTTCCTATAACTAACCTCGCGTAACTACTTGAGAATCCCTATTGTCTATACTGGTATTACCTGGCCCTAAGGTTATGGCTGCCGTCGACACCGTTATAACTAGTGCTTTGGGTGGCATATTGTTCGATCTTGTTTAATACCGTAACCTTAGTAGTAAATGTGTAACGGAACCTTGTAGTAGGAACTATAGTGGGTCCTATTATTAGGCTAGGTATATAGGTAAGAATAAATTAACAACATAATAATAACTGGTAGAGTGGTTGCCTAACAGATTAACTCTAATTATATTCTGAGATTTACTACAAGGAGAGAACTATCTATAGTAGGGACTAAGGTCCTTTAAATACATAACCATACTCCTAAGAAATCCTCTCTTATACGTAAGGTACGTGTTGTCTGTATTAAACATAACGTCCCTTTTGTTTAATATAGTTAACGCGTTCCACACTATGTGACCTCAGTTACCATTCCTCGTCATATAGTTCCACTAGATCTATCCTGGACCGTGCCTGTATTAACTAACTAGCTTCCACCAACTCTTCTCTAAGTAGTCATAACATTGTACTTAAAGCGTCCGTAACAGCTGTAGTTTCTCTTAGTCCTTAAATTATACTTGCTCTATAAATTATACTTAGTTACTATAAAGTGTTTTACCTTTAGTTAACTTAGAAAATAAATTGTCCTAGGGCCAAGTTGCGCTTTAAGATAAAAAGTGGAAGAGTCTAGGCTCTTTTAGCGCTAATATATAATATAACTCTCTTAATATACTACGCTTTAGTAAAAATGTGGATAGGTAAACACCTTAAATATATTTCCCTGTTTATTATATCCTTAAAGTAATATAAAATTATACTTAGATATAAATGGCTAAAATAACACAACCCTTTAATTAGCTGGGTTAAAAAAATACTAAAGTTATTACTTAAAAAACCATTTGCCCTATAAATATGCATATAACTATTTAAATTTAATATAATATAAATTACCCTTACTATAAGCCTTAAACTAAAATAATAAAGCTATAGCTGCTAATTATAGTAAAGAATGCGAAGATTTTACGCTAAAATCTCTTAAAATTTCTATAATATAGGCCGCACCTTTTATCTTATTAGTAAAAAGACAAAATTATAAAATCTTTACTATAACTATAAAAGATTTTAAAAAAGTACTAGAACCAAAATAATATACTAATCCTTAACCTCTTATACCTAAAGAGTACTATAATCTAATTAATAAGTTTAAAAAATAATTTATAAACTAACTAGCCCTGCACTAAGATAAGTATAATTTTAAGATAGAACTTAAGTCTAGTATAATACTAAAGTTTGGTCCACTATACGGTGTATTATAAGAAGAATTACTTATAATATAATAATACCTTAATAAGCATCTAGAAAAAGGATTTATTCGCCCTAGTTAATCTTTATTTACCTTATCTATACTATTTATTAAAAAGCTAGAAGGAGGCTTAAAATTCTATATTAATTATTAAGCTCTAAATATAATTATAATTTAAAACTAATATCTAATTCACCTAATTTAAGAAACGCTTAACTATTTAATAAAGGTATAGTATTTTATAAAGCTTAATATAGTTACTGCCTTTAATAAAATCCATATATATAAAGGAGATAAGAAGTATATAGCTTTTTGTATATAATAGGGACTCTTTAAATACCTAGTAATGCTATTTAGTATAAAGAACAGTCCTAATATATTTTAGTAATATATTAATAATACACTTTATAAATTCTTTAATATATTTATTACTTCTTAAATACATATGGTGGTAGGATTGCATCCGTTTTTAGGGGTTGTTGCCGCCGCTTTTGGCGGCATTCTTACCTCACTTAGACCCTATCACATCGCCGCTTTAAAGAAGCTCTGTTTACTTAAGCACTTCCCATCCCTATTATACCCCATCCTAAAGGGGTTAGAAATGGGACACAAGCTTCAGCAAAGCTTATTGGCGCTTGCATTAATTTAACAATAGCACAGCCCATATAAAAAGGCCAGCGTCTACTTAAAGGAATGGCCTGCTCGCCCTCTCCCCACACTCTCTCCCTTTACCATTCTTATTCCACTTCCTCTCTAGCAATTTAATCCTTATCTGTAATACTCACCTTACCTATTTAGCAAACTCACTGTCGCCAGAATGGTAGTACACCTATTAAAGTAGCCGCTCCGGCCTATAGGACAGAGAGGAGAGGAGCGCTCTACGCCACCACCATTTATTAAAACTCAGATTCACAACTCCAAAGTCCAGACTCAGATATAGACACTAATCTAGATACATATATTCGTTTAGAAGATGGTATAGATTTAGATTCTAAAAAACCAGACACAGAATTAGATGCAGAATTAGATGCGGAATTAGACGTAAAATTGGACGCTAAAGCTAAGGAAATACTAAAAGACATTACTAAATTAGAAGAGGAGGGACCCACAAGACCAAACCATACTTCTTATACTAAGAAACTATAGAAGAGGGAAGGCGAAATCTAGGAGAGGTAAATTATAAAAATTCCCGCTAACTTATTATTACACCCTCTAATTGCTACAAACTAGGTACTGTCTAAAGATTAAAAAGATAACTAAAAAAACCCTAGACAACTAGCTGCGCAAATGCGCCCTAAAGGTGTTTAAAGTATATCTCTGCTGGCAGAAGAAACATTTTTAAATTAAAAAGGAGAGCTTAATGCGGAGCTATTAGAAACAAATCAGCCAGTGCTATATAGACCTTATAGGCTATAAGATGGACAGTAATGTCCTTAATAATGTTTACAATATAAGTTCCTACCCCTCCTTTAAGGTAGACTAACAACTATAGAAGTAGATCCTAAGCCTTAGGCTTAACAAGTCAGCAAAGGAAAAGTATGCTATATTCATCCAAGACCTTTATGCTATCCTCCATGCTCTCTAGATTAACAATACTAAGCCACTCTATAGCTTTATTCAAGTCCAAATTTCGCTTCTTCTCCTACTTAGCGCAGCTATAGCCATAAGACTAGGCACTCTAGTGGAAAGCGCTAGTACTAAAGGCAGTAATAAAGCCGTCTAGTTTAAGAATATTAATGCTATAGTTGTTTACAGCGAGAAACACTCTAATAAGAGCATAATTATAGTAAATGTAAACCTAGAACACATTAAGAATAAAGAAAAGGATGGTAAACTATAAGCTTTATGCTGTGTCTAAACAATATATCCTACTAACTGTAAATCTACAGAAAGAAATTTACCTTCCATCTTAAAGACCTTCCTACATTCTATATTGTTTCGCATATCTTAGCCATCAACGTTAGTTAAGACGCATTCCTAAATAACTTTACAAGTGTCCAAAATATCTTTAACCTTAAGGTACTAGCATACCACAACGTACTACACATTAAATGGAAGGACAAAGTACTAGATTGGCCATTCTTCTATAACGTCAGCTATATAACTAGGGGTGGCAATATTATAAAAAAAAAGGCCTTTCTATACGCTAAATACTATAACATATTTATACACCTAGGGCTTATTACTAGGTTTAAGGAGGAACTAGAGCTATACTAGCTATAACGGGCTTTAGGTAAAAATATTAACGGTAGGTCCGCTTAACAATTACCTCTGGACCTGGTTATATGTTAATTATATAGATAAACACTCTTACTCCGGAAGAGCGGAACCAGACTATAGGCCATCTCAGTAGTACATACAAGAGATATTATATACTAATGCATATTGCACGCAATTACCAGAGCATCTATTTTAGAAGTCCTTTATAGGATCTCCTTATTAAATCTATTACGAGAATAGGGCTATTATAAGATTAACAAGCGCCTATAGAGCTTAATAACAACCAGCTAAAAGAAGTCCGCAATAACCCTAAGCTTAGAGCGCTTTATAAAGAACAAAAAGAATTTAAAAACCATATCTACAATAAAGGCCTCTACCCTATTACTAAGGCCAAAGGCACTAAATTATACCAGTAATATAAAGAGACTAAGTGGAATATTGGCACAACGTATTAAAGGTTGCAGAGGGAATAATTAATAACCACTATTTACAAATTCCACAACTTAATTAACACGATTAAGATAGCTAGGCAGCTTAGTAGGAAGCGCCTAACTAAGGTATTAACACTGCCAAGTGTGGCATTTAAACTTCAAGAGCGGGCTGCTATTGCTGGGATACTCTTTACGCCTTTTAAAAACAAAAAAGCCTAAGTTAAGTTTATTAAATACCTAGCTTAACTGTGTTATTAATAAGAAACGGCTTAATATAAACCTTTAAAACGGAAGAAAATAGACTTCGTTATCTTTAAAAGCAAGAAAATATCTCACATATAAAAGCAAAGGGATATTGGTTTTAAGAGTACCTTAAATCACCAAACTCCCAATTATGCGTCCCTAAAGGAAGAGTCACCAGATAATAAAAATTGTGGGACTATTTAACAAGAGCTTAGCACTTTAGACGCCGCTCAAGCTAAGACTGTTTAGTTATATCCCATAGAGCTTCCCCACCTAGTATACCTTATTTATATAGGCAATAACAAGTTCTTATACAAAAAATAGATGTGCTATATACCACAAAAAGACGTCCTAAAGAAGCACATGAAAACCTACTTTCAACGCCCTAAATATCAGAGAGAGTTTTAATGCCGCTACCCCAAATATTCCACTAAGCTGGTAAACATAATACATTTTATAAGACATGTATTTAAGAAACATAGAGTCTCTTACTAATACACGCAGACTCCCCCTCTGCCAGTACATATTATAAGGGGAACGCATCATTATTACTATCTCTATATTTAAGATAACAAGCAAAAAAAGAGAGGAAAGGGAAGAAGGGAGGGAGGAGGGTAGTAGTAGGTAGCTCCTTCTCTCTTTAGTAATAGATTATGTTATATTAAGAAGTTTTCCTTTAGAGAGAATTCTTAATTAGAAGGAGCAGTAAGTGTAGGGAAGTAAGAGAGATAGGGGTAACTTAGCCACAAGAGTCTATAATAAGGTCCTCTTTATAGCGAACGGTGTGAAGGCTTAGTTAAAAGAACAGAATCTATTGGTAGCTAGTGAACGAGAATTCCAAGACGAGGACTAGAAGAAGGTCGAGGAAAGGACACGTCTATATACATAGGGCCAAGGCTCGGCTCGGCCGAGCCCCTGACTAGGGTCTGTAACAGTGCCGTAACATCATCCCCCCCTTCAGTAAAGCCTGCCCTTAGGCTTTGTAGTTGTCCTCCCTGTTAAGAAAGCTACGTTGTTCTTCCTAGCATCAGATCCGTTCTAAATTGTTACTACTGGCGGAGCAGTAAGAGTTAATTTAATAGCTGCAGGCAGAGCAGCAAGGTGTTAATTAGGTTAGCTGCAGGCAGAGCAGCAAATAGTTGGTAAAAAAAAATTTAGGCCGTATAGCGCCAGTCCTAATGTTAGGAGGTTAATATATATGTGCAGTCCTATAGTTCTGCTGCCATATAGCCTAGCCTAGGCTAGTACTATATATCGCTAGGAGCCTTCTGTTCTTTATTATTCCTCTTAAAACTTTATTATCTTCTAGCTCTCTACCCCGCCTTTTAAAAAGGCTTTGCCCTAAGCCGTTAGTTAAATCCTCCCCGCGGGAGCTCCCTAGGGTTGGTAGGGTTGGTAGGGTCGTATAAACAAAGGCTAGGAAATTTTTTTTTTGGGGTAGGTATTGTCTCGTTAGGTGGTCCGTAGGTTGTTATAATAGCAGGCATATTGGCGCTGTTGTTGTTGGTTTATAGTAGTATAGTACTAGCGTCTTGTTCTTGTCCTTGGTAGTATAGTGCTAGCGTCTGGTTCTTATTAGTTCTTAGTAGTATGGTGCCAGCGTCTGTTCTTCTATAGGCTATTAGTATAGTTATTATTAAGTCAGTCCTTCCGTAGGCGCGTTGGCAGGTTGGGTAGTACGTAGATAATTAAGCAAGATTGGATATGATGTACTGCACTACTCGCTCTATAGTAAGGGATAGGTTTGGGTCTGGTTCTCGCACTCCTCTAAATAGCCGGCTAACTCCATTCTAGGCTCTTACTGGAACACTACGCAATGGATTATAATATGCTTTCTCCCTTACTATCTTAAGCTGTAGGCGTATCTTTCTATATCTTTATTTTAATCGTCTAGGAATAGCTCCGGTTGGTCAGTTAGTCTGTTGGTTAGGTTAGGTCAGTGGATCGCAGGCGTATCGGCACGATTGTTGTTAGGTCGTGATAGCAGGCGTATCGCGCTATTGTTGTCTGGTCCTTGGCAGTATGGTGCCAGCGTCAAGTCCTTAGCAGTACGGTGCCAGCGTTAGGGTCGGTCGGTTAGGGTCTGTCGGCCGGGTCGGTTCTTCCAGGCTGCAATGAACGTATTGCCAATTGACTTGCCTAAGTAAGCCTTAGCGCGCTCGTCGCAAGGTAGAATTAAGGTTGGTCTTGGAATAATGTGAAGGCTTAGTTAAAAGAATAGAATCTATTAGTAGCTAGTGAACGAGAATTCCAAGACGAGGACTAGAAGAAGGTTGAGGAAAGGACACGTCTATATACATAGGGCCAAGGCTCGGCTCGGCCGAGCCCCTGACTAGGGTCTGTAACAGTGCCGTAACAAACGGCATGAGTATTACCACCCATTTACTGTCCATTTGGCGCTTGCTTATCGCCTACAATAAGCAGACAGCTTATATATAACGTTTATTACTTATCTAGTTCTTTATAAGAATTTTAATTGCTAGCAAGCCAGTAAACTTAAGTATATATTAAAAAGAAAAGCGGATTTATATCGTAACTAAAACCAGCCTTACAGTCTAATGTGAATATATGCCGTCTAAATAAGTGGATCGCCTCTTCTACTCTTGTCTACTTCTTTATATTCTAACGGCCTTAAACACCTTATAGTTCTCATTCCAGGTTCTTATAAAGGTCCTATAGATCTTACTTTACACCTTTAGCTTATGCCACCTTAGAGAAGCCTTATAGCCCTATATATATAAGGTTAAGGGAGAGTTGCTTACAAACCAGCTTCCAGTTTTTACACTTTAGAAATTCTTAGCATATAGTCCTTAGTACAGCTCTTGGTATATACTAAAATAAAATTTCCAGCTAATCGGAATTCTCTATTATACGTATATATAAAAGAAAAGAGACATAAATATAAAGATTTTTTTTAAGAGAAAATAAAAGAAAGCAATATTCTAGGTAACCTAGACAACCTAATAGATATAAGAAGATTAGCCTAGGGTTTACTAGAAAGCTATGCACACAGTTTATAAAAATCCTATTTAGCTCTAGGTAATGGAAACTGGTTAATACTAACAGAGGAGTAAGATAGTAATTAGAGGCTTAAACTAAGCAGGACAGAGAGGATCTAAAACTTATTTTAGATGAAACCAGCCAGCAACTGCAATAATAGCATAGATTGCCATAATAAGAACGCCTTTAAGCCAGTCTATTTTAGTGTTAGTTAAAGTAGATTACCTATATAGAAAGGAAAACTTACTAGATTTGCCATTTTAGATAAGATAGTTTACTAGGAGCACAGTAATAAATAAAACAGCAATTAAAAAGGTATTGAATAAAAGCGTTATGCAATCCTAGCCTATAGTCTAACTAAGTATAACAACAAAGGGGAGAACTAGAAGGGCGATTTGTATACTAGATTTAATAGCAACATTAATTACTAGACTCATTTTATCCTTATAAGCTACTATAACCACTATTATATACTCGGCAGCGTTCCTAATAATTAGGAGTAGAATAAAACCAATAAAAGTGGTAGAGATAGTGCCGCTTGCCGTAATATCACTAATGCTGTTAACCATAAACTTAGAATAGAAGGCGACTAATAGGGTAAAGAATCTAAGGGTTATAATTGCACCCCAGATTATTAATTTAGGCTCCTTAATCTTGTCATCTTCCTTTTCTATATTTAAATCCTGCTTAACTTAGGAGGATTTACACTTAGGAGCCCTTTGGCTTAAAGTATTACACATTTCAGTATATAACTTTAATTAAAATATAAGGTAGCAAATGTATACAATTAGGAGGATGACAGCTGTTCCACAGGAAAGCTCCTAATTAAGTATAGAGCTATTAAGGCTCGTGGCTATATAGGTTAATATCTATTATAGGTCTAAAGCTGTTATTAAACTTACTTAACAGTATAGAGTGGAAGGCGGTTAGAATAATTAGACTGCCGACAGACAGAGCTAGAAGACTAGCTACAGTATTTGCTACTGTTATATTAAAATGTTATTCTATCTGGTTAATGCCTCTAAAGAAGAAGCATATACCAAGGATAAGGAGTAAGTTCAAAAGCATACTACCAATTAAAGAAGTTTTAACAATAGCAATCTGGCCCTTAGTTAGGGCTAAGATGGAAACAATTAATTCAACAGCATTTCTGCGCCAAATATTAGATAATATTAGGACAAACTAGAAGCGGAGAAACGTACCTAAAAGTTGCGTTTAAAAGACCATCTAATATATTACCAGCACGGAGCGCAATCTCTTCAGTAGTGTAACTAGGCATTACAGCAAGCAGAATGATGGCAATAAAGTTAATAATAAATATGGTAATACTGTTAACATAAAGATAATTAACCATAAAGCTAACAGGAATGGCAAGAAGAAGTATGTTTATCTATAAGCTAAACAAGACAGCATAAACCTAATCCTTGGCAGGTATATTATACTTTAAAGCTGCTTTCTACCTTTCCTTAATTATTGGCTTAAGATATAAGGGGTTTTACAGGCCTATACTAGCCTCTTTATTAGGTTGTTTATCATTAGGCCTTATCTAGGCTGCTTAATAGGCTTTTAAGAATGTTACTAGATATAAATATGCCATTATAAGCACGGTTTTTAATTATTCCTAGAAAGAGCACAATAGAGAAGGGCGATTTTGTAGTCTAGAGGGTACCCATACATAGCAAAGACTAAGAAGTCCAATAGTACTCAGGCCAACACCAACGCTTTAAATCCACAATAGTGCGTTCAGCTTTTTTTTTCCAGTTAATTTTACAAGTAAGGATCCAAAGCAAATTCTAGAATAGTTATTATAGAGGAAAGGAGGATTAACATTAATAACTAGATAGAATGGCTAGTGAGAAAAGGAGAAGATGGAGTAATATATAAATAATAAGTAAAAAGTAAACCAACTACTTATAGAAATAAGGACGTGGTAGAACATATAAATAAGGGTATAAGTCTATATACCTCTAAGTACCAGCTGCTCAGCGTCTTAAATATAAGTCCTCCCTTAACACAAGGCAGATTAATAGGAGTTGTTATACCGCCTATATAAGGCGGAGCGCTTATAAAGGGCTTAGCTAGAATGCCAATTAAACCACCCTATAATGCACTAATAGCTCCTTTACCACAGATAGGGAGTAAATATACAAGATTAACTGGCTAAGATAAGTCTAATACTTAAGCAGTGTTCTGCTCTGTAAAAGGTAAGCGTTAGGAGTAGATTATATAATACTATTTCTGCTAGGTGAGGCGTCATTAGGGGGTCAGTATTGGCTTCTAGTTCTAGTTTATAACTTTATACAAACACCTCCAAACACTACACTATTAGGGCTATCTAAAAGCTAAATTGCCTATTCACCTTATCTTAACCTTAGGCCAGACTCATTAGCTATTAAGGTAATAGGAAGTTGCATTAGGTGTATAATAGGGCTTAAGTAAAGCTATATAACTAGATGGGCATTACTATATAAAGCAACACTTAACCAGCTGCCTCCATATTACCATCTTAGAATAATTAGAAGAAAGGGGTTAGTGCTAGCCCTTATTATTTAATATAATCCTCCTATGGAGGCACAGTAAAGTAGGGTATAGATAAGGAAGGATTATGCTCCTATTATAGCTATATTATAGTACATTTATAATACTGTGCTAATACCCCTAAGTCAGTAAATCGGCTTAACTTTTAAGGCACAGTTAAAGCGGAGCCCACCGTTAGCTCTCCTATTAGCTAAGTAGCAGAAAGGAGCAGGATATAAAAGGCCTCTATATCCTTTAACCAGACCAGTACCAAGCACAGTATCCTTTAAGGAAATCCCTCCTTACTTTCTCGCAAAGACACTTAAACTATTAGCTGCCTTATCTCTTCAACAATAAGCAACTTAAGCGACTCGGACACTATAATAGAAGATACCACATTATATCGGATTAAGGTGCGCTCTAAATATTAAATCCTTTATAGGATACCACTAACGGAGCTAGGATACCCTACTTGCTTCCAATCCTAAGGGCTCTAATAAGGCCATTAATACAGTAGGGTGGGTATGTAATAGTTGCTTCCCTATAGTTTTATCTATTCACCAGCTTACTAATATAAATAGGATATCTAGTTAGCACTAAAATGTAAGAGTAATTTAGAGAACAATAAAGCCAATACAGAAGGAACTATAAGGAAATACCCACCCCGCACTAATAAGATAAAGAAGTTGTCTTAATATGGTCTGCTTAGTAACTCCTTCCTATAAAGCTTATCAATCCCCAGATTACTCTATTAGGGGCAATAAAGAGACTAGGTAGCTTAGTTAATCAACTTAGCTATAGGCTTAGCCAACTTAAAGGGAAAGTTAGCAGCCTTAAAAAAAGCAACCTCTACATTATGCGTTATCTAGGTAAAGTTAACAATTAGATCAACAGCCTAAGAAGTAACTAGGAAGAAACAGAAGATACTATTAGGCGGTTTTAAAACAAAATCTATACTCTTAAGAGAGGCAGTAATAAAACTTTAGATTATGGAGATAAACAGGTTATAAAGGCTAGAAACAAGACATCTAAGAGGAAAAGGGCACACTAAGCCTAAGGATAGAGAAGTCTACAGAATTAAGGAGGAAATTTATTAGCTTAAATGGTACGCTCTTTAGTTATTATATTATTTGCTTATTAAAGGAAATTTATATATTAGATTTAAGCTAGAACTAGCCCTACTCTTTATAGCAAGTGTTTATATTAACCTAAATCAGGTCCTTACTACCCCAACTCAGCTACCTACTATTAACTTAGTCATTAAGTCAGTCATTAACTTAGTCACCAACTCGGTCACCAACTCCTTATTTCTATTACCACCCCCTACCCTCCTTCTCTTTCCTTTCCTTATATATATATAGAGGTCTTAGAACCACATTTCAATAGACAGAGTCCTTATTCATTTTCTATAACTGGTACACAGATATCCGGTTAACAGTTTACCACATTTAAATTATAAAGGTTTAGAATTCAGAACTACTATCTTCTATTAATAGTATAATCAATTATTTTGAATTTCGCATTTAGCGAGTGTAATATCCTTATGCTGTTGTATTTGTGACGGTGCTGGAGCGCGTCACCTGCCATATTTAACCAATTAGGATTTTCTATGTCCGGCATGCAAAATCGCTATTGGCTCGCTTACCACTAGCGCCTTGGCGGCCCTCGCGATATGTCTACCTACTGCCCCTAAATAATTCTTCTTCTTCTTCTTCTCCTTAGCTTAGTATTCTTATATAGTAGCAATCTATAAGCTTTGGTTTAGAAGCATTTGTATAAGCCCATTACATTATACTAAGCTCTCCCTATATTGCCTAGGAAGGCCTTAATAATATCCCACCCTAAAAGAAGACCTTTGTCTGTAACGACGTGTTAACATATTATACTTAGACATTAAAAAACTCACACTACCACACCTGAGAAGGCCCTAATAATATCCTACTTTATAGGCCAGACTATACTTAACCTGTACCCCTGAAAGAACCCCAGAATTAAAACCGAATTATATAATTCTAATAAACTTTAGGAAGCTAATGATGGCACCTAAAGCAAGCTTATTTAAAAGACCCGCCTCTACCTAAGAGGAACATAAGATCTAGTTAGGATTAGAAATTAAAGATAATGATAACGTTATAGATGTATATAAGCAGATTTGTGCCCTTGCTGCTAATTAGAAGGTTAATTGTCTTTAAGCCTAAAGCATATAAGAAACTCTAAAGGAGATCCTAGAAAGCCTTGCTGCCTTATAAAATAGTCTAGTCTCCCCTTTATGAAGCCTTAGTTAACCTATTTGCTTAACTAAATATAATACACTAAAGAGTATGGATATAATAATGAAGTAATTAAAGTCCGTTAAGCTCCCTAACCCTCCACTATTATTAAATAGCATAGACCCAACCTTTAAGAACTGGAGAATCTAGGTATAAGGAAAGCTTTATGTTAACCACAACCATTTCCCCTCTAAGGAAGCTAAAATGCTCTACCTTTTTAGTTAAACTATTAGGGACGCCTAGCAATACCTTTAGGCCAAGTTTAAGGATAAGTTACCTGTTTGGTTTATATCTGTTAATAAGATAATACAGCATCTAGCTGCTATTTATGTTAATCCAAATAAAGTATAGGATGCCTGTTATAACTATAATTGCCTAATAATGAAATTAAATTAATTCTTTACTGAGTTCTAGACTTAATTCTTACACCTAGTAGGCGAAGGCTAGGTTCCCCCTAAGAACTATTGTTTGGACCTATATAATAAGCTAATGGTCTAACTATAAGAGAAGATTGCGGTAGCCTTAAACAACCTACCAACCTATTAAAGACTTGTAGCCTAATGTTTATCGCTAGATTTAGAACTAAAATGAATTAATGCTTGTTCTAATTAACTAAAGCGGCCCTATAGCAACCGTAACCTATCCGCTACACTAATAGGAGCTGGCGTTGGAAGATAAACTATAACCGCCCTTATACTAAAAACAGTCACAACTGCCTACCTACGAACCTTACCTGACCCGCTATATACTATACCTTTAACCAATGCTTATCGCAACACCCTAATTAACCCTACCATAGTTATGTGCTTTAATTGCGGAAAGGATAGTTACTTTGCTATGTCCTGCCTAGAGCTAAAGGATATAGGTAATATTAAGGAGATAGAGGAAGAAGAAATGTCTAATAAGTTAGGAAAAGAAGAACCCTAGGGAAAGACTCCCCCCTAGGGTATCCTATTAATTTTAAAGAGATTAATTTAAGTTAGCTAATAGGTGGAAAACACTTTATAGTTCTATATACAGTATCTTAAAATAGATATGGAGTTAATATAACTGCCTTTATTAACACTAGAGCAAATAGCTTTGCCTTTATAAATACTGCTTATATAAATAATGTTGCTAAGTTTTTAAATATAAATGCTACCTAACTAGAGAAGCCTATTTAAGTAAAAGGCTATAACAGTCAAGCTGGTATGCCGGTTACCCACATTTTAAAGCTATATATTACTATTAATGGACGACGCCAGTTTGGTATCCCCTTTTGTATCCTAGACCTAGGGTTATATAATATAATTCTTAGCCAAAAATGGATGTCCTACTTTAATATTTAGCTGAACGTCCAATAAAGATAGTTTATCTGGCCGGAGAATAGACTAAAGTTACCCTCCTTTGTTAGGGAAATCCGCACCAACTATAAGACGTTAGCTGTGAAGGCTAATCCTACCTACTAGTAGGATATTAGGAACCGCAACCTAGCCTTTACCCAAGAAGATGCCCGCCGCGAGGCTGGCAGGAACTCTATACTAATAAGGATACTCCCCTAAAGAACTACAGTTGAGGAGGACTCTACTTACGGAAGTAGAATGGATACTAATATAAACAACTTCTAAATTGTGGAGATCCGGCTAATAGGGAAAAGGACGTACTAATAGGACATAAAGGATAACCTTTAGAAGATACAATAAGAGCTAAGAGGAGTAAGGACAACACTAATACCTTAGAAGCCCCTAAGGCCATAGATAACCCTACTATTACATAACACCCCTATAGTAGATATTGCAGCAATTAGTGCTATAGGTTTCTACTTTAATATATATTAGAAGGACAACGAAGTCTTTACTACTAGTTTATACGAAATTAACTAGATTATTGCCGAGAGGGAAAAAGGGCTAGTAGAGGAAACTAATAAGGAACTAGTTACGCGCCTCCTCCCTACTTACCTCTTAAACCATAGAGACGCGTTCTTAAAAGCAGCTTTAAATATACTACCCCCCTACTAAACCTATAATTATAAGATTTAGTTAGAGACTAATAACTCCCTAGGCTACAGCCCCCTTTACTAGAAAACTATAGAGGAACTAAAGGCAATAAAGTAGTACCTGATTAACAACCTCTATAAAGGGTTTATTAAGCCAAGCTAGGCTCCCTTTACTTCCCCTATTTTATTTGTAAAGAAATCCAATAAAAGCCTTTGTTTTTGTATTAACTATTAGAAACTAAACGCTATTACTTAAAAGAATTAGTACCCTCTCCCTTTAATTAATGAAACCCTTATATGTCTAAGCCGGGCTAAAATCTTTACTAAGCTTAATGTCCGCTAAGCTTTTTACTAAATTAGGATGGACCCTGCATTGGAAAACCTAATAATGTTCTATACCTATTACGGGTCTTATAAATATAAAGTCCTTCCTTTTAAACTAATGAATGGGCCAGCCACTTATTAACGGTATATAAATAATGTTCTTTTTGATTACCTTAATAAATTCTATACGGCATACCTGGATAATATTCTTATATACTTAAACAATGAACTAGAGCACTAAGTTTATGTTAAGAAGGTCCTAGAGAGACTATAGAATGCAGGCCTATAAGTTAATATTAAAAAATATAAATTTGGAGTAAAACGTATAAAGTACCTTGGGTTTATTATTAGTATAGAAGGAATTAAAGTTGACCTAGAGAAGGTTAAGGCAATCTGTAACTGGAAACTCCCTTATACTATAAAAGGAATCTAGTCCTTTCTTAGCTTTTATAATTTCTACTATTAGTTTATCTATAACTACAGAGTTATAGCTAAGCCTCTTATATAACTAACTAAGAATAACATATCTTTTATCTTTAATAATAACTATATAAAAGCCTTTAAGAAATTAAAGGACCGACTTGTCTCCTTTCTAATCCTTTATCACTACAACCTAGACCTTAAATTAATGCTGGAAATAGATGCCTCTAATAGGGTAGTAGCGGGAGTCCTTTTATAGCTACACCTAGACAGCAAATGGTACCCTATTACGTTCTTCTTAAAAATAATGGCCCTAGCTAAGTATAACTATGAAGTGCATAATAAGGAAATATTAGCTATTATATAATCATTATCCTAGTGGCACGTAGAGTTTAAAAGCACAGACTCTTGGATTAAGGTTTATACTGATTATAAAGCCCTTAAGTATTTCATAATAACAAAATAACTTACCGGTTAATAGGCCTAGTAGGCTGAAATACTCTCCCAATTCTTCTTTATAATTATATACCGCCCTAGTAGGCAAAATGCTAAAGCTGACGCCCTAACCTAGAGAGAATAGGATATGGGGCCATAAGACAAGTTAAAGGCTCAGCACTAGATATACGCCCTCCTCTATACTAAACAGCTTAACCTGTATATCCTTAAGGAACTGAGCTCTAAATAGAATGAGGTAGTACCTATAGAAGGAAAGACCCTAGATAAACTAATAGGACTAATTAATTGCATCCTAACCGCGAACCGCATAGCTAAATCCCTAAAAGCCCTCCGCGATTAAGCTATAGGGGGTAACCCTAATTTGGAAATGGAAGATGGACTGCTTCTATATTAAGAACGGCTTATAGTTTTAGATATTAACAACCTATAAACAGAGCTAATCTATAAAGCCTACTGTTAAGTCTCTATAGCGTACCCTGGTTAAGACAAGACCTACTAACTACTATCGCCTTATTACTATTGGCGAGGACTCCTATCTGATATAGAACGATTTATTAGAAATTGTTATGCTTATAAACGCGTAAATACCCCTAGGGACCGAACTCCTAGATGGCTGCAACTACTGCCAGTCCCTAAACACCTTTAGCAATATATTATAATAGACTTTAAATTATTCCTAAAGGATAAATATGGCTATAATATGGCCTTTATAGTAGTTAACCGACTAAACAAGCAAGCCGTTTCCCTCCCTTACTTTAAAACTACGACCGTAAAGAACATGGCCTGTATATATATTAACAATATCTACCGGATCTATGGCGCTTCTAAGTTAATTGTCTTTAATTGTGGACCCTAGTTTATATTAGACTTCTAGAATAAATTCTACCGCATCCTTAGGATTAAGATTAAGCTCTTTACTATATTCTACCCTTAGACCGACGGCTAAACTAAGATTATAAACTAGTACCTTAACCAGTGACTTCGCCCCTTTGTTAACTACTACTAGGATAACTAGTTGGAACTACTACCTATAATGGACTACGCATAGCTTATACTCCTTTATAATAGTATAGGAATGTCGCTATTTAAGTTACTCTATAGATATAGGCCATGAATATCCTTTGATTAGGATAGACCTATAGGACCTATAACGGCCTATAAACGCCTTAGCTATAAGGAGGCCTAGATATTTGCTAAAAGAATATATAAGGCCTAGGAGACTGCCTAAGCAATTATAAAAAGGGTATAAGAGAAGAAAGAGGCTAATATGAACTAACACCGCTGTAAGGTAGACTTCCATATAGGAGATAAGGTATAGGTGTTAATAAAGAACTAGAAAACCTAGAGGTTAAGCTGCAAGCTAGACTACCAAATAGCTGGCCCCTATAAAATCCCTAAGAAGGTAGGGTACTCTTTTAAGGTTAAGCTACTAGAGTTAATAAAGATCCACCCTGTCTTTTCTTTAGACTAACTACGGAAGGCTATAAACGGCCTATTACCTGGATAGTATAACAACCCCCCGCCGCTAATTTAGATTATAAAGGACGAAAAATGGGAAATTAAAGAGATCTTAGCAGTGAAGAAGGACCGTAGTACCTTAAAATACCATACGAGCTGGGTAGGTTATAATGAAGATCCAAAATAGTACCCCGCATCCAATTTTAAGTACTCTCCCCATAAGCTACGAGATTTCCACCTAGCCTACCCAGACCTCCCTAGACCACTACGCAAGTTAGATAGCTAGGTTAAATGCTAGGAAGAGGGGTTAGATAACTATGATAATTTAGATAATAATAAAGAACTTAGATAAAGCCTAAGGGCAGGCTTTTTTAGGAGGGGGGGTGATATAACAGTACTAGAGCGCGTCACCTGCCATATTTAACCAATCAGGATTTTCCATGCCCGGCATGCAAAATCGCTATTAGCTCGCTTACCACTAGCGCCTTGGCGGCCCTCGCGACATGTCTACCTACTGCCCCTAAACAATTCTTCTTCTTCTTCTTCTTCTTAGCTTAGTATTCTTATATAGTAGCAATCTACAAGCTTCAGTTTAGAAGCATTTATACGAGCCCGTTACAGTATTTTAGTTTAGATCGCCTTTATTATATCTACTATCTATATATTATTCTTGTATTTATATTCTATTAGCTTATTAATTTCTATTTCCCATTTATTAACTTCTAATTTATTTCTATTAAGTTCGGTATCTAGAAATATAGGATGTAGTTTTTTAAAACGTTTAGGGGGCAGTAAGATCCGTAATTAATTTATAATCCGTTTATCTAAGGCGTTTGTAAGTAAGTTCTATAATTATTATATTAATGCGTTAGGCTTTTAATTGAGTTTGCCCGGTTAATATATAATCTTAAAGTCGAATTGTAAGAGGTATTTAGCCTAACAAATTTGGCGCTGCGTTAATTGTTTTATAGTTATAAAGTATTGTAGGTTCTTATGGTCTGTTAATACGCGTATTAGAAATAACAATCCTTTTAGCTCGGGACGCCATTATTTAAAGTATCTAATAATTGCAAGTAGTTCCTTATTATATATCTTATAGTTTAATTTAGTAGGGGCGAGTTTCCGGGAGAGAAAGGCTACTAGACGTAGTTCGCTATTCTTATTGTATTGCGACAACACTCCCCCTAGCGCATAATTAGACGAGTTAGTTTTAATAGTATATTTAAGGTTAGGGTCAAAGTAAGCAAGAATTGGAGTAGTTGTAAAGTAATGTTTTAAATTATTAAAAGCTTGTTTACATCTAGCGGTCTATTTAAATTTTATATTCTTCCTTATTAGGTTTATTAATAGCTAGGCAATTTCTAAGAAGTGGTTAATAAATTGATAATAGAAATTTGCGAATCCTAAAAATCCTTAAATATCTTATACGTTGCTAGGGCTTTCCTAGTTTACAATTGTAGCAACTTTCTTAGGATCTATTTTAATTCCGTTGCGGGATATAATTAAGCCTAAGTATATAACCTTAGACGCATAGAACTTGCATTTCTTAATATTGTATTGTAAGCCCGCGTCTCATAAGTGTTTAAGGACTATTCTAATGTGTTTTTAATATTTAGAAAGCGAGGATGAGTAAATTAAGATATTATTAATATACGCGGTAATAAATATATTAAGGAATTTACGAAGCGTATTATTAATATATTACTAAAACATACTGGGACCGTTCTTTATGCTAAACAGTATTACTAGGTATTTATGTCACGAAGTTCGTGTAGAGCAGTTTATTGATGAAATGAGTTGATTGATTGATGATCTTGACTTGATCGTTGATTAATGTCTATGTTTTGACCTAGGGCCCCTAGGGCTCTATGAAGAGATTTACGATGCACGTGTCCCACGCCTTAGAGAATACAGATTATCTGACAATTTAAAGAGTCCCTATTATATATGAAAAGCTATATACTTTTTATCTCCTTTACGTATACGGATTTTATTAAAGGCGGTAACTATATTAAGCTTTATAAAGTACCGTGCCTTTGCTAAACAGTTAAGCGTTTCTTAAATTAAAGGAATTGGATATTGGTTTTAAATCGTAATTGTGTTTAGAGCTTAATAATTAATATAGAATCTTAAGCCTCCTCCTAGCTTTTCAACAAATAGTATAGGTAAGGCAAATAGAGATTGGTTAGGGCGAATAAATCCTTTTTCCAGATGCTTGTTAAGGTATTATTATATCATAAGCAGTTCTTCTTATAATATACCGTATAGTAGCCAAACTTTAGTGTTATGCCAGGCTCAAGTTCTATCTTAAAATTGTGTTTCTCTTAATGCGGGGCTAGTTAGTCTGCGAATCGTTTTTCAAACTCATTAATTAGGTTGTGGTACTCTTTAGGCATAAGAGGTTGAGGATTAAGATATTGTTTTGGTTCTAGTGCTTTCTTAATATCTTTTATGGTTATAGCAAAGATTTTATAATCTTATCTTTTTGCTAATAAGATAAAAGGCGCGGCCTGTATTATACAAATTTCGAGAGGTTTTAACATAACATCTTTGCATTCTTTACCACAATTAGCAGTTGTAGATTTTGTTACGGCGCTGGTGGAAAACAGTACTGGCAAATTGCCGTCAGATTGCCGCAACTTGCCGTTACATAATGGCAAGTTGCCATTACGTAACTAGAGGATTGTATATAGCTTTAAGCAGTGCTTCCGTTCTTCCCCTTTCCTTTCTCTAGCTTTGGATCCTCGTTTATAGACAATCCAATCATACAGGCTTGCGCGACCCTCTTGCCGTGCTCGTGCCTCGATTAACTAAGTTGCTAACATTATCCAAAGCTCGTCACTACTCTTCTTTCCTAAGAAGGAACTTTAAAATATCTATAAGGCTATAAATAGGACAAGGACACAGAATAGGACCCTAAGGACATCACCAGGACTATAAGGATAGGACAGACCCCTAAGAACTAAAAGAATATAAATAGAACGCGAAACTTAAGAATAGGACACGTATGGACTAGAACCCCTAGGAAATAAATAAACACCGGAAATTACCTAATACCCCTACTACTATGCCAAGAAATACAGTAGCTGGCAAAGCCGCTGTAGGACCCGCAAATACCTTTAATAGTAAAACAGTTGCCGTCTTGACCCCCTAGGAAGAGCTCGCAGTAGCTAATACTAAAATTAAACGGCTTTAAGAGCTGCTTAAAACTAGAAACACCCCTACACCTAGTAAGAAGTTATTAGACACCTAAAGACTTGCTATAGTCCTTAAGGCCCTAGCCTAACGTACAGCCTTAGCATTATTATGGTCCGTAAAGGTCGCGGACCCCCTGTTACTTACAGACGGAACTAACCCTATATTTAATAATTAGAAGCTTTAACTACAAGACAAGCTTAAAGTTAATGCGGACCACTTCCCTACTACCTAAGCTAAAATGGCCTACGTTTTCAGCTGTACTGGTAGGGACGCACAGACGTATTTACGTCTGCAATATGCCTAGGACTTAGCAGACCCCTTCCTCTTTGGAGAAGAGATAATTAACTACCTATCTTCCATTTATAAGGACCCCTATAAGATATAGAACGCCCGCCTTAACTATAAAGCCCTTAATATAAAAATAATAGAGACCTTCTTGGTTTTCTAGACCCACTTTCTACACCTAGCCAGATAGGCTTAAATCCCCTAGGAAGATTTAATGCTAGACCTCTTTAATAAGCTTACCCTAGACCTATAGCGCGCCGTGCTGCTGGTTTATACTACTATATAGACGCCAAAGGAACTTATGGACTAGTGCCTAGCTATCAACTAGGGCCTCCGCCAAATTAAGGCATATGCCGAGCGGTATAAGACTAGAAGCTCTACCAACTAGAATACGAGTACTATAAGAACGGGCTATAGCGCCCTAGTAAGATCTGCAATCCCTATAGCACCAACTATACCGCCTGCCGTTAACCTAGCGGCTAGCCGTGCAGCTAGCCCCGTGGCGGGTCCGGCGAATACTTAACCTATATACAACAACCCCTATAGACAGGCCCTTAGTAATTAAGGAGCCTGCTTTTTATACGGCCAGAAAGACTACTTTATAAAGGACTGCCTAATAGCGGCAAAGACAAATAAGGTCCTGTTAATTTAGGAGAATAGTATAGAGTTAGAAAAAGAGGAACCTTAGAGCAAGACTCCTCTCTAGGGTTAAAAGGAATTGATATGTCATATATTAATCTGGGTTAGCTAGTTGGTGGAAAAAGCTGCACTATCCCTTATACTTTATTCCGTAATAGATATTAAGTTTTAACCTCTGCTTTGGCTGACTTTAGAGTAAATGCCTTTGCCTTAATAGATATATAGTGTGCTATAAAGCTGGCTGACTTTTTAAATTCACCCCTTAAAGAAATGCCCAAACTAATTCCTATTTACGGGTATAACGGACGGATAGGACTACCTATTACAACTATCTTATAGATTTACCTCCATGTAGACGGATAAAGGTAGTATAATGTCCCCTTTCTTATTACGGACCTAGGAAGCCATAATATAATCTTAGAAAGAAAATAGTTAGCCTATCTAGGCTTACAGCTTAATGTATGGAGTAGATGGCTTATCTAGACCAAAACCCTACCCCTAATATCTTCTTTTATAAAGGAAATCAGCATTATAATGGAAAATCTTATACGGCTATAGATAGACACTGTTCACTAGGCTAATGCCATGCGTAGGGACCAGGCCTTTAAGAAAGATATACAGCTTAATTCACAACGGGTCCGTATACTACGCCACCCCTAGACTACTAATATCGCACTACCGGCACTAGAAACCTAGGAAGTTAATAAGAAGCTAGCTAGCTTAGGCCCTATACAGCTATAAAGAACAGCAAGAAATATTAGACGCTGTACTAAATATATAGACCGAAAGGATAACTTATGGAAAATGGAATAGGAGCTAAGGAGGGCTATAAACCCTCTACCGTAAAATATAGTCTACGGAACATCCGTAAAAAAACCTACAAACCTCCCACCAGTTAATATCTACTGTATTAATGCCATAGGGTTCTACTAGAACTTAAAACGGCCCGATACTATTACCTTTACGACTAGCTTATATAAAATTAACCGGATAATTAAAAATAAGGAAGCCCTAGCCTGTAACTAGCTTAGTAGGGAAAGTAAGCTTATAAATAAGGAGCTAGTAGAATAGAAACTACTCCATTAATACCGGGAATTTAAGGACGTGTTCTCTAAGGCAGTATCCAATATACTCCCGCCTCACTAACCATATAACTATAAGATTAAGATTAAGCCCAATAAAAAAAACACCCTCAGTTATAGCCCCCTCCGCTAGCAATCTACTAATAAGCTATGGGCCACTAAGCAGTACCTTATTAATAACCTTAATAAGGGCTTTATTGAGCCTAGCTAAGTCCCCTTTACCTTACCTATTCTCTTCACAAAAAAGCTAAACAGTGGACTCCGTTTCTGCATTAACTACTGTAAACTAAACTATATAACCCGCAAAGACCAATATCCGCTGCCCTTACTTAAAGAAACACTGGCCTATATAAGTAAGGCTAAGATTTTTATAAAGCTTAATATCCGCTAGGCCTTTTACTAAATTAGAATGGACCCCAGATCTAAGGATCTTACTATATTTTAGACCCGCTACGGATTATATAAATACAAAGTACTACCTTTTAGACTGACTAATGGACCGGCTATATACTAACGGTATATAAATAACGTGCTCTTTAACTACCTTAATAACTTCTGTATAGCCTACCTAGATAATATTATAATTTACTCTAAGAATGAACTAGAATATAAGGAGCATGTCTATAAAGTCTTATAACGGCTCCGCGAAGTTAGTCTCCAGGCCAATATTAGGAAGTTAGAATTTAGTGTTAAGCGCACTAAGTACCTAGGGTTTATTATTAGTACAGACGGAATTAAGGCGGACCCAGAAAAAACGGCCGTAATTAACCAGTGGACACCCCCACGGACTGTAAAGGGGGTATAATCATTTTTAGGTTTCTGTAACTTCTACTAACGCTTTATTAAGAACTATAGCAGGATTACCCAGCCCCTTAACCGTCTTACTAGGAAAGACCAGCCCTTCTACTTTAACGCTATATATAGGCAGGCCTTTAATAAGCTTAAAAAACGGCTAGTATTAGCTCCCCTGCTTACCTACTTTAACCTAGAATGGCCCTTAATGCTAGAAACTGATGCCTTAGATAGCGCGATAGCTAGTGTCTTTTCCCAAAAGCAACTGGACGGAGAATGGCACCCTGTTGCATATTATTTAAAGACTATAATAGATACCAAGCTAAACTACCATATCTATAACAAAGAAATGCTGGCTATTATCTCTAGCTTTTAGCACTAGCGTATACAGCTAGAAGGGACCCCTAAGCCTATTAAGGTGGTTTTAGATTATAAGGCCTTAGAATACTTTATAATAATAAAGGCCCTTACAGCCCAGTAGGCACGCTAGGCGGATATCCTGTCTCAGTTCCACTTCCTAATTATATATAGGCCAGGCGTAACTAACTGTGTAGATGCCCTTATAAGGCGTAAATAAGACCTAGATAACTAGATTACCGTAAAGATTATATTATAGACCTAGATGCTGCTATAACTAGAGCACCTTAACCCCTAAATATAGGCAGAACTAAATACAAACCCCATAAAGGCCAAGATGTGCCCTATTAACACTATGGAACTTAACCTTATTAATAAACTACTGCAGGTAAACCGTACGGCCCCTTCTCTACAGGAGTACCATAAAAAGGTAAAGGATGCTACTAGCCTATGGTCCCTTAAAAACAGACTGCTTAAGCACTAGGAACAGCTAGTAGTAGTAAAGAAATAAAATTTACGGACTTAACTTATTGCCGAAGCACATACTTAGGTCTCTACGGCCTACCTTAGAAAAAATAAGACCTATAGAATTATTAGCAACCGCTACTACTGGCCCGGAATGGTTATAGATATTAACCGCTATGTACAGAACTGCGACGACTACTATAGGTCTACAATTCCACAAGATAAAACCCTAGGGCTATTAAAGCCACTCCCAATACTAGAACGCCCCTAGCAGTATATCTCTATAGACTTCTATAAGTTACCTACGGACCGCGACAGATATAATATGGTTATAATCCTAGTTAACCGCTTTAGCAAGCGCCTGTTCTTAATCCCCTATTATAAGAATATCAATGCTAAAGAGGCGGCCTAACTGTATATCTACTATATCTACCAAATTTATGGACTACTAAATACTATTATATCCGACTACAGGCCGTAGTTTATATTAGCCTTCTAAAATGAGTTCACCTAAATCCTAGGTATTAGGCTAAAGCTCTCTATAGCATACTACCCCCAGACAGACAGTTAGACGGAGATTATAAATTAATACTTGGACCAGAGATTCCGGCCCTTTATTAATTACTTTTAGGATAACTAGAGCAAACTACTACCTATAATGGACTACGCCTAGGCAACCCTACCCTATAACTCTATAGGGTTTGCACCTATTTAGCTAAAAATGGGATACTTACCCTATATAAGCTTTGACTGGGAGAGACCGGAAGGACTATAGATCGTGCGCGAAAAACTATCTTATAAGGAAGCACAGTAGTATGCTAGACGCTTAGAAGAAGTATAGATAGTAGCCTATAAAAACCTAGAGAAGGCCCAGAAATTAATGGAACAGTAGGCAAATAAGCATAGGCGCGAGCCCGACTTTACTGTAGGTAATAAGGTTTGGGTTATAACAAAGAACTAGAAGATAGAACGGCCTAGCTGTAAGCTAGACTATAAGATAGTAGGACTGTATAAGATTCTTAATAAAAAAGGCAACTTATACAAGGTTAAACTCCCAGACTTAATTAAAGTCCACCCTGTTTTCTTACCAGATAAGCTATAGAAAGCTGCAAATAACCCACTACCTGGATAAAAGAATAACATCGGCAAAATATGGTACCCTTTCAATGGCCTCAATGGTTGGTGGTTGACGCAATTGGCGCGCAGTTGAGGTTATTTAGCAACTCGACCGACTAGCCTATGTCGTGTTTTTTTGACACGTAGCCTGCGCGCAGCCTGCGCGCAACCTGCCAGTAATCTGCGCATTTGGCAACTATAATTATATTTACCTCTTTTATACTAATAACATATTTTAAATAAATAAAAGCTACTTTAAAGCTATTTATAAGGCTAGTAAAATAAATAATATTATTTTAGATAATTTAATATAATATAGCGATGGTTCTCTTCTACCTATCTACCTATTAACTTACCTACCTGCCTACATCGCCTACCTGTCTGTATTGCCTACCTATTTGCATCTGCCTACCTGTCTATATCTACCTACCCGTTAGCATCTGCCTACCTGTCTATATCTGCTTGCCTATTTGTATCTGCTTACCTGTCTGCATTGCCTACCTGTCTACATTGCCTACCTGTCTGCATTGCCTACCTATCTGCATCGCCTACCTGTTTGCATCTGCCTACCTATCTATATCTACCTACCTGTTAGCATCTGCCTACCTGTCTGCATCTGCTTGCCTGTCTATATCTGCTTACCTGTCTGCATTGCCTACCTATTTGCATTACCTACCTGTCTGCATTGCCTACCTGTCTGCATCGCCTACCTGTTTACATCTGCCTACCTGTCTATATCTGCCTATCTGTCAGCATCTGCCTACCTGTCTGTATCTGCTTACCTGTCTGCATCTACTTATCTGTCTGTATCTGCTTGCCTGTCTGCATCTGCTTACCTGTCTATATCTGCCTACCCGTCAGCATCTCCCTATTTGTGCCTACCTGTCTGTGCTACCTTGATTCGATCAATTGATTAAATCATTTATAGTGCTCGCTAACTAGTCGTTGTCGTCTAGCTCTGGCGACGGTCGTCTGGTTCTAGCGACGGTCGTCTAGCTCTGGCGACAGTTGTCTAGTTCTGGCAACGGTTATCTAGTTCTGGTAACGGTCGTCTAGTTTTAGCGACGGTCGTCTGGTTCTAGCGACGGTCGTCTGGTTCTGGCGACGGTCGTCTAGTTCTAGCGACGGTCGTCTAGCTCTGGCGACAGTTGTCTAGTTCTAGCAACGGTTATCTAGTTCTGGTAACGGTCGTCTAGTTTTAGCGACGGTCGTCTGGTTCTAGCGACGGTCGTCTGGTTCTGGCGACGGTCGTCTGGTTCTAGCGACGGTCGTCTGGTTCTAGCGACGGTCGTCTAGCTCTGGCGACGGTCGTCTGGTCATCTAGCTCTGGCGACAGTCATCTAGTTCTGGCGACGGTCGTCTGGCTCTGGCAACAGTCGTCTGGTTTTAGCAACAGTTGTCTGACTCTGGAGACGGTCGTCTGGTTCTAGCGACGGTTGTCTAGCTCTAGCGACGGTCGTCTGGTTCTAGCGACAGTTGTCTAGCTCTGGCGATAGTCGTCTGGCTCTAGCGATGGTCGTCTGGTTCTGGTAACGGTCGTCTGGTTCTAGCGATAGTTATCTAGTTCTAGTAACGGTCCTCTGCTGGCTGCCGTTCTAGTGCCTCCCTAGGTAGGGAGGATATAAGGAAGGAAAGAAGGGTAAAAAATAAGGCGGCTACATAGGCAGAGACATGTGTAGACGCTATCGGGAATATAGCGGGGACCCGATACAGAGCTTTGTGTAGAGCCTCCGTACGTAGAGCTTCGCGCAGAGCCTTGTGCAGAGCCTCTATACATAGAGCTTTGTATAGAGCTTCGTGTAGAACTTTGTGTAGAGCCTCCATATGCAGAGCTTCGCGCAGAGCCTTATGCAGAGCTTTGTGCAGAGCTTCGTGTAGAGCTTTATGCAGAGCCTCCGTACGCAGAGCCTTGCGCAGAGCCTTGTGCAGAGCCTCTGTACGTAGAGCTTCGTGCAGAGCTTCGTGCAGAGCTTCGTGCAGAGCCTCTGTACGCAGAGCTTTGTGTAGAGCTTCGTGCAGAGCCTCTGTACGTAGAGCTTTGTGTAGAGCTTCGTGCAGAGCCTCCGTACGTAGAGCCTTACGTAGGGCCTTGTGCAGAGCCTCTATACGTAGAGCTTCGTGCAGAGCCTCATATAGAGCTTCGTGCAGAGCTTCGTGCAGAGCTTCGTGCAGAGCTTCGTGCAGAGCTTCGTGCAGAGCTTCGTGCAGAGCTTCGTGCAGAGCTTCGTGCAGAGCTTCGTGCAGAGCTTTATGCAGAGCTTCGTGCAGAGCTTCGTGCAGAGCTTCGTGCAGAGCGTCGTGCAGAGCGTCGTGCAGAGCCTCTATACGCAGAGCTTCGTGCAGAGCCTCTGTACGTAGAGCTTTGTGTAAAGCTTCGTGTAGAGCTTCATGTAGAGCTTTATGTAGAGCCTCGCGTAGAGCCTTATACAGAGCCTCCAAGTAATAAAACTATATAAGATTGTATAAGATTATATTAGATAATATATAATAGTTAAATATATAGCATATAACTTTACCTTAATTGCATATCAAGAAATATATAGTTACCTTTTAAAGTTGCTAAGTAGGTTAATTGCGTGTTAAGAAATATATAGTTAGCTTTTAAAGTTGTTAAGTTAGTTAATTGTATATCAAGTTAGTTAAATTACGTGTTAAGTTAGTCAATTGCATATTAAGTTAGTTGAATTGTGTGTCAAGTTGGTCAATTGCATGTCAAGTTGGTCGAATTGCGTGTCAAGTTGGTCAATTACGTGTCAAGTTGGTCGAATTGCGTGTCAAATTGGTCAATTGCATGTCAAGTTGGTCGAATTGCGTGTCAAGTTAGTCAATTGCGTGTCAAGTTGGTCGAATTGCGTGTCAAATTGGTCAATTGCATGTCAAGTTGGTCGAATTGCGTGTCAAGTTGGTCAATTGCGTGTCGAGTTAGTTAAATTGCATGTCAATTACACGAAACGCGAAAATCAAAGTCTACTTGAATCTCATCCTGCGAATATTTTCCCGATGAAGCCTCTACTGCTAATTTAAGTTAATGGCAACGATGAATGGGAAGTTAATAAAATACTAGCCTATAAACTAGTACGAGGAACGCTGAAATACTGTGTTTAATGGAAAGGTTACGATCTAGACCTAACCTAGTACCCCGCCTAGAACTTTATAGGTTGCCCTTAGAAGCTTAAAGAATTCTATAACCAATACCCTAACAAGCTAGGACCCCCGAAGTATCTAGATGGGTGGATGGAGTGCTAGTATAGTAAAGATAATAAGCTACCTGTTGAGCATATAGATAAGAACACCCTATAGATATAATACGGATATACAAAGCCTGAGGGCAGGCTTTTTTAGAGGGGGGGGTAATATTATGGCGCTGGTGGGAAATGGTACTGGTAAATTGCCGTTAGATTGCCGCAACTTGCTATTACGTGACCAGAGGATTGTATATAGCTTCGAGCGGTGCTTCTGTTCTTCCCCTTTCCTTTCTTTAGCTTTGGATCCTCGTTTATAGACAATCCAATTGTATAGGCTTGCGCGACCCTCTTGCCGTACTCGTGCCTTGATTGACCGAGTCGCTAACAGATTTATTGTGTTGGCTTGAGGTTCATAGTAAGGGTAATTTATATTGTGTTGAATTTAAATAGTTGTGTGCATATTTATAGGGCAAATGGTTTTTTAAACAATAACTTTAGCAATAGGTCGTACGGAACTTTAGTGTTTCTTTAACCCAGCTAATTAAAGGGTTGTGTCGTTTTAGCTATCTATGTCCAAGTATTATCTTATAGTGCTTTAAGGGTGTTATAAACAGGGAAACGTATTTAAGGTATTTACCTATCCGCAATTTTACAAAAGTGTAGTACGTTAGTTTGCTATATATTAAGGGTTTGCTATTAAAGCCTTATAGGCCTTAGGGCTTATTAAGTTTCTTTAAATTTAGGCATTAAGTTTTTATATAGTTCGTGTTAATAAAGCCTATGCTAGTAGCTCCGCTGTCTATTAGAATTTATACTTCCTTCCATTTTTTAAGTATTTGAATTTCGCCGAGTATATTAAGGGAGTTGTGTTGTATATTAGTGCTAGAAGAGCTTAGACACTTATACTCTTCCACCTTTTATCCTAAGGCGCAACTTGGCCTTAGGATGATTTGTTTTCTAAGTTAACTAAAGGCGAGGTACTTTATGGCGTCTAAGTATAATTTATAGAGCGGGTATAACTTAAGGATCGGGAGGAGCTACGGCGGACTTTTTTAAAAGGGTAAGTTTGGCAATGCTTTTAAATATATCCTTTTTTACCGTATCTAAAGCATTCTCCATTTATAGCTTAAGTTCTTTGTTTGTTGGTTCTTAAGGATGTATAGGATTAAGCGGCATTAAGGTCTATAGGGTTATATATAGGACTTTTGGGTTTTAGAGACGGATCGCGCTTTAGGGTGTATACTAGTTTTATAGAGTTTTAAACGTAAGGTATAGTTGGCTTTAGAGAATAAGTCTGTTTATTATATTAAAGGTTATTATTAATTTATTAACATATTGTAGCAAATTTAAATAGGTTCTTTGGTAGTTCTCTACCTACTAACTAGGCTCTAATCTTATCTAAAATAGCTTGTTAAAAAGCAGCGACTCTAGCGGCTTTATTCTAATCTAGCTCACTAATAAGACCTAAAAATTCCGAAAAGAAGCTAGTAAAGTCTCAATTCCGTTATCGTAGGTTTTTAAGTTTAGTAATAGCTGTATGTTCGCGGCTGGCGTTATTATACGTTCATTCTAGCAGAGAGATAAATGTTTTAAAATTAATAAAAGTGCCGTTGCGGAAGAATAGATCTATGGTTTATGTAGCGTCCTTGCTTAAATAAGACATTCTATAGCTAACCTTGCTAGCCTTAGTAGGGTATTAATTATAGTTTATTAAGAGTTTAAGACGGAGCTTGGTTATAAAGGGACGTAGGTTATTTTGGTTTCTATTAAACATTAGAGAATTAGGGAGCTTTTTAGATTTTATAATAGGTACTAAGTTTCCTATAGGTATAGGTTAAGCTACCATTACTAGTTTGGTGTTCGCATTCAACGTATTAGGTTTAGGTACTATTATTTTAATCTTGTTTATAGGTGTTGCTGTTAGGGTTTATAATATAAATGCCTTAATATTATGGAGTTCTTTGCGGAGTGCTTCCATTAATTGCTAGTACTAGGCTTCTAGTGCAGCCTACTGCTAAGCTAAGGCGTCTATAAAGGCCTGTTGCATTATAGTTAACTATTCCCTAACTAGGGTTATAATACTTATGGTTATTAAAAGGGATTCGGGTTCGTTTACTATTTTAATAGTAGTTGTTTTAACACAACGTAATATAAGGGCGTAAAGAGGCTTTAGGGAAGATTTAAAGGAATAAATATAAATTCTATCTAATCTAAGGGTATATAGCTCTTGCAGAGTATAAGACGTTATATAAAGAAGAAAAAGGAATATAGGAAACTTATAACTAAATATTTAGGGTCTTGGCAGTAGACGCGTGGACATAAGCCCACGCGGATTTTAACAAGTTTCGACCAAATTCCATTATATTAGTGGAATTTAGTGGAATTTAATTAAGTCGGCGGAACTTGGTGGAAAACGGTAGATTACGGCGGATAATCGCGGACAGTTGTAGATAGTTGTAGATAGTTATAAACAGTTACGAATAGTTTTATACAGTTATCTGTTGAGTGTTTCACCGAGACATTCCTACTATAACTGGGCTAGTCCCGTTACAGTTTATAGACAATCCAATTATATAGGCTTGCGCGCCCCTCTTGCCGTACTCGTGCTTTGATTAACTAAGTCGCTAATAATAACTAGCTTATATAAAATTAATTAAATAATTATAGAAAAGGAAGGCGAGCTTATGGATAAGGAGCTAGTAGAATAGAAACTACCCTATTAATACTAAAAGTTTAAGAACGTATTCTCTAAGGCAGTATTGGATGTAATAGTGCAAGTGTGGGAGAATTGAATAAGCGACTTTATTCTAAATCTATGGAAATCAGGTGGTATATATATATAAAAGGTGTAGACAATAAAGGGGTAATTGACCGAGTCGGTGAGGGAGTCGGTGAGCGAGTTAGGGTGATACACTGGTGACACAGTGGTGGTTTGGCAGGGTACCATAGTCGGTTATATTGGATATACTTCCGCCTTACTAACTATATAACTATAAGATTAAGATTAAACCAAGTAAGGAAGTCTTCCTTAATTATACCCCCCTTTATTAGCAACCTATTATTAAATTATAGGCCACTAAGCAGCATCTTATTTATAACCTATATAAGGGATTTATTAAACCTAGCTAAGCCCCTTTTACTATACTAATTCTTTTTGCTAAAAAGCTAAATAGACGACTTTGTTTCTATATTAACTACTATAAGCTAGATAATATAACCCGTAAGGACTACTATCCGCTACCTTTACTTAATAAAATACTAGCTTAAATAAGTAGAGCTAAGATCTTTATAAAGCTTAATATCCATTAGGCCTTTTACTAGATTAAAATAGACCCTAGATTTATAGATCTTATTATATTTTAAACCTGTTACAAACTATATAGATATAAAGTACTTCCTTTTAAACTAAATAATGGACTAGCTACGTACTAGTAATATATAAACGATATACTCTTTAACTACCTTAATGACTTCTATACAGCCTACCTAGATAATATTATAATTTACTCTAAGAATAAGTTAGAATATAAAGAGCACGTTTATAAGGTCCTATAATGGCTTTATAAAGCTAGCCTCTAGGCCAATATTAGGAAATTAGAATTTGGTGTTAAGCGTATAAAGTATCTAGGGTTTATTATTAGTATAGATAAAATTAAGGTAGACCTAAAAAAGACGGCTATAATTAACTAATAGGTACCCTCTAAGGACTGTAAAGGGGGTATAGTTATTTTTAGGTTTCTATAACTTCTACTAACTCTATATTAAGAACTACAGTAGGATTACTTAGCCTCTTAACCGCCTTACCTAAAAGGACCAGCCCTTCTACTCTAACACCATATATAGGTAGGCCTTTAATAAGCTTAAGAAATGACTAGTTTCCGCTCCCTTACTTATCTACTTTAACTTAAAACAGCTATCTATATTAGAAACTAATGTCTTAAACAGTATAATAGCTGGCGTTTATTCTTAGAAGCAACCTAATAAAGAATAGCACCCTATTATATACTATTTAAAGACTATAGTAGACGCTAAGCTAAACTAATATCTATAATAAAGAAATGCTAGCTATTATCTTTAGCTTTTAGCACTGGCGTATATAGCTAAAAGGGACCCCTAAGCCTATTTAGGTAGTCTCTAATTATAAGGCCTTAGAATATTTTATAATAATAAAGGCCCTTACAGCCTAGTAGGCATATTAGGCGGATATCCTATTCTAATTTAACTTCCTAATTATATACTGGCTAGGCGCTATAAATTGAACAGACGCCCTTATAAGGCGTAAAGATCTTATCACGGACCTAGATATTATTATAACCACAGTACCTTAACCCCTAGATACGGGTAGAACTAAATACAAACTCTTTAGACGCTAAGATATATCCTATTAACTCTATAGAACTTAACCTTATTAATAAACTACCGTAAGTAAACCGTATAGCCCCTTCTCTATAAGAGTACCGTAAAAAGATAAAGGATGCTATAAGCCTATAGTCCCTTAAAAACGGACTTCCTAAGTACTATAAATAGTTAGTGGTAGTAGAGGAATAGAACTTATAGACTTAGCTTGTCGCCAAAGTATATACCTAGGTCTTTACGGCCTACCTAAAAAAAAAACAAGACCCGTAAAATTATTGGTAACCATTACTACTAGCCTAAAATAGTTATAGATATTAACCGTTATATACAAAACTGTAATGGCTGCTATAAATCTATAATCCCCTAGGATAAAACCCTAGAATTATTAAAACTACTTCTAATACTAGAACGCCCCTAGTAGTATATCTCTATAGATTTCTATAAGCCACCTATAAACCGTAACAGATATAATATAGTTATAATTCTAGTTAACCACTTTAGTAAGCGCCCCGTTTTAATCCCTATTATAAAAATTTTAACGCTAAGGAGACGGCCTAACTGTATAGCTACTATATCTACCAAATTTACGAACTACTAGATACTATTATATCCGATTATGGGCCGTAGTTTATATTAGCCTTCTAGAACAAGTTTACCTAAATTCTAGGTATTAAGCTAAAGCTCTCTATAGTATACTAGCCCTAAACAGACGGCTAGATAGAGATTATAAATTAATATTTAAACTAGAGACTCTAGCCTTTTATTAACTACTTTTAGGATAACTGGGCTAAGCTATTACCCCTAATAAACTATACCTAAGTAACCCTACCCTATAACTCTACTAAATTTGCTCCTATTTAACTAGAAATAGGCTACTTACCCTATATAAGCTTTAACTAGAAAAGACTAGAAAGACCCTAGACTATACGCGAAAAACTATCCCTTAAGAAAGCCTAGTAGTACGCTAAACGCTAAGAAGAAGCCTAGGTAGTAGCCCGTATAAATCTAGAAAAGGCCTAGAAATTAATAGAATAGTAAGTAAATAAGTATAGGCGCGAGCCTGACTTTACTATAGGTAATATGGTCTAGGTTATAATAAAAAACTAAAAAATAAAACGGCCTAGCCGTAAGCTAAACTATTAGATAGTAGAACTATACAAAGTTCTTAAAAAGATAGGCAATTTATATAAAAGTAAAGCTCCTAGATTTAATTAAGGTCTACCCTATTTTCTTACTAAATAAGTTATAAAAAGCTATAAATAACCTATTACCTGGATAAAAGAATAAACCGCCCTAACTAATTTAAGCTAATAGCGACAATAAATAGGAAATTAAAGAAATATTAGCCTATAAACTTGTTAGGGGAGCGCTAAGGTATTATATTAGTTAGAAAGGATATAACTTAGACCCCACTTAGTACCCTATATAGAACTTTATAGGTAGTCTCTATAAACTTTAGGAGTTTTATAGCCGTTACCTTAATAAACTTAGACCGCTAAAGTACCTAAATAAGTGGATAAAGTGCTAGTATAATAAAGATAATAAGCTACCAGAAGAGTATAAAGATAAAAATACCCTGTAGGCGTAATACGGATATATAAAGCTTAAGGGCAGGCTTTTTTAGAGAGGGGGGGTAATATTATGGTACTAGTAGAATATGGCAGAATGCTAGCAGAAAACGGTAGATTGCGGTTATATAACTAGAGAATTGTATATAACTTTAAGCGGTACTTCCGATCTTCCCCTTTCCTTTCTTTAGCTTTAGATCCTTGTTTATAGACAATCTAATTATATAGGCTTGCGCGTCCTTCTTACTATACTTATACCTTGATTAACTAAGTCGCTAAAAGTTTTCTCTATATAGTAATGGTTTAGTTAGGGTCGCTATAAAAGGTTTCTAGTATAGCAATTAGCTCTTTTATATTATTTAGTCGGAATAAGTATATGGTTTCTACGGCGTCTTCTATTAGGCGGCTTATAATATAATATAGCTAACTATTAGGAGTAATATAGTAACCAATATTACTATTTAGCTTATTTTTAAGTTAGTTAAGAAAGGAGCGTAATTTATCCCTTTTACCTAAATAGGTGGAAGGATTAGGAAGATATTTAGTTAGCTCTTTTATAGGGGCACTAACTAGCGAATTTTGTAATAGGCTTGTATAAATACTTCTAAACCAAAGCTTGTAGATTGCTACCATATAAGAATACTAAGCTAAGGAGGGGAAGAAGACTAGTAGAGACTAGCAAGATATAAAGGGGTTATTAAGGCGCTAGTAGTAAGCGAGCCAATAGCAACTTAGCAGAATTTGGCAGAATTTGGCACATTGCCCAAAAAACGGCAAATTGCCTATAAAACGGCAAATTGCCGCAAATTGCCTAGGAAACGGCAAAGTAGCAGGTAACGCGCTCTAGCACCGTCACCTTGGGGGGGGGGGGGGGGGGGGGGGGGGGGGGGGGGGGGGCGGGGGGC
>Ga0307507_10001406_pt1 | contig 54039 bp, 29 predicted proteins | sample 7_EM_MG_FD_207223 | JGI IMG/M metagenome (GOLD analysis project Ga0307507, IMG submission 207223) | Populus trichocarpa ectomycorrhiza microbial communities from riparian zone in the Pacific Northwest, United States - 7_EM | ecosystem: Host-associated > Plants > Roots > Unclassified | place... | reverse complement strand
TATAAATTCTATCTAAATCTAAGGGTATAGCTCTTGTAGAGAATAAGACGTTGCGTAAAGAAGAGAAAGGAATAACCAGAGAATCTTGTAATTAAATAGTTAGGGGTCTTGGTCGATACGTGCGCACGTGCGCACGCGGACGGGCTTTGGTAGAATTCGATTAATCTAGCAGAACTTGGCAAAAGTCAATCAAGCTAGCAGAATTTAGTAGAATTTGGTTAAAGTGTTAAGTTTATCTGTTAAGTGTTTTATTAAGACATTCCTACTGTAACTAGGTTAGTCCCGTTATAGTACCCCCCCCTTTAGCCGAAGGTTTAAAATAATTCAATTTAGTCAAGAATTCATAATTTTATCACGTGTTGTATTTTTGCATTAGGTGGCGGTCTTAGCAAGGCAGATCTAACCAATTAGATAACTTTAACCGCCAGTTAAAGTTCCTTAACATCTTTTGTGTCATGTGATTGCGTTATAAACGTTATAACTTATTTTAAGTTCTTTTTAAATTCAAGTTTCGTGTATTTGTGTTAGGTGGCAGTTGTTTGCCTTTATATTATATCTATCCAGCCAGAGCAGGCCGCGAAGGATGGTCCTTATGGAATTCTTTTACTAAGGAAGGCGCGTCGGCCTTAATCTAATCATAGGTTTCCTAGGTTCGTGTTTTATATCCTTCCCACTTAACAAGAAGTTTAAATTGTTTAAATTATGTTTTCTATTACATATTATTAATTAAGTTAATAAAGTAAGAACCGTTGCCGTTATTAACAATTATAGGAGGTGGCGGCAGCACTTCGCGAGTTAAAGGTTCACCCTTTAAAGGTTGTAGTAAGCTTACGTAAAACGTTAGGTATATTTTTATCTCAGTTAGCAGTTTAAGCTTATAGGCGTATAGGCTTAGTTTCTTTTTAATTTAGTATAGGCCCGCAAACTTCCAATTAAGTTTCTTTAAGGGACGTTAAGTCTTTATATTTTGTGTATTTAGGTAAACCATATTACCTTCTTTAAAGTCCCATATGGGAGCTCGTCCTTTGTTTACATGCTATTCCTATACTATTTAAGCGTACGTTAATTCACTTTGTAGTAGTTCCGTTAACTGCTTCATTTAATCAGCGAAGTTATGCGCATTAATTAACTAAATCCGTTTAATTATGGGTCCTGTTGTATTAATTTTAGGTTATAGTTTAAATCCAAGTTAAGGGTCTTGTCCGTAGGTCGCGTAAAACAGCGTTATGCCTATTAATTTGTTTATTATATTATTCGCAGTAAACTCAGCTAAAGGCAGCCACTTTTCCTAGTCGTCTTATAGGTAGGAGTAGTATATTTATAGGTATTGTTCTATAATCACGTTTACAATTTCGGTTTAACCGTCTGTCTCTAGATAAAATGCAGTCAAGAGTTATATTCGTATGCTTAATTGTTTATATAGGGCTTGCTAGAAGTCTAAAACAAACTGGCTTCTATAGTTAGATATTATCAAGTTAGGGAGTCTATATAGCTTAAAAACGTGTTTAACAAAACATTCAGCTACTAAGATAACATTAATTAAGTCTATAGGAATCATATATCGCATTTTTATAAGGCGGTTAACTACTACCATAATATTCATAAATCCGTTGCTGCTAGGTAAATCTACCATAAAGTTAATTAAGATATCACGCTATCTTTGCATTGGAATTAATAATGGTTAGAGTACTCCTTATTTCTTTACATAAAAAGTCTTTCCATAAACACACGTTCTGTATGCTCGGACGTATTTTCGTATATAGTCGTGCATTATAGGCCAGTAATACGCTCGTTAAACTATCTCGTACGTCTTTGCACGGCCAGGATGTCCTGCTATAGGAGAGTTGTATACAAATTCAAGTATCTTAAATTGCAAAGGTTTGGAATTCGGGACTACTATATTCTGTTAATAGTATAGTTAATTATTACGAATTTCGCATTCGGCGAGTGTAATATCTTTATACTATTGTTTTCCTGTTTGAATCGCTCCCATTATATCTGCTATCTATGCGTTGTTCTTGTATTTGTATTCCATTAGCTTATTAATTTCTATTTCCTATTTATTAATTTCTAATTTGTTTTTGTCAAGTTCTATATCTAGGAATATAGGACATAGTTTCTTAAAACATTTAGGGGGCAATAAAATCCGTAATTAATTTATAATCCATTTGTCTAAGGCATTCGCAGGTAAGTCTTATAACCGTTATATTAATGCGTTAGGCTTCTAATTAAGTTTGCCCAGTTGGTACATAATCTTAAAGTTAAATTATAAGAGGTATTCGGCCTAATGAATTTAGCGCTGTGTTAACTGCTTTATAGTTATAAAGTACTGCAGGTTTTTGTAGTCTGTTAATATGCGTATTAGGAACAGCAATCCTTTAAGTTCTAGACGCTATTATTCAAAGTATTTAATAATTGCAAGTAGTTCCTTATTATATATCTTATAGTTCAATTCGGCAGGGGCGAGCTTTTAGGAGAGGAAGGCTACTAGACGCAGCTTACCGTTCTTGTTATATTGCGATAATACTCCCCCTAGGGCATAATTAGACGAGTCTATTTTAACGACACATTTAAGGTCAGGGTCAAAGTAGGCAAGAATTAGGGTGGTTGTAAAGCGTTGTTTTAAATTATTAAAAGCTTATTCGCATCTAGCAGTTTATTTAAATTTTACGTTCTTCCTTATTAGGTTTACCAACGGTTAGGTAATTTTTAAGAAGTAGTTAATAAATTAACGGTAGAAATTTGCAAATCCTAGAAATTTTTAAATGTCTTATACGTTACTAGGGCTTCCCTAGTTTATAATCGCAGCGACCTTCTTAGGGTCCATTTTAATTCCGTTATAGGATATAATCAGGCCTAGGTATATAACTTCGGACATATAGAACTTGTATTTCTTAATATCGCATTGTAAACCCGCATCTTATAGGCGTTTAAGGACCATTTAGATGTGCTTCTAATGTTCAGAAAGCGAAGACGAGTAGATTAAGATGTTATTAATATACGCGGTAACAAATACATTAAGGAATTTACGAAGCGTATTGTTAATGTATTACTAAAACATACCAGGACCGTTCTTTACACTAAATAGCATTACTAGGTATTCAAAAAGTCCCTATTGTGTATAGAAGGCTGTATACTTCTTATCTCCTTCGCGGACGCGAATTCGATTAAAGGCAGTGATTATATTAAGCTTTATAAAATATCGTGCTTTCGCTAGGCGGTCAAGCGTCTCTTAAATTAGGGGAATTGGATACTGGTTTCGAATCGTAATTACGTTTAGAGCTTGGTAATTAATATAGAATCTTAAGCCTCCTCCTAGCTTCTTAACGAATAGTATGGGTAAGGCGAATGGAGATTAACTAGGGCGAATGAATTCTTTTTCTAGATATTTATTAAGGTAATATTGTATTATAAGCAGTTCTTCTCGTAACATACCATACAGCGGACCGAACTTTGGTGTTATACTAGGCTTAAGTTCTATCTTAAAATCGTGCTTATTTTGGTACGGGGGTAGTTAATCTACGAATCGTTTCTTAAACTCGTTAATTAGATCGTGGTACTCTTTAGGTATAAGAGGTTAAGGGTTAATATAATATTTTAGTTCTAGCGCTTTCTTAATATCTTCTATTGTTATAGCGAAGATTTTATGGTCTCGTCTTTTTGCTAACGAAATAAAGGGCGCGGCTTATATTATACAAATTTCAAGAGGTTTTATCGTAACATCTTCGTATTCTTTACTGCGATTAGCAGTCGTGGCTTTATTGTTTTGGTTTAAGGTTCGTAGTAAGGGCAATTTATATCATGTTAAATTTAAATAGTTGTGTGCATGTTTATAAGGCAAGTGGTGTTTTAAGTAGTGGCTTTAATAGTAGGTTGTATGGAACTTTAGTATTTCTTTAACCTAGCTAATTGAAGGGTTGTGTCGTTTTAGCTATCTATGTCCGAGTATTACCTTGTAATGCTTTAAGGGTGTTATAAATAGGGAAATATATTTAAGGTGTTCGCCTATCCGCATTTTTATAAGAGCGTAGTGCGTTAGTTTGCTATATATTAAGGGTTTGCCATCAAAGCCTCATAGGCCTTAGGGCTTGCTAAGTTTCTTTAAATTTAGGTGTTAAGTTTTTGCGTAGTTCGTATTAATAAAGCCTATGCTGGTGGCTCCGCTGTCTATTAGGATTTTTACTTCCTTCCATTTTCCAAGTATTTAAATTTCGCCGAGTATATCAAGGGAGTCGTGTTATGTATCAGCGCTAGAAGAGCCTATACACTTATGCTCTTCTACCTTTTGTCCTAAGGCGCGACTTGGCCCTAGGACGATTTGTTTTCCGAGTTAACCAAAGGTAAGATACTTTATGGCGACCGGGTATGATTCGTGGAATAAGTACGAGTTAAGGAGCGAGTACAACTTAAAGAATGGGTGCGATTCGACGACCGGGAGGAACTACGGCGGACCTTTTCAAAAGGGTAAGTTCGGCAATTCCTTTAAATGTGTCCTTTTTTACCGTATCCGAAGCATTCTCCATTTGTGGCTTAAGTTCTTCGTTTATTGGTTCCTAAGGGTGTATAAGATTAAGTAGTATCGAGGTCTATAGGGTCGTACGTAGGACTTTTTAGGTTCGGAGAGGGGTCGCGTTTTGGGGTATATATTGGTTTCGTAAAGTTTTAAACGTAAGGTGTGGTTGGCTTTAGAGAACGAGTTTATTTGTTATATTAAAGGTCCTTATTAATTCATTAACACATTATAGCAAATTTGGGTAGGTCTTTTGGTAGTTCCCTACCTACTAACTAGGCTCTGATCTTATCCAAAATAGCTTATTAAAGAGTAGCAACTTTAGCAGCTTTATTCCAATCTAGCTCGCTAATAAGGCCTAAAAATTCCGAAAAGAAGCTGGTAAATTCTCGGTTCCGTTATTATAGGTTTTTAAGTTTAGTAACAGCTGTGTGTTCGTGGCTGGCGTCATCATACGTTCGTTCTAGTAGGGAGATAAAGATTTCAAAATTAACGAAGGTGCCGTTATAGAAGAATAGATCTATAGTTCGTGCAGCATCCTTGCTTAAACAAGACATTCTATAGCTAATTTTGCTAGCTTTGGTGGGGTACCAGTTATAGTTTATTAAGAGTTTAAGACAGAGCTTGGTTATAAAGGGACGCAGGTTATTTTAATTTCCATTAAATATTGGAGGGTTAGGGAGCTTTTCGGATTTCGGGGTAGGTACTAGGTTTGTTATAGGTACGGGTTAAGTTACCATTACTAGTTTGTGGTTCGCATTTAACGGGCCGGGTTTACATACAGTTATTTTAATCTCGTTTACAGGTGTTACTGTTAGGGTCTCTAACGCAAGTACTTTAGCGTCGTGGAGTTCTTTACGTATTGCTTCTATTAATTGCTAATACTGGGCTTCTAGTATAGCTCGTTGCTAGGCCAAGGCATCCGTAAAGGACTGTTGCATTATAGTCATTTGTTCCCTGACTAGGGCCATAATAGTTAACGTGGCGGATTTGAGTTCGTTTGCCATTTTAAGGGTAGTGGTATTAACGCAACGTAATGTAAGGGCACGAAGAGACTTTAGGGTAGATTTAAAGGAACGATATAAATTCTATCTAAATCTAAGGGTATAGCTCTTGTAGAGAATAAGACGTTGCGTAAAGAAGAGAAAGGAATAACCAGAGAATCTTGTAATTAAATAGTTAGGGGTCTTGGTCGATGCGTGCGCACGTGCGCACGCGGACGGACTTTGGTAGAATTCGATTGATCTAGCAGAACTTGGCAGAAGTCAATCAAGCTGGCAGAATTCGGCAGAATTCGGTCAAAGCGTCAAGTTTATCTGTCGAGTGTTTTACCAAGACATTCCTACTGTAACTAGGTTAGTCCCGTTACATTAATAACTAACTTAATAACCAAGTCAATGGTAGGTAGCTAAGTCGGGGCAGTAAGGACCTGATTTAGGTCGACACACCCCCCTAGCTAATTAACTGGGTGGTAATTAGCTGGTGTTACAGAGTAAGTATAAATGGTGATAATATATAGCGAAGTAGATATTATTAAGCTATATATATAAACTGTGTGATAAGGTCAAGACGTTATATAAGGAGAAAAGGTAAGGAAATAGGGAGAAAGGGTATATATCGTAAATTTAGTTGCTTAGTTAATACGTGCATGGAGCAGAATAGAATTTAAGTAGCGGTCCTAGCAGAACTTAGTAGGATTTAGTGGACTTAGCAGAATATGGCAGAATGCGGCAGATTGCCGTTAGATTACCATAGATTGCCATTAAATTGCCATTTCACGGTCGGTCTCTTCTTACTACGTTAGTAGAAACAGGTGGATATATATAAGGTATTACGGAGGTGTCCCGTAACAGTACCCTCCCTTTAAACTCGAGCTTCTGCGAAATAGGGCTATAGTAGTTCTGGGTAGAGTTTATAAAAGTATTCTGCGGCTTATATAAGTCCTATAGAGTTAATAGGTTCCTATAAGGGCTCAGTAAAGCCTCTCCATTTTATAAGGTATATATATTTGCGTTTCTGTTTATTATACTTAATATCATTAACTCTTTTAATAAGGTACTCATCCTTACTATCTACTTTAACTAGTGGGGGAGGGTCTTAGATCTGTCTAGGCAGGGCGTCTAATATAGGGGCGGTAAGATAGAGGACTGACATATAAAATATAGGGTGGATTTTAACCATATTAGGGAGCTTTAGTTAATAGGTATAAGGAGAGATAACTTTTTTAACCTTATAAGGGCCAGCGTTCTTCCAATTAAGTTTCTTAGTAGGTTGTTTTATGTTTAGATTTCTTATATCTAGCCAGATAAAGTTACTAATTTAATAGGCCGGTGCTAGGGTTTAGTTCTTATTTGCTGCGGCTTTATAGACAGATTGGGCCTATATTATTTCGTTAGTAAGGAACTCTTATAGCTCTTCCATCTTCTTTATAAATTTATTTACTTTTATAACTTATAAGGCCTAATAAGCTAGGCGAGGGATATTACTAAAGGGTTTAAAACCTATTTGCGGATGCTGGCCGTAGTTAACCAAGAATAGGGAGACCTTTGTGGTTTCTAAGACGCAGTTATTTGCAGTAAACTTAGTAAATGCAAGCCAGTCTATCTAGTCATCTTACAGAAATAACGTATATATCCAAATATATTATTCTATTATAGCATTTACACATTCTGTTTAATCATCCATTTTTAGGTAATATACTATAAACAACAGTGCTTTAATACGGAGTTAAGTAGTTAGTTCTTTTTAGAACGCCAAGACAAACTATCTACCTCTATTAGAGATGATTGTTTTAGGAAGTTTATGGAGTTTCTATACGTAATCCAGAAACAGTTAGGCAATAGTAGGTGTTAATATATTAGGGTAGGCAATTAAGTGTCTTATCTTAAATAGTTAATCTACAACTACTATAATATTTGCGTAGCCTCTACTTACAGGGAGATCAATAACAAAGTTAATTAAAATATCCTTCTATCTTTGGTCCAGAACAGGCAGTGGCTTTAGAAAGCCGTTATACATCTTATATAAAGCTTTAGCTCGTTAGTAGGTATAGCAGCTAGAAACATACCTCTATATTATATTATGCATATTTAGCCAGTAGTACTTCTATTAGAGTAGTTTTAGGGTTTTTCCTTAGCCTAGGTGGCTAGCTACTAGTAGGTTGTGTACGTGTTTAAGGAGCTTAAGCTTAAGTTTATTGTAATTAGGGATAACTAGGCGGTTCTAGTAGTATAAGTGGTTTCTATAGGCTTTGCATTTACTTAGAGAAATATTTTTAGAGCGTCTAACGCTATCTTAAATTAGCTTAAGCGTCTCTTGGATAAATTTATCGTTTAAATATTTATTAACTATAATCTGTTTAATAGTTTAATTAGTTATTTTAAGGGTATATACCATGAGATCTTTAATAAGGGGATTAAATAGCTTAGGGTGGAGTAGGGTCTAATTACGGTAGGAGCGCGCTTCTTTTTAAGCTGGTGCGTCTTATAAACGTTAGGTTAGGGTATTAGGCTTCTAGCCTTAAACACTTAGGCGGTATATAATTAAGAATTAGAATTAGGACAGATATTCTAACTAGTGGGCCTAACGGTAGCTTAGCCGTTTCGTAGTTATAAAGTACTATAGGTTCTTATAGTTGCTAAGAACTTTAATTAGGAATCTAGTTCCTTCCAATTCTGGTTGCCATTGCTTAAAGTATTTAATAATAGCCAGTAATTCCCTATTATAGATCTTATAATTATATTTAGCTAGGCTTAGTTATTTTAAGAAGTATGCTATAGGGTATAATACTTCTTCCTTATTATATTAAGACAGAATACCTCTAGTAACATAATTAAATAAGTCAGCTTCTATAACACTTATTTAGTTAGGGTTAAAGTATTAAAGCATAGGTGTAATGGTAAATATAACCTTTAGATAAGCAAAGGCCTTCTTACATTCCTTACTAAAGATAAAGGCTTTGTCCTTTTAGGTTAAGGCCATAAGGGGTAAAACTAAGGTGGAGAAGTTATTAATAAACCATTAGTAGAAGTTGGTAAAGCCTATAAAGGCCCTTACGTCCTTAACATTCTTAGGTTCTTACCAGTTTACAATTACTTTAACTTTCTTAGGGTCCATTTATACGCCATTTATAGAAATAATAAGTCTAAGGTATAGGACTTCTGTTTTATAAAACTCGCATTTATCTATATCTAATTATAGGCCGGCTCCATATAAGGCTTGCAAGACCAGTTTAATATATTTTTAGTATTTAGCCAGATTATTGCTATATATTAAGATGTTATTAATATAAGTAGTATAAAAGACGTCTAGGTATAGGTATAGGGTATTATTTATAAAGTGTTGGAATAAACTTGGGGCGTTTGTGAGGCCAAATGGTATTACCAAGTATTTAAATAATCCATATTAAGTACGAAATGCAGTAAGCCATTTATCTCCTTTTGCAATATAGAGACGGTTAAATGCGTAGATAATATTAAGCTTTATATAGTAGTAAGCCTTACTTAATTAGTTTAGTGTCTCTTAGATTAATGGGATTAGGTATTAGTTCTTAATAGTAACAGCGTTAAGAGCTTAGTAGTCTATATAGAAGCGCAGACCGCCGCCAGGTTTCTTAATAAAGATTACTAGTACGGCTATGGGTGAAGAACTTACTCTAATAAATCCTTTATTTAGATGTTTATCTAAGTACTTCTATAATACCTAGAGTTTATTTTAGGACATCCTATATAAGGGTCTAAATCTAGAATATTTTCCTTCTTTAACTATAATCTTATAATTATATGGATGGCGTTTTAGTAGCTTGTTGGCTTCTTTTTGTAAGAATATATCTAGGTAATTATAGTACTCAATAGGTACCTTTGTGACGGGGTTAGTATGCTTTTTTAGTGCCAAGGCCTTCTTAATATTGGCCATTATAATAGTAAAGATGATATATTCTGGTTTCCTGGCAAGTTATACTAGCGGAGTAGCTCTAATTATATAGATATCTAAGGTATTAAGTGGGCTTAGATCGTCCTTAGTTTCTTATATGGTTTCTTATTTAGCTTTAGGTTTAGTATTAAGTACGGAGTCAGTATTAGATTTAGGTTTGGGTTCTTTAAGTATCCTTTTTATAGTAGAATACCAGTTCTTCTGGTACTCTTGTATATTAAGCTTAAGCTTAGGCTTCTACTTGGTTTGGGGCGCAGCGGTTAGGGTCAGTTTATATAATTATATATTATTTCTAGGTTCTTAGTGGACGTCGGTGGGAATCTTATATTAGTGGAATTTAGTGGAATTCTCAGGTAGGTAAAATTGGGTGGACTTTTTAGGTATAGGGTAGACGTTAGTAGAAATTTTAGACTAGTGGATCCTAGTATATTTTTCAGATTTTAGTTTGGGGTCTAAGTAGTAAATTATAAGGCACTTCTACTTGCAATAGGAGGCGGTAAATAGAAGCTTAAGGTTGTCCCAATAAATAGTTACCTTATATAGCTTTATCTAGGGTTGTTTAAGGATTACTAGGTAACCTAGGGTAGTTATAAAGAGCTTAATTAATTCTTTATAGTTTAGGTATTGAAGTCTTAGGGCCGCTACGTAAGTAATACGGCCTAAAATAGTACGTTTGCCATTAAATCTAAATACGTTAATATGCCGGTTAAGGGGTATTAGGGTAAACCTATTGTCTTATATAAAGATCTTATTAATAAATCCTATACCGCTAGCTCCTATATTAATTAGGACTTAAGCATTAGCCTATTAACCTTTCTGCTAAAGATAGTAGTTAATGGTTATACTACAATCCTAAAGGTTAGGTTTTGCAACATCTAATATATTTAATAAGATCCTGTAACATAGCTGTCTTAAAAAGCGACTTAACTCTAGGATATACCTTTTAGTAGTAAGCGGGAAGGGGTTCCTATAGAACGTTGGTTATAACTTTATCCTTATAAGTGGTGCTTACTAAATACAGGGCTAGAACTAGGTAAAAATTGGGGATAGTAACTAAAGGATTAATACGGTAAATAGTTGTTAGTGTTAGCCGTTTATAAGTTATATTAAGGTATGGGGATGGAGTAGTGTCTTAAAATATAATCCTTGCTTCCGCATTTAAAGCAAAGGCCTAGCTTAATATGTTATTCTCTTTTAGGGGACCTTAGTAGAGCGTATCCTAGGGTTCCTATGTCAATATCTATAGCGTTAGGGTGCTTAGGCTAAGACAATAACTTAGTAAACATTTATAGAGCTGTCGTATTATATTAAGGAGTAGACTTTAGTATTAGGCGTAGTATATTATTATACCATTTATTAATAACATTTACGCAGGCATTAAGGGCTCCTAGTAGGTCTATACCTATTAGGGAGGTTTTTAGTTTAGGACTTAGGGATTTAATAAGGCTATTAACTAGTATAAAGTCGTTCTAGCTTGTTTCTTTTACGTAACAGTTAAATTTAGAGAAGTATACTAGGAAGCTTTTCTTTTCTTAAGTCATATAGTTTATCTTCCTTTAAGTAATAACTTAGCGGTTTAGGTCACTATATATAGCTTTAAAAAGTACGACTAAGCTTTATACTAAGTTCGGCTAAAGAGATTTAATAAGGTTAGCTATATCTCCTCCTAGTTGGCTTAGGGCGTAGTAAAGTTAGTTAGCTTTAGTTAGGTAACGGTTAGTATTACTAGTTAGCTTATTCTTAAGCCAGCTTAAAAATAACTAAAGCTTTTATTATTTACTAGTAAATACTAAAGGGTCTAGTAGTTTTTTATTATAATATAGTAGTTAGTTCTACCGGTGGGATAACTATTGCTAGTTTAGGGCTCGCATTCCGCGTATTAGCTTCTGGTAATAGTAATTGGTCTTAAGGGCTTAGTATAGGTGTCTTAAGGATACAGATTTCTTCTTAGAGAGCCTTAATTATTTTCTAGTGCCGTGCTTATTATTTAGCTTACTATTAAGCTATAGTAGCTTAGTTTTATACAAGGGCGTCTATAAAGAACTTTTATATATCTGTTAATTATTCCTAAAGTATAGATATAATATCAGCGGCCATTATAGGGGCTTTAAGGTTGTTTTGTATTTTAAACGAGACGGGGCAAAGTATAGGTTTTTAAGGTTTTAACGCAATATAGTGTCACGGAGTAAGTATAAGTAGTAATAATATATAGCGAAGTAGATATTATTAAGCTATGTATATAAACTGTATAATAAGGTTAAAACGTTGCATAAAGAGAAAAGGTAAGGAAATGGGGAGAAAGGGTATATATCGTGAATTTGGTTGCTTGGTTAATATATACACGAAGCAGAATAGGATTCAAGTAGCGGTCCTAGCAGAACTTGGCAGGATTTAGTAGACTTGGCAGAATATGGCAGAATGCGGCAGATTGCCGTTAGATTGCTATAAATTGCCATTAAATTGCCGTTTCGCGGTTAGTCTCTTCTTGCTGCGTCGGTAGAAACAGGTGGGCGTGTGTAAGGTGTTACGGAGGTGTCTCGTGACAGCTGGATATACCTAAATAGGAAATATCTATATTGTTAAACTAAATAGAAACCATTTAAAAGAAAACTTAATAAGGAAATTGTGTAAATTAGTTAGATAGTATAATTAAATCCAACTACAATAGGGTCTTAATATTAATTAAATTTAGCTATTAAATAAAGCTTTTATACTTTTACCTTAATAGGGCCTTTATAAAACTATTAGCCGTTATATTAGCAATAGGAACCCACTTAATTATAATTAAGCCTTTCTAAACCTCTTGGCGAAGCTAGTGCTAGTAGATATCTATATTGTTACGGACAGCTTAAGTACGGTATTACGACTACTTGGAGAGGAGTCGGCGGAAGCTAGTTGGTTAATATAGGCACGGTCCAGGATGGAGCCGGTGGAACCATATAACGAGGAATAGTAACCAAGGTCATGTGGTGTGCTACGTATTAGACGCGAGGAATGGGAGGAACTTACGTACCTTACGTATAAGAGAGGATTTCTTAGGCATATGGTTGTGTATTTAAAGGACCTCAGTCCCTACCGTAGATATTTCTCTCCTTGTAGTAAATCTTAGAATATAATTAGAGTTAATCTATTGGGCAACCACTCTACTAGTTATTATTATGTTGTTAACTTGTTTATATCTATATACCCAGCCTAATAATAGAACCTACCGTATTTATTGCTATAAGGTTCCGTTATATATTTACTACTAAGGTTATAGTATTAAATAAAGTTAAATAATATGCCACCTAAAGCACTAGTCGCGATGCCATTAATGGCAATAACTATTTTAGGATTAGGAGACACTAGTATAGCAGATATGGACTTACAAGTGGTTATAAGAGGTCAGTTACAGGAAATAGTTAATTGCTTATTAGATAATAATAGGATACTTAAGGAACGCATTAATAGAATTAGAGCAGTAAAGGTTAAGTTACCGTTAATTAAACGATTCTTAGGAGAAAGGTTAAAACTTAAAGGATTCCTTATGTAAATGCACTTTAAGGTTATACAGGAAGGAGTAAAGTTGGCAACACCTATAGATTAAGTGGCGTATATAGGATTATTCTTAACAGGAAGAGCACTGGAATGGTTTAAACCTTACCTTATAGAGATATAAGTTAGCGGTATAACAACTACTAACTAAGATGTATAATTTATGTTTACCAGTTGGAACGGGTTCGCGGAAAGACTAATATAGATATTTAAAGACCTGAAAGCATTAACTATAGCGGAACGGAAGCTTTAAAACTTGGTATAACGTTCTTTAGCAATTAAGTACACGATATAGTTTTAGACACTTATAATATAGGTTAAGTGGAATAATAAGGCGCTTATGGTATAGTATAAATAGAGACTTAAGGCTAAAGTCTAGGACGTAATTATTCTAATAGAAGATGCGGAAAGTCTATAAGACTTAATAGATTAGTTAATAAAGATTAATAATAGGATCTATTAAAGGGAATAAGCTAAGAAAGGGCAAGACAGAGTTCTATAATTATATAAGGCGTAGAGTATGTATTAGTAAATATAGAGCTAAAAACTATAGAATGGCGTAGACCTAATAGACCTAAGCGGTATTAAAGAATTTAAGAGATGGATAAAGAAACCATGGAAACCTAGAGGTTAAGGATTAAGTAATTATAGGACTAGGGAGTAGAGGCTAAACCAGGGATCTTAGCAGTAGAAGACGTTTAGGCGGACTCTATAATAAGAAAAATGGTTTAAAGATAAAGCTTATATAAATTGCGGAAAATAAGGTTATTTTGCTAGAGACTATAGAGGTGATTAGAGTAACTACGCGGTAAAGGGCACTAGGTTATTAGAGTACGATAATATAGATATAGGGATATTGCGCGGGACTAAGGAGTGTTTAATTAAACACTTTACGTTTTGTTATAATAACGCATGCTAAATTTATAAAGATGCTAAGTATAGCGCAAGCTATTGGCCGTAAGAGCTAGAGTTAAAAGGACTTAAAGGAACTAGAGAGTTAGATAAAGAACAAGATTAACTCTATAAGCTAGATTAAGACGTTAAAGCAACATGCGGATAAAGATCAGCAACAATAACAATGGAGTTAGAGTACTTATTAATTAGTAGCAATGAGAAAGAAGAACGCGGATTAGTAACGGGTATTATAACACCATTAGATACGGCATCCATTGCTTTATAAGACAGAAGGAGTAATATCTAGAGACAATTAAGCAAGCAGACGACTGCTAGTGCTAGCTTACCACTTATAAAAGGTAAAAGGCTATAGGTCCAAGATTCTTAAGAAGAGATAAGAAAAGCTTTAGACTTATAGGACATAATAAGGACAGCTTAAGAACCCATAATAAATAAAAACCGATAGGAAAGAGTAGTAACTTAGTTTAGTAACAAACGAATAAGTATAGGACATAAGTTTAAAAACTATAAGTTTGGGGAATAAGTAAGTGTCGGAATGTTAATCACGTGACGTGGTTATGAGACCACAAAGCGAGACTAGCTAATCTGACCTTAGAGCAACCCCTTACTTCTAGACATCATCAAACAATAACTACCAACTTCAACACCGCATACGTATCGCAATACAGTAATATTTATGCACGTTAATAAAGCAAGTATACCGACACTGATCAGTAGACGTACAGATTAGAAAATACGCAATAAGCTAGAGCTTAAGAACCGTACTGGAAACAGTACACGGATTGCCTGGCCTTGTCTATTCTAGTTAAAGGAGAAAGCTATATCACCCTCAAAGCTCGAGACCACGTATTAGCTTAACTGCTAACGCGTTAGATTGCCTAGAGAATTATATCTTTACTCAGAGAAGATTACAACCTCCCTTAAGCTTGAGAGAATTTGTACTGGCCTTATAGCCAATACAACAGATCGCTGAGAGAATAGCAATTTTGCTAAGAACACTTTATAGGCCTAACGGCTGTAGAGGACGTATATACCAAAGAGAGCTATACTACCCTTAAAGCTCGAGACGAACGTATCAGCTTAACTGCTGACGCGTTAGATCGCCTAGAGGACCATATCTTTACTAAGAATCGTCTTCAGTCTTCAAAAATTGTAGATCTGTTAAGAGGACACGCACACACCCTTATATTCTCACCTCAACACCCTTACCTCGACACCCTCAACCTCAACCTTGACCACGACCTCGACCTCGACCCCAACCTTAACCTCGACCTCGACCTCACCCTCAACCTCTGTTCAAGCCTCAACCCTTAAACTCTTAGACCAAGGACACTCTATAGGCCCCAAGGCTGCAGAGAACACCTTAAACCTTAAACTCAAACCTCCAGAACCTCCACTCGACCTTAAACCATAATATATAAATATACCTTTTCTACGGCTTTCTACAGCCGTGGAGAACACACACACATACACAAAGATATGACAATATGGAAATTAATTAGAAGGAGAGAATTGCTAAGTATGGCTACGGAATCAATGCAGATGAGGCTACAAAGGACGAACTAGTAGAGTTCATAGAAACGATGATATATGAGACACAAGACTTTACGGATAATGACTTGTAGGCCATCTTTTAAGAGCTATTTGAGGGGTTTATAGTTAAGAGCTTTAAGAAAATACGCATAGATATTAGATCCTAGCTACGAAGACATCTCCTTAAAAGAGGTGTTTACATAGGCAGACGCAACAGCAGAGTTACTGTATCTGAGCTGCTATTTAAAGTTGTACAACAAGAAGAGCTGCATCAGTAGACAGATAGGGAGATTGTAGTAACTATTAAGGAGTTAGCAGAACCACTGGCTACAAGAGCACTACGAGACAGGTTAAACCACACTCGTGACGGTCTATTAGGTTAGCCTACAGCTATGGCTGCAATACCACCTAGGTCCGCTGCCCCTGCTGCCCCTACTACCCCACCTAGTGCTCCTTCTGCCTAGCATCTTCACCCTGGTACTGCCAATACCGACCCTACTATGCACCTGCCTATGTATAGTAAAGAGGCAGCGACTATTACGAAGATCTATATAGATAACCAGAAGGCTTACCAGGGAGTTCCTGCCTGCAGAACTGCCGTTTTAAACCCTGGAGAAGACTTGTCTCGGCAGCAGTACAACCCTCGGCAACCTACCCAATAGCAGCATACCGTACCGTAATCTACCGTACCGCAACCTACCCTACTACAGTCTACCAAATCGCAACCTACCGTACCGCAACCTACTGTACCGCAGTCTACCTTACTGTAATATACCCTACCGTAATCTTCCCTACCGCAATCTTCCCTACCGCAATCTCCCCTACCGCAATCTTCCCTATTGCAATCTCCCCTACCGCAATCTTCCCTACCGCAATCTACCCCACCGCAGTCTACCCTACCGCAGCCTACCCTACCGCAACCTACCCTATAGCAGCAATCAGACCTGGGGGTAGAAGGAACAGCTTTATATAACAAGGAAGCTGTTACTATAGCAAAGATATATACAGACAGCCAGGGAGTTCCTGCCCGTAGAACTACCGTCTCAAACCCCAGTCAAGGAGCGTATACTACCTTTACGGACCGCAACTACCACAACCTAAATAAGGCAGAGGTCGCCTACGCAAATACCCTAAACCTATAGCCATGGCGGACACGGCAGATATTTCAGTATACCTACAAGAGGACGTTCCCTTGCCTTAATTAGGCTGTAGAAGTGGGTTAAACAAATAAACTGTTAGGTATTGCCTGGGTGTACAGTAGGGGGTAGGCATTACCTGGGTGTACAGTAGGGAGTAGGCAATACCCTTATATAGGAGAAAGAGAGAGACGAACTAATGGGGGAGGAAGGAGACTATAAGCCTAAAGAGCTTATAGGGGGTAGCTAAGGCCTAGCTAAAGGCTACCCTTAGCAGCCCTAAGAGCTCCTAGGATATAGCCAAGATGGTATTACAGGACTACCCCACAATACCTTATACATACCTACCTATTTGCACCGCCAAGACACCAGTATCTGATATCCACAATATCCAACATCCGTAATATTCGCAATATTCGACATCTGCAAGATCCGCAATATTCGCAATATCCGCAATTCTCTGCCAAGTCAGCCAAATTCTGCTATACTCTGCGGACCCTGAATTTAACCAGCCAATCAGGATTTTCTATCCCTGGGATAGAAAATCGCTATTGGCTCGCTTATCACTAGCGCCTTAGCGGCCCTCGCGATATGTTAACCTGCTACCCCTAACGATTCTTCTTCTTCTTCTTTTTCTCTTTCCTTTTCTTCTTTTTCTTGGCTTATTTTTGGCTTATTTTTACTGGATAGCAATTTATAAGCTATTGCGTATTATAGATAGAAGAGCTAGCTATTGCGTATATGCTACGAATAGTCTAAAAGTAGACTTGACTTTGGAGTGTAGATTAGCCTTCCTTTTAGAGTTGCTCTAGTGTCGGAATGTTAATCACGTGACGTGGTTACGAGACCACAAAGCGAGACTAGCTAATCTAACCTTAGAGCAACCCCTTACTTCTAGACATTATCAAACAATAACTACCAACTTCAACACCGCATACGTATCGCAATACAGTGATATTTGTGCACGTTGATAAAGCGAGTATACCGACAGTAAGAACGTTATTAGGAAACTAAGATTTTAAGAAATAAATAAGGACTATAGCAATTCTAGGTAAATATAGTGTTCAGCCTAAAGATTAAAAAGTTAATACTAAGATTAGGACGTAAGATGACTTTAAGAATCTAGCTATAAGACGTAGAAAATAGGAAACTATAGATAAGTTTAGACAAAGAATTATTATATAGTAAGAGTAAAAGCTAGATAAAAGGTTAGCTATACTAGGTTATATAAGGGATAGAGCACCTATATAAAGAGTTACTAATAGGCCTAGTATAGGGACGCCTAGAGTAAAGTGGTTAGATAAACTGGAATAAGAAGAGAATCTAGATATTCTAGTTAGGTTTAAAGAAAGACATACTAAAGGATGTTACGACGCAGTAATAATAAGGTACTTTCTTATAGATAGACTATATACACTAAACTAGTTATATATAAAGTAGTATAGGTAATAACATAATAATAAATAGGAAGACTTTTATATGTGGCTAGATAAAAAAGTTATTTAAGACTAACCTATTACGGAAAAACGTATAAGTTATATTAAAGGAGTATTAATTATAATGTTAAGGAACCTAGAAGAGGGATCTAGGGACTAGAGAGGAGAATAATAAATCTTAGTACCCGTAGCGGAAATACTAGTGGTTAAGTTAACTAGGTATTAGTTTAAACTTAAGAATAAAGATAAGCTAAGAGTTAACCTAAGTCACCTAGCGCATTATATACTATTGTGGATAGCTTATATGGATAATATGTGTAATATATATAGGGCACTAAAAGACAAAAACTAGAAATACCTAGTAAGGATATATTAGGCACCAGAGAAAAAACGGTTTAGAGATGCTAAGTATATATATAGATGGCACCTAGTAAAGTATAGAGTTAAGGGGACCTAATACTTTAACCCAGAAGATTCCTTACAGAAGAATGCCTAGACGGATAATAGTAGTGGGACTACCTAGAGAATACTTATCTATAGTATATAGAGGAAAAGAAACGAACTAAGTATTGGCTAAAAGTGGACTGAGTATAAGTAGGATCTAGTAGCCAATAGTTAGGAAAAGGGGAGGCCTATAGAACTAGAGGGAACTAGTAGTAGAGCCTTAGACCCTTAAAGGAATCTAAGGACAATACCTAAACTTATAAGTTAAGTGGCAAGATTAGTAGTTCGAAGCACTAGTAAATAGTAGAGTAATAAGAAACTATATATTACTAATAGCAGTGGAAAGAATGGGGTTACTATATAGATAAAAGAAATACCTATATCTACTTACAACAATTTTAGGAGACTAGATAGCCTATAGAGAAGGCATTATTAATCTTAAAATAGGACCTATTTAGTTAACTATTAAAGGGAGACCAGTTAGAATATCTTTTAATATCTTACTATTAGGAAAAGATGAGGTGATACTAGGAATACCTTAGTTATAGGAATATAATCTAAAGATTAATTAGGTTATAGGTTAGGTTAATATTAGGGATACTTAATAATATAAGATGCAACAGCAAACTAAGTTGGTATAGTACTAAGTCGGAGTAATATATATAAAGAGATTAAGTGAGGCTTAAGTTATATACCAAAGAGATACTATAAGTATAGTAAAAAGTTATAGTTACTAGAAAGTAAAAAGCTGTTAGAGTATATAGCATGGGACTATAAGATAGAGTTAGAACTAGGAACTAGTCTAAGGTTCTTTTTAATCTATAAGCTTACTAAAACTAAGTTAGTGGTACTTAAAGAGTTTATTTAGGAGAACTTATAAAAGGGATATATTAGACCATTATAGTTATTAGTAGGATATCTAGTACTGTTTGTCCTAAAGAAAAACGGAAAACTTAGGATATATATTAATTACAGATAGTTAAACAGCATTACTAGAAAGGATAGGTATCCTTTACCCTTAATTAGCGAAATTTAGGATAGGATAGGTAACGTAAAGATCTTTATAAAGATAGATCTGAGATAGGCGTACTATTAGATTAGGATTAAGGAAGGCAATAAATAGAAGGCAGCCTTTAGGTCAAAGGAAAGACTATATAAACTATTGGTTATGCAATTTGGGCTTATAAACGCACTAGTAATATTCTAGAAGTGAATTAATAGTATATTAGGAGAATACCTTAATAAATTTGTTATAGTATACCTTAACGATATTATTATCTACTTAGAGAGTGAGAAGGAATATAAGGAACACGTTAAATGGGTCTTAAAGAGACTATAAGAAGAATAGATGCTAGTAGCTATTAAGAAATGCGAGTTCTTTATAAGAAAGACCAATTTTGTAGGATTTATTATTAAACTAGGAAGAATTAGTATAGACCTAAAGAAAGTTAAAGCTATAGTAAGTTGGTAAGAACTAGAGAATGTTATATAGTTGAGATTATTCCTAGGGTTTTGCAACTACTATAGGAGGTTTATGGCACAGTGGTTAAAGAGTATTAAGCCATTTATAAGACTAATAAAGAAAGAGAAACCGTGGGTGTAGGATAGTAAATAAAGGAAACTGTTTAAAGAACTTAAGGAGTTGTTTACCTAGGAGCTAATCCTTAAGATCTATTAATTAAAGCTAGAGACGGTTGTTAAGATAGATATATTAGACTTCGCATTAGGAGTATATTTGCTATAAAAGTATTAGGACGTATGGCATCTAGTAGCGTACTATAGTTAAAAAATGATACCACTAGAACTGAACTATAATATCTATAATAAGGAGTTATTAGGTATAGTTACAGCACTTAGGGAATAGAGAGTATTCTTATAAGGTATAGAGAAACTATTTATGGTTAAGACGGACTATAAGAACCTTATAGGATTCCTAATAATAAAGGAACTTAACTAAAGATAGGTTAGATAGGCGGAAATGCTTACGGAATACTATTTTGAAATTTAGCATACTAAGGGTATAGATAATGCACGAGTGGATACTTTAAGCAGAAAAGCTAAACTATAAAGTAATAAAAAGCCGTTAGGGGCTTTACTGCAAAAGGATTAAGACAGATTAATTAGATATAATTATCCTAAAATTATAGCAACTAGAGAAAGTTAGATCTATAAATTACTAGAGAGTGATTAGATATAGAAGATCTAAGAGGTATAAATAGAGGATCTAGATACGGAATAGTATAAGAATTAAGAAGCAACCTATATTCTAAGGTCTATTATAAAGGAGTTTATTAAGTTATTCTATAAGGGATTAACTTAAGGATACAACGGAGCTATAGGCTTAGTGTTAAGACTTTAAAAGGAGTATATTATTTAAGGAATCCTATTATAGGGTAAGATTATAATGCGATTTTAGTAATAGTAGACAAGCTTATAAAGTGGGGGTACTTTATAGTATGTAAAGAAGAAATATTAGTAGAGGATATTACTAGAATCTATATTAAGGAGGTGTTTATAAGATATAGAGTACTAAGTAAGATTATATTAGATAGAGATCTAAGATTTATAGCAGCATTCTAGGAGGTATTTTTAGTGGAATAAGGAGTTCGCGTAGTAACCTTAATAGTATACTATCCGCAGATGGACGGATAGATAGAAAGATTAAACTAGACACTAGAATAGTATCTAAGGCACTATATTAATCACATATAGAATAATTGGGTATTATTACTACCAGTTATATAGTTTGTATATAATGCAACTGTTGGGAATATATCACGTGTGGTTACGTGGTCACGTGTCGCCGCGACACTAGTGTGGCGAGGAGCCTTAAGCTCCTCACCCTTCCTTATTAGAAGAAAACAATAGAACAATCATCATACTATCTATGAACCGTAGCTATGTGATATTACCTTGTGTTACTAATACTAATTAGTGGTTAACTTCACTGTTATACTATAGAACAGCTAGGTATTCCACCAAGAAGAGATAAGCTACTATACTAGTGCTACTCGTGCTCGAGGAAGCTGTTTTTTAAGGTTAGAACTGGTCCTAAACCTTAAATAGAACTCTTCTACGAATCTAAGGATTTAAAGGCCAGAACTAGTCCTAAGCCTTTCTAAGATTATAGATTCTTGCGTCTATTACGCAGAATAATATGCTTTACAAGTCTTCGCGATTTAAGGCCAGAACTGGTCCTAAGCCCTATAATCACAGATTCTCGTCTAAACGCGTACCAAACAACAATCGATAATCCCTATACTAATAACACCTCCTCTCCTATAACCCAATAACACTTCCCTTTCTCTGAAAACATGGCTATAATTACTCTAAATAACTAGAGAGATTCCTTACTACTAGGGGTAGCTGCGTACGCAAAACTCATTAATGAAGATTAGGATGAATTTCCTATTTTTAATACAACAACCTATATGGCAAAATAAGTTAATGGCTTTCTCCTACACCATATTCTCTTCTACCAAAGTAAACACTACGCTGATGTACAACTGTGGGAATATTTTAGGGAGGATTTTATAGGATGGACTGCTAACACCTAGGCACTTAGCAATGTTAATATTGTTTAGGATTTTCAAGACTTCCTTTAAAAGAATGGAGTATTTGTCCCTATAGATGGGGGCATTATTAGAGATAATATTTAGGAGCAGGTCCTTAACGTAAAGGAAGAGCATAAATGGACTTTATAAGAGATTAAGCACCAAATACGCACTATAAAGAAGTTTAACTTTTAATAGAATCCCAACAACGAATAGCCACAATTAACACCTTTCTATAGTCCCCTACTAGCTATATAAGCATCTCCAGCCCAACTACTAGCTGCTCTGCCAATTCCACTAGCTATTCCAACTGCTGCACCACCAGTTGTCCCAATCGCTGTACCACTAGAGACGCTTTAACCTCCATAGCAACCTCTGTAAGAATCTCCGTAGCAATCTCAGCAGCAAGCTCTATAAGAACCACCATAGATAACCTTAGGCTATTAAATACCTCAAGTTCCTCAGCCTTAAGTTCCTTAGGCTGCCGTATCTCAACCTATGCCTTAAGCTCCGTCCTACTAGAGATTCTTAACCTCGTTTAACTTAAGCGCCAAGACGTTTCCTCTAACCCCTACTACAACTAGATAACCGGCACAACAAGCCAGATCTATAAATGATATCCTAACCTACTAGTAGCAAGCTCAATAAGAACCTCCGTAGCAACCTCCGCAGCAATCTCCGCAGCAATCTCCGTAGCAATCTCTGCAACAACCTCCACAATAACCTTTGTCTTTAGTTCCCCAGTATCTACCAATTTAACACCATAGTGCATTTTTGGTTACGCTTAAAGATTATACCAGTAGCTCCTATTATAGCAAGATCACTGGAAAATCAGATAACTTAAGATCTACGATTGGTACCACTATTCGCTCTTATAAGGCATAGCAATTCTACTTCAATAACTACCCTCAGCAGGAGCTTAATTACGGCGAATACGATAGTTATAACAACAGCCAGTACTGCACTGATTGCTCCTACGGATGAAGTGGGTATAGATGAGGCCGTGGCAGCTATGATAGACGCAGAGGCTCTGGCTACTGTGGAGGAGGCTCTTGTAGAGGATCTAGTAGAGGTGGATTCTAAAATGGAGCCGGATATTAATAAGCTCCGTAACTCTATTTTAATAATATAGTTCCCTGGTTAATCTACCTAGGATTTCCTAGCAAGAAAGTATCACGTACTAAAAGGCAATTTGAGGTTATAACAGTTTAAGGTTTACTACTTGGTTAACCACCATTTCTTTAGTAAATTTGGGACAGCGAGACTTATATTACAATGGTAATAGTAAGTAAGAAGGATTAATATCTGTTACACTAGTTAAGCGGTTAGAATGGTATAGTTACACAGGCAACCCACAAAAGAAGAATTGCTAGTGTCGGGAATATATTACGTGTGGTTACGTGGTCACGTGTTGCCGCGACACTAGTGTGGCGAGGAGCCTTAAGCTCCTCGCTCTTCCTCATCAGAAGAAAACAATTGAACAATTATTATACTATCTACGAACCGTAGCTACGTGATATTACCTTGTGTTACCAACAGCAACACTATAAGAAGGAATGAAAACGTTACTATTTAAGGTAAATTACGGGTATAAGCTAAGATTATTGTTATTACTATGTTAAGTAAAGAAAATAAGTAGCACAGTTAAGTAAAGAGTGGAGACTTTAATAAATCTTTATATAGACCTTAAGGAAACAGCTAAACTAGTATAAGAGCGAGTAAAAAGGTACTATAATGCTAAGAGATTTAAGGGACCAGATCTTAAGGAGGGAGATAAAGTATAGCTACTACATAAAAATTTTAAGCGTTGACAACTAAGTAAAAAATTAGATTATATTAGACTAGGACCTTTCGAAATTACGTAAAGAATTTTATTGGTTATATATAAACTAAACCTATTAGCTAAAATAAGAATTTACCTTGTATAGTATGTCGCAATGCTAGAGCTAGTATATGGAAATGTTAAACCACTAGTCTATAAAGTAGATACGTATAGAGGGTAAGAAGAAGATAAATAGCAAGTTTTAAAGATTATTAGTTATAAGGACGTAGATAACGAAATATAGTACAAAGTAAAGTAAATAGGCTATAGTTGTAACGGAACCTTGTAGCAGGAACTACGGTGGGTCCTATTATTGGGCTAGGTATGTAGGTAAGAACAGTATTAACAACATAATAACAACTGGTGGAGTGGTTGCCTAATAGATTAACTCCAATTGTATTCTAAGATTCACTACGAAGAGAGAACTATCTGGGTAGGGACTGTGGTCCTTTAAATACACAACCATACGCCTAAGAAATCCCTTCGCTCTGTGAGGTACGTGTGCTCTGTCTGCTCTGTTATAGATCACATAGATTACACAGATTATATAGATCACATAGATCACATTATGTGACCTCGGCTACCATTCCTCGTCACATGGTTCCACCGGATCCATCCTGGACCGTGCCTGTATTAACTAACTAGCTTCCTCCGACTCTTCTCCAAGTAGTTGTAACATCGTACTTAAGCTGTCCGTAATAATAGTAAGACTACCTAGGAACTATTAAGTAACCTAGAGAACGCTATAGGAAAGATATAGGAGTATTAGAAGAAAGTAGGTTAGGGAGTATTAAAAAAGGATCGCCAAAGGATAAGTTACCTAAGGGGGACCTAAGAGGAGCAACTACTACGTTACTTGGAGTTGTTTCCTTCTTTAGAGACTCTACTCTCTTATTACCTAACTTAGCAAGACCCTGCTTAACCAGTTTCTACTCCTTAAAACGAACTTTTTTATAAACCTTCTTAAGACGGAGTAACTAAGCGGACGCTGCAATCTGAGCGTTTAAGGCTTTCTACTCTACGTCTTAAGAACGCTTAAGCTTAGCTAGGGCCTACACGAGGTTACCGTTAAGTTTCGCAGCGGTAGATTAAACATAAGACCCTATAATAAGTTACTTAGGGAACTTAAAGACTATTAAGAGTTATAGGACGCGTATACTTAGCGTTAGAGGTAAAGCGAACGTTATAGGACGATTAAATGTTTGCTTTAGTGCACTCTAAGTAAGAAGAGGGTTATTAAGACAAAGGACTCGCTAGCGTAATATAAACTAACCCCTCTTTCGCACAATAAGAACACGGAGACGGCATTATTTTACCTAGTAATAGTATAGCAGCAATAGTGCGAACATAACGTTGCGCGTATAAAGAAGAAGAAGCTTTAGGTATAATAAGTAAGGATATTAACCAGATTAATTAAACGGACATCACACCTCTAGTGGACGACTTAGAGATGTTAGGAATCTTTAAGGACAAAGATAAAGAGGAGGGAGATAGTATTACGGACAGCTTAAGTACGGTGTTACGACTACTTGGAGAGGAGTTGGTAGAAGCTAGTTAGATAATATAGGCACGGTCTAGGATGGAGCTGGTAGAACTATATAACGAGGAATAGTAACTAAGGTTACGTGGTGTGCTATATATTAGACGTAAGAAACGGAAGGAACTTATATACCTTATATATAACACGTACCTTACGTATAAGAGAGGATTTCTTAGGCGTACGGTTATGTATTTAAAGGACCTCAGTCCCTACCGTAGATAGTTCTCTCCTTATAGTGAATCTCAGAATATAATTAGAGTTAATCTGTTGGGCAACCACTCTACCAGTTGTTATTACGTTGTTAACTTGTTTATATCTATATACCCAGCCCAATAATAGGACCCACCGTAGTTACTGCTATAAGGTTCCGTTACATATATAATAAAGCTTTATATTTAATTAAGGTCCGTTTTTAGTAAGCAGCTAAATTATCTATTGGTTATTGTAGCCAATTATATGCTCCTTATTTATATAGAGTCGTATATCTTAAAAGAAGCGCTACTACTAAATTAATTTGGTAGCTGCGTTTAATAGAGCCTTAAGCTTAGCTTTAGTGCTTAATATTATAACAGTCTTCTACTTGGTAAAGCGCTAGTTAATTACTTCCCTAAATAGTAAAAATATAAAGCCTTTAGTACTCTTCTAACTAATAGGATTATTACCAAATATAGCGTTACTTGCTTAGATAATAATCTAACTTCTAATATCCCTACTTAAGTATTTAATTATAAGAGTTTTCGTTTAATATAGGTATATAATTACTTAATTAACTATAGCTTTATGCAGAGGTAATGGATTGTAAAGGAATTCTATAAGCTTACTTAAGGCTTAAGCGGAGTTAGGTTATATAATATAGGTGACATAGAGTAGTAATTTAACCTTTCTTTGATATATATAGACCTACTACTTAGAGGCCTGTTCTGAATTAGGCAAGAGGTCTTCTATACTTATTAGTGTATATACTGGATAAAAGTCCTTTAAATAGAAGGTACTAGCAATCTTATTAATATAGGAATCCTAGTAGAGCTAAAGCTTCTATTAAGGTTAATTATAAAGAACTCTAATTCCTAAAAACTAGGTCAGTTTTCCTAAGTTCTTAATCTTATACTTTATTATTAGCTATTCCTTAAAAAGTTAAAGCTTTAGTAAATCTTCTGTATGGTAGGCTATTATAATATTATTAATATAAAAGAATATAATTAGCTAGTTATTGTAAAATAGATATAATTCTCTATTAACTACCGTTAGACCTAGGGACGTTAATATAGTTAAAAACTTATTAAGCTAAAGTAGTAGTAATTATTAGAGGCCATATAAAGCTCTTTAAAGGAGTAGATACCTACCCTTCTATTAAAAGCCATCTGGAAACTTAATATAGACTATCTTATTAATAAGGCTATTAGTAAAGGCGTTAACTATATTGCACTGCCAAGTCTCTAAATTAAATGCAGCGATAATTGCCATTATAGCTCTGAATATTTTTGCTGCAAAGGTTGCTATATACATATCCTTTTTACTAAGTTGTTATAAGTTACCTTGTATATAAAGACAGGCTTTAAATTTAATAAGATATCTATTAGTGTTAAACTTATAAGTAAACACCTAGGTAATGGGTATAATGTTAAGCGATGCTGTCCATTTAACGGACTGGAATGTCCCTCGCTGCTTAAGATTATTATATTTCTTATTAGCGACTTCCGTAAAGCTATCTTTATATAGATAAGTTTAAAGCTCATTCTAGCTATATAGTGGTGGTGGAAGCCTATTGTGGTGTAACTGCTTTTAGTTATATCTAATTCTAGTAATAAAAGCTTTGTAGAAGGTAGGAAGGGTATCTAATTGCTTAATATCTATTAGGTAAGCTGCTTGACGCGTTAAAAGCTTCTTAGTTCTTCTGCCTTTTATAATATTAATATCGCCTATATTGCCTATAATCTTCTATTTTAGATAGGCTTCTTCTTTAAGAATAAGTTTAAATTAGGGTCTTTAATTAATTAAAGAACTTAACGGCTCTACATTTATAGTATTTAATTAAGGTTTTGGCGTCTTAGCTACGTCAGGAAAAAATTTACCAGTATTTTTACAGCATTTGGCAGCATTTCGCGGCCAAATGCGCATTTTGCGCACTATAACGTGTAGCGTATAGTATTAACTAAGGTGCGGTATACTACCGCATTTAATAGAAACTAATAACGCAGTACAGCTAATTACGCATTTGCAGCCACCTAGGCAAGTAGTGCCTTTATTTTATTAAGCTTATTTTGCACTTAATGCATAATTAATATATAATGCCCTTCTCGCGTATTTTATATATCTTACTTATTTTAAGTAATAGATAAGCGTTACTCTTCCCGCGTATTTAATAGTATTTACTTAGTCTACGCAGTTAGTATAAAATAAATTATATTATTTTAGATAATTTAATATAATATGGCGACGGTTCTCTTTTATCTACCTATATACTAACCTACTTACCTGCCTATCTGCCTGTTTACCTACCTATCTACCTACCTACCCGCTTACCTACCTGCCTGCCTACCTACCTGCCTATCTACCTACCTGCCTACCTACCTATTTGTCTGCCTGCCTACCTGCCTGCCTACCTGCCTGCCTACCTACCTACCTGCTTACCTACCTGCCTGCCTACCTATCTATTTACCTATCTACCTACCTACCTACCTGCCTGTGTCCACTTGTCTGCGCCTACCTGTCTATGCCACCTCAATTCGATCGATCGATTGAATCGTTTATAGTGTTCGCTGGCTGGTCGTTTAAACGGTTGTTGTCTGGCTCCGGCGACGGTCGTCTGGCTCCGGCGACGGTCGTCTGGTTCTGGCGACGGTCGTCTGGTTCTGATGACGGTCGTCTGGTTCTGACGACGGCCCTCTGCTGGCTGCCGTTCTGGTGCCTCCCTAGGTAGGGAGGATATAAGGAAGGAAGGAAGGGTAAAAAAATAAGGTAGCTATATAGGGGGTATACTTGGCAGAGGCACGTGTAGAGGCTATTAGGAATATAGTAGGGACCCGATGCGGAGCCTCTGTACGTAGAGCTTCGCGCAGAGCCTCGTGCAGAGCCTCTGTATATAGAGCTTCGTGTAGAGCTTTGTGTAGAGCCTCGTGTGGAGCCTTGTGTAGAGCTTCGTGCAGGGCTTCGTGTAGGGCTTCGTGCAGAGCTTTGTGCAGAGCTTCGTGTAGAGCTTTGTGTAGAGCTTCGTATAGAGCTTCGCGCAGAGCTTTGTATAGAGCTTCGTGCAGAGCTTTGTGTAGAGCTTCGCGTAGAGCTTCGTGTAGAGCTTTGTGCAGAGCTTCACGCAGAGCTTCGTGTAGAGCTTTATGTAGAGCTTCGCGCAGAGCTTCGTGTAAAGCTTTGTGTAGAGCTTCACGCAGAGCTTTGTGTAGAGCTTTGTGTAGAGCTTTGTGTAGAGCTTTGTGCAGAGCTTTGTGTAGAGCTTCGCGTAGAGCTTCGCGCAGAGCTTTGCATAGAGCTTTATGCAAAGCTTTGTATAGAGCTTTATGCAAAGCTTTATATAGAGCTTTACGCAGAGCTTTGCGCAGAGCTTTATATAGAGCTTCGTATAGAGCTTTAGGGGTAGTAATTTTAATATTTATTAATTATATTAAAATTATAAAAATTATACTTTTATATATACTTAGTAATCTTATAGTTAGCACTTAGTAGCTAAATGCTAAGACTTAATTATAAATGCTATATTTAGTAGCTAAATGCTAATACTTAGTTATAAATGCCGTATTTAGCGGCTAAATGCTGGGAAATGCTAGAAAATGCTAAAATGGCAGAAAAGTAAAATTAAATGCTGGTAAATTTTTTCCTAACATAGGGTAGAAAGGCTAGGTGTAGAGTTATCCTTTAAGGATTATAGGCTAATTATATTATTACCTTAATCTGTTGCTTAATCTTAATCTTTATTAGTATCCACCTATTAACTTCTACTACTATCTACCTTATTCTCCTTATTTAATATCTTGTCCTCCTTATTTAATATTTTATTAAGCTCTTCCTAAAGTGTCCTATTACTATTTAATATATTAATTACCTCTAAAATTTAATTAGCAGATTTTTAGAGCAGATTTATAAGATCTGGCTAACTATTGTTATAGAGCAACTGCTTATTAAACGTTATATCTCTTATTTAAATTACCTTCTTTTTACTAGGTATATAGACCCTATAAATACTTATTAACTAGTACCTAACTAGGTATTTAATATAAGCCCTTAGCTTAAGCTTTTATATATATAGGATGTTGTATTTAAGTAGGTAAGCTCTATAACTATATATTTATAGGTAAGCTATATTTGGCTTTAATAGTAAGAACCCTACATCAGCAAAATGTTTATGCCTCCTGACAGTACTGACAGCTCCTGACAGCTCTTGTCAGGGCTGTCAGGAGCTCCAGGAGACACTCACACTCGGCATCCTGTTAGGAACCTGTTAGGAACCTGTCAGGATGTCGCTCGGACCTCCAGGACCTCCAGGACCATCAGGACCTCTAGGACCTCCAGGACAATAATAATAAAAAAACCTAAATTTTAAAATTAATTAATAATACTTTAGTATTTGTAGCTAGTTCAAAAATTTTAAAAAATTAATTTAATTGTGTCTAAATTAATCCTTCCTGCCTACTGCCTATGTCTGTCATAGGAGCTCTACGATCGCTCGGGCGTCGGGCGATCGATTGAGGAGAGGGGGGGCCCCTCTCGCGGAGGCTCCAAATCGTCGATTAGCGGTGTTCCCGACGATCCGCCGGCCGTGTGCTGATTTCCTAACTAGGCCTAGTGCGTGCGTGCGTGCGTGCGTGCGTGCGTGCCTGTCTGTCTGCCTGCCTGCCTGCCTGCCTGCCTGCCTGCCTGCCTGCCTGCCCGCCCTGCCCTTGCCTGTCCTGCCTACCTGCCCGTCCTGCCTGTCCTACCTGTCCTACCTGTCCGCGCCTACCTGTCTATGCCTACCTGTCTGTATCCGTCTATGGTGTCTAATTTAATTCGGGGGAGAGGTCGGCCCAATCAAAGGCTCTAATTGATTCGATTCGATTCGGTGACGGGCTAATATCAAGGCTCTGGTTCGATTCAATCGATCGATTGAATCGTTCGTGGGTTCGCTGGCTGGTGGTTTGAACGGTTGTCGTCCGGTTCTGGCGACGATCGTCTGGTTCTGGGGACGGTCGTCTGTTCTGGGGACAGTCGTCTGTTCTGGGGACGGTCATCTGTTCTGGCGACGGTGGTCAGTTCTGGCGACGGTGGTCAGTTCTGGGGGGTGGTCAGTTCTGGGGACGGTCGTCTGTTCTGGCGACGGTCGTCTGTTCTGGCGACGGTCGTCTGTTCTGGCGACGGTCGTCTGTTCTGGCGACGGTCGTCTGTTCTGGCGACGGTCGTCTGTTCTGGGGCGGTCATCTGTTCTGGCGACGGCCGTCTGTCCTGGCGGGGGTCGTCTGTTCTGGCGGCGGTCCTTTGCTGGCTGAGGTAGGGAGGATGTAAGGGTAAAAAAAGTAAGGTGGCTACGAAGGGGGCAGGGCAGCTTGGCAGAGGCACGTGTAGGCTATTGGGAATATAGCGGGGACCCGATAGCACTGTGTGTTGCGCACACAGGGCAGGGAGGGTACCGCTTGGGGGTGTTGCTTGGGGGTGTTGTTTGGGGGGGGGGGCGTCTTGAGGGGGAGCGTTACTCCCCGCGGGGGGAGGGAGAGGGGAAGGGGGAGGGGGGGGATATCGCTTTAGGGGGGGTTTGTGGTTCTTGTCAGGAGCGTATCAGGATGGGAGGGTCCTGTCAGGAACGTATCAGGATGGTCAGGAACGCATTAGGATGGGAGGGTCCTGTTAGGAACGCATCAGGATGGGAGGGTCCTGTCAGGACCTGTCAGGACGATCAGGACGATCAGGAAAATCAAAATCCTGTCAGGAGGCCTCCAGGATCTTGGCACCCCAACAAAATGCTGATGTAGTACTAACTAAAGCTTCTTAAAAGGTATTATCTAGCTAAGCTAGGCGTTTGGTATCTAATTAATTAAATATACTACAGCTCTAGTAACTTCTAGCTATAGCTCTTCTAGTAGTTAAGCTTCGATTTATATATACTAAGACTTAATAATAATTGCCCCCCTAGAACGTTTAGTAGAACTATTCTAAGACTTTATATATAGGGCCGATTTCTCTAGTAATATTTCTTTTTAAGTCCTCTAAGCGTTAAACTCGCTACCTAGGGACGTTTCGCCATTAATTCAAATTTTTATAATTTTTAGGTTATACTAACGCTCTACCCTATTTAAATATTATATAATTATTTATATTATTAACAACTTATAGGCAAAGGTCTCTACCTTATTTATATATAGATATTTGTTATAGAAATATATTATCTAAATATAACTATTATACGCTATAATCTCTGGAAATAAGTTAATATGCACTTAGTAGAAGGGCCTAGTTGCCTTACTAGTAGGTATTCTTCTTAATATAATTTTGTAAGCCTTGCTAACAGCATAAGTCTTACAGTTAATTATCGCTAGACCTTAAAGTTTTGCACTACCTGCTTCCTAAAGTAAATGCTTAATTACGTTAAGTCCTATATAGCCTAGTCTTTTATACTAGAGTTTGCCTAATACTTCCTAATTAGAAAGGGGGTCTTATAATTAGATTGCAAATAAGGCCTTGCTTAGGGTCCTCGGTTATAGTTTATTATACTTAAGCATTAATTAGTTACTATGGCTCTCATAAAAGGTAAACATCTTATAATTATTCCTATAATACAGTAGGTTCCTTTTATTATCCCACTATATATTCTTCTTATTAAACTTCTTTAGGCAGGCTAAATTTGTATAAAAGGCTAGTATATACTACGTTAGCTAAGAAGATCTTTTTAGGACCTAATGGCGTCTAAATAGTAATTACTACTGTCCCTATACCCTTAATCAGATTAATGCCTGTTCCAGTATATATAAAGTTATTACTTAGTTAGAGCTTATTAACGAACCTTAATTAATTATTAATAACATATATTATGGTTCCGCAATAATCCGGTTAATTTTATATAAGCTAGTTATAAAGACTTATTCTATTCTTAACTTTAAGAAGACTTTTGGAGCTCTTGCTGCACCCGGCCCAAAAAGACCAAACCAACCAAAAGAACCCTGAAAAACACCCTAATAATCCCCTGAGATGCATGCATCACAGGGGAGGCACAGGTGGAACAACGGTGGTACGCAGTCGCGTGCGACCGCCAGACCCATACCCAACAATGGCCCCCCATAACAACAACAAGGACGGGCGAATACCACACCAGAAAGCGGAAATACCCCAATTAAAAAGGCATCTAACAAAATATAAAGCCTATTAGACGCGTCTAGTATCCGGAACTATAGGGGAGTATCTATTAGCTATTACAAACTAATGCAGCTAGTAGAATAGCTCCAGTCTAGTAAACCTTAGGCACCCCTCCAGCAAACCCTTAATTAAATCCTTTAACGGCTAAACAAAATCGAAGATAAATAAAACCCCCCCCTATAGGCGAACCGCACCTGGGCCACCGTAGCTGCGCTTCTATAGTATAGGGAACCTACCCCCCTAAAAACAATAACCGGGTATACAATCACAATACAACCAAATATAGAAAAGGCAGAGGAACTTAGGGGATAATTAGAAACAGAAGTTCTTATAAAGATTCGCAAGGAGGTCCACAACGCCATTATAGTCCAACACCTTAGGAGTAGAGACATTAGAGTTACCCTAAAGGACTAATAGGCAAAGGAACGGGCCGTAAGGGCAGGGAACAGGCTAGGAGAGCATATTAGTATAAAAGTGCTTTGTAAAGATTACCTAGTTAAAGTCCTGTCGGTTCCCATAAGCCTTAGGGTAGAAAGGGGACGCCAGGCGGACAATACAGCAACTATATAGGAGATAGTAAAACAAACGGAACACCTTATACTAGGACTTGTAATTACCCAGATCTAATAGCTTTAATAGGAAAATATAAACTAAGCATATAATAAGAACAATAAGAGGACACAAGGGGCGCCAGAGACTTACTAGGGAGACAATAGACAAACGCATAGCTCCCTTATCGTTAGCGTATATATACTAGGAATACAAAAACTCCTTATCCAAAAAGGAATAATTATAAATGGCCTTATATACAACACAAGGCTCTATAACCACAGACTACGCCTGGAATAATATTATTGCTGTGCATAATAGGGACACACCTAATCCACATACGCAGCACAGGTATACTGCGGCCACTATATAGGCCCCCATAATACAAGACAATGTATAAATTAAGACTAAATAAAATACGCAAACTGTCACCGAAGCACACATAAGGCGTGGGAGAGAGAAGACTGCATTAAATATAGAAGACGGAAGGAAAGGGCTTAATAGCTATAGGAATAACTGCACGCCAGGTTATATAAATAGAAACAACAGGCGATAAGCCAGGGGGACGTAGGTGTCTTCCTAGCGTTTCCTACCTTTAATACTAAGGGGCTAAGCCAGCCATCCTAAGCCTTAATGGGCCAAAAGCAACGCCGCACGACATTACCAGACTGAACAGGGACACAAGGGACATATAGGACATAAGGAAGAGGACGCCCAGTAGGAAGACCCCTATAGACAGCTACGGCAAGTTCAAGGCCGGGATAATTAAGAATTAGATTTAACGCGGCAAACACAATACACGCAGCTGGCTTATAAGGGGCATATAGCCAACCGGTAAGAACGGGGAAAGAACTAGAGGCAATAACAGACTTAGATTTAGAAAGGCTAGTAAGAACATAAGATATAGGAATAGAAAGCTCCACACAAAATAAGTAATAGCCAGGGAGTAAACACAGGAGACGGAAGTTCTAAATATTTTAGAGAAAGTAGAAACAGAAGAAGCGAGGAGTAAAGGAAAGGTAAAGGACCCCTACTAGGGGTCCGCCACTTAACCATTATATAGTACAACTGCGGCAATACGAACCACCGTCTAGTAAGGCCCCTACTAGACAGTCTAGACCCAGAGAAATACTATATTCTTGCCATACAAGAGCCGTACTACAATACCTACACACAATCAACATACTGCCCCTGAGGATTCCAGCTCCTATATAAACCAAAAGCAGCTATATACGTATGCTTTATAATTAGCAAAAATATCAGCCTTGCCTTATGGTTATAGCAGGCAGTTAACCCAGATATTACAGTTATAACTATCTAGATATACAGGGGACTAGTACAAATTATTAATATCTATAACCCTAGGGTTAAAGGGGTAGCATAGACAGAGAATATTATATCTACAATAAGCTTGCTAGAAACTAAACACGCAGAGTTTATTCTACTAGGAGACATAAACCTCTACTACCCATAGTAGGGGGGCATCTATGTTGCTGCCAATTAACAGGCAGAGTGCCTACTAAGAGCTATAGACAACGGGGGCCTTAAGCTAGCTACCCCCCTAGGTGCAATTATATGGCAACAGGGCACTGCCAAAAGTATAATTAACCTTACGATTATAGACGAAAACCTATACTAGAGACTCGAAAGGTGCTCCCCTAAAGAAGAATAGGCACTTACCTCAGACCATATCCCTATCCAGATATAACTAGATCTGGACATTAAGGCGCAACCAAATGGCAAAAGATACGCAATAAGGAAGCTTAACATAGATAGCTTCCTTAATATAATTAAACAATAACTTTAAGACCTAAAAGAAATCCACCCAATACTAAATAAGCGAGGCTTATTGGCTACCCCTAAGGAAATTAATTAAAGACTAGAAAGAATCCAGGCAGCAATTAAAAGCGGGCTAAAAGAGTACTACCTAGTTTCAAAACCAGGCCCCTATGCGCAACACGCATGGTCCGCATAGTGCGCGGCCCTTGTAGCCGGCCAATAATAAGCAAGGAGGAAATACACAAGTAGCCACAATTCTGAGGACGAGAGATAATATAAAGACACAAGAAACCAGCTAAAGAATACCCTAAGAAAAGAAGTAAGGAATAACTAGAGACGGTTTATAAATAAATACACTACTAACCCAAGTCTCCCCTATAACAAGGGCCTTTGGACTATAGCGAAATGGGCAAAGAAAAAGGCGGGATATTTAGTAGAAGATCCACACCTACCACCCCTATAAAGAGTAGGCGAACTATAGGCTATAAGCAACAATAACGAGAAGGCAAAGATCCTTATAGAAAGATTTTTCCCTTAACTAGCTCTAGCAGACCTTAGTAATATCACCAGTAAAACACTAGTGACTCACCTAAGGGTTAACAGCGACATAACAACTAAAGAAATGGCTAGAACTATTAGCCGCCTCTTAAACAACACAGTACTAGGACTAGATGGGATCCCAAACAAAGCCCTAAAGACCTATGGACCACTTATAGCACCTTAGCTTGTAGACGTAGCCAAAGCATACTTTATAATAGGCTACTACCCGCGACTTAGAAGATCCATAACAACGGTTATCTTATAAAAAGAAGGCAAAGTAGACTACTTAATCCCAGGAAGCTACTACCCTATTGCCTTAAAAAACACCCTAAGCAAGATCTTAGAAAAGGTTATAGCAGACTATATAGCAGATACGGTAGAGGAATACACCCTACTACTATAAAGCTAAATAGGGGCAAGAAAGAATCGCTTAATACTATTAGCACTTACACTACTTGCTGCTACTATTAAAACTGCATGGGCTATATAAAAGGACTTTGTAGTATTAATACTTAGCCTAGATATTAGCGGCGCCTATAATAATATACCCTATAAGCGTCTCCTATATATCCTTAGGGCAAAGGGCTTCCTAGAATAGATTATTTAGTTTATTTAAGGATTTACAGGCTAGAAAGAAACATTACTAGTCTTTAGCGGATACTAGAGCCCCCCTATCATAGTTACAATAGGAATACCATAAGAATTACCTCTGTCGCCTATATTCTTCCTCTTCTTTATAAGCAACCTGCTTGATACCTTTAAGGAAGGGGCGACCTAGGGGATAGGCTTTATTAATAATATAAACCTAATTACATATAGGCCAACAGCTGCAGAGAACTGTAGGATACTAGAGAAAGCCTATAACACCTATATAGAATGGGCAAGACAATATAGAGTCTAATTCTTACTAGAGAAATACCAGCTAATCTATTTTATAAGAAAACGTAACCAATCTATAGATCTTTAGCATACAATCTATATCCAAGGCTTTGGGGGTTAACCGGTTCAAGGCCTAAGGGTATTAGGAGTGTAGGTAGACAGCAAGCTCCAGTAGAGCGCATATATAGCGCAAGCGGCCCGTAAGGGCCAAGCACAGTATATCGCCATGTCTAGGATCGTTAATTCTACATAGGGTCCATGCTTCTAGAGGTCACGCCTACTATATATAGCAGTTGTCTGGCCAACCATAACATATAGATCTAGCATTTGGGCCACTAGAGAAACTAAGAAAGGCCCCCCTAAATTACTTCTTAAACCACTCCAAAAGGTCCAAACAGCCTGCCTTAGGAGTATAATAGGCGGGTATAAGCGAACGGCCATAGTACTGCTTAAGAAGGAAGCCAATATTCCCCCCCTATAACTATATATTAAAGCCAATATAATGTAAAGGGTGCAAAAGAAACGCAACTCTAACGTTATAAAGTATATTAAGACATGCCTAAACAAACTATAGAGGGACCCTAGGGTGCCCTATAGGAGAAGGAACTAACAACCCCAAAATAGGGAAGATATATTAGGAAAATAGGTAGAGAAAGCAGAAGAAGAATAGTGCGGCGCTAGGGCCCAGGCCTATATAGAGGAGAAAGGGAGACGCGTAAGAGGCCAGTAAAGATAACAGTAAGGGAGAGAAAGGAGCTAAAGTAGAGTATAAAAGAGTACTAGAAAACCATCTACCGCAATATAATACTGGTTGGACCGATGCTGGAGAGACAAATAGGAGTTAAAGGTATAGAGGTAAACTTAGGCAAGGGGAACCCAAGCCGTAGCATAGGTAATACTATGGGGGGTAAATACCTAAGGGCTCTAAAAGGGCCTAACAAAGGTAGAAAATACAATGGCAACACTCTTAAGGACAGGAATAATAGGACTAAAAGATTAGCTTTACTGGGTAGGTGTTCTAGTAGGTAGCCTAAGGTACAAATATGGCTGGCTAAGATAGACACCAAAACACATAATACTATTATGCCCCTTATACACCGGCCAAGAAGCAATACTCTTAGCAGCTGGCATAGAAAACTATAATACACTGCTCTTAACATAGAAAGGCCTTAAGGCGGCTACCCAGTGGCTTATTAGCCAAAATATGCTAGACCAGTTCTAGGTTGTAAAGAAAATAGCAATAGAAAGTAAAGGGGCGAGTAACAGGCGCCCCCTAATAACTCTACAGGAGTAGAGTATAGTGTGTAATACTAGCGCGTCCGTAGGTTTATTACAGCAGCAGTAGTTCCCAAAGAGGTTAAAAAGTAAGGTAGTAGAGCACCACTGGTGACTCGTAGGCGACTTGTAAGCGAGCCCTAAAAGGCGGGGAGACGGATTATAGGGTTTTCTCAAATAGAGTTTTCTCCCCACATATATATAAGGAGTAGTCCGCGTAGGCCCAACAGGGATCCAAATCGGACGTTAAGCAATGAATAATAATAATATTATGGTTCCGCTGTTAAGAATTACGCTATTATATAGCTTATAGTTAGTGCCTACTTTATAGGCGCCTATTTAATATACGGTAAAGGTACTATTGTCTTCCTTTTAACTTCCGTCTTAGTTTAGTACAGCTTCCTTTTCTAAAGACTGCTTCCTAACCTTCTCTAGTATTTACTTATACTATTCTAGGGCGTTAGCAATCTTTTCCTTAACTTTCTTAGCCGTAGCTTTATTTAATTTCTAGTCCTTTAATTAAACTGACTTATTAATATAAAGATAATCTTGGAACTAGTAAACGGCTCTATAGTAGTACATTAGGGTATCTTTTTCCGTGCTGTCCTAAAAGGGGTAGTAGTAGGGGCCTTATTCTTAGGAGCCTCGTCCTTAGGAGCCTTACTAATTAACTTGCCCTAAGAGCTTACTACATTAGTACTAAACTAAGCTCTATTTTTCTACTAGCAGTCTCCAATCTTTAATAGTCCTAATATATATTAACCAGTTAATATATAGATATTACGTAGTTGTCGGCCCAGTTATATTTGTTAAATTTAACCCTCTATGTTAAGGCCTAGTTTAGTAATACTGGCTCTACCACTATTAGAAAGTCTCTAATTGCTTAGTCACCTTATACATCCAATAGCTTAATCTTTTTATAGTTATTATACGTCTTTTCTCACTACTATAGCCAAGCCTTAAAGTTCTGGTTCTTTGGGCCCTTTTTAACCTTGGCGTACTAAATAGATAGGTAGAGCTAACGTACTATATTAGTAGGGGCAACTCTCTCCTTAAGAGCCACCAGGGTATTATATACTAAGTCAATACCCAGTATATAGGTATTAAGGTTCCTAGTCACTATACCAATAATATAGCTTCGCAGAGAGGTTAAAGCTATCTTCTTCCTCTTATATTCCTTCTCTGCTATCTTATATCTCTTATGGAGAATTTAAAGCTTATCCTTCTTGTCCTTAGAGAGAGTTGCATAGAAGGTTGTTCCTAACTTTATATCTAAAGGCCTAGAAAAGACTAGTTTAATTAGTTGGGGTAACTTATCCTATACGTCTCCTATTCGGGCTTAGAGCCTAATAAGGTTAATCCATTCATCCCAATTAGCTTAGCTCAATAATATCACCATTATGGTAATGGTCTGGGTGGGTTAAGAAGTTATATTAAAAAGGTACTTACAGGAAGGATAAAGGATTTAATAATAAGTAGCAATTTGATAAGGGGTATAATCAATTAAGTAGATTAATTAAATTAATTAGTTGAATAGGGGTAATACGGCAAGCAACCCAGGCTTATAACTGTTGATTGGATGTCCATGCACCGATTATAAGAATTAAATAAGGACTCTGTCTATTAAAATGTGGTTCTAAGACCTCTATATATACATAAGAAAAGGTGTAGGAAAGGAAAGAGAAGGAGGGTAGGGGGTGGCAATGGAAACAAGGAGTAGGTGACCGAGTCAATGACTGAGTCGATGGTAGGTAGCTGAGTCGGGGCAGTAAGGACCTGATTCGGGTCGACACTTTGGGATAAATGGGCTCTTGGGAGAATCGGGCTCCTAGGACAAGTCCCCTCGGAGAACGGGGTTCCTAAGACAAAGTTTCTGGGACATTTTCCTAGGGCGTTTCTCCCAAGACAATTTCTCCTAGGAGCCGAATTCTCCCGGGGCATTTATCTCGAGCCCAGTCCTCCAGGATGTTTCTCCTAGGATTGATTCTGTTCAAACTAGTACCAGTTGTGATGATATCTACCAGGACAAACATGACTAGTACTATAACTACTACTGAATTACTAATCTAGAATCCAGATTTTGAAGCTGATTAGAACAAGATAAAGTAGCATATAGCATTAGGAAATCCTAGGTTCGAGCGCCGCGGTCACGTCTAGTGACGGCAATGGTATTTCCAGAGAGCGCATGCTCATCCTTGATGCGAATCAGGTAGGCATCTATGATGTGGGAGTATGCCATCTTTTCGAAAAGGATCTCCTAATGCTTGGCAATGAGAGAAGTCGTCACGCTTGTGTCTTGCTCTTCCTCCTGCGTTATTCTGTCTGCGTCTCTCTCTCAGGGGGACGGTGTGTGGGTCGTGGATCCCATGGCGAAGTCGGTCTGGAGAGGCTTTCCAAATCGGACGTGAACAAGAGCGTAGGAGCCTTCTGCGGACCTTCCGATCTAGTGGTGCGCGATTCCGCATCAGAAGTGACTACTTTCTTCCTGTAGGTCTGTTTATGGGGTTTCCGATCGTCAGTCTGGCACTCTCAGGAGCCATAGTGTGTACTCTTGCACTTGGAGCAGAGCTTCCGGGAGATTCACGAGTAGCCAGCTTCGTACATTCGCGCGGTAAAAAGCAAGTGCGGAATTGGAATCGGAATGGTTCTCAGGAAAGACTCACAAGCAAGAGGAATTAAGTTGCTGCCAAGTCCACCTGTATTCGTGGGAGAATGTTGGACAAGGCTGCTTGACTCCATTCTTGTTGGCTGAATTCTAGGGGGAAAAAGCTCGGGCTGTGTTAGAGAGTAGCCGTAGTACATGTAAGCACGGTGGCCGACGCGTGCCGAAGTCGACTCCATTCGCACTGTACATTTGGTTATTATCGAGAAAAGCTTACGGTACGGTCATAAAATTAAATATATGCTGTCAAACCCTTCACAGACTCTCTTTGCTGTCGGTAATTATCTGGTATTATTTACAGCACTTGAGAGTAAGATTTCTCGTACGATGTACGGAGGAAAAATGTTGTCAGCCGTTGCGGTACGCGCTCTAAAGTTTGCAAGAGACGGTCAATTCAATAGGGTGCTATCTTTGACACGGCTATGGATGAGGATGGAAAGATGGGCGATGGACAACTTGATGAGGTGTTTAAGGATAAATGGGAGGGACTGAAGGAATGCCGTAGTGATCGTGAGTTTGAGTTTGTGCGTCAGTACCGTGCTGGAGGTTTGAAGGAAGCGGGAGCTGACTGTGAATGAATGACGGACGAGTGAGTGTATAGCGGGTTGAATTCTTTATTTTGCGGCTTTTATGGATTTGAGGTCTTAGAATGTTTTTACATTATCCAAGCCCCGATTCCATATCGTAGGAGCGAAACAGATGTTTATGTGTAGCAACATGTGCATGATATGGTAAAAGGCGGGAAGTCTTGCTGTAGAATTAGAACGACCCATCCTGTCAAGCCACCGCCTAGCTTTAGAAACGTCTTTGAGGATGAAAAGTAAGTGAAAACCCGGTATGCTAGATAAGAGAGAAGAGTCTTCTTAACAGTAAACGTGTGGCGACACTTTCGGAGAGAAGTGCTCGCATCCTCGAGCTAAGCTGGGTATTTTCGTAAATGTATTCGATGTGCCGGAGGTCTAGAGAGTTTAAGGGTTTTTGAGAATAGTCGCAGACCTATCTAGGATCGTATTCTGAAGGCGAACGAAGAGCTTCGACGCAAGTACGTAGAGTAGGGGATAGTTGTTGAAACTGACCGTTTTGTTTGGAGTATCAAGTGTGGGTTTGGTACCATAGAGCTAATGGACCAATAGGCCGAATGCAGCAGTAGAATCATCAAAGTTCGGAGGCTCCGATCGCTGGCCTCTTTGAAACCCTATTTAAATGCCTTTTCGGAGAAGTCTGACCTCCTACAGAGCAATTTCCTGTGGATACCAAATTGGCTCTTTCAGGCCCAACATAAACACTGACCATGCGCTCCGACAGAAGTCTGTATCACGTTGGGGAATCTATTCCAAGATATCTCTAAAGGGATTTCCGGTTGAACGAAAACGGTATGTCGGGATGCTTGGTTCGCGGAATGTATAATAGATATATTCCATAACCCATATCCTAGGTAGCGTACGCTTTCTCCATCCTGTCTCCCAACTGACCAAGTCCCGGCTACCCATCTAAGTTGTCTCACCTCCCCCATTCCCATTTCCATGCTTCTTCCGCTTGCATGCTCCCTGCTCTGTGGTACCCGTCGACTCGCGTAGGCGTTTCTTCCCCCTTCGAGGTTCCAGTACCGCCGCAATCTCGTGTTTGATATAGGAAACAGGCTTGGACGGGATATGAGCGCACTGTATAATGAGGGAACTATCCAAGAATACCGATGGCTGATCGAATTTGCGGAGAAAAGCAGGAGTGACGATAGCAGTGTATAGTTTGAGAAAACCAATGTCCTTGCAATTCGTAACGAGGAGATGGACCTGTGTCTTAATCAGCAAACGAGTGCGAGCTAGAGACCCGATGATGTATCCGTACTGTGTGTGGGGATTGGCGGGCTACTGTGTCATCGGAGCAGGAGTGCCGCCAAGCCTGAGCCAGCGCAATTAGAATGCCGACAAAGTAGGGATCCTGATCAATGTTGGTGGGCTGGAGACGAGCGAGTTTGGCTTTTCGGATGTTCCAGACCGGGAGATTACATCTGGGAGTCGGGATGGAGTCTTCACGAAAGCGAGCAACTTCGATATGGTCCACGTAGGCAAGGAAAGGTATTGGAATATCGTCGATAACTTGACTAAAGACGTGGCAGGGAAGCCTAGCTACTGGACTACCCGCATAGTAGAGGTTAAGATAATCTCTATGATGAATAAGGAGCTGGCTCTCGAGATATGGGGATGGGAAGAGGGTTACGGTAAGACTTACGGGAGAGAAGTGACAACACGATCATTTGAGAGCGCCCTGAGCAGGTGCTCCAGGCCCCATTGCTTGTATAGTAGGTCATTGCCGCGGGCTAGTCGACGAACAGATCTTTGTAAACGGATATCTTTCTTTTTCGGCGGATGCTTAGAGACTTCTCCGGACTGCTCGCTCTCACTTGGAGGGGTGAGGCGGGCCTGAGTAGAGCTCGCAGGCCGTGGTGTACGCGGGTGAGGGACAAATCGACATTTGAGGAGCTGTAGATGCTGCGCGGTCCAGTGCAATGGGGGAACGTAGAGGCGGTCACGGCAATGCCGACGGAGAAGGTCATTCAAGGAGAGTAGTTGTGGTAGTTGAGATGCTTGTGGTGCCATTCTGTCGTCGATGACAAAACAAGTTCGCGTTGCCGTTCTTTGTTGTTTCATTAATTATTGTGCCGATTCGCTACACGGGGCCTACGGATTATGCGGGCCTCCAGGTCACCTACCCCGCTACCGAGAACAAATATTATAAATTGCTCAACCACGAATAATTGTATTAAGTACAGCTATCTGCTATCTACTAGTTTGACGTCTAGGGCACGTACGTGCATTGTGTTCTGTTGATGCGCATATACTGCATTTACGTGGTGCTCGTTGCGGTCGCTTGCCTCTGCTGGAACCTCCTCATGCCTAGTTTGGGCAGCTTATACACGAGATAGCCCTTCTGCTCCTAATAGAACACCCTCCCTAGCTATATACGTGCGCGGCTGTGCCCCTTCCTTTTCTAGCGCTGGTTTTCCATACGTAGCTTCTCATTTTTGCTAGCAAGTAGCGCAGCGCTTAACATCGCCATTTTATACCCCTTAACAAGCTGGCTAAGGGCTTATTCTATTAGACTTGGTAGGCTATATATACGCCGTTTAAGATAACGCCTTATTAGGGCCGTCTGGTGTTATAGCTTAGTAATATTATAAGGCGTCTTAGCTGCTTAGGATATATTTAACTGCGGACGGTGTTATGGTAATGGTGTCTAATATTCGGTATATAGCTATACAAGTACACGATTAGGACTATATAAAACTAAGCCAGTAGCTGCGAATCCTGCCTATATATTATCCTAATATAGTACTGCCTGCCTAGCCTACCTATATAGTTATAACGGTGCTAGAGCGCGTTACCTACTACTTTGCCGTTTCTAGGGCAATTTGCCGTTTTCTAGGCAATGTAGGGGCACGAAGAGACTTCGGGGAAGATTCGAAGGAACAATATAAATTCTATCTAAATCTAAGGGTATATAGCTCTTGCAGAGAACAAGACGTTGCGTAAAGAAGAGAAAGGAATAACGAAAGAATCTTATAATTAAGTAGTTAGGGGTCTTAGTGGTTAATACATACGCATATATACACGCGGTCTTCGACGGACTTTAGTAGAATTTAATTAATCTATTAGAACTTAGTAGGAGTTAATAAAGCTAGCAGAATTCGGCAGAATTTAATTAAGCGTTAGAATTTATCTATTAAGTATTTTATTAAGATATTCCTACTATAACTAGGCTAGTCCTATTATAATACCCCCCCCCTTTTTTTTGCCAAAGGTCTAAATAATTTAATTTTAGTTAAGACTTATAACTTATCGCGTTTTATATATTTATATTAATAGCAGTATAGTATTCTACCGGTTCTAACTATTAAATAAATTAATTAGGATTTTCTATCCTTAGTATAACGGAACCTTATAGCGGGAACTACGGTGGGTCCTATTATTAGGCTGGGTATGTAGGTAAGAACAAATTAACAACATAATAACAACTAGTGGAGTGGTTGCCTAACAGATTAACTCCAATTATATTCTACGATTTACTACAAGGAGAGAACTATCTACGGTAGGGACTAAGGTTCTTTAAATATATAACTATACTTCTAAGAAACCCTCTCTTGTACGTAAGGTACGTGTTATACGTATTATACATAGACATACACTACGTATACTCTATACACTGCGTATAATATTATGTGACTTGCTTACCATTCCTTATTATATGGTTTTACTGGATCTATCCTGGACCGTGCCTATATTAACCAACTAGCTTCCTCCAACTCTTCCCCAAGTAGTTATAACATTATACTTAAAGCGTCTGTAATACTATCTCCCTCCTCTTTATCTTCGTCCTTAAAGATTCCTAACATTTCCAAGTTATTTACTAGAGGTATAATGTCTATTTAACTAGTCTAGTTAATATCCCTGCTTATTATACCTAAAGCCTCTTCTTCTTTATAAGCGTAATGCTGTGCTCGCACTGTGTCTTCTATACTGTTACTTAGTAAAATAATGTCGTCTCTGTATTCTTATTGTGCGAAAGCAGGGTTGGTGTGTATTGCAATAGCAAGTCCCTTATCTTAACAACCCTTGTCTTGCTCTAAATGCACTAAAGCAAACATTTAATTATCCTACGACGTTTGCTCTATCTTTAACGCTAAGTATACGCGTCTTATAATTCTTAGTAGTCTTTAAGTTCCCTAAGTAACTTATTATAGGGTCTTATATTTAATCTACCACTGCAAAGCTTAAGTCTAAGTTGGCTGCTATACGCGCCAAACTCTATTGTTCTTCTAAAGAGACCGCTTAGGCCCTTAAGGCTTAGCGTCGCTCCTTTAAGTCTTAACAGACTGCGTTTACTTGGTTAACCCGTCTTAAGAAGGTTTATAAGAAGGTTTATTCTAAGGAGTAGAAACTTGTAGAATAGGGCCTTTAGGAACCTAGTAATAAAAGAACGGACCTTCTTCCCGTTAAGAGGGAAACAACTCTAAGTAGCTTAATAGGTGCTCTTTTTAGGTCCCCCTTAGGTAACTCGTTCTTTGGCGATTTTTCTTTATTAATATTACCTAACCCTTTTTCTTCTAATACTCCTGTACCTTTCCTATAGCGTTCTCTAGGTTGCTTAGTGGTTTCTAGGTAGTCTTACTGTAGCCTATCCACTTTACTTTATACCATGTTTTGTTATCCACGTCCTCGTGACTAATAATCTTTAAAACTTGCCATTCGTCTTCTTTCTGTCCTCTATATGTGTCTGCCTTGTAGACTGGTAGCTTAATATCTCTATATACTGGTTCTAGCATCGCGACATGCTATATAGGGTAGATTTTTATTTTGGCTAGTAGGTTTAACTTATACGTAACTGATGAAATTCTTTACGTAATTTTAAAAGGTCCTAGTCTGGCGTAGTCTAACTTCTTGCTTGGTTGTCAACTCTTGAAATTTTTATATAGTAGCTATACTTTATCTCCCTCCTTAAGATCTGGTCCCTCAGATCTCTTAGCATTGTAGTACTTTTTCATCCTTTGCTGTACTAGTTTAGCTGTTTCCGTAAGGTCTATATAAAGATTCATTAATATCTCCATTCTTTGTTTAGCTATGCTACTCATTTTCTTCACTTAACGTGGCGATAACGACGTTCTTGGCTTATACCCATAATTTGCCTTAAATGGTAATGTCCCTATTTCTTCTTGTGGTGTTGTATTATATGCAAACTATGTAACTAGTAATAACAATACCTAATTATTCTGTGCGTAATTAATATAATGCCTTAGATACTATTCTAGTGTCTAGTTTAGTCTTTTTATTTATCTATCCGTCTGCGGATAATACGCTGTAGAAGTTGCTACGCGAACCCCTTATTCTACCAAAAACACTTTTTAAAATACTGCTATAAATCTTAGATCTCTATCCAATATAATTTTATTTAGTGCTCTATATCTTATAAATACTTCCTTTATATAGATTCTAGTAACATCTTCTACTAATATCTCTTTAGTGCATGCTATAAAGTATCCCCACTTTATTAGCTTGTCTACTATTACTAAAATCACATTATAATCTTGTCCTATAATAGGATCTTTTAACTTTGGTAACTTAATAATAAAGTCCTATAATATAACTTCCTATGGTCTTCCTGGTACTTCGACAGGTTATAGCCCTCCATACGGTTTATACCTTATTGGTTTATTCCTTTAGCAATCTAAATATTCCTTTATAACTTATCTTACTAGTCCCTAGATTCCTTAAATAATATACTCCTTTTAAAGTCTTAATACTAAGCCTATAGCTCCGTTGTGTCCTTGTGTTATTCCCTTATAGAATTCCTTAATAAATTCTTCTGTAATAGACTTAGGCATATACGTTGCTTCTCTATTTTCGTATTGCTCTAAGTTTAGATCCTCTGCCTATACTTTCTAGATCTTCTATGTTTAATTACTTTTTAGTAACTTATAGATCTGACTTTCCTTAGTTACTATAATCCTTAGATAATTATACCTAATTAATCTATTTTAATTCTTTTGCAATAAAGCTCCTAATAGCTTTTTATTACTTTGTAGTTTAGCTTTTCTACTTAGAGCGTCTACTCGTGCATTATCTGTACCCTTGGTATGCTGAATTTTGAAATAGTATTCTATAAGCATTTCCGCCCATCTAACCTATCTTTGGTTGAGTTCCTTTATCATTAGAAATTCTATAAGGTTCTTCTAGTCTATCTTAACTATAAATAGTTTCTCTATACCTTGTAAGAATGCTCTCTATTTTTTAAGTGCTGTAACTATACCTAATAACTCCTTGTTGTAGATGTCGTAGTTTAACTCTAGTGGTGTTATTTTCTAACTATAGTATGCTACTGGGTGCTATGCGTCATGGTGCTTCTATAGTAAGTATACTCCTAGTGCAAAGTCTAATACGTCTATCTTAACAACTGTTTTTAACTTTGGTTAATAGATCTTGAAGACTGGCTCTTAGGTAAATAACTCTTTAAGCTTCTAGAACAGCTTCTTCTATTTACTACCCTAAACCTATAGTTCCTCCTTCTTTGTTAGCCTTATAAACGGCTTAATACTTTTTAACCATTATGCTATAAACCTCCTATAGTAGTTACAAAACCCTAGAAACGACCTTAACTATATAATATTCTCTAGTTCTTGCTAACTTACTATAGCTTTGACTTTCTTTAGGTCTATACTAATTTTTCCTAGTTTAATAATAAATTCTATAAATTTGGTTTTTCTTATAAAGAACTTACATTTTTTAATTGCTACTAGCATCTGTTCTTTCTGTAGTCTCTTTAAGACCTATTTAATATATTCTCCATATTCTTCCTTACTCCTTAAGTAGATGATAATATTATTAAAATATACTATAATAAACTTATCTAGGTGTTCTCCTAATACACTATTAATTTGCTTCTGGAATGTTGCTAGTATATTTATAAGCCTAAATTATATAACTAATAGCTTGTATAGTCCTTCCTTTAACCTAAAGGCTGCCTTTTATTTGTTACCTTCCTTAATCCTAATCTAATGGTACGCCCACCTTAGATCTATCTTTATAAAGATTTTTACGTTGCCTATTTTGTCTTGGATTTTGCTAATTAAGGGTAAAGGATATCTATCCTTTCTAGTAATGCTGTTTAACTGTCTATAGTCTATGCATATCCTGAGTTTTCCGTTTTTCTTTAGGATAAATAACACTAGATATCCTACTAATAACTATAATAGTCTAATATATCCCTTGCGTAAGTTCTCCTAGATAAACTCCTTAAGCGCTACTAACTCCGTTTTAGTAAGCTTATAGATTGGAAAGAACTTTAGACTTATTTCTTCTTCTAATTCTATTTTATAGTTTTATGCTATATGCTTTAACAGCTTTTTACTTTCTAGTAACCATAACTTTTTACTATACTTATAGTATCTCTTTGGTATATAACTTAAGCCTCGTTTAGTCTCTTTATATATTACTCTAACTTAGTACTATACTAACTTAGTTTACTATCGCACCTTATATTATTAAGTATCCTTAATATTGACCTAGCCTATAACCTAATTGATTTTTGGATTGTACTCCTATAACTAAGGTATTCCTAGTATCACCTTATCCTGTCCTAATAGTAGGATATTAAAAGATATTCTAACCTATCTCCCTTTAATAGTTAACTAAATAGGTCCTGTTTTAAGATTAATAATGCCTCCTCTATAGGCTATCTAATCTCCTAAAATTGTTATAAGTGGATATAGGTGTTCCTTCCGTCTATATAGTAACCCTATTCTTTTTACTGCTTTTGGTAACACGTGGTTTCTTATTACTCCACTATCTATTAATGCTTTAAACCGCTGATCTTGCCACTTAACTTATAAGTTTAGGTATTATCTTTAAATTCCTTTAAGGGTCTAAGGCTCTAATACTAGTTCCCTTTAGTTTTATATACCTCCCCTTTTCCTAACTGTTGGCTGCTAGATCCTGCTTATACTTAGTCTAACTTAGGCTAATACTTAGTTTATTTCTTTTCCTCTATATACTATAGATAAGTGTTTTCTAGGCACTCCCACTACTGTTATCCCTCTAGGTATTCTTCCGTAAGGAATCTTCCTGGTTAAAGTGTTAAGTCTCCTTAACCTTGTACTTCTACTGGGTGCCATCTATATATATACTTAGCGTTCCTAAACCGCTTTTCTTCTGGTGCCCAATATATCCTTACTAGGTACTTCCGGTTCTTATCTTTTAGTGCTCTATATATATTATATACGTCATCCACACAAGCTATCTATAATAGTGTATAATGCGCTAAGTAACTTAGGTTAACTCTTGGTTTATCTTTATCTTTAAGTTTAAATCTATACCTAGTTAACCTAGCTACTGGTATCTCTATTGTGGGTACTAAGATTTATTGTTTACTTCTCTAGTCCCTAGATCCCTCTTCTAGGTTCCTTAATATTATAATTAATACCCCTTTAATGTAACTTATACGTTTTTCCGTAATGGGTTAGTCTTAGACAGCTTTTTTATCTAGCTATATATAAAAGTCTTCCTATTTATTGTTGTATTGTTGCCTATACCACTTTCTATACAACTGGTTTAGTGTGTATGGTCTATCTATAAGAAAGTACCTTATTATTGCTGTATTGTAATATCCTTTGGTATGCCTTTTTTTAAATCTAGTTAGGATATCTAGACCCTCTTCTTGTTCTAGTTTGTCTAACTACTTTGCCCTAGGTGTCCCTGCACTTAGTTTATTAATAACTCTTTATATAGGTGCTCTGTTCCTTATATAACCTAGTATAGCTAACCTCTTATTTAGCTTTTGCTCTTACTATATAATAATTCTTATTCTAAACTTATCCATAGTTTCTTATTTTCTGCGTCTTACAGCTGGATCTTTATAGTTATCTTACTTTTTAATCCTAGTATTAACTGTTTAATCTTTAGGCTAAACACTGCGTTTACCTAGGATTGCTAACGTTTTTATTTATTCCCTAAACTTGTAGTTCTTAAACTTGCGTCCTGTACTTATTCGTTTGTCTGTGAACTGAGTCACTACCCTCTCCTATTGGTTTTTGTCCGTTGTGGGTCCTTAGGTGTGTCTTATCTCGTCTTAAGAATCTTAAGCCTTTTATATCTTCTTTTAAGAATCTTAAGCCTATAGCCTTTTGCCTTTATTAAGTGATGAGCTAGCACTAGTAGTTATCTACCTACTTAGTTTCTTTTAAACGTTACTCCTATCGTCTTATAAAGCGATGGAAATTGTATCTAATGGTGTTGTAATACCTATTACTGAACCTTGTTCCGTAATGGTTTTAGTCTCTACTTCTGTTTTAACTTCTTTAAGGTCTACATGCTCCTAATAAGCTGCCTTTATTGCCTTATTGTTGGTAAATGCTTTGCCTATGTTAAATTTATTGTCTTTAATGTCTAATCTATGAGCTGGTTTGTTGGTTCCTTTAAACTTAGATAATAATGGCTCCTATAGCCAATAGCTTGCGCCGTACTTGGCGTTCTTATAAATTTGGCATGCGTTATTATAACAAAACGTAAAACTGTTAATTAAACATTCTTTTGTTCCTTATAGTGTACCATTATCCCTTTATATGTACATACTGTCTGCTAGCCTGGTTCCCTTTACTATATAGTTATTCTAACCACCTCTATAGTCTTTAGCAAAATGACCTTGTTTTCCACAATTTATGTAAGCCCTATCTTTAAACTATTTTTCTTGTTATGGAGTCCGCCTAAACATCTTCTACTGCTAAGATCCCTGGTTTAGCCTCTACTCCTAGATCCTTTAATTACTTAATCCTTAACCTCTAGGTTTCTATGGTTTCTTTTTTTATCTTTAGGTTTCTTTGGTACCACTTAGGTCTATTAGCTCTGCGCCATTCTATGGTTTTTAACTCTATGTCTGTTGTTACGTACTTTGCGCCTTATATGACTATGGAACTCTATCTTACCCTTTCTTGGCTTGTTCCCTTTAATAGATCCTATTATTAATCTTTATTAACTAGTCTATTAACTCTTTTAGAGTATCCGCATCTTTTATTAGGATAATTGCGTCCTAGACTTTAGCCTTAAGTCCTTATTTATACTATGCTATAAGCGCCCTGTTATTCCATTTAACCTATATAGCTAGTGTTTAAAACTGCGTTGTATACTTAATAGCTAAAGTGCGTTGTACTAAGTTCTGAAGTTTTTGTTCCGCTGTTATAGTTGCTTTAGGGTCTCTAAATATTTGCGTTAACCGTTCTATAAATCCATTCCAACTTATAAACACATATTGTACATCTAGGTTAGTAGTCGTTATACCATTTACTTGTATCTCTGTAAGGTAAGGCTTAAACCACTCTAGAGCTCTTCCTATTAAGAACAGTCCTGCGTATGCTACTTAATCTATAGGTATTACTAACTTCGCTCCTTCCTGTATAACCTTAAAATACATCTGCGTAAGAAACCCTTTAAGCTTTAACTTCTCTCCTAAGAACCGTTTAATTAAAGGTAACTTAACCTTTACTGCTTTAACTCTATTAATGCGTTCTTTAAGTAGCCTACTATTATCCTGTAAGCAATTAACTATTTTCTATAACTGATCTTGTGTAACTACTTAAGAATCTATGTTTGCTATACTAGTATCTCCTAACCCTAAGGTCGTGGCTGCCGTTGACGTTGTCATAACTAGTGCTTTAGGTGGCATGTTGTTTGATCTTATTTAATACCATAACCTTAGTAGTGAATATGTAACGGAACCTTGTAGTAGGAACTACAGTGGGTCCTATTATTAGGCTAGGTATGTAGATAAGAACAAATTAACAATATAATAATAACTGGTGGAGTAGTTACCTAACAGATTAACTCTAATTGTATTCTAAGATTTACTATAAGGAGAGAACTATCTACAGTAGAGACTAAGGTCCTTTAAATATATAACTATACTCCTAAGAAACCCTCTCTTGTACGTAAGGTATGTGTTATACGTATTATACACGGATGTACACTGCGTATACTCTGTACACTATGTATAATATTATGTGACTCGCTTACCATTCCTTATCACATGGTTCCACTGGATCCATTTTGGACTGTGCCTGTATTAACCAACTAGCTTCCTCCGACTCTTCCCTAAGTAGTCGTAACATTGTACTTAAAGCGTCCGTAACACTTAGAATAGAAAATCACTATTAGCTTAGTTAAGGTAGTAAGCCGAACTAATATTTTTATAGTAGGTCTTGGCAAGGTAAATCGGACTAATTAGATAACTTTAACCGGCGGTTAAAGTTTTTAATATCTTATATATTATATAACTGTATTATCCCTTCCCACGTTGTTTTAGGTATATAGCTATTGATAAAAATCTGGCCAATAAGAGGCTCTTAATCAGCCCTTTGTGATAAGGACTATTATAGTGTTCCTAGGCTTGGCGCCAAGCTGTGGATGTCAACGTGGGAAGGGATAAACGTTATAATACATTTTAAGTTCTTTTTAAATTTAAGCTTTCTACTATTATATTTTGTATATTTATATTAGATAGTAATTATTTGCCTTTATATCGCGTCTATTTAGCTAAAGTAGGCCGTAAAGAATAGTCCTTATAGAATTCTTTTACTAGGGAAGACGTATTAACCTTAATCTATTTATAGATTTCCTAGGTTTGTGTCTTATATCCTTTTTACTTAATAAGAAGTTTAAATTATTTAGATTGTATTTTCTATTATATATTATTAATTAAGTTAATAAAGTAAGAGCTGTTACCATTATTAGTAATTATAGGAGGTAGTAGTAGCACTTTGTTAGGAAAAAATTTACTAGCATTTTTATAGCATTTGGCAGCATTTTGCGGCCAAATACGCATTTCGCGCACTATAACGTATAGCGTATGGTATTAACTAAGGTGCAGTATACTGCCGCATTTAATAGAAACCAATAACGCAGTATAGCTAATTGTGTATTTGTAGCTACCTAGGCAAGTAGTACCTTTATTTTATTAAGCTTATTTTATACTTAATACGCAATTAATATATAATGCCCTTTTGTAAGGGATCTTTTGGCGGCTGTCAAGGCTAGCCTTTGGCTAGCCCTTGGCACCTCCTTATAAGCTCCCTTGGGCTTGCAGCCCTTCCCTCCTCATCGGTTCGTCTCTCTTAGTACTTAGGGTATTGCCATACCTACTCTTTACCATATTGTCCTTTTTCATCGACTCTCCTTGTGACTTATGCTCGGCTTGCCTGCTCCCTACCGTACACCTAGGTAATAGCCTTACACCTTTTTACGCATTTTATATATCTTACTTATTTTAAGTAATAGATAAGCGTTGCTCTTTCTGTATATTTAATAGTATTTACTTAATTTACTTAGTTAGTATAAAATAAATTATATTATTTTAGATAATTTAATATAATATGGCGACGGTTCTCTTTTATCTGCCTATATACTAACCTACTTGCCTACCTGCCTACCTGTCTACCTACCTGTCTACCTACCTACCCGCTTATCTGCCTGCCTGCCTACTTACTTACCTGCCTACCTACCTACCTACCTACCTACCTATTTATCTACCTGCCTACCTGCCTACCTACCTACCTACCTGCTTACCTACCTACCTGCCTAAGCTCGGGCCCCTAGAGCTCGGCGACCCCCTGAACTCGCTCGCCTTACTAAGATCGGTGCCCTCTATTTAAACCTACGCACACCCACCAAATCTAGACATTTTACTATGCAATTTTAGGATCTTATATTTTTACCTTTTTACTACTTATACCGCCCATTTGACTTTTTTTTTATAACATATTAGCTTTAATTTATTCCTTTTACTCCACAATTTCCTCCTTAGCTCTCTTAATTAAATCTGTATTAGTGCACTCTATATTTAGATCTACTGTAACCTATTTTTAAGTTTTTAGCCTTCGAGTATATTAAGCTATAATTATAAGTTATAATTTTAGCTTTAATATGTCATACCCCGTATAGGGACTAAATTAAATAACTCGCTTACTTTTTTTTAACGCGCTTATAAGTATATACTATATATTAGAGCTTTAAATAATTTTATAGATATCTAATGGTTATATTAGTATAAAGGAGGTACCAATCTTACTAAATTAAACATTTTTCACCTTAGCGACTTAGTTAAAGTCTCATTTTAGCTTATTAAAATTAGGG
>Ga0307507_10001405_pt1 | contig 54054 bp, 17 predicted proteins | sample 7_EM_MG_FD_207223 | JGI IMG/M metagenome (GOLD analysis project Ga0307507, IMG submission 207223) | Populus trichocarpa ectomycorrhiza microbial communities from riparian zone in the Pacific Northwest, United States - 7_EM | ecosystem: Host-associated > Plants > Roots > Unclassified | place... | reverse complement strand
ACCTTAAATAGAACTCTTCTACGAATCTAAGGATTTAAAGGCCAGAACTGGTCCTAAGCCTTTCCCAGATTATAGATTCTTGCGTCCATTACATAGAACAACACGCTTTATAAGTCTTTGTGATTTAAGGCCAGAACTGGTCCTAAGCCCTATAATCGCAGATTCTTGTCTAAACGCGTACTAAACAACAATCGATAATCCCTATACCAATAACACCTCCTCTCCTATAACCCTATAACACTTCCCTTCCTCCAAAAACATGGCTAACGACTAGAGAGACTCCTTACCACTAGGGGTAGCCACGTACGCGAAACTTATTAATGAAGATTAGGACGATTTTCCTATTTTTAATATAATAACCTGTATGGTAAAACAAGTTAATGGCTTCCTCCTATACTATATTCTCTTCTACCAAAGTAGACACTACGCCGATATACAACTATGGGAATATTTTAGGGAGGATTTTATAGGATGGACTGCCGATACTTGGGTACTTAGAAATGTTAATATTATCCGGGATTTTTAAGACTTCCTCTATAGGAATAGGGTATATGTTGCTAAGAACGGTAACCCAATTACTAGTAACATTTAGGCCGTTATTATTAGAACAGAGGAGCCAGTATAGATAGAAGCTGAGATTATACGTTAACTACAGAAACCCAAAACTAACCAATATTCTTTAGAAGGCAACTTTAATTCGTATCTAAACCCCTAAAACGCTACTCTCCTACCTAGAGGTACTCTTCTACCTAGAGGTACTTTTCTACCTAGAGGTACTCTTCCTCTACCTCCTCTACCGCCTCTACTTTAGCTAACCAGTAAGCCTCTATTACGAGAAGTCACGAATCTAATAAAGGTATATTCGGACAAAGAAAAGAAGTTTGGAGGAGAACTATATAATATACTCGGAATAAAACTACAGGTCTTTTACAACTGTTGTAATAAGGTTGGAATTTAAGGCCACTAGTACCACCACGCTTTCTCTATTATGTTAAAGGGACGGGCGGCGATATTCTATTACGACTATATTGCGGGTAAAAACTATAGCTTTAACGTAATGCTTTAGCTTACTAGAGCTTACTTTAAGACCGATAAGAATCGCTAACTTTATATATCTAAATAGCGGGAGACTATATTCTAGAGAGCTATTACTTCTAACCTAACAAAGACTTGTTTAGAGTGCCTTTAATTACTCTTTAATAAACTCTAGAAAATCTAATGTGGCCTTACTAAAACTTACCAAAATAAGAATAGCCTAAGGGACTAGGTTATTTTAGCCTGCTATAGCGTTTCTAAGTGCAATCTAGCGCTATACAAACCTGCGGATACGTTTAAAGGAGTATATGCCGAGCTACGCTCTGCTATAGGTACTGCGATGCAAATATAAGAATCTTAATAGTTCTATACCGAAAACCCTACCTAACCAAGTATTCCCGACCAATATAATTATAACTGGACTGACCGAATATATAGTGGCCGTGGTAGGGAATACGGTAAAGGGTACAATTAACGTCGACTATAAGGCAATTATGGAGGTCCTTATAGAGGTTTATTTCGAAGTGATTGCTAGAAGAAGTACTATGTTTATAAAAAGCCAAATTGCTAGTTAACTAGACACTCCCTTAATAAGTAAAAGGAGGCATATAACAAGTTTTGTCAGAGTGCAAGAAATGTTAGAAATTGTAAGGTTACTATAGCCTACTTCCAAAGCTTCCTAGTTTAATATAAAGGCGTAGAAGATTTTAAGGGTGAGGTTAATAAGACTAAACAGCTCCTTATAGATATGGAAATTAAGGACTACTCTCCTAACCAATACTTTACTGAGTATGGTAAGGTAGATGGTATACAAACCGTCGCTGTTCTTAATGACCAATCTACGCTCCATTCTATTATAAAGTTAGATATCTTTAATAAGCTAAAGGAAAGCTTCGCGTTCTCCTTTAATAATAGATACTCGGCAAACGTCTTTTATAGTATTATGCCAGATACTGGAGCCGCAGGAGTATCTATAGCAGGAGAACTTTAAGTTTAAGCCCTTTAGCAGCTTAATAGCTCTATTTAAATTAACTAATTAACGGCAGGCTAATATATAATACACTTTAGCAAGGGTACTATAATCTCTCTTGGCACAATTAGGGTCTAAACCCCTTTAGGATATATTACTTTCTATATTATTCCCGTAAACACTCCGTTTCTATTCTGTATTAGAGATATAGATAAATTAGGCATCAAGCTTAACAACCTTAAGAATATGCTTGTGTAGGGAGATAATCGGGTGCCTATTATACGCAAGTAGGGTTACCCTTGGCTGCTTCTTTAATAACCAGAAAGGAGTGTTACTTAGAGCCATTTAACTAAGTTAGAGTTATATTAACTATACTATTATTTTGGCCACCTATCCGTTTACCAATTACTTAGGGTTCTTCAGCGAGTAGGTTATAAAGTTAAAGTTAAGGTAATTAAGCATTTTATAAAGTACTGCTATTACTGCTAAATAAACCAGAAGTCCCCTGGCCGATTTAAGTTCACCCTTAAAGATAACTACAACTTTAACTGCTATATTATTATTAACGTTATGTATCTTAGCGGCAAGCTAGTACTCTAAGTTGTTAACTTCTTAACCTTCTTCTAAGCCGCATGTTTCTTAAAGGATATATTAGCTAGGAACGTATAGGATACCCTTTAATTATACTAGATTAATATCTACCTAGAACCCCCTAATTAAATCGTCTATAATGTAGGAAAGAACTTCTTATCTATAAAGTTTTAATAATAGATAAAGGCAATGGTAATTAAGGTTAAGGAAGTCCCTATTAAGGCATATAATAGTGTTAAAAAAGTGGAGCGATATCACGCGCTATTATACCGCGTATATAAGATTATCTCTTTAGAACTAGAGGACGCTAGCAAAGAACTTACCTTATAAATAGCTGTTAAAGCTATTAACGATTCTGCTAGCCTAAATAGACTCGTACCTATATTGCTAGTCTTTGGCGCCTACCCTTAAATGACTAACAATTCTCTACTATCTCCCTCTATTGTGCAACAAGCTGAGGCTATTCGCAAGGTAATAAAGGAGGTATAATGTCTCTACGCTATATACCAAGTTAACAACGCACTAGGAATGAGAAATGGCCTAAATACCTTAACTACGCTTAATCTGCCACTCCAGTCTAAGGTACGTATATGGCGTAAAAAGGGAGGATAGTTAGGCCTATATTAACTTATTGCAATTAATAGCTAGACTTGCACTATTTAGATACCTTATAGACCCACTTAATTCCGTTTAACTGTTATTAAGCCTTACTATAAAGATAATAGTTCCGAGCCTTTGTAGGATACTATAGAAAATGCCCTAGAGGAAAGCCATAATTAATATGCTCTAGAAGGCAACCACAATTCTAATATAATTATAGTAGATACGCCGCAACTATAACGCGGTAGAGGTTGCCTAAAGGGATTATAAAATCGCTAACATCTTATTAATTTTAAAGAGTAATTTGTTACCGCTATTAAGAATAGAGTTAAGCTGTTAATGGCCTTTATGACAGCTAAGGAGAAGGCTAACTTTGAACTCGCAAAACAGCTTTAAAAGGAAGGTTGTATTATAACTCTAGGAGCTCCTTTTTAAGCATTTAATAAGCAGGAGATTAATGGTCTTATTATAAGAGGAGTTTTTAAATTTAAGAAATATAACCCTACTAAGTTTAATAAAGTTCATATTTTTAAATTAAGAATGGTTAACGAAATTAAGGGCAAAGCTACTAACACCCTATTTGAGAAATTAAGGCTTATTATCTAAGGTTACAATAATAATAGTAAGGAGGTAATTCTTATATAATCTCCTATAATTTAATAAGCTAGTTAGCGAGTTATTATTATACTAGCTCCCTCTTTAATAAAGAATAGAATAGCGGTTTATTTGTAAGATATTACTTAGGCCTACACCCAATTAGAGACGCACCTTTAGTGCTTAATATTGGCATACCTTTTAGAGCAAATTTGTCACTAATATTCCGAAGATACGATTATGGTTGTGCTTAAGCTATTATATGGAATCGTAGAGGTAGGAACCTATTGGTAGGCTACCTATAGCAAGCACCATAAAGAGAAGCTTTTGATAACTACTTCTATATTCGACCTATGCTTCTTAATTATAACCATAGGAACTCTATTTAGAATTATTAGTATGCAAACTAATAATATAATTATCTTAGGAGACGACCAATTCTCAGCTCTTAAAGAAGATAAGTTAGTAAAGGTAAATCTTATAGCAAAGCTAAAGGAAAAGCTTGATTTAATAATATTATTACTCTTTAACGGATGCACCCTCTCCCTAAATAAGGATTCTATTGCTTTGCGCCAGAAGGGTTAAGGTAAGAAGATTAATATTATTAACGCTAATTCTCTAAAGTAAGGATATGTGGAGTAATATGCTTATAGAGCTTATATTGCTTCTATCTGTTAACCTAAGGCTTTATTTAATCTCTTTGTTGCCGCCTAATACTAGGAACTAACTAAGGACGACGTTCTTGCCCTAAATAAACGTCTTTCCTGGCAAATGAACTATCTTAATTGGGGACTACTCTATGTGCCTATTAATCTTCCTACTGCTAAGCTCTTTGTATTTGTTAATGGATTATTTGTAAATAATAAAGATTTTAGCTTCTAGTTGGGATATAAGATTATTATCGCGAACGAATTTATTAGAGAGAATAACTTTATAATCTATAGTAATCTTATCTATTAGAGCTTAACTAAGAGTAAGTATATTACTTAAAGCGTTCTAGCGTCAGAGATATACGGAATAGTTGGCGGAGTTAATATAGTAATTGCAATTGGAACTACCCTAAAGATAATTATAGATTAACTTGAACTTCCTATTATCCCTATAATTATATGCACCAATTTATACTCCCTCTATAAGTGCTTGGTTAAGCTTGGTACTATAAAGGAGAAGCGCCTTATAATTGATATTATAGCACTTTGTTAGTCCTACAAATGGCAAAAACTCTTTAAGATTTAATAGATTAATGGTTAAAATAACCTAGTAGACGTAATAATAAAGGCAAACCTAAACAAGGCTCTAAAAACGTTTGTTAACACAAACACTCTACGTATATAAGTTAAAGGTTGGGTTAAAAGGGAGTAGGAGCATGACATTCTGTAGACCCTAACTTAAACTAGCCAATTAGGATTTTCCATCCCTGGGATGGAAAATCGATATTGGCTCGCTTACTACTAGCGCCTTGGCGGCCCTCCTAATAAGATATCTACCTATAACTCCTAAGTAAGAAAGCACCACGTATTAAGAGGCAAATTTTAGAACAGCGAGACTTATATTGCAATGGCAATAGTAAGTAAGGAGGATTGATATTTGTTACGCTAGTCGAGCGGTGTATATATGTAGATGGCAACCGCAAAAGAAGAGTTGCTAGTGTTGGGAATACAGGCAAGTTGCCGTCACGTGTCGCCGCGGCACTAGCGTGGCGAGGAGCCTTAAGCTCCTCACCCTTCCTCAAGCAGGAGGAAGAAAAAGAAATAACAATTATTATACTATCTACGAACTGTAGCTACGTGATATCACCTTGTGTTACCAACACTAAGTATTATAAATAAGTCTCTCTTAGTTTAATTAGCTTACTACTAAGAAAAGGTTCTTTAATAATTCTATACTAGGTATAATTCTTATAGTAGCTATAATTGCGGATCCTATAGATATGGCTAGGTATATAAGAGATCTCTATAGCCTTTTAAAACCTTTTAGGAATAGGAAAAAGAACTAAGTCGCTTATATTAAATATAGTAATCTAGTACTGCGTGCTATACTTCTTTTTTATTAATTTACAAGAGTAAGCGGCTTGCTATTAAATCTTCTTATACTAATCTAATATATTATAATAAGAGCTTAATTCTAATAGAAGCCTCTACTGCTATAGTTCCTTTTAGCGCTTCTATTACGGAGTAAGTACAAGCGGTAATAATATATAGCGAAGTAGATATTATTAAGCTATGTATATAAACTGCATAATAAAGTCAAGACGTTGTGTAAGCAGAGAAGGTAAGAAAACGGGAAGAAAGGGTATATATTATTAATTTGGTTACTTAGTTAATACATATACAGAGCAGAATAGGATTTAAGTAGTAGTCCTAGTAGAACTTAGCAGAATTTAGTAGACTTAGCAAAATATAGTAGAATGCAGCAAATTGCCGTAGATTGCCGGTGGATTGTCATTAGATTATTATCTCGCGGTTAGTCTCTTCTTACTACGTTAGTAGAAATAGGTAGATATAGGTAGACGTATGTAAGGTATTACAGAGGTGTCCCATAACAGTACCCCCCCCTTAAACTTAAGCTTCTATAAGAGGGGCTATAGTAGCTTTAGGTAGAGTTTATAAAAGTCTTCTGCGGCTTATATAAGTCCTATAAAGTTAATAGGTTCCTATATAGGCTTAGTAAAGCCTCTCCATTTTATAAAGTATATATATTTACGTTTCTATTTATTATACTTAATATTATTAACTCTTTTAATAAAGTACTTAATATTATTAACTCTTTTAATAAAGTACTTAATATTATTAACTCTTTTAATAAAGTACTTAATATTATTAACTCTTTTAATAAAGTACTTATCCTTACATCCACTTTAACTAGTGGGGGAGGGTCCTAGATCTGTTTAGGCAGGGCATCTAATATAGGGGCGATAGGGTAGAGGACTGACATATAGAATATAGGGTGGATTTTATCTATATTAGGGAGCTTCAGTTAGTAGGTATAGGGAGAGACAACCTTTTAGACTTTATAAGGGCCAGCGTTCTTCTAATTAAATTTCTTAGTAGGTTATTTTATATTTAGGTTTCTTGTATTTAGCTAGATAAAGTTGCTAATTTAGTAGGCCGGTATTAGGGTTTAATTCTTATTTGCTATAGCTTTATAAACAGATTAGGCCTATATTATTTTATTAGTAAGGAACTCTTATAGTTCTTCCATCTTCTTTATAAATTTATTTATCTCTATAACTTATAAGGTATAATAAGCTAGGTAAGGAATATTACTAAAGGGTTTAAAACCTATTTGCGGGTGCTAGCTATAGTTAGCTAGAAATAGGGAGACCTTTATAGTTTCTAAGATGGAGTTATTTATAGTAAACTTAGTAAATATAAGCCAGTTTATCTAGTTGTCCTGTAAATATAACGTGTATATCTACGAACGGCCCTGCATCGTGTCTACAAACGGCCCTGCATCGTCTCTACGAACGGCTCTACGACGGGTCTGCATCGTCTCTACGAACGGCTCTACGAACGGCCCTATGACGGCCCCGCAACGGCTCTAGAACGGCTCTACGAACGACCTACGAACGACCCTATGAACGACCCTACGAACGGTTCTGCAACAGTTCTGCAACGGCTCTACCAACGACTCTACGAACGACTCTACGAACGGCTCTACAACCGGCTTAGGGGGAGCCGTGTACGGAGCTCTTCCCCATCTGGATGCTGTCACGTGCAGGACACCAAATTTTCGCGTACACGACCACCGCGTATCGCGTACACAGCCTATTGCTACTACTACTCTATGGATCTCCCTTTTAACCCCCCGCAGCAGTCTCCGCAGCAGTCTCCGCAGTAGTAATCTCCGTAGTCTCCGCAGCAGCTCCTCTGCAGTCTCCGCAGTAGTCTCCGCGGTAGTCTCCTCCGCAGTCTCAGCAGCCTCAGCAGCATCCTCCGCAGCAATCTCCGCAGTAGCCTCCTAAGCAGCCTCCGCAGCAGATACAGGAGCGCCAGCAGCGGCTATAGGCTATACAGTAGATACAGGAGCAGCAGTAGTAAGAGCAAGAGCGGCAGTATAAGGAATGGCGGCAGCAGCAGGACGAGGAGGAGTAGAGTAGTGGCTACTAGGACGGTCGCTGGCAGCCTAGACGATAGCTAAAGCATTAGTAGGAGTAGGAAACAGAGCAGTGGAAGCAGTAGTAGAATTAGCAAAGGCAGTAGAGGCAGCAGTGGCAGTAGAGGCAATAGTAGCGGTAGTGGTAGTAGAGGTAGTAGTAGTAGCAGTGGCGGGAGTGGCAGTAATAGTAGTAGTAGAACTGGCAGTAGTATGGTAGTAGAGTAGTAGTATAGCAGTACTTAGTTTTAAAAGGACAAAAGCCTACCGTAGGCACAAGAAATATACTAAAATTATTATTCTTTTTATCTTTTAGTCTTTTAATTAATAATAAACGTCTATACAAATATCTATATAAAGCTCTATTAAACCTGTAATATATCTATTATATATTATTCTTATTTCTACTTTATATAGATATTATCTATAGGAATATTAATAGTTATATAATAACTTTATTAATAGCCTTTATAGTAAGCTCTTTAGTATATTTATAAGTATCTTCTTTTATATATTATATTAATTAATTAATAAGTTTTTATTTTTAATATAAAAGGTTATTTAATAAATATTAAAGTTTATAAAATCTCTTTATAGTACTATATAACTATATAAGCTTTTTAAAAATATAATCTTATTTTAAATATATAGTATACCTTTAAAATATATTCTTTAAAATATAAAGTACTCTTTATAATAGTAAAAGTATAATTATATAAAGTAGTAATAAAAGTAATAATAAAAGTAGTAATAAAAGTAGGAGACTAAAATTAATATAGAAATAGTAAAAATAAAAGCAGAGATAGAAATAGAAGTAAAAGCTATAGCTAAAGTAATTAAGGTAGTAAATTAAAAAAAAAAACATTTATATAGTATATAAAAGATAATATAAATATTATTATTCATTGCTTAACGTCCGATTCGGATCCCTATTAGGCCCACGCGGACTACTCCTTATATATATATAGGGAGAAAACTCTATTTAAGAAAACCCCGTAATCCGTCTCCCCGCCTTTTAGGGCTCGCTTATAAGTTGCCTATAAGTCACTAGTAGTGCTTTACTACCTTACTTTTTAACCTCCTTGGGAACCACTACTGCCGTAATAAATCTATAGACGCGCTAGTATTACATACTATACTCTACTTCTATAGAGTTATTAGGGGGCGTGTTACAGACGCTTTAAGTACAATATTATAACTACTTGGAGAAGAGTTATAGGAAGCTAGTTGGTTGATACAGGCATAGTCTAGGATGGATCCGGTGGAACCATATAATAAGGAGTGGTAAGCGAGTCACATAATGTTATACACGGTGTACAAAGTATACGCAGTATACGCTATGTATAATACGTATAATACGTACCTTATATATAAGAGAGGATTTCTTAGGAGTACGGTTGTGTATTTAAAGGACCTTAGTCCCTACTGTAGATAGTTCTCTCCTTGTAGTGAATTTTAGAATATAATTGGAGTTAATCTATTAGGCAACTACTCCACTAGTTATTATTATGTTGTTATTTTGTTCTTACCTATATACCTAGCCCAATAATAGAACCCACTGTAGTCTAAGCTATAAGGTTCCATTACACATTTACTACTAAGGTTACGGTATTGAACAAGATTAAATAATATGCCACTAAGAGCAGTACCAGTTATAACGGCGTCAATAGCAGCCACAACCTTAGGGCTAGGTAATACTAGTATAGATAAAGGGAATTCTTAAGTGGTTACGCGAGGTTAGTTATAGGAAATGGTTAATCACTTATAAGACAATAATAGGATACTTAAAGAACGTATTAATAGAATCAGAGCAGTAAAGATTAAGTTACCTTTAATTAAATGATTTTTAGGAGAGAAGTCGAAGCTTAAGGGATTTCTTACGTAAATGCACTTTAAAGTGGTACAGGAAGGAGCGAAGTTAGCAATATTATTAGATCAAGTAGCCTATACAGAATTATTCCTGACGGGGAGGGCACTTAAGTGGTTTAAGCTATATCTTACGGAAATACAGGCTAATGGCATAACAACTACTAACTAGGACGTATGGTATATATTTGCTAGTTAGAACGGGTTTATAGAGCGACTAACACAAATATTTGGAGACCTGGAAGCCACAACCACAGCAGAACAAAAGCTTTAGAACTTAGTATAACGCACTTTAGCAATTAAGTATATAACATAGTTTTAAATACTAGCTATATAGGTTGAGTGGAATAATAGGGCACTTATAGCACAGTATAAATAGGGACTTAAGGCTAAAGTCTAGGACGCAATTATCTTAATAGAAGATGCGGATACTCTAAGAGAGTTAATAGATTAGTTAATAAAGATTAATAATAGAATCTACTAAAGGGAACAAGCTAAGAGAGGGCAAGACAGAGTTCTATAGTTATATAAGGCGCAGAGTACGCAACGACAGATATAGAGTTAAAAACTATAGAATGGCGCAGAGCTAATAGACCTAAGCGGTACTAAAGAAACCTAAAGGTGGGAAAAAAAACTATAAAAACCTAGAGGTTAAGGATTAAGTAATTAAAGGACCTAGGAGTAGAGGCTAAACTAGGGATCTTAGCAGCAGAAGATGTTTAGGCGGACTCCATAGTAAGAAAAATGGTTTAAAGATAGGGCTTATATAAATTGCGGAAAACAAAGTCATTTTGCTAGAGACTATAGAGGTGGTTAGAGTAACTACATAATAAAGGGAACTAGGCTAGTAGACGGCACGTATATATAGAGGGATAATAGTGTACTATAAGGAACAAAAGAGTGTTCAATTAATAGTTTTGCATATTATTACAACAACGCATGCCAAATTCATAAGGACGCTAAGTATGGCGCAAGCTATTAGCTATAGGAGCTATTGTTATCTAAGTTTAAAGAAACCAACAAACCAGCTCGTAGATTGGACATTAAAGACAATAAATTCAATATAGGCGAAGCATTTACCGACAATAAGGTAATAAAGGCAGCTTACTAAAAGCATATAGACCTTAAAGAAGTTAAAATAGAAGCAGAGATTAAGACCATTACGGAATAAGGTTTAGTAATGGGTATTATAACACCATTAGATATAATTTCCATTGCTTTACAAGATAATAGGAGTAATATTTAGAAGAAACTAAGTAAATAGACAACTGCTAGTGCTAGCTTATCACTTAATAAAGGCAAAAGGCCATAGGCTTAAGATTCTTACGAAGAGATAAGAGAAGCTTAAGATTCTTAAGACAAGATAAGATATACCTAAGGACCTATAATGGACAAAAACCAATAGGAAAGGGCAGTAACTTAGTTTAGTAACAAACGAATGAGTATAGGACGCAAGTTTAAGAACTACAAGTTTGGAGAATAAATAAGAACATTAGCAATTCTAGGTAAATATAGTATTTAGCCTAAAGATTAAATAGTTAATACTAGAATTAAAAAGTAAGATAACTATAAAGATCTAGCAGCAAGACACAGAAAATAAGAAACTATGGATAAGTTTAGGATAAGAATTATTATATAGCAAGAGTAAAAGCTAGATAAAAGGTTAGCTATGCTAGGTTATATAAGGGACAGAGCACCTATACAAAGAGTTACTAATAGGCCGAGTATAGGAACACTTAGGGTAAAATAGCTAGATGAACTAGAATAAGAAGAGGATCTAGATATTCTAACCAGGTTTAAAGAAAAATATACTAAAGGATGTTATAATATAGCGATAACAAGGTACTTTCTAACGGATAGACTATATACACTAAACTAGTTATATAGAAAGTGGTATAGGCAATGACATAATAATAAATAGGAAGATTTTTATATATAGCTAGACAAAAAAGTTGTCCAAGACTAACCTATTACGGAAAAACGTATAAGTCATATTAAAGGAGTATTAATTATAATGTTAAGAAACCTAGAAGAGGGATCTAGGGACTAAAGAAGTAAGTAATAAATCTTAGTACCCGCAGCAGAGATACCAGTGGTTAGGTTAACTAGGTATAGGTTTAAACTTAAGAATAAAAACAAACCAAGAGTTAACCTAAAATATATAGCGCATTATACACTATCGTGGATAGCTTGTATAGATAACACGTGTAACATATATAGAGCACCTAAAGATAAGAACCGGAAGTACCTAGTAAGGATATATTAGGCACCACAGGAAAGGCGGTTTAGGAATACTAAGTATATATATAGTTGGCACCTAGTAGAAGTATAAGGTTAAAGAGACTTAATACTTTAACTAGGAAGATTCCTTATGGAAGAATACCTAAATGGATAATAGTAGTAGGAGTGCCCAGAAAACACTTGTCTATAGTATATAGAGGAAAAGAAACAAACTAAATATTAGCCAAAGTTGGACTAAGTATAGGCAGGATCGAGCAGCCAACAGTTAGGAAAAGGGGAGGCGTATAGGACTAGAGGGAACTAGTATTAGAGCCTTAAACCCTTAAAGGAATTTAAGGACAACACCTAAATTTACAAGTTAAATGGCAAGATCAGCAGTTTAAAGCGTTAGTAGATAGTGGAGTAACTAGGAACCATATATCACCAAAGGTAGTAAAAAGGATAGGGTTACTATATAGATAGAAGGAACACCTATATCTACTTATAACGATTTTAGGAGATTAGATAGCCTATAGAGGAGGCATTATTAATCTTAAAATAGGACCTATTTAGTTAACTATTAAAGGGAGACCAGTTAGAATGTCTTTTAATATCCTACTATTAGGACAGGATAAGGCGATATTAGGAATACCTTAGTTATAAGAGTATAATCTAAAGATTAATTGGGTTACAGGTTAGGTTAATATTAAGAATATATAATAGCGCAAAGTGCGACAATAAACCAAGTTGGTATAGTACTAAGTTAAAGCGATATATGAAGAGACTAAGCAAGGCTTAAGTTATATACTAAAGAGATACTATAAGTATAGTAAAAAGTTATGGTCACCAGAAAGTGAAAAGCTGTTAGAGCATACAGCTTAGGACTATAAAATAGAGTTAAAAGAGGGAATAAGTCTAAAGTTCTTTCTAATCTACAAGCTTACTAAAATAGAGTTAGTAGCGCTTAAGGAGTTTATCTAGGAGAACTTACGCAAGGGATATATCAGACTATTATAGTTATTAGCAGGATATCCAGTACTATTCATCCTAAAGAAAAACGGAAAACTTAGGATGTGTATAGACTATAGACAGTTAAACAGCATTACTAGAAAGGATAGGTATCCTTTACCCTTAATTAGCAAAATCCAAGACAGGATTAGCAATACAAAGATCTTTATAAAGATAGATTTAAGGTGGGCATACTATTAGATTAGGATTAAGGAAGGTAACAAATAGAAGGCAGTCTTTAGGTTAAAGGAAGGACTATATAAACTATTAGTTATATAATTCGGGCTTATAAACGCACTAGTAACATTCTAAAAGCGAATTAATAGTGTGTTAGGAGAACACTTAGATGAATTTGTTATAGCATACCTTGATAATATTATTATCTATTTAGAGAGTAAGGAAGAACACGGAGAATATATTAAATAGGTCTTAAGGAGACTACAAGAAGAACAGATACTAGTAGTAATTAAGAAATGCGAGTTCTTCACCCAGAAGACCGATTTTGTTGGATTTATTATTAAACTAGGCCAACTTAGTATAGATCTAAAGAAGATCGAGGCTATAGTGAATTAGCAAGAACCAGAGAACGTTACACAGTTAAGATTGTTCCTAGGGTTTTGCAATTACTATAGGAGGTTTATAGCGCAATGGTTATAGGATATTAAGCTATTTACGCGGTTAACAAAGAAAGAAGAACTGTAGATATAGGGAAAGAAATAACAAGAACTATTTAAGAGAATTAAGGAGTTATTTACCTAGGAGCTAGTTCTTAAGATCTATTAACTAGGTCTAGAGACGGTTATAGAAACAGATACATTAGACTTTACACTAGGAGCGTACTTTATATAGAAATATCAAGATGGATAGCACCTAGTGGCATACTATAGTTAAAAGATGACACCACTAGAGTTAAACTATGATATCTACAATAAGGAGTTGTTAGGTATAGTTACAGCACTTAAGAAATAGAGAGTATTCTTACAAGGCATAGAGAAACCATTTATAGTTAAGACGGACTATAAGAACCTTATAGGATTCCTAATAACAAAGGAACTTAACTAAAGACAGGTTAAATGGGCGGAAATACTTACAGAATGCTATTTTAAAATTCAGCATACTAAGGGTACAGACAATGTACAAGCAGACGCTCTAAGCAGAAAAGCTAAACTATAAAGTGATAAAAAGCTATTAGGAGCTTTATTGCGAAAGGATTAAGACGGATTAATTAGGTATAATTATCCAAAAATTATAGCAACTAAGGAAAGTCAGATCCATAAATCACTAAAGAGTAATTAGATATAGAAGATCTAAAAAGCATAGGCAGAGGATCCAGACTTAGAGCAATACAAAAACAGAGAAGTAATATATATGCCTAAGTCTATCGCCGAAGAGTTTATTAAGAAATTCCATAAGGGAATAATATAAGGACATAATAGAGCTATAGGCTTAGTATTAAGGATTTAAAAGGAGTACATTATTTAAGGAATCTAGGGACTAGCAAGATAAGTTATAAAAAAATATCTAAATTGCTAAAAAAACAAACTAACAAGGTATAAGCCATATAGAGGGCTATAACCTATTAAGACACCAGGAAGACTATGGGAGGTTATATTATAGGACTTTATTGTTAAGTTACCAAAGTTAAGAGATCCTATTATAGGACAAGATTATAACGCGATTTTAGTAATAGTGGACAAGCTAATAAAGTAGGGATACTTTATAGCATGCACTAAAGAGATATTAGTAGAAGATGTCGCTAGAATCTATATAAAGGAAGTGTTTGCAAGATATAGAGCACTAGATAAAATCATATTAGATAGAGATCTAAGATTTATAGCAGCATTTTGGGAAGTGTTTCTGGCAGAATAAGGAGTTCGCGTAGTAATATCTATAGTGTATTATCCGCAGATGGACGGACAAACGGAAAGACTAAACTAGACACTGGAGTAGTATCTAAGGCATTATATTAATTACGCACAGAATAATTGGGTATTATTATTACCAGTTATATAGTTTGCATATAACGTAACACTATAAAAAGGAATGGGGATATTACCATTTAAGGCGAATTACGGGTACGAGCTAAGAATATCGTTATTACTATATTAAGCAAAAAGAACGAGTAGCACAGCTAAATAAAGAATAGAGATATTAATAAATCTTTATGCAGACCTTAAAGAAATAGCTAAACTAGTACAAAAACGAATAAAAAGGTACTATAATACTAAGAGATCTAAGGGACCAGATCTTAAGGAGGGGGATAAAATATAGCTACTATATAAAAATTTCAAGAGTTAATAACTAAGTAAGAAGTTAGACTATGTTAGACTAGGACCTTTTAAAGTTAAGCAAAGAATTTTATTAGTTATATATAAGTTGAACCTACTAGCCAAAATAAAAATCTACCCTATATAATATATCGTAATGCTAGAGCCAGCACACGGGAATATCAAGCTACCAGTTTATAAGGCAGACACGTATAGAGGACAAGAGGAAGACAAATAGCAAGTTTTAAAGATTATTAGTTACAAGGATGTGGATAACGAAACATAGTATAAGGTAAAGTGGATAGGCTATAGTAAGACTACCTAGGAACCACTAAGCAACCTAAGAAACGCTATGGGAAAGGTATAGGAGTATCGGAAGAAAGCAGGTTAGGTAATATTAATAAAGAAAGATCGCCAAAGAACGAGTTACCTAAGGGGGACCTAAAAGGAGCAATTGCTGAGCTACTTAGAGTTATTTCCCTTATAGGAGGAGAGCCAGTCCTTTTATTACCTAGCTTAGACAGACCCTGTTAAACCAGTTTCCACTCTTTAGAATAAACCTTCTTATGGACACATTTAAGATGTTAAAGACGGGTATAAGCCAAACGTTAAGCTTTAAGGACGCGTGTGGACTCTTCTAAGGCATATTAAACCTCAAGTAGCGCAGAGGCCAGCTCACTATTAAGCTTCGCAGTGGTAGATTAAACACAAGACCCTATAATAAGTTACTTAGGGAACTTAAAGACTGTTAAGAGTTATAGGACGTGTATACTTAGCGTTAAAGACAGAGCGAACATTACAGGACGATTAAACGTTTGCTTTAGTGCACTTAGAACAAGATAAGGGTTGTTAAGACAAAGGACTTACTATTACAATACATACTAACCCTGCTTTTGTATAATAAGAATACGGAGATGACATTACCTTACTAAGCAATAGTATAGCAGCCACGGTGCGAGTATAATGTTGCGCTTATAAAGAAGAAGAAGCTTTAGGTATAATAAGCAAAGATATTAACCAGACTAATTAAATAGATATTACACCTCTAGTAAACAACTTGGAGATGTTAGGAATCTTTAAGGATAAAGATAAAGAGGAGGGAGATAGTATTACGGACGCTTTAAGTACAATATTACAACTACTTAGAGAAGAGTTGTAGGAAGCTAGTTAGTTAATATAGGCACGGTCTAGGATGGATCCGGTGGAACCATATAATAAGGAGTGGTAAGCGAGTCATATAATATTATACGCAGTGTATGAAGTGTACGCAGTGTACGCTATATATAACACGTATAACACGTACCTTATATATAAGAGAGGATTTCTTAGGAGTATGGTTGTGTATTTAAAGGACCTTAGTCCCTACCGTAGATAGTTCTCTCCTTGTAGTAAATCTCAGAATACAATTGGAGTTAATCTATTAGGCAACCACTCCACCAGTTGTTATTATATTGTTGTTTTGTTCTTACCTATATACCTAGCCTAATAATAGAACCCACCGTAGTCTAAGCTACAAGGTTCTGTTACAGGGCGCCTATTACTTGCCCCTTTACCTTCTATTGCTATTTCCTTTGCAACCTAGAACTAATCTAGTATATTTTGGCTAATAAGCCACCGGGTAGCCGCCTTAAGGCCTTTCTATATTAAGAGTAGTGTATTATAGTTTTCTGTGCTAGCTACTAAGAGTATTGCTTTTTGGCTAGTATATAAAGGGCATAACAGTATTATATATTTTAGTGTTTATCTTAGCCAGCCATATTTGCACCTTAGGCTACCTACTAGGACACCTACCCAGTAAAGCTAATCTTTTAGTCCTATTATTCCTGTCCTTAAGAGTGTTGCCATTGTATTTTCCGCCTTTATTAGGCCCTTTTGGAGCCCTTAGGTATTTACCCCCTATAGCATTACCTATGCTATGGCTTAGGTTCCCCTTACCTAAGTCTGCCTCTATACCTTTAACTCCCATTTGTCTCTCCAGCGTCGGTCCAACCAGTATTATATTGCAGTAGATGGTTTTCCAGTACTCTTTTATGCTCTACTTTGGCTCCTTTCTCTTCCTTGCTATTATCTTTACTGGCCTCTTACGCGTCTCCCTTCCTCCTCTATATAGGCCTAGGCCTTAGCGCCGCACTATTCTTCTTCTACTTTCTCTATCTGTTTTCCTAATATATCTTCCCTACTTTAGGGTTGTTGGTTCCTTCTCCTATAGGGCACCCTAGGGTCCCTCTATAGTTTATTTAGGCGTGTCTTGATATACTTTATAACGTTAGAGTTGCGTTTCTTTTGCACCCTTTATATTACATTAGCTTCAATATATAGTTATAAGGGGGGAATATTGGCTTCCTTCTTAAGCAGTGCTGTGGCCGTTTGCTTATACCCGCCTATTATACTCCTAAGGCAGGCTGTTTGGACCTTTTAGAGTGGTTTAAGGAGTGATTTAGGGGGGCCTTTCTTGGTTTCTCCAGTGGCCCAAATGCTAGATCCATACGTCATGGTTGGCCAGACAACTGCTGTATATAGTAGGCGTGACCTCTGGAAGCATGGACCCTATATAGAATTAACGATCCTAGACATGGCGCAGGTAGTTATATAGTAGAGTTCAATATACCTGCTTATCCAGGCCTCTACCCTAGTTTTCTAGTATTTAGTCCTAGTTACCTAGGCCTAAAGGCCTAGGGGGCTTTCTATAAGCAGTTAGCTGCCACTACTAATTAACAGGGGGTTTTACCATTCTTTTGGATATCTTATAATGGGGTTAACCCAAGTACTAGACCGCCCCCTAGCGGTCTATATAAGAATCTCCTCCTAGAGTTGGTATGCTTTCGCATGGCTTAAGAGCCTTCCATAGCCTCTAGTTTTACGCCTTTCTTTATTATTTCCGCCGGTATAGGTATAAGCTGCCGCTTCTAGGGGTTATAACTCCCTTCTTATATACCTACTGGCGTAATCCTACAAGGGCGTTATGGCTGCATCCTGTAATATGGAAGCCTTAGGTACCTTCTATAGTTAAGGCCTAGACTAAAAGCCTCCCCTGCCTAAGTAACTCCTATTTGCTCCTTAAGCATACCTCACCGGCATACCGCCCTAGAGGCGAACAGTTCCGTCTATTAGTATACCAACACGCGCATCCATTCTCTTAAGCCACGTAGTAGTCTCTCCGGCCAGGACGTGATCCTACCTGCCTACTAGGTACACCAAGGGTCAGGGCCTAGCTAAGGGGTAAGGTCCTTAGAGCCAGCAGTAGCTACTACATACTACACCCCGCGGGAGGCTAGTAGTAATATAGGGGCGTAATACCCTATATTGCTACCAGTTCCCGTTTCGCGTTGCCTATAAGAGTCCCCTTATAATAGGCCGACCGTATCTTGCAGGAGAGGGGCCGTAAAGATACCAGGTCCCATACTAGACAACCTACTCTCCCCTCTCCTACTAACCAAGCTTATATCCCCCCCTTTTATAAGCTGGCCTATGTCTCTAACTGTTAAGTCCTTGTCCAACTGGCCTGTGTTTCCCCTATAGCCTCCCCCATATATATGCATTAGGTTGCAAGCACCACGCCTATTAAGACCCTCCTATAAGTCGCCTGTAAGTTAACTGTGGGTTAACTATAAGTCGACTATAAGTTGAACGCTATAGGGCCGTTGAAGCTGGCCTATATTTCCGCTACCTAGAGCTTTACCTGTGTTTCTACCTTGTTAAGCCGTCTGGTTGCCGTCGCGTCGCCATTACATCGCTGTTACTGTACTAGGTCGCGCGCACTACGCCTATTAAGACCCTCTTCTAAGTTACCTAAGTATACCGGATACCAGATAGGCCCTTATAGAGGGGCCTTAATAAGTTCTTTAGGTAGGGCCTTAATAAGTTCTTTACGGTGGCCTTAGGGCCTTAATAAGTTTTGTATAAAGTATCTGTAACGCGTTAACCTTAACAAGTTCTTATAAAAGGAGGATCCTTATGCCCTTGTTATATATACTTCGCGATTTTAGAGCTAGTATAAGCCTAAGGGTGTCCTGTTATACGCCTAGGACGCGTCCACGTTGACTAGCTAGATAAGGCCAGTTTTAGGCCTAGCTGCGAGCCAGGTAGTTATATATTAGGCGGTTTTTATATCCTAGTTTCCCTTACTAGGCCTCCCTAGATGGTAGAACAAGAGCTCTAAACGGAGGCAGTAAGGCTCCTGGTGTTGTTAAGGGCGATGCTTTATACGCGTCGCGGGCCTATCACCATAGAGTCAAACGACAGCGCTATACGCGCTGCGACGGCTCTCTACCATCGCCTCTGCACTTGGCCATTAATAGGAATAGGATTCCAGATAATATTTCCACCCGCGGCAACGTAGACGCGTGCAGTAGGGCTTCGCGGGCGATAATATAAATATATATAATAGTAAAGATAAAGATAATAATGGTTATAAAAATGGTTATAAAAATAATAAAAGTAATAATAAAGAAGGAACTAAATTAGAAATAGTAAAAGTAGTATAAGTATTAGAATAAGTAGTAGTAAAAGTAGTAGTAAAAAAATAGTAATAGGATAATAGTAAATAAATAATATAAATAATAATTATAGTTATAACATTTGCCTACTAAGCCAAATAAATTAGATTCTATTTAAAAGGTATAGTATTAAACTAAATAGTATAATAAGTTTAGTAACTGATATATATATAAGTAGTAATAAAAGTAGGGATAAATTAAAATAATAGCTATAGTGGTAGTAAAGGTAAAATAGAAGAAGGAAAAGTAGGATTAAAAGTAAAGGTAATAAAAAAATAGAGTAGTAGTTAAACATAAAGTAAGTAAAATAAAATTTAGATATAAAATATAAAAGTTAACTAAAAATATTTAATTGAGTTATAAAATTATAAAATTATATAAGAAACATTACTTTACAGCTCTATATTATCTGTATAACGGTTTTACTATTACTTATATAATTCTTTATATAATTCTCTATATAAATGGCTTTAATAATAGCTATATAAACATTTATATAAATACTATAGTAATCTTCGCAGTAGTCTATATTCTCTATAATAACCTCCTTAGTATACTTATAAATAATATTCTATATAGGGTAGTAAAAGGGTAATAATAGTATAATAGTAAAAGGGTAGTAGTAGGACAAGGACTTTGTCCCTAAAAGGACCTCGTCCCAAAGGATAAAAGCCCGCCGCAGGCGCGAGAAATAAGTAAACTTTTCCAAGGAACTGCAAATTGCCGGCCGTAGGTCGGCAATTTCAGAAATTTTCCTTGGAAATTTTGCTTATTTCTCGTCTTCGTTATACTAAGTTTGGGTTAAACCTAAGCTTCCAATTGGCTAAAAAATTGTCGGGGTCACCTAATAATGGACCGTGCTTCCCCCATTAATTCCTTACCTCGCAACCTCTTTTCTACCCTAGTTACTACCCCTATCTACTGCCTAAATGCCTTCTAATTGTCTACTTTGCATCACCTACAAGCACTATCGCTCTTCCGCTAACTTTACAATAAACCATTATAGAGCTCCGTATAAAACCTATAAATCTCATAAGGTTAATCCTTTTTTTACTTTTTTAATTTACTGCCTTTCTAACTCTATATATATAGGAGAAAAGAAAGGGATAGTACTAATAATCTTTAGCGGACCTTCCGCAGCCTATAAACTAACCTACAACCACTACCACTTCTACCACTACCTCTGCCGCTGCTTCTCCCCTTATACCGCCCATATTAATCTAGCAACCACCTATACTAATCTAGTCGCAACCGCCCGCATTAATCTAGCCACGACCTACTACGGCCCGCCCTATTACGGGCTAATTGGATATTAGGCCTATTACTATAGTCCGCCTTATTATGGAGCAGCTAGATTATAGTCCAATTACTACCGTCCACTATATTATAAAGCAGCTAGATCTTAGTTTTATAGACATTACCTATAACTTCTGCGCGGCCCTACATTAGATTAATAAATGTATTAGTATATTACCGCTCTATAATCCATGGTTTAAAGCCTGCTATAAGCACGGTAATATAAACCTTCCTTTATTTTAGCCTCCGCTAAAATATCTACGCGACCTTTTAGAGTCCTATAATACTTCTACTAGGCAGTTTAGGGAGCGGCTCCGCTTATATAATGCAGCATTGGCTTTTATATCCGTAAACTACACTGTTACTAACTATGGTATAGTTTAGGGCGGCCCAAATTGCTTCCAGATATAAGGTAAGCTTTACTATCTATAGGGCCCGCTAGAGCCTCCTACTAATGTTTCTCCGCGGTATGCCTAGCTATACTTTTATAACCCTAGTTATACCATAGATGTCCGGCTACGGGCCCATCCTAATACCCAGCTAGATGCAACTATTCTATAGTGCTTTACTGCTATGCTATCTAAGATACAGAACCCTTTTATCGCCCTCTATTAAACCATAAGGGAACGGCTTTAGGCTTAGCCTATAACAGCCCTATTATAGGTTATCTTAAATCCATAGATGCGGCTTATTTTAGAGGCTAGTACTAATTAGTACCGTAAGAACCTCCTAATAAGTAATAAGGTCGCCATTATTATACCAGATAAGTACAGTAATGCTAGCTTTTGTAATATTATGCTTATAAAACGTTGTACGCCTAATAAGCAGCCATAATACTGCCGTATTAACTTAACGCATGCCGTATATATGCCGCTCCACTATATACTACTCTTCCCCCATAGTAATACTGGCTGGCACTAGGGTCTCTAGCTACGCGACTCCAATTAAGCCTGCTAGTAAGACTATTTAACGTAGTAGGCGTACTTTTAGTTCTACCTACACGTCCATAACAACTCTAAGTTGGTCCCTTTTACCTACTGCTAGCTATTTTAGCAGTATATTATGGATATATAGGCGCTATATAATTAAAATAAGCTTAGCTGGATCCGCTTTAATTAAACAACCCTCTGCGCAGAGCTATATAATAGTATTACAGATACTCTTACCCGCGATAATCTAAACCCTAAGTTATTAGGCCGCCGCGTAGTCCTTCTATTAAGTTTCCTTGGTGGAGATTGCTTTATTAGGTAGTGCTATTAGGATTTAATAGCCATTTTCCATAAATACAGCCGTCTAAGTATATTTCTTATGTTTACTACTAATCCTAGGTGGGACGAGATTACCTATAAGCTACTGCCTGGGCAGACTACTATAGACAGACCCGATCTGGTTGTGCGTGTCTTCTATATAAAACTTATCTGCTTCTTTTACGACCTAAAACAAAAGCAGATCTTCAGCCGGTACTACGGCTCTATTTAAACTATTAAGTACTAGAAACGGAGCCTGCCCTATCTATATCTACTGCTTTTTCTATATCCGCATAACTATAATAGGCTGCTAGACCTAGCTATTATTAACTATTTTATATCCGCAAAGCTTCTATAGCTAGAGGACGATCCTACTAGTTATCTTACTAAGATTGTAAAGTTAATAATAGTTTATGGCCCTTGCGGCTCCTAAAATCTATAAGCTCCCTATATAGTTTTACTAGGGCCAGGCCTTCTATTAATCTACTTAAAGTAGTACCCTAAGCCTTTTAACCCTGCTACTATTATATATAAGGATGGCTATCTAGAATACCGCTGTTATAATAATCTGCGGTTATAGTCTGTCCGCTTATTAGGGAGAGCTATATTTAAAATAGACAACCGCTAGATTATTCTATATAGCCTATATCTAACCGCAAAGTATTATACCTATATAAATATTAAGGTCTGCGCCTCTATAAAGTCTGTTAAGTATATCCATAAGTATATATATAAGGGGAACAACTGCACTACTTTATAACTTATAAACGGTAATAAGGTAAGCCAGTATTTATAGGGCTGTTATATTAGCCCCTCTAAGGCTATTTAGCGGCTATTTAAGTTTCCTATTTATAAGGAGTTCCCCCCTATAATCTAGCTTGCGGTGCACCTTCTAGGCAAGCAGCCGATATACTTTTAGCTAAACCAGTCTATAAAGGAAATCTAGTAGCGCCTTAAGCTCTCCTACTCTATATTAACGGCCTTCTTTAAGTATAACACGGAGTATAAGGATGGCCGTAACCACCTATATTAAGACTTCCCTAAGCGGTATATCTTTTATCTAAAGTAATAGGAGTAGCGTTTACGCTAGTAAGGCCTTATAATAGGCCGCATATATTACTACAGTCCTATTATAGGCGAGAGGTTCTACTTACAGCTGCTACTAATATCCGTTCCTAGCCCTACCTCCTTTAAGGACCTCCGTACTATTACTAGTATAGTCTATCTAACCTTTTAGGCCGCCTATATGGCTTTAGGGCTACTAGAGGATAATTATAAGTAGATTAATTACTTTATAGAGGCCGCTGTTTTTACTACTAGCGCTCAGCTACGCTCCTTATTCATAACCGCTTTAGTTTACGGCCCTATTATGGAGCTAGTTGCTTTATAAGACCGCTTTAAATAGTCTATCTATAATAATCTGCCTTGCTTTTTAGCCCGCCAACCTAATACGCCTCCTATAGTTAGCGAGGATAACAATATCTATCTTAATTATAGCCTATACCTTATTTATTAGATGCTTGCAGATTACTAGAAGACACTTATAGACTATAGCCTACCCCAGTTTCAGCACTAGTAGGCTGTTATTGCTAAGAGAAGTAACCCGCTTCTTGCAGCTAAGCTATAGCAATACAACCCTATAGAGGAAGGTTGCTAATTTACTAAGCTACACTAGCAGCTAAATGCCAATTAGGCAGCGTGCTTTAATACTATTATTGCCGCTATAGATATAGATCTATAGATAGCCCACTTCTTCCTCTGGGGCCCTATAGGCACTAGTAAAATATTTCTCTATTACTACCTCTACCACTACTACCACTTACGCAGTAAGATTGTTCTTTATATGGCTTCTTCTAGCATTACGGCCCTTTTACTGCCCGGTAGCCATACTACCTACTCCTATTTTTAGATACCTCTTAATCTATATAAAGAGTCTACTTATAATATCTTTAAAAGCTTAAATCTAGCTAAGCTTCTATGCTATACTTCTCTGCATATCTAGGATAAGGTACTAATATAGCACCGCTACTGCTATAAAGCCGTGCACTATATGCTTACGGACGTCCGTTCTAACAACTTTACCTTTAGCAGACTCCCTACTATCTTAGGCGGTAACTTTGCTTAGATACTGCCTATTATCCTATGGGGGAACCGTGCAGCTATTATAGGTGCCTACCTATAGCGGTTATTCCTCTGGCCTACCTTCCGTATACTATCCCTATAGTTAAATATATATATCTACCAGGGCAAGATAAATTAGCGGTTTGCAGCTTGGGTATAAAGCTTATCCTATAATCTAGCCCTGGCTAACAGTATTAGTATCCCACCTAGTATAGCCCTATTATAGTCCCAGGAACCCTTTTACAGGCATATATACCCTCCGCAACTACTTGCTTAGGTATATACTAACCCTAATACCTTCCGTAATCGCGCTATCCTAACTATTTATAACAATACTATGGCTAAGATTAACAACGCTATCCTTCCGCAGCTCTATGGCTCCCTAAGCACCTTTTATTCTATAGACTCTATAGAGCAAAATGGAGAAGACGATTATATAGAACTACTACCAGCGGAGCTTCTGTAGACATTTAACCCCAGTAGCCTACCTCCATTAAAGCTTTCCCTAAAGGTAGGCGTACCTATAATCCTTTTATAGAACTTCTACCCTAACAAAGGGCTCTATAACGGCACCCATATGGTTATTACGCGCGTAGGCCGCTGGTGTATTAAAACTCGAATACTTAGCGGCAGCTTTTATAACCAGCTATGGCTAATCCCTTATATTAAGCTTACCTCTATAGAAGGAGAACTGCCGTTTATTATTAGTAGAAGGCAGTTTCTAATCCGGCTATGCTTTGCTATAACTATAAATAAGTTACAGGGGCAGTCTTTTAACTTTGTCGGCGTTAATTTATATATACCAGTCTTTACCTATGGGTAGCCGTATATTACGCTATTAAGAGTAATAGATATAGCTAGGCTTTTGCTATTACTGCCATAGGACAGGGGTGCTATAACTACTAATGTTATATATCTGGAGGTATTGCTGCAGTCTTAGTATATTACTAGCTGTTACGGGCTAAAATATGGGGAGACGGCATAGCAGCAGTGATAGTAATGGCAGTAATGGCAGTAGGACAGTAGGGTAGTAGTAGGGTAGTAGGGTAGCAGCAGGGCAGTAGCAGGGCAGCAGGGCAGTGGTAGGGCAGCTAAGTTCCCAAAAGGACTTCGTCCCAAAGGACAAAAGCCCGCCGCAGGCGCGAGAAATATGTAATTTTCCAAGGAACTGCAAATTGCCGGCTGTAGGTCGGCAATTTCAGAATTTTCCTTGGAAAATTGCTTATTTCTCGTCTAAATATACTATTCTATTATAGCATTTACACATTCCGTTTAACCATCTATTTTTAGGTAGTATACTATAGATAACAGTGCTTTAATATAGAGTTAAGTAGTTAGTTCTTTTTAGAATGTAGAGATAAACTAGCTACCTTTATTAGAAATAATCGTTTTAGGGAGTCTATGGAGTTTCTATATATGGTTTAGGAACAGTTAGGTAATAGTAGACGCTGACATATTAGGGCAGGTAATTAAGTATTTTATCTTAAATAGTTGGTCTATAACTACTATAATATTTATACAGCCTTTACTTATAGGGAGCTTAATAACAAAGTTAATTAAGATATCCTTTTATCTTTAGTTTGGAATAGGCAGTAGCTTTAAAAAGCCGTTGTATATTTTATATAAAGCTTTAGCTTATTAGTAGGTATAGCAGCTAGAGATATACCTTTATATTATATTATGCATATTTAGCTAGTAATACTCCCATTAGAGTAGTTTTAGGGTTTTTCTATAGCCTAGGTAGCTGGCTACTAGTAGGTTATATATATATTTAAGAAGCTTAAGCTTAAGTTTATTATAGTTAGGTATAATTAGGCGGTTTTAATAGTATAAGCGGTCTCTATAAGCTTTATATTTACTTAAAAAGATCTTTTTAGAGTATTTAACGCCATCTTAAATTAGCTTAACTGTCTCTTAGATAAACTTATTATATAGGTATTTATTAACTATTATCTATTTAATTAATTAATTAGTTATTTTAAGGATGTATATTATAATGTCTTTAATAGGAGGGTTAAATAGCTTAGGGTAAAGTAGAGTTTAATTATAGTAGGTACGCGCTTCTTCTTATACTAGTATATTTTATAAATATTAGGTTAGGGCGTTAGGTTTTTAACCTTAAACGCCTAGGTGGTATATAATTAAGAATTAGAAATAAAATAGATATTCTAATTAGTAGGCCTAGTAATAACTTAGCTATTTTATAGTTATAAAGTACTATAAATTCTTATAGTTACTAAGGGCCTTAATTAGAAATCTAGCGCCTTCTAGTTTGGGTTGCTATTATTTAAAATATCTAATAATGGCTAATAATTCCTTATTATAGATCTTGTAGTTATATTTAGCTAGACTTAGTTATTTTAAGAAGTATACTATAGGGTATAGTACTCCTTCTTTTTATACTAGGACAGAATGCCTTTAGTAATATTGTTAGATAAGTTAGCTTCTATAATACTCTTTTAGTTTAGGTTAAAGTATTAAAGTATAGGTGCGGTAATAAATATAACTTTTAGGTAGGTAAAGGCCTTTTTATATTCCTTATTAAGGATAAAGGCTTTATCCTTTTAGGTTAAAGCTATAAGGGGTAAAACTAGGGCGGAGAAGTTGTTAATAAACTATTAATAGAAGTTAGCAAATCCTATAAAGGCTTTTATATCCTTAACATTTTTAGGTTCTTACTAGTTAACAATTATTTTAATCTTCTTTAGGTCTATTTATATGCTATTTATAGAAATAATAAGTCTAAGGTATAAGACTTCTATTTTATAGAATTTATATTTATCTATATCTAATTATAGGCTAGCTCTATATAGGGCTTCTAGGATAAGGTTAACGTATTTCTTATATTTAGTTAGGTTATTGCTATATACTAGAATATTGTTAATATAAGTAGTATAAAAAACGTTTAAGTAAGGTTATAGGGTATTATTTATAAAGTATTAAAATTAACTTAGGGCATTTATAAGGCTAAACGGCGTTACTAAGTATTTAAATAGTCTATATCTAGTACGGAATATAGTAAGCCATTTATCTCCTTTTATAATATAGAGGCAGTTAAATGCGTGGATAAGGTTAAGTTTTATATAATAGCAAGCCTTACTTAATTAATTTAATATCTCTTAAATTAATGGGGGTAGGTACTAATTCTTAATAGTAATAGCGTTAAGAGCTTAGTAGTTTATATAAAAGCGTAGACCACTACTAGGTTTCTTAATAAAGATTATAGGTGCAGCTATAGGTAAAGAGCTTACTCTAATAAATCCTTTACTAAGGTATTCGTTTAAGTACTTCCGCAGCACTTAGAGTTTATTTTAAGACATTTTATATAGTAGTCTAAATCCTAGCTATTTTCCTTCTTTAAGTATAATCTTATGGTTATATAGTTAGTACTCTACTAACTTATTAGCTTCCTTTTATAAGAATACCTTTAGATGCTTATAGTGGTATACTAGTACTTTTATAGCAGGGTTAGTGCGCTTCTTTAGTACTAGAGCCTTTTTAATATCAGCTATTATAACGGCGAAGATTATATATTTAAGTTTTTTAGCAAGTTATGCTAATAGGGTAGCTCTAATTATATAGATATCTAAGGTGTTAAGCGAGTTTAGATTATTATTAGTTTCTTATATAGTTTTTTATTTAGGTTTATGTTTAGTATTAAGTATAGAGTTAGTATTAGATTTAAGTTTAGGTTCTTTAAGTATCCTTTTTATAGTAGAATACCAGTTCTTCTAGTACTTTTATATATTAAGCTTAAGCTTCTACTTAGTTTAGGGTGCAGTAGTTAAAGTTAGTTTATATAGTTATATATTATTTTTAGGTTCTTAATAGATATTAGTAGAAATCTTATATTAGTGGAATTTAGTGGAATTCTTAGATTAGTAGAATTTAGTAGAATTCTTAGGTTAGTAAAATTAGGTAGACTTTTTAGGTATAAGGTAGATATTAGTAGAAATTTTAGACTAGTAGATTCTGGTAGATTTTTAAATTTTAGTTTAGGGTCTAAGCAGTAAGTTATAAGGCACTTCTACTTATAACGGGAGGCGGTAAATAAAAGCTTAAGGTTATTTTAATTAATAGTTACCTTATATAGCTTTATCTAGGGCTATTTAAGGATTACTAGGTAACCTAGGGTAGTTATAAAGAGCTTAATTAATTTTTTGTGGTTTAGGTACTACAGTTTTAGGGCCGCTATATAAATAATACAGCCTAAGATAGTGCGTTTGCCATTAAATCTAAATATAATAATATATTAGTTAAGGAGTATTAGGGTAAACCTATTATCTTATATAAAGATCTTATTAATAAATCCTATATTACTAGCTCCTATATTAATTAGAACTTAAGTATTAGCCTATTAACCTTTTTGCTAAAAACAGTAGTTAATAGTTATACTATAATCCTAAGAGTTAGAGTTTACTATATTTAATGCATTTAATAAGATTCTATAATATAGCTATCCTCCACTCGCGTGTGCTTTATGATTAGCAAGTCTATCAGCCTGTCCTTATGGTCATGGTAGGCAGTCAACCCAGATATTGCAGTTATAACAATCCAGACATATAGGGGACCGGTATAAATCATCAATGTGTATAACCCTAGGGTCGAAGGGGTCCCACAAACAGAGAATATTATATCGGCAATAAGCTTACTAGAAACTGAAGGCATAGAGTCCATCCTACTAGGAGATATAAACCTCCACCACCCGCGGTAGGGGGGTATCTATATTGCTGCTAAACGACAGGTAGAGTGCCTACTAAGAGCTATAGACACCTAGGGCCTCAAGTTGGCCACCCCCCCAGGAGCAATTATATGGCAATAAGGAACCTCTAGAAGTATAATTAACCTCATATTTATAGACGAAGGCCTATACCAGAGACTTAAAAGGTGCAACCCTAAAGAAGAATGGGCACTCGCTTTAGACCATATCCCCATCCAGATATAGCTAGATTTGGATATTAAGGCGCAACCAAGTAGTAAAAGATACGTAATAAGGAAGCTTAAGACAGACAGTTTCCTTAATACAGTTAAACAACAACTTTAAGACCTAGAAGAAATCCACCCAATACCAAATAAGCGAGGCTTATTAGCCACCCCTAAGGAAATTGACTAAAGACTAGAAAGGATCCAGGCAGCAATTAAAAACGGGCTAGAAGAGCACTGCCCGGTCTTAAAACCGGGCCCCTATACGTAACACGCATGGTCTATACAATGCGCGGTTCTTATTGCTAGCCAATAACGAGTAAGAAGGAAATACACAAGCAGCTACAACCCTGAAGACAAAAGACAATACAAAGACATAAAAAACCAGTTAAAGAATACCCTAAAGAAAGAAGTAAGGAACAACTAGAGACGGTTTATAAATAAGCATACTTCTAACCCGAGCCTCCCCTATAACAAGGGCCTTTGGGCTATAGCGAAATGGGTAAAGAAAAAGGTAGGGCGCCTAGCAGAAGACCTATACCTACTACCCCTATAAAGAGCAGGGGAACCATAGGCTATTAACAACAACGATAAGAAGGTAAAGATCCTTATAGAAAGGTTCTTCTCCTAACCGGCTCTAGCAGACCTTAGTAATATTATAGGTAAAACACTGGTAACTCGCCTAAGGGTCAACAGCGACATAATAATAGAGGAAATGGCTAGAACTATTAGCCGCCTTTTAAATAATATAGTACTAGGACTAGATGGGATTTTAAATAAAGCCCTAAAAACCTGTGGACTACTTATAGCACTCTAGCTTGCAGATGTAGCTAGAGTATGCTTTGCCATAGGCTACTACCCACAACTTGGAAGATCTATAATAACAGTTGTTCTATAGAAAGAAGGTAAAGCAAATTACTTAATCCCAGAAAGCTACCACCCTATTACCCTAGAAAACACCCTTAGCAAGATCTTAGAAAAGGTAATAGCGGACTATATAGCAGACACGGCTAAGGAACACGCCCTACTACCACAAAGCTAAATAAGGGCAAGAAAGAACCGCTTAACGCTATTAGCACTTACGCTACTTGCTGCCACTATTAAATCTACATGGGCGATAAGAAGGGACTTTATAGTATTAATGCTTAGCCTAGATATTAGTGGTGCCTACAATAATATACCCCATAAGCGCCTCCTATATCTCCTTAGGGCAAAGGGCTTCCTAGAATAGATTATACAATTTATTTAAGGGTTTATAGGCCAGAAAGAAACATTACTAGTCTTTAGCGGATACTAGAGCCCCCCTATTACAGTTATACCAGGAATACCATAAGGATTACCCCTCTCGCCTATACTCTTCCTTTTCTTTGTAAGCAACCTACTAGACTCCTTTGAGGAAGGGGCGACCTAGGGGATAGGCTTCGTTAATAACACAAACCTAATTATATATGGGCCAACAGCTATAGAGAACTGTAGAACACTAGAGAAAGCCTATAACACCTATATAAAATGGGCAAGATGATATAGAGTCTAATTCTTACTAAAGAAATACCAGCTAATCTATTTTATAAGAAAACGCAACTAATCTATAGATCTTTAGCATATAATTTACATTTAAGGCTTTAGGGGTTAACCAGTTTAGGGCCTAAGGGTATTAGGAGTATAGGTAGACAGTAAGCTCTAGTAGAGCGTATATGCGGCGCAAGTAGCCCGTAAGGGCCAAGTATAGTATATTATATTATCTAGGATCGTCAATTCCACATAGGGTTTATGCTTCTAGAGGTCACGCCTACTATACACAGCAGTTATCCAGCCTACTATGATATATGGATCCAGTATCTGGGCTATTGGTAAAACCAAGAAGGGCCCCCCTAAATTACTCCTTAAATTACTCCAAAAGGTCTAGATAGTATGCCTCTAGAGTATAATAGGCGGGTATAAGTAAACGGCCGCAGTACTCCTTAAGAAGGAAGCTAATATCCCCTCCCTATGACTATATATTAAAGCCGCTGTAATGTAAAGGGCATAAAATAAACGCAACTCTAATGTTATAAAGTATATTAAGACACGCCTAAATAAACTATAGAGGGACCCTAGGGTGCCTTATAGGAGAACAATCCAACAACCCCAAAGTAGGGAAGATATACTAGAGAAATAGGTAAAGAAAGTAGAAGAAGAATGGTGCAGTGTTAAGGCCTAGGCCTATATAGAGGAGGAAGGGAGACGCGTAAGAGGCCAGTAAAGATAACAGTAAGAAAGAGAAAGGAGCTAAAGTAGAGCATAAAAGAACGCTAGGAAACCATTAACCGTAATATAATACTGGTTGGACCAGCGCTGGAGAGGCGTATAGGAGTTAAAGGTATAGAGGCTAACTTAGGTAAGAGTAACCTAAGCTATAGCATAGTTAACGCTATAGGGGGTAAATACTTAAGGGCTCTAAGAAGGCCTAATAAAGGCAGAAAATATAATAGCAACACTCCTAAGAACAGAAATAATAGGATTAAAAAATTGGCTCTACTAGGTAGGTGTCCCAGTAGGTAGCCTAAGATATAAATATAGCTGGCTAAGATAGACACCAAAACACGTAATACTATTATGCCCCTTACGCACCAACTAAGAAGCAATGCTCTTAGTAGCTGGTATAGAGAACTATAATACACTGCTCTTAATATAAAAAGGTCTTAAGGCGGTTACCTAGTGGCTTATTAGCTAAAATGTACTAAACCAGTTTCGGGTTGCAAGGGAAATGGTAATAGAAGGCAATAGGGCGGATATTAGGCGCCCCCTAATAACTCTACAGTAGTAGGGTAAAGTTTGCGATACTAGCACGTCCGTAGGCTTGTTACGGCAGCAGTGGTTCCCAAGGAGGTCAAAAAGTAAGGTAGTAGAGCACCACAGGTGACTCGTAGGCGCCTCGCAGGCACATTGCAGGCGAGTCCCAAAAGGCGGGGAGGCGTAGTATATTATTATACTATTTATTAATAATATTTACGCAGGCATTAAGGGCTTCTAGTAGGTCTATACCTATTAGAAAGGTTTTTAGTTTAGGGTATAGAAACTTAATAAGGCTATTAACTAGTACAAAGTCATTTTAGCCTATTTCCTTTATATAATAGTTAAATTTAGAGAAGTATACTGGGAAGCTTTTTATTCCTTAAGTTATATAGTTTATCTTCCTTTAAGTGGTAGCTTAGCGGTTTAGGTTACTATATATAGCTTTAAGAAATATAACTAGACTTTATACTAAGTTTAGTTAAAGGGGTTTAATAAGGTTAGCTATATCTCCTTTTAGTTAACTTAGGGCATAGCAGAGTTAGTTAGCTTTAATTAGGTAGCAGTTAGCATTACTAGTTAGCTTATTTTTAAGCTAGCTTAGAAATAATTAGAGTTCTTATTATTTACTAGTAAATATTAGAGGGTCTAGTAATTGTTTAGATTATTATAATATGGTAGTTGGTTTAGGATAGATAGCTACTATAGGTTTAGGACTCTTGTCCCACGTATTTATCTCTAGGGAAGGCGTTTAGTCTTAGGGCCCTAGTATAGGCATCCTAAGGATGCGGACTTCTTCTTAGAGGTCCTTAATTATTTATAGGTATTATATTTCTTATTCAGCTTATTATTAAGTTAAAGTAGCTTAGTTCTATATAAGGGCGTGTCACGGCACTAACCTGTCGCATACTGTCACGACCTTGCGCTACCCATACGTCGCTATGGGCTGGAGAGCTTATAAGACGTTTCCAACCGGCAGTCCCCCCAGTCGCGGGACACTGCTACCTTTTTGGAGGTTTGTATGGCCAGGTGGGTTGGAGCTTGGGCATAACACATACTGTTTTATACTGTCTCGTACTATTTCCTACGGTTAGCTGGCCCACCACTAGCGCCTTGGCGCCTGGCCCTACTACTTATATACAATACCCCTTTCGCCTCTTCTCCTCTTTATACCACAACGTAGTTATTTAGTCTACTTTATTGCAGCACCATAACAGTTTGTGGTATCTCCTTTTACGCCCCGTTGCGATCTTTGCCCTCCTAGTCTACCGCCTCCGTCTATAGTCTCTATTTTTCCTAGTATAATCGCAACCCGGCGCGACCAACAACACCGTACTACAGTCTTAGCATAGCCTTAGCACAGTCTTAGTATAGTCCCAGACAGTCTTAATAATCTTAGTATCACAGTCAGCCTTATAAGATTTTAATTGCCCCACCCAGATCCCTTAAAATGGGCGACTAAAATACAAATAATACCCCATTAACAAACACACGCGAAGCGCTTGCCTACCTCTTTAATACCCTCTATACCCATATTGCTTAGGCAATTAGGAGTGGTCCGGAGTACCCTAAAAACCTTAATGTGGCAGGAACCTTCTAGCACCTCTTTATATATATAACCTTTTTAACTAGCATTAAGAGCGGTCTCTAAGCCGTCTATAATAAAGGTCAAACTATAATATTCTAACTTAAAAAAGCTTAGCACAGAATTAACTCCCTTAAGATACTTAAACTGCGTGTTAAATAATATAAACAGTAAGCTTTTGTATATACTAAGACCATATAAAGCCTAAGCTCTTAAATCGCTACACTTACCTAGGTTATTGCCGATAAGAATGTAAACCCCATAACTAGCTCCCCTCTTCTAGCTAAGCCCTATAGAAAAAAGTATAAAGCAAAAGATCTAACCCCATTTAACGGCAAGGGATCACCAATTAAAAAGCAAGAAAAATTTAAAATATGGGAAATAAAGATCTAAGGCGTTTTCTAAAGGGATATAAAGTGCTTTAAGACCCTAATAGACAAAGTCCTCTATATATTAGACATGCTAATAGATAAGGCCTATGACTATATTAAATATAGCCTTAATATGCTACGCATATACCCGAATAACCTAAGTAAATAGACCTTTTCTAACTGAGAGTCCATGTTTATATATATAAGAAGATACTATAAGACTATGGATATAACCCAAGCGGCTAAAAATAAGTTAGATACTTTATATTAAGGTAAGCGTAACTACTAGTTCTAGAAAGCAGAGCTTAATAAGTTAATAATTAAAGTAAATAAGGCTAAGGGATAAAAGGTAGATTTGCTTAAAAAGAATACTTCCCCTAAGATAAAGGACCTAGCCTTTACCCTTAGCCGTAAGATTAATAATGCTAACTATAAGGGCTAAAGTAAGTAAATGGACGTGTTTGCTTATAACCTATAAAACCATACCTATTATACTAAGCTAAATGCCGCCAAGCTAAATATCGCTAGTGGATATTAACCTATATTACCTAATAATAACACCTTAGCACTGGTACTATAGAATAACCTAATAGACCTTAACGCCGTTAAATTCGGCGGTAGTAGTAGTAGCCTCCCCAATAACGTCTAAAGACATTATATAGATAATAGACTCTATATGGCATGTGGTTAACCTAGCCACTAAAAAGATACTTATAACCCTAAGATAAACCCAAATCCCCTCCTAATACTACCACGCCAACCCCTTCCTAGCCGCGGCAAATTCTTTAGGAGAGGGGATAGTAACTAAAATGATAACCATGGACGGGGACGTGGGTTTAGATACAGAGACCTACTCCCATAATTTCCTTCCCTAATACTGTCACGAAGTTCAAATAGATGAGTTCATTGATGAAATGGGTTGATTGATTGATGATCTTGTATCGTGTCTTTTTGACCTTGATCTGACGTGTCTTCAGTGACGTGTCTTCGTGCACGTGACTCGTGCACGTGACCCACGCCTTTAGAGAATACAGATTATCTGACAAATATAGCCCTAGCTAATAGTCCCATACGCGAACTATAGACAAGCGCTCTATGTTGCCACTAATTGTAAAACCGGCTATATTCTTAGTGAAGTACCCCTTAGTATATATATACTATTAGAGACCGACACGTTAGGATATACTAGCTAAGACCATAGCTACTAGCCAAGCCCTATAATCCAGTTATTAAAAGACTAACCCTTGGACTAAGTCGCCTCTAAGGGTTAGAACTATATAGGGAGGAGGATAAAAGGATTAGATTTATACTACTAGATTAGTTAGACCTTGTTTTAAGCCAGCTGCTACTTAACCTTAGAATAGTAAACAATAATAGAAATGCTATTCTTATTTAGACCTACTTCTCCTTACTACGCAACCCACTTCTAGAAGCTTTTATTGAAACAGTAAGCCTTATTAATAGTAGTAGTATAGCACTAGCGTTTATAGATAAAGACTCGCTTATAAAAAAGTATAATGTTATAATAAAAAAACTCCTAGTCCTAAAACCACTACACCTTACTAACGGACTCCCATCCAGCTTTATTACCTATTACTTTATAGCAAAAATAATAATCGGCCACTATACAGAATCTATGCTTTTCTACGTTATGAAGTTATTACCCTTAATACCAGTAATTCTTGGAATGCCCTAGCTTAAAAAGCATAACCTAAGACTAGACTTCCCCGTTCTAGAGCTTAAATTTAACTCTAATTACTACGTGTATAACTATCTCCTATAGCACATCCCTGACTATAACTAAGTAGCACCACGCGGACGTATCACACGGCCAACGCTTAGATACCGTTAGCCGATAGTAAAAGAGGTACCTGACATCAGTAAGCCAATATATACAGTAAATAAAGTGGAGATTCTGGAAGACTAGACTACTACCCTATCCCCAAAAAAAATTAACACCGCTAGAACTATAAGTCCCCTGCATATACCCACTTAACCTAGGATAGCTAATAAGACACCCGACTTTAAGTCATCTGCTATATATATATACGACCGCACATATAACAGCTAAAAGCGTTATAGCTAAGACCAAAACCAGAGCAATTAAAACCTTCTCCCTATAACGCCTAACCTTATACCTGTCTCCCGTGCGTACTATATAGGGCCGCCGCCTTGTTTCTGCCCTCCCGGGCCAACCAAACCGTGCTAGCCTGGCTATAGCACCGGAGAACCAGACACGCCCTAACCTAAATAACATTAGATATACCTATGCCGTTAATTTTACCCAGTTCTGTAAATAAAAAGACGTAAAAGTAATAAGGATCTATATAGCGGAGCTAGTAGAACTAGTTAAATAAGAAGAACACTGATAGCTACTTAAAGAACTGCCTATAGGCCTAGTAGAAGTACCAAACCTATTAGAAAGGTCTTTTCGCCAGCTAGTAGAAGGCGACTATACAATAGAGGAAGCCCAAAAAGCGCTACCCCCTTATTTTTATAGCTTCCTTAAGACAAACTTAAAAACTAAATCTAAGTTTCTACGCCAAAAGATAGTTAATACTAATATCGAAATTTTTTTAAAAGGTAAACCAGGATTAACCCATAGAGATATTTTATAACGCCTACTAAAAGAGTTTCGCAAATATATTAAACACTTCCTCCCTAAGAACGTAGAGAAGCTACCTCCTTACAGCGAAACCTAGCGGTGGTGTATAAATCTACTATAACTACTAAGGCCTAAACACAGTTACTATTAAAAATCGGTACCTATTGCCACTAGTCTATAAGATACTTAATGCACTCTATAGTGCTAAGTACTTTACTAAGCTTAACATAATTGCTGTGTTTAACCAGATCTAGATCGCGGAAGGCCATAAGTGGCTTATAGTATTTATTACCCGGTTTGGACTCTATAAGATACTAGTTATAACATTTAGTCTCTATAACGCGCCCACTATATTTTAGAACTATATTAACCATATTTTACATAACACCCTTAATAACTACTGCACTGCGTACCTTAATAATATCCTTATCTTCTTAAAAACACATACTAAGCACACGAAATATGTAAATAAAATTATCCAGAGACTTAGTAATACTAGACTCTAGATTAATATTAATAAGTCTAAGTTCTACGCTATAAAAACTAAATACCTTGGCTTAATTATCTCGACTAACGGCATAACTATAGACCCTAAAAAGGTACAGGCCCTATAGAAATAGAAGGACCCGACGTTAGTTAAGGAACTATAGCAATTTCTTAGCTTCGCGAACTTTTACCAACGATTTATCCAAGGCTATTCTAAGGTAGTTAAGCCCATAACTAGGCTACTAAAGAAAAGCACTAACTGGTTATAAAGCCCCAACCAAGCATAGGCGTTCCAGACCCTAAAAATAGCGTTCACCACAGCACCGGTCTTAGCGTACTACGACTATATAAAGAAGACTGTAGTAGAGACAGACGCCTCGAACTAGGCTTTAGAAGGAGTGCTCTACCAGGCTGGCGAAGATGGTAAACTTAAGCCAGTCGCGTTCTTCTCCGCCAAGCACTCCGCCCCTAAATGTAACTATAAGATATATAATAAGGAGCTCCTAGCAACTATAAAAGCACTAAAAGAATAGCGCCCTAAACTACAAGGAACTGAGCAACTGTTTAAGATTATTATAGACCATAAGAACCTCTAGACCTTTATAATAACAAAACAACTAAACTAGCGCCAAGTCCGTTGGGCTAAGTTCCTCTCTTAGTTTAACTTTATTATTACCTATAGGCCCAGCACTAAAGCTATAATTCCAGACGCTCTTAGCCGCCTCCTAGGCGTAGTACCTGCTAACGCTAGTAATAAACGCCTACAATATAGAGACCGCGTTATCTTACCACCGAAAAAAGTCGACCCCGCTATCCTAGACGAGCTATTAAGCAAATCCCGAGACTAGAGCATTAAGGACTTTATCGCAGTAATAAACCCAGAGCCTAAGAAAAAACCCCTTGAGGAGCTTATTAAGAATGCCTATAAATAGAATGAACTAGCTAGAGATATATTAGCCGCGCTACGAGAACAGGAAGGCCGTAAGGCACGCCGCTGGCGTAAGTAAATTAGAAAGTTGCTCCACTGTAATAAATCCGAATACTTAATTATTAACGGCCTAATCTACTATAGAAACTAAGTATTTGTCCCTAATTCACCTGAACTCTAACTAGAAGTTATACACCGTACGCACAGTTTAGGTCCTGCAGGCCACCTAGGCCGCGTTAAGACCCTAGACCTCCTTAGTTGAACCTATTAGTGGCTAGGTATTTTATAGTTTATAACTACCTTTATAAAAGACTGCGCTCTTTACTTCCGCATAAAGACCCCACGCTTAGCACCACCCGGTTTCCTAAAACTACTAGAACTACTAGTCCGCCCATAGACCGATATCTCCATTGACCACGTTGTTAACCTGCCTAAGTGCCTTTACAACGGTAAACTATATAGACATATCTTTGTTGTCGTTGACCGCCTAATAAAGATAAGATACTTTATTCCTATTACCAGCTTAGATACTAAGGAGCTCGTTAAAGTATTTACCTATACTGTCTATAAGTTACACGGCGCCCTAAGTACTATCGTTTCTAATAGAGGGTCTTTATTTATCTCTAACTTCTGGCGCCGCCTAAACTAGCGCCTAAAAGTAACCCTAAACCCTAGTTCCGCATAGCACCCTAAAATAGATAGTTAGACCGAGATTATTAATACAGCAATAAATAAGTACCTACGCGCTTTTATAAGCTTTACCTAAGATAATTAGGTAGATTGGCTCCCCCTTGCTAAGTTTGCTATAAATAACCAAGTTAACAAGACCACGGGAATCTTACCATTCTTTACTAACTACGGCTATAACCTATATCTAGGCATTAAACCAGCGGGCCCCTAGCTATTAGCCCTGTCTATATACGCAAAGAAAGAGTACCTATAAGCTAATACTATTGCTAACCGCTTTAAGCGTATCCTAACTTAGCTTAAAGCTCTAGCTTATATCTCCCAGTAATGCTATAAAGATAACGCTAATATAAAACGGGACAAAGGTATAATATTCAAAAAGGATGATATGGTTATAGTTAGCCTTAAAAATATAAAGACTAACCGGCCTAAGAGAAAATGGGATAATAACTGGGATGGACCCTGGCCCGTCTTAGCTACCTATAGAGGGGCAATTATGGTAGACCTCTTAGACCACATTTGCGTTAATAAGTCTTTCCATACGTTAAAAGTCCACCTCTGGTTCCCTAAGGAGATCCCTAGCTAAGCACATATTAATAAAGAGGAATGTTATAATATTGCAGGCAGGATAGCTAAAAGAGATAATAATGGCAATATTACGGATAAGTGGGAATTTGAAAAAAATTCTTAATATATATAATGAATAAAGGGACGAGTACGGCTTAACGTACTATATTAAGTGGAAGTATTATAATAAGAAAACCTAGGAACCCAAGAAGTCCCTAAAAGGGTGCGAGCGCGTACTACTAAAGTTCTATAAACAACACCCTAAGAAGCCCGGACCCCTAGACTAGGTACAAGATAAGAGAGACTTACTACGCCAAGGCCGTGGATAACGACTACAATAATTTAGAAAAGTTAAGATCTTAGGGAACTTTAACCGCTAGTTAAAGTTGTCTAATTAGTTAGATTCTTGCCAAGAGCGCCACGCCTAGTTAGTTTAGGTAGCGGTGTGGAGTTCTGCCGACGCTATTTGTTAAGCTAGCTAGTTATTAGCTTGGCTAAAAGCGGTAAGCAAAACTAACATCTTTGCTTACCAAATCTACTGTTTTTCACTAATACCGTAGCCACTGGCTATATAACCGCAATTTGCTATTACTTAACGGCAATCTAATGGTAATCTAACGGCAGTTTGCTAGTACCGTAATATTCTGTTTTAGAGTTACTTGTTTGGTTTAGGGACTAAACCTTTTAGGGGAGGGAAGTACTATTACGGCACTGACCTGTCGCATACTGTTTTATACTATCTCGTACTATTTTCTACGGTTGGCTGGCCCACCACTAGCGCCTTGGCGCCTGGCCCTACTACTTGTATATAATACCCCTTTCGCCTCTTCTTCTCTTTATACCACAACGTAGTTATTTAGTCTACTTTATTGCAGCACCGTGACAGGGCGTCTATAAAGGACTTTTATATCTCTACTAATTATTCTTAGAGTGTAGACATAATGCTAGTAGCTATTATAGGGACTTTAGGGTTATTCTATATTTTAGAGAGTGGTATATAAAGTTAATATAATATAGTATTATGGAGTAAGTATAAGCAGTAATAATATATAGCGAAGTAGATATTATTAAGCTATGTATATAAACTGTATAATAAAGTTAAAATGTTATATAAGGAGAGAAGGTAAGAAAACGGGAAGAAAGGGTATATATTATTAGTTTGGTTACTTAGTTAATATATATACAGAGCAGAATAGGATTTAAGTAGCGGTCCTAGCAGAACTTAGTAGGATTTAGTAGACTTGGTAGAATATAGCAGAATATAGTAAATTGCCGTAGATTGCCGGCGGATTGCTATTAGATTATTATCTCGCGGTCAGTCTCTTCTTACTGCGTTAGTAGAAATAAGTAGATACAGGTGGACATGTATAAGGTATTGTAGAGGTGTCCTATAACAGCTCCTCTATATTCCTTAACACCTACTACTTAAGCTTTTACTATAGTGGAACTATATAAATAGAATTATTAGAGTTTCTAATTGCCTAAATTAACTTACGCCTATAAGTAGACAGGGCGACATTATAATACTTATTAAAATCTATAGGTAGAACGCTAGCTCCGCCGGCTTTATAATAGAGTTAGACTTATAGAGCTTTAATTTAAATAGTAAGATCCTCTATAAAGTAGCCCCTAAGTATATAGTATAGATCCTTTAAATCTTTAATCTAGTTATCTAAATATAATTGCTCTTACTACTAGATAAATTATAAAGCTCTCTTAGTAGTATTTATAACGGCTTAAATAAATACCACATAGCTTAAATAAATGCTATATTATAAAGATATTAACGTAAGAAGTAAGAGAAGGTGGTAAGGCCACGTCTATATATATATGCCAAGTTATAAGCGAATCCCTAACTAGGTAACGCGCCCTAGCGCTATTACAGTATTCTAAAGATCGGCAGTATATTTAGAGCTTGCTACCGCTAAGGCTGCGGCCTCTCTATCTATTTGCTTTATTATCTTGTAATATAATTATATTTTAGCTTCTTAGCTTAGTATAGAAAAGCCTTTTAGTGGAGGCGGAGGCTACCTAAACTTATTTAATCTTAACTTTATAGTATCCCCAGTCTGCCAAGTTTATATTAAGACTAGTAAATAATTATAAAAGAGGTAATTGTCGCTAAATAAAATACAGTTTAAAGGAGTCTCCTACATTTATACGCTCTTACCTAAATTATTATTATTATTGTTGTTGTTAAACTAATTACAATTGCCCTTAGAGCTAGTTACTAAATATATAACACTATTCTTGTCATAGAGTAAGTATAAGCGGCGATAATATATAGCGAAGTAGATATTATTAAGCTATATATATAAACTGTGTAATAAAGTTAAGACGTTGTGTAAGGAGAGAAGGTAAGGAAATGGGAAGAAAGGATATATATTGTTAGTTTAGTTACTTAGTTAATATATACACGGAGTAAAATAGGATTTAAGTAGCGGTCCTGGCAGAACTTGGCAGGATTTAGTAGACTTAGTAAAATATAGCAAAATACGGTAGATTGCTATTAGATTACCGTAAATTGCTAGTAAATTACTATTAGATTACTATCTTACAGTTAGTCTCTTCTTACTGCGTTAGTAGAAATAGGTAGGTGTGTATAAGGTATTATAAAGGTATCCCATAACAGTACCCCCCTTTTAAACTTAAGCTTCTACGAGATAGAGCTATAGTAGTTCTAGGTAGAGTTTATAAAAGTTTTCTATAGCTTATATAAGTTCTATAGAGTTAACGAGTTTCTATAAAGGCTTAGTAAAGCCTTTCTATTTTATAAGGTATATATACTGGCGTTTCCGCTTATTGTACTTAATGTTATTAACTCTTTTAATAAGGTACTTATTCTTACTATCCACTTTAACTAATAGGGGAGGGTCTTAGATCTATTTAGGTAAGGCGTCTAATATAGAGGTAGTAGGGCGGAGGACTAATATATAGAAACAGGGTAGATTTTAACCGTATTAGGGAGCTTTAGTCAGTAGGCATAAGGGAAGATAACCTTTTTAACCTTATAAGGGCCAGCGTTCTTTTAATTAAGTTTTTTAGTAGGTTATTTTATATTTAAAATTTTTATATCTAGCTAGACAAAGTTACTAATTTGGTAAGCTAGTGCTAGGGTTTAGTTCTTATTTACTACGGCTTTATAGATAGATTAGGCCTATATTATTTTATCAGTAAGGAACTCTTATAGTTCTTCTATCTTCTTTATAAATTTATTTGCTTTTATAACTTATAAAGCCTAATAAGCTAGGTAAGAAATATTACTAAAGGGTTTAAAACCTATTTGTGGATATTAGCCGTAGTTAGCTAGGAACAGGGAGATGTTATAGTTTCTAAAACGGAGCTATTTGTAGTAAACTTGGTAAATATAAGCCAGTCTATCTAGTCGTCCTATAAATATAATATATATATCTAAATATACTTTTCTATTATAGCATTTATACGTTCCGTTTAACCATCTATTTCTAGGTAGTATACTATAGATAATAGTACTTTAATATAGAGTTAGGTAGTTAGTTCTTTCTAAAATATAAAGATAAACTAACTACCTTTATTAGAGATAATTGTTTTAGGAAATCTATAGAGTTTCTATACGTAATTTAGGAACAGTTAGGCAATAGTATATATTAAGATATTAGGGTAGGCAATTAAGTATCTTATCTTAGATAGTCGGTCTATAACTACTATAATATTTATATAGCCTTTACTTATAGGGAAATTAATAATAAAGTTAATTAAGATATCCTTTTATCTTTAGTCTGGAACAGGTAGTAGCTTTAGAAAGCTGTTATACTTCTTATATAAAGCTTTAGCTTATCAGCAGGTATAATAGCTAGAGATATATCTTCATATTATATTATATATATTTAGCTAGTAGTACTCCTATTAGAGTATCTCTAGGGTTTTTTCTTAGCCTAGGTAGCCGGTTACTAGTAGATTATATATATGTTTAAGGAGCTTAAGCTTAAGTTTATTGTGGTTAGGTATAACTAGGCGGTTTTAGTAGTATAAGCGGTTTCTATAAGTCTTATATTTACTTAGAAAGATCTTTTTAGAACGCCTAATACCGTCTTAAATTAGCTTAAGTATCTCTTAAACAAACTTATTATTTAGGTATTTGTTAATTATAATCTTTTTAATTAATTAATTGGTTATTTTAAGGACGTATACTATAAGGTCTTTAGCTAGGGGATTAAATAGTTTAGGGCAAAGCAGGGTTTAATTACGGTAGGTATACGCTTCTTTTTATACTAGCATATCTTATAAATATTAAATTAGGGCATTAGGTTTTTAATATTAAACGCCTAGGTAGTACGTAATTAAGAATTAGAAATAAGATAGATATTCTAACTAGCGGGCTTAACAATAACTTAGCTGTTTTATGGTTGTAAAGTACTATAGATTTTTATAGTTGCTAAGAACCTTAATTAGGAATCTAGCGCCTTCTAGTTTAGGTCACCATTATTTAAAGCATCTAATAATAGCCAATAATTCCTTATTCTAGATCTTATAGTTATATTTAGCTAGACTTAGTTATTTTAAGAAGTATGCTATAGGGTATAGTACTCCTTCCTTATTATACTAAGATAGAATGCCTCTAGTAATATAGTTAGATAAGTTAGCTTTTATAACACTTTTTCAGTTTAGATTAAAGTATTAGAGTATAGGTATAGTAATAAATATAACTTTTAGATAGGTAAATACCTTTTTATATTCCTTATTAAAGATAAAGCCTTTATTCTTTTAGATTAAAGTAATAAGAGGTAAAACTAGGGCGGAGAAGTTATTAATAAACTATTAGTAGAAGTTAGCAAATCCTATAACGGCTCTTACTAGTTTATAATTATTTTAATCTTCTTTAGGTCTATATATATGCCATTTATAGAAATAATAAGTCCAAGGTATAGAACTTCCGTTTTATAGAACTTATATTTATCTATATTTAATTATAGGCTAGCTCTATATAGGGGTTCTGTCACGGGACACCCCCGTAACACCTTACACACGTCCACCTGTTTCCACCAACTGAACAACCGGAGACCGACCACGAGACGGCAATCTGATAGCAATCTGCCGTCTCTACTATTGGAGTTGCCAACTGGCAACTTCAAGGACCTCTAACTGCCGAATTCTGCCAAGTTTTACCAGAACCGCTACCTAAGCTCTACCCTGCCCGTGTGTAGTATAGTACCCGTTAACCTAGCAACCAAGCGAACGTTATATACCCTTTTTCCCCTATTTCCTACTTTCTTTTCCTTATATAACGTTTTAACTTTATTACGCAGTTTATATATATAGCTTAATAATATCTACTTTGCTATATATTATTACCGCTTATACTCACTCCGTAACACTATGTTGTGTTAACCTTATATACCACCCTCTAAAATGCAAAATAACCCTAAAGCCCCCATAATAGCCGCTAGCATTATATCCGCACTCTAAAAACAATTGGCAGAGATATAGAAGTCCTTTATAAACACCCTCGCACAGAACTAAGCTACTTTAACTTAATAATAAGCCAAATAAGAAGTATGACACTTATAAATAATTAAGGACCTTTAAGAAGAAGTCCGCACCCTTAAGATACCCATACTAGGGCCCTAAGACTAAACGCCTTCTCTAGAGATAAATACGCGAAATAAGAGTCCTAAACCTATAGTAGCTATTTACCCTAAACCAACTACCGCACCGCAACGATCTAAACGACTACTAGACCCTTTAATATTTACTAGTAAATAATAAGAACTCCAATTATTTCTAAGCTAGCTTAAAAATAAGCTAACTGGTAATGCTAACTGCTACCTAACTAAAGCTAACTAACTCTGCTACGCCCTAAGTTAACTAGGAGGAGATACAGCTAACCTTATTAAACCCCTTTAACTAAATTTAGTATAAAGTCTAGTTATACTTCTTAAAGCTATATATAGTGACCTAAACTGCTAAGCTACTGCTTAGAGAAAGATAAACTATATAACTTAAGGAACAAAAAGCTTTCCAGTATACTTCTCTAAATTTAACTATTACGTAAAGGAAATAGGCTGGAACAACTCCACACTAGTTAATAGCCTTATTAAATCCCTAAGTCCTAAACTAAAAACCTCCCTAATAGGTATAGACCTACTAGGAGCCCTTAACGCCTACGTAAATGTTATTAATAAATAATACAATAATATACTATGCCTAATACTAAAGTCCACTCCTTAATATAATACGACAGCTCCGTAAATAACTACTAAGTTATTATCTTAGCCTAAGCACCCTAATGCTATAGACATCGACTTTGGAACCCTAGAGTATACCCTACTAGGGTCCCCTAAATAAGAATAACGCATTAAGCTAGGCCTTTGCTTTAAATATAGAAGTAAGGCTTATATCTTAAGATACTACTCTGTCCCTATGCCCTAATATAATTTATAAACGGCTAATACTAGCAACCGTTTACTGCACTAATCCTCCAGTTACTGTTCCCGATCTTTATATAGCTCTAGCCCCGCATTTAGTAAGCACCACTTATAAGGACGAAGTTATAGCCGATGTTCTATAGGAACTCTACCCTAGTTGCCTCTAAAAGGAAGGTTCTAGAGCTAAGTTGCTCTCTAGGACGGCGCTGCCTTAGGATCTCATTAAATGCTCTAGATATCATAAATTCTAACTTTTAGAATTGCAGTATAACTGTTAACTGTTATCTTTAGTAGAATAATTAATAGGCTAATATTTAAGTCCTAATTAACACAGGAGCCAGTGGTATAGGATTTATTAATAAAATCTTTATATAAGATAATAGTTTTACCCTAACCCCCCTTAACTAGTATATTAACATATTTGGATTTAATAGCAAACGCACTGTCTTAGGCTGTATTACCTATATAGTATTCCTAAGACTCTAATACCTAAACTATAAATAACTAATTAGGCTTTTTGTTACTACCCTAGGTTACTTAGTAATACTTAGACAACCTTAGATAAAGCTATATAAGGTAACCATTAATTAGGACAACCTTAAGCTTCTATTTACCGCCTCCCGTTATAAGTAGAAGTGCCTTATAACTTACTGCTTAGACCCCAAACTAAAATCTAAAAAATCCACTAGAATCTATTAGTTTAAAATTTCCACTAATATCTACCCTATACCTAAAAAGTCCACCTAATTCCACTAAGAACCTAAAAATTATACTAAACCACATAAACTAACCCTAACTACTATACTACCCTAAACTAAGCAGAAGCCTAAACTTAAGCTTAATATATAAAAGTACTAGAAGAACTGGTATTCTACTATAAAAAGGATACTTAAAAAACCCAAACCTAAATCCAACACTAACTCTATACCTAATACTAAACCTAAAGTTAAATAAGAAATAGTAGATAATTAAAAGGAAGTTACTAGCCGGTAACTCGCCCCCCTTTTTATGGATATCTATATAATTAGAGCTACCCTATTAGCATAACTTGCTAGGAAACCTAAATATATAATCTTCGCCGTTATAATAGCTAATATTAAAAAGGCCCTAGCACTAAAGAAGTACACTAACCCTGCTATAAAAGTACTAGTATGCTATTATAAGTATCTAGAAGTATTTTTATAAAAGGAAGCTAATAAGTTAGTAAAGCACTAACTATATAACCATAAGATTATACTTAAAGAAGGAAAACAGCTAGGATTTAGACCCCTATAGGGAATGTCCTAAAACAAACTCTAAGTGCTGCAGAAGTACTTAGACAAATACCTAATTAAAGGATTTATTAGAGTAAGCTCTTCGCCTATAGCTATACCTATAATCTTTGTTAAGAAACCTAGCGGCGGTCTACACTTCTATATAGACTACTAAGCTCTTAACGTTATTACTATTAAGAATTAGTACCCGCTCCTGTTAATTTAAAAGACACTAAACTGATTAAGTAAGGCTCGCTACTATACAAAACTTAACCTTATCCACATATTTAACCGTCTCCGTATTGCAAAAGGAGATAAATGGCTTACTGCATTCTATACTAGGTATAGACTATTTAAATACTTAATAACGCCGTTTGGTCTTATAAATGCCCTAAGTTTATTTCAATACTTTATAAATAATACCCTATGACCTTACCTGGACATTTTTTATACTGCTTATATTAACAACATTTTAGTATATAGCAATAACCTAACTAAACACAAGAAATATGTTAATCTTATCTTAAAAGCCTTGCGTAGAGCTAGCCTATAATTAGATATAAATAAGTGCGAATTCTATAAAACAGAAGTCCTGTACCTTAGACTTATTATTTCTATAGATAGCATATAAATGGACCTAAAGAAAATTAAAGTAATTATAAACTGGTAAAAACCCAAGAATGTTAAGGATATAAGAGCCTTTATAGGATTTGCTAACTTCTACTAATAGTTTATTAATAACTTCTCCGCCCTAGTCTTACCCCTTATAGCTCTAACCTAAAAAGATAAAACCTTTATCTTTAATAAGGAATGTAAAAAGGCCTTTGCCTATCTAAAAGTTATATTTACCACTACACCCATACTCTAATACTTTAACCTAAACTAAAAGAGTGTTATAGAAGCTAACTTATCTAACTACGTTACTAGAGGTATTTTGTTTTAGTATAATAAGGAAGGAGTACTGCACCCTATAGCATACTTCTTAAAATAACTAAGTCTAGCTAAATATAACTATGAGATCTATAGTAAGGAATTATTAGCTATTATTAGATATTTTAAATAATGGTGACCTAAACTAGAAGGCGCCAGATTTCTAATTAAGGTCCTTAGCGACCATAAGAATCTATAGTACTTTATAACCATAAAACAGCTAAGTTATTATTAAGCCTGCTAGTTAGAATATCTATCTTATTTCTAATTCTTATGTAACGGTGCTAGAGCGCGTCACCTACCAAATTCTGCCATGCTGCTGCCATATTCTGCCAACCTACGATTGGCTCGCTTACCGCTAGCGCCTTGGCGGCTGCCCCTTCATATATGTTTACTATGGTCCTTGCGACCCCCTTCTTTTCTTCTCCTTAGCTTAGTATCTTCATTAGATAGCAATCCACAAGCTTCAGTTTAGAGGCATTTATGCGAGCCGTCACATTATATTAAGCTCTCCATACACTGCCTGGGAAGGCCTTAATAATATCCCCACATCTTAAAAGAAACTTCGTCTGCAATAACGCGTCAACGCGCTATACTTAGACACCAGAACAACTTTATACTGCCTGGGAAGGCCTTAATAATATCCCACTTTACAAGCCAGGCAGGACTAGACCTGTACCCTTAGAATCGAAACCGAAGCGCATAAGACTGACGAACCCTAGGAAGCTAATGATGGCACCTAAAGCGAGCTTATTTAAAAGACCTGCCTCCACCTAAAAGGAACACGAGATCTAATTGGGATCAGAAATCAAAGACAATGATGACGTTACAGATGTACGCGAATAGATTTGCGCCCTTGCGGCCAATTAGAAGGTTGATTGTCTTCAAGCCTAAAGCATATAAGAGACTCTAAAGGAGATCCTAGAAAGCCTTGCTGCCTTATAAAGTAGCCCAGCCTCCCCTTTACAAAGCCTTAGTTAACCCATTCGCTCGACCAAATGCGATACACTAGGGAGTACGGATATAATAATAAAGTAATTAAAATCCGTTAAGCTTCCTAACCCTCAACTACTATTTGATGGGATAGACCCTACCTTTAAGAACTGGAGAATTTAAGTATAAGGAAAACTCTAAATCAACCACAACTATTTCCCCTCCGAAGAGGCCAAAATGCTCTACCTCTTTGGCCGAACTATGGGGGACGCCTAACGTCACCTTTAAGCTAAGTTTGAAGATAACTCTCCTGTCCGATTTGTATCTGTTAATAAGATGCTGCAGCACCTAGCGGCTATCTATGTTAACCTAAATAAAGTACGGGACGCTTAGTACGACTATAACCACCTAATAATAAAGCCAAACTAACCCTTTGCCAAATTCCAGACTTAATTCTTATACCTTGCAGGAGAAGGCCAGGTCCCCCTTAAAAACTACTAATTAGACCTTTACAACAAACTAATAATTAGGCTATAAGAGAAGATTGCTGTAACTTTAGACAACCTACTGACCCACAAAAGACTCGCAGCTCGTTGCCTATTGTTGGACTTAGAGCTAAAGCGGATTGACGCCCGCCCAGATTAGTAGAAGCAACTCTATAGCGATTAAAGCTTACCCGCCACCCCTACGGGAGCTAGAGTAGGAAGACAAGCCACGACCGCTACTATATTAAAAGCGGTCACAACTACGCACCGGCGAGCCTCGCCTGACTAGCTACGTACCACAACCTTAACTAGTACTTGTTGCAATACCCTAATCGACCCTGCCACAGCCACTTGCTATAACTGCGATAAGGAGGGTCACTTTACCTTATCTTGCCCAGAACTAAAGGATATTAAGGAGATAGAGGAAGGAGAAACGTCCAACGAGTTAGGAAAAGAAGAACCCTAGGGAAAGACTCCCCCCTAAGATATCCTATTGATCTTAAAGAGATTAATCTAAGTCAGTTAATGGGTAGAAAACACTTTACAGTTCCATATATAGTATCTTAAAATGGATATGGAGTTAACTTAACTACCCTTATTAACACTAGAGTAAATAGCTTTGCCTTTATAAATACTGCCTATGCGATTAACGTTGCCAAGTTTCTAAATGTAAAAGCCACCCTACTAGAGAAGCCTGTCCAGGTAAAAGGCTACAACAGCTAAGCCAGTAAGCCGGTTACCCATGTCCTAAAGTTATATATCTCCCTTAATGGACAACATCAATATAGTATCCCCTTTTGCATCTTAGACCTAGGGTCCCACGATATAATCCTTAGCCGAAAATGGATATCCTACTTTAATATTTGGCTGAATGTATAATAAAGACAGTTCGTCTGGCCGGAGGATAGGCCGAAATTACCCTTCTTTATTAGAGAAATCCGAACCGACTGCAAGACACTAGCTGCGAAGTCTGACCCTATATACCAGCAGGATGTCCAGGCCCGTGACCTAGCCTTTGCCCAAGAAGACGCCCGCTACGAAGCTGGAAAGAACTCTGTACTGACAAGGATACTCTCCCGAAGCGCTACGCTCGAGGAGGACTCTACATACGGAAGCGGGATAGATAGTGATATAGATGATGGCCAAATCGCGCAGATCTGACCGGTGTGGAAAAGAATATACCGATAAGATATAAGGGATGGCCTCCGAAAGATGCAACAGGAGTTAAAAGGAGTAACGACGACGCCAATACCCTAGAGGGCCCTAAGGTCACGCACGCCCCTAGTGTTATGTAACCCCCCTATAGTAGACATCGCCGCAATTAGCGCTATAGCGTTCCACTTCAATATGTACTAGAAGGACAATGAGGTCTTTACAATAAGCCTATATAAGATTAACTGGATTATTAACAAGAGGGAAGAAAAGCTAATTAAGGAAACTAATAAGGAACTAGTTGAATGTCTCCTTTCTACCATCTATGCTAAGTACAAGGACGTATTCTTAAGGGTGGCTTCGGACAAGTTACCCCCTCACCAGATGTATAATTATAAGATTTAATTAGAAGCTAATAACTCGCTAGGCTATAGCCCCCTCTACTAATAATTAATAGACAAGCTAAAAGCAACAAAGCAGTACTTAATTAATAACCTTAATAAAGGGTTTATTAAGCTAAGTTAAGCCCCTTTTGCTTCCCCTATTCTATTTGTAAAAAAGCCTAGTGGAGGCCTTTGTTTTTGTATCAACTATTAGAAGCTAAATGCTATTACTTAAAAGGATTGGTATTTTATTCCTTTAATTAACAAAACCCTCGCACGTCTAAGCTGGGCAAAGATCTTTACTAAACTTAATATCCGCCAAGCTTTCTACTGAATTAGGATAGACCCTACATCTAAAGATTTAATAACGTTCTGTACCTGTTACGGGTCCTATAAATATAAAGTTCTTCCTTTTGGACTAATAAACGGACCGGCTACGTACCAAAGGTATATAAATGACGTTCTTTTTGATTACCTTAACGAATTCTGTACGGTATACCTAGACAACATCCTTATATACTTAGATGACAAACTTGAGCACTAAGTTCATGTTAAGAAGGTCCTAGAGAGATTATAAAACGCGGGCTTGCAAGTTAATATCAAGAAATGTAAATTTGGGGTAAAACGCACAAAGTACCTCGGGTTTATAGTGAGTATAGATGGGATTAAAGTCGACCCTAAGAAGGTTGACGTAATCCGCAACTGGCAGCCCCCTTGTACTATAAAGGGTATCCAGTTCTTCCTGGGTTTTTATAATTTCTACCACTAATTTATCCGTGACTATGGAGTCGTGGCAACGCCTCTTATACGACTTACCTGGAAAGACACGCCTTTTGTCTTTAATAACGACTATATGGAAGCCTTTGGAGAGTTAAAAGATCGGCTTATCTCTTCTCTAATCCTTCGTTACTATGACCTGGACCTTGAATTAATGCTAGAGACGGACGCTTCTGACGGAGTTGTAGCGGGAATTCTATTATAGTTATATCTAGATGGCGAATGGTACCCTGTTGCCTTCTTTTTAAAAACAATGGACCCAGCTAAGTGTAACTACGAGGTATATAACAAAGAAATGCTAGCTATTATCCAATCGTTGTCCTAATGGCGCGCAGAGCTTGAAGGCACGAACTCCTGGATTAAGATATATACGGATTATAAAGCCCTAGAGTACTTTATAACTACAAAGCAGCTTACTAGACGACAAGCCCACTGGGCTGAAATACTCTCTGAATTCTTCTTTACGATTATATATTGTTTTGGCAAGTAAAACACTAAAGCTAATGTACTAACCCGAAGGGAACAAGACGTAGGACCCTAGGATAAGCTAAAGACCTAATACTAGACGCGCGCCCTCCTCTATCCCAAACAGCTTGACCCGCAAATTCTTAAAGAACTAGACTCCGAACGGAATGAGCTAGCACCCTTAGAGGGAGCAGTTTTGGATAAACTAATAGGGCTAGTTAACTGCATCCTAACTATAAACCGCACGGCTGACTCCCTAAAAGCCCTCCACAACTAAGCCGCAAAGGAGGACCCTAATTTGGAAATAGAAGAAGGACTGCTTCTATACTAAGAATAGCTTATAGTTCCAAATATCGACAACCTACGGACAGAGTTAATCCGCGAAGCCCACTGTTAAGTCTCTACGGTATACCCTAGTTGTAACAAGACCCACCAACTACTAGCGCCCCGTTACTACTGGCGAGGACTTCTATCTAATGTGGATCAATTTGTTAGAAACTACCACGCCTATAGACGCGCAAATGCCCCTAGGGATTGAACTCCTGGGTGGCTATAACTGCTGCCAGTTCTAGAACGCCCTTGGCAATATATCACCATGGACTTTAAGTCATTTCCAAAGGACGCCTACGGCCATGATGTAGCCTTTGTAGTGGTTGACCGACTATGTAAGCAATCCGTCTCCCTCCCTTGTTTTAAGACCATAACTGCAAAGGATATGGCCTGCCTCTACGTTAACAACATCTATTGATTCTATAGCGCCCCTAAATTAATTGTCTCTAACCATGGCCCCCAGTTTATATTGGATTTCTGGAATGAACTTTGCCGTATCCTTAGGATTAAGATTAAGCTCTCTACTGCATTCCACCCTTAGACTAACGGCTAAACCGAGATTATAAACTAGTACCTTAACCAGCGACTACGGCTATTTGTAGACTACTATTAGGACAACTGGTCGGAATTACTACCTATAATGGACTACGCGCAGCTTACACTCCTTTATGATAGTATAGGGATGTCCCTATTTGAACTGCTCTACGGGTATGCACCACAAACGTCCTTTAATTAGGATAGGCCTACTGAACCCACTACGGCCCGCGAACGCCTCAGCTATAAAGAGGCCCAGGTATTTGCTAAGAGAATGTATAGAGCCTAGGAGACTGCTTAAACAATTATGAGAAAGGCGCAAGAAAAAAAGGAGTCCAATATAAACCGATATTGTCGCAAGGAAGACTTCCAAGTAGGAGATAAGGTATGGGTGTTAATAAAGAACTGGAAAACCTAGAGGCTAAGCCGCAAGTTAGACCACTAAATGGCTGGCCTATATGAGACTCTTTAAAAGGTAGGACACTCTTTTGAGGTTAAGCTACCAGAGTTAATGAGGATCCACCCCGTCTTCTCTCTAGACCGGCTACGAAAGGCTGCGGATGATCCACTACCTAGATAGTATAACAACCCCCTACCGCCAATCTAGATTGCTAAGGACAAAGAATAGGAAGTTAAAGAAATCCTAGCAGTAAAAAAGGTCCGTAATGTCTTAAAATACCGTGCAAGCTGGGTATGCCATAATGATGACCTAGAGTGGTACCCCATATTTGATTTTAAGTACTCCCCCTATAAGCTACGGGACTTCTACCTAGCCCACCCCAACCTCCCTGGACCACCACGTAAATTAGACAACTGGATTAAATGCTGGGAAGAAGGGTTAGATAATTACGATAATTTAGATGATAATAGGGAGCTTGGACAACGCCTAAGGGCAGGCTTTTTCAGGAGGGGGGGGTGATGTGACGGTGCTAGAGCGCGTCACCTGCCAAATTCTGCTATGCTGCTGCCATATTCTGCCAACCTACGATTGGCTCGCTTACTGCTAGCGCCTTGGCGGCTGCCCCTTTATATATGTTTACTATGGTCCTTGCGACCCCCTTCTTTTCTTCTCCTTAGC